>PDWJ01000729.1_pt1 | contig 46329 bp, 39 predicted proteins | sample 1430881 | NCBI WGS metagenome assembly PDWJ01 (sample SAMN01162460, study PRJNA174530) | Oral metagenome, whole genome shotgun sequencing project. | biome: Marine environment; feature: Marine mammal; material: Swab sample of the gingival sulcus; isolation source: swab sample of gingival sulcus...
CCCTGATTTGATGAAAAATGGCTCGATTATTCAATTGAAAAAGTGCTTGATGCGACTCAGTTTTGATTGAGTTTGGTTCACGTTATCAAAAGTCCAATTATAAGGAATCAAAAAATATCTATGATGATGTATTAACACAGAGTGGATTTTTACCAAAAATGTACATAAATGTTTTCTGGGGTGTAGATGATTCGGTAATTGCCGAGAAGATACTATCATGGATACCTGATGATTTTAGTGGTCAACTATTAGATGTTCCAGTTGGAACGGGAGTTTTTACTTATAAAAAATATCAGAAAATAGCAAACTCAAGAATTATTGGGTTGGATTATTCAGATGATATGCTGGAAAAAGCAAAGACAAGATTCAAAGATATAAACCATGTTGAATTAATACAAGGTGATGTTGGCAATCTCAGATTTGAAGATAATAGTTTCGATATAGTGTTGTCAATGAATGGTTTTCATGTTTTCCCCGATAAAAAAAAGGCATTTTCTGAAGTATTTCGTGTCCTAAAACCTGACGGGAAATTTATTGGTTGTTTCTATGTCCAAAAAGAGAAACTATTAACTGATATTGTTGTTAACATGGTCTTGAAGAAAAAGGGCTGGTTTTCCTCTGATCAATTAACAAAAAATGAGGTTATTGCAGTATTAAATAAACAATACAAAAAAGGGCAAGTTGAGAGTAAAAATGCAATGATATGGTTTAATTGCGAGAACAAGCACCTGGCAAGTCATTCCACCTGATGCTCCTCATCGCCGTGGCGGTGAACTCGGCGTTAGCTCAAAAGAAGACGCAAGTGTATGGGGGCGGGTAATTAGAAATTGCCCTTTTCTTGTTGGCCTTTTTGGCATCGTTTCTGTATTCGTTGTGTGGTCGTGGTTAAACAAGAAACGATGTCAACGCTGTCTCGTGCTAGACAGCGGATTTGGTAAATGAAGCGGGGCGTTTGTGGAGAACGGCCGTTACTCTAGCATCAGTGTAGTCATATAGCCAATTTGTCATAATGGAATAACGGCCGTTACATGGTATAATTTTTCCAGTGGGAAAAGAACTTTCATGATCCTTAATTCTCAAAATCTGAACCATATTGAGAACCTGAATTTCTACCGCTATCAAGGCGGCATTGAAAAATGGCACAAAAACCCAGATCGTTAATAGGCCAGACCTTAGGCGGTCGTTACAAGATTGAATCCTTGTTAGGTCGCGGCGGCATGTCTTCCGTGTATCGTGCGATGGATGAAAACCTCAAGCGTGCCGTTGCCATCAAGATCATCCACCCGCACCTCACCAAAAAACCCGAGTTTGTACAGCAATTTGAACAAGAAGCAACGGCCGTTGCCCAATTGCGCCACCAAAACATCGTCCGCGTCTTCGATTTCAAACGGGGGCAAGGTCTCTACTACATCGTGTTAGAGTACATTCCTGGCGAAACATTGGCAAGCAAATTAGAAGCACTTAACGCCGCCAACATGAATCTGCCCCTCACCGAAAGCGTGCGCATTGCCATCAACCTGTGCGACGCCGTAGACTACGCGCATCAACGGCGCGTGATCCACCGCGACATTAAACCCCACAACATCATGATCAACTTACTTGGGGAACCCATCCTCATGGATTTTGGCATCACCAAACTGGCGGGGAGAGACATTAAAAGTTTAGCCGACAAAGGAGCCCTAGGATCCGCTCTGTATATGGCTCCAGAACAAGCCAAAGGGGAAGCCATCGACTTCCGGGCAGACATTTATTCATTGGGAATCGTTCTCTTTGAAATGTTAAGCGGTCAGCCTCCCTTCCAAGCCCCGACGACAAATGGCATCCTGCAAAAACAGATCAGCATCAAACTACCAGATCTGTACCAAATAAACCCCAACATCCCACAAGCACTCATCTCAGTGGTTGAACGTGCCACAGAAAAACAGCGAGACAGTCGTTACCAATCTGCGGCAGACATGACAACAGCTTTACAGCGCATCGTACTGACATTGCAGAACCCATTAGAAACATTAGGTTCTCGACAGCTTGAACATCTAACACGGCTCTGGCTGCAAGCCACCGAAGCCTTCGACAGCAAAGATCATGTTAACTGCATCGAGAAAATAGACGAACTAACTCGTACCGGGGCAGATTATCAGACTGAACAGGCCGCTCAACTACGAGCCGAATCTACAAAACGGTTATATGATCAAGCTCTTGAGTTATTCCATGAAGGTCAATTTGGTGAAGCCCTGCTCGCAGTCACGTCCTTACGTGATTTAGCCCCGCAATACCCCAATCTTGGCCATCTCGAATCACAAATACGTCAAAGCGTCCAAACCGATACAATTCACTCAGATCTTGATACCCTGTATGAAGAAGCTGTTGACGCCTTAGAATCACATGATTACGAAACCGCTTTGACAAAGTGGCAAAAGATTAATGAAAAACGGGGGAATCTGCCCTACCGGGACAGAATGCAAGTAGAAGAACGGGCAAAAGGGGGCATTTGCGCCCGGCTTTACAATGACGCCTTTTTAGCAGCAGCCAAAGAAAAACCTTATCTGGCGCTAGACCTTTGGGACCAAATCAAATCAATTGACCCCGATTTCCAGGATGAAGATGGCGTCCTCGGGCTAACCGAACGGCTCATTAACACCAATGAAGAAGTCAAGGAGCGGGATAAGCGTCTCCTCATTGGCGCCTTAATCGTAGGCACCTTATTCATCCTGACCGCTGTTGTTTTACGTTTTTCAGATCGGGGCGCAGTATCGGCACAGGAAGTGGCCAGCAGCAGTCAAGCTACACCTGTCATTGCCCACACAGCTACGTCCCTCTCCCCTACCCAAACTGCAAACCCACAACTCACAGAAGAAGGATTGGCTTTTCTGACATCCACCAAAACAGCCACACCGACCGTTACCGCAACCACCACGGAAACAGCAACAGTCAGGGCAACCGCCACAGCTGCCATCACACTGACAAAAACCCCAATCAGCATACCGTCAGCAACCACAACCCCTGTGGGGACTTCCCTCCCTTCTGACATCGGACTTGTCCTTGAAAATTCTTCTATTTTTGCCATACCTAATCTAAACGGAGAAGAACTGGCAGTTGTTGAAGCTGGCGATTCTATCGTCGTCATAGGACGCTCCATTGACAACAAGTGGCTTTTTGTAGGGCATGGCGACATAGCCGGATTTGTATTTCGAGAGCGACTGGAATGGAATGGGACAGCAGCAGAGCTGCCCGTTTATACCCATAGCAATACGGATGCTGCCGCCGAAGCATCCCCTGAAGCAACAGGCGAAATCACTGCTTTAGAATTTGACCTTTGGCCCTTGCCCGAAACGGCCGTTTGCACTGAATCAGGTTGGGAACAGGATATCTTCCTCCAAGGTCACGGCAGCAACGGCATCTACGCCTACTACTGGGAGGGCAACTTCATTGAAGGCCCAACCAGCAGCAGCTACGTTTACCGCGTCACCAGTCTTGGTGGTGACCTTGCCGGCACCGGTCGCGTAGAATCCGGTGGGGGCATGTGGCGAGAATCAACGATATACATCGAGGCACCCAACTGCGAATAACCAATAAATCAAGATGAAAGATTGGGAGACATAGCCTGCCCTCATCTCTAATCGTCAATCTTCGTCTTTTCTATCTTTCCCCTCTCCCCTCTATCTCTATCTTCCGCTATAATTCTGGCATCATGTCACACGCAAACAAAATTGCTCAAGCACTGTCCTTACGGCCTGGACAAGTAACGGCCGTTACCGACCTCCTCGATTCTGGCAACACCGTACCCTTCATTGCTCGTTACCGCAAAGAAGCCACCGGCAGCCTCGACGAAGAACAAATCCGCGATATCCAAAATCGGGTAGAAAAGCTTCGTGCCCTGGATGAACGGCGCGAAACCATCATGGCCTCTGTCACCAGGCAGGGAAAAATGACGCCAGACCTGCACAAAGCCATTCTCACTGCCGAAACCATGACAGCCCTGGAAGACCTCTACCAGCCCTACAAACCCAAACGGCGTACCCGAGCCACCGTTGCCCGTGAAAAAGGTTTGGCACCCTTATCCGATCTTATTCTGGCTCAGCCACATAGTAACCAAAGCATTGCTGAACTCGTGCAGCCCTATCTCACAGAAGAGGCCGCAACTGTGGCTGAAGCCTTGGCTGGCGCGTGCGACATCGTAGCTGAAACCATGAGCGATAATCCCGTAGTCCGCCAGCGCGTGCGCCAAAAAGCACTCAAATTCGGCGTTTTAGAAGTTACAAAAATTAAAAAAGCAGAAGACAAAAAAGCCGTTTATCACCTTTACTACGAATTCCAGATGCGCGTAGACCGTTTGCGCCCCCATCAGATTCTGGCCATCAATCGGGGTGAAGCAGAAAAGATTTTACGCGTCAAACTCAACATCACCGAAAACGATTGGCTGCTGCCCATGCGCAGCGTCTATCGACCCAACTACAGGCACTCCCCGTTGGCCGAAGCAATGCAGTTGTGCATGAAAGACGCTGCCCAGCGCCTGCTGCTGCCCGCCATCGAACGTGACGTGCGCTGTAACCTAACCGAACAAGCAGAAGCCCACGCCATTCGTGTCTTTGCCGACAATTTGCGCGGCTTGTTGAGCCAGCCTCCCTTGGCAGACCAAACCATCCTGGCTATCGATCCCGGCTACCGCACCGGCTGCAAAGTAGCAGTTATTGACCCTACAGGCAAAGTGCTAGACAGCGGCACCATTTATCCCCACGCACCCCAAAAAAAGTGGGAAGAAACCCTCAAAGAGCTGGCACGGCTCATCAATCGGTATCGCGTCACCCTCATCGCTATCGGCAACGGCACCGCCTCCCGCGAGACAGAGCAGCTTGCCGCCAGGCTGACACGCCAGCTGGATGGCGTGCATTACCTCATCGTCAACGAGGCAGGCGCCAGCGTCTACAGCGCCAGCAAACTGGCTAAACAAGAAATGCCAGACCTGGATGTGACAATTCGGGGGGCAGTGTCCATTGGGCGTCGGGTGCAAGACCCCTTGGCCGAACTGGTCAAAATTGACCCCAAATCCATTGGCGTGGGCATGTATCAGCATGACGTCAACCAGACAGCGTTAGCCGCGTCGTTGGACAGCGTCGTGGAATCAGTGGTCAATCAAGTCGGCGTCGATGTCAATACAGCCTCACCGGCCTTGCTGACGTATGTGTCAGGCATTGGGCCGAAATTGGCTGAGAAAATGGTGGCCTACCGGGATAAAAACGGCCGTTTCCCCAATCGTGCCGCCTTCATCCATGTCAACGGCCTGGGCAGCAAAGCGTTTGAGCAGTGTGCCGGTTTCCTACGCATCAACGACGGCGACGAGCCCCTCGACGCCAGCGCGATTCATCCTGAGAGCTATGAGGTGGCCACGGCCGTTCTCCAACGCGCCAGCCTCAAACCAACCACCACCCCTGCCGACCGAGAAGCCGCCCTCCACACCCTACGCCAAAAACAATCCCTAGACGAACTTGCCGCAGATCTCAAGACCGGTGTCCCCACCCTCACCGACATCTTCGAGCAGCTCGTTCGCCCTGGCCGAGACCCACGCGATGATTTGCCCAAGCCCATCTTACGCGATGATGTGCTGGGTATGGATGATCTAACGCCGGGGATGCGCCTGGAAGGCACCGTGCGCAACGTAGTAGATTTTGGAGCATTTATCGATATTGGGGTAAAACAAGATGGTCTCCTGCATCGCAGCCAAATTCCACGTGGTCATGCGTTAAATGTGGGTGATATTCTCGAAGTGCGCATCCTCAAAGTAGAAAAAGAGCGCAGTCGTATTGGCCTGGGCTGGCCAGAATAAAAGAGGACACAGATCAAATCAGAGCAAAACCCAAAATAACATCTCAGCATCTGCGTTCATCTGTGTTTATCCCAGTTCCCCTTCGGTAACATGGACACAGCTACATTTCGTTTTTATGCAGAACTGAATGATTTTCTCCCCAGAGAGAAACGCCAAAGCAGTTTTCCCTACGCCTTCAACCGCGGTCAATCGGTGAAGCATCTCATCGAGTCGGCTGGCGTGCCGCATCCAGAAGTGGAGCTGATTGTGGTGAATGGCGAACCAGTTGATTTTAGCTACCTGGTTGCAGATGGAGATAACGTCAGTGTGTACCCATTGATGACAACCTTAACTGTGCCCGAAAACGCCAGCGTTGCCCAGCGTTCCAGTGGCCGTTTACGCCCTCCGCCGCCATCTCCCGCTCGCTTTGTTCTCGACATCCACTTGGGACAATTAGCCCGTTACCTACGCCTGCTGGGCTTCGATACAGTTTACCCAGACCACAGCCATGATGACGCAGATTTAGCTCAAATCGCGCATGACGAGATGCGCATCATGCTCACCCGCGACCGGGGACTACTCAAACGCAGCCTTGTCATGCACGGGTATATCTTACGCACGAAGAACTCAGAGGAACAATTAACGGCCGTTCTCCACCGTTACCATCTCTTCGACGACATTCAGGACACCCCTCGCTGCTTGCGTTGCAACGGTCAGCTAAAGCCAGTTGCCAAGGAAACTATTCTGGATCGCTTAGAACCTAAGACCAGGCTGTACTACGACACCTTCCACATCTGCACCGATTGCGAGCAAATTTATTGGCAGGGCTCCCATTACCCCAAATTGCGAGCATTTGTAAAATCGATACAGGCCTGCCCCACCCAGGCTCCCAACTTTAAATTAAGAGGATAAGACGTAAACGGCCGTTGTCGCCAACAAGTTTTTAAACAATCCCACCGGAGCTTGGCGGCCACCAGCCATATACACTTCATCCAAAATAGAAACATCTAACAGTCGGCACAATTGTATAAAATCTGCCACAGTCAGAGCTTGCCAGCGTGGCGTCTCAAACCAACTTTGGGGCAAATCTGGAGCTTGTGGCACTTTCCCCGTCACCAACAAATCCCAACGACAGCGCCAGTAACCCCAATTGGGGAAACTAACAATCGCCTTGTCCCCCACCCGCAGCATCTCCCTCAAAATCTGGCCTGGATCATCTAAAAAAGACAATGTCTGGCTCAAAACAACATAATCAAAAGAGTTCTCAGGATAATCTGCCAGCCCCTCTTCCAAATTGCCCTGGCGCACACTCAAACCACGACGGACACAAGCCAGCACCCCTTGCTCGCTGATCTCGATGCCACGCCCACGCACTTGTTCTTGATGCACCAAATAGTCCAGGAGTGCCCCATCACCACACCCCAAATCCAATACCCGTGTTTGGGCAGGAATTAACTTAGCCACCACCTGCAAGTCAGGCCGTAAAGATTGAAAATTGACGATTGAAGCTTGAAAATGACTCATCATTCAAAACTAGAGTAACCGGTATGCTGTCACCAGTTCACCTCTTCATGACCGTCTAGAAATAAAATCCCTTTTTACAGATGGTCAGGTCACTTGATGCGCAGCCATCAACTCCATAACTTATTTATAGATGCGCCCTTACTGCTCACTGTTCTCTTCTTGCCAAAGACGCTCCAAAAAGCTGCTGAGCAGTTCCGTCATCGTTTCCACTTCTAACAGAAACGCGTCATGTCCCCATGAAGATTCAATATCTAAGAAAGTGACATCAGCGCCAACGGCCGTTAATGCAGCCACCATGTCCTTACTGTGGTAGGTAGGATAAAGCCAATCACTGGTAAAACTCACCACCAAAAACTTAATATCAGCCGAATGGACAAACGAACCCGCTAACGTGCCAGTCGGCTCCGTCAGATCAAAATAATCCATCGCCTTCGTAACGTAAAGATAGCTGTTCGCATCAAAACGGCGCGTAAAATTATTGCCATTGTACTTCAGATAACTCTCAACCTGGAACTCCGTCTGAAATTCATAGCCAAACTTCTCACGATTCTGCAAACGACGACCAAACTTCATGTGCATACTCTCATCACTGAGGTATGTGATATGCCCCACCATGCGAGCCACAGCCAAACCATCATCTGGTTTTTGAGCCTGGTCATAATAGTCACCATGTTGCCAATGCGGATCTGCATAAATCGCCTGGCGCCCCACTTCGCTCAAGGCAATGAGCATCGGACTGTGCCGCCCAGTAGAAGCCAAGGGAATCGCTGCTTTCACCCGTTCAGGATAGTGAGCTGCCCATTGCAACACTTGCATCCCTCCCATAGATCCCCCGGCAACGCAAAAAAGCTGATCGATACCAAGGTAGTCAATCAGCTTCACTTGTGCCCGCACCATATCACCAATCGTCACCACAGGAAATCGCAAACCATAAGGTTTGCCAGTTTCCAGATTGATCTCCATCGGTCCAGTTGAGCCATAACAACTGCCCAAAACATTGCTGCAAATCACAAAATATCGATTCGTATCAAATGCCTTACCTGGTCCAATGCAATCTTCCCACCACCCAGGTTTCTTATCTCCCTCATGATAACCAGCGGCATGACCACTGCCACTCAAGGCATGGCAAATCAAAATCGCATTCGTACCTTCAGCATTCAGTTCACCATACGTCTCATAGGCCAAAGTCACAGGACTTAACGTCGCCCCACTTTCTAGCGTAAACGGTTCATCCTGAGCAAACGTGTAAGTTTGTGTTTCCACAATCCCTAAAGAGTTCTTATCCATAGTTTTTTAAGTAAACAACCTTCCGTATCCAGGAAAATTAGCTACTTGCCACCACCTGGGTTTGGCATCAGCCAGCAAGCGCATTACCAGAGGTCAGCGCCTGATCCAAATCCCACAAAATATCCTCAATATCTTCAATCCCCACACTGAGGCGAATAAAATCAGGCGTAATTCCTGCTGACTTCAATTCTTCTTCTGTCAATTGACTATGCGTCGTGGATGCAGGATGAATAGCTAAAGATTTGGCATCACCAACGTTTGCTAGATGACTGACTATTTGCAAGTTATTGATAAACGCTTCACCAGCTAAACGACCCCCTTTCACCCCAAATCCTAAGATGGCACCAGGCCCTTTGGGCAAGATTTTCCTGGCTCTTTCATGATGTGGGTGGCTGGCTAGACCAGGGTAAGATACCCAGGCAACGCGGTCATCTGCTTCCAAAAATTCAGCTACTGTCTGTGCATTGCTCACATGACGGTCAAGGCGTAAGCTCAACGTTTCAATACCTTGCACCGTTTGCCAACTGTTAAATGGCGCCTGGCATGCACCAATGTCACGTAAAATCTGCACACGCGCTTTGATGATGAAAGCCGGCGCCCCCAAATCAGCATAAGCTAAACCGTGATAGCTGGGATCTGGTTCCGTGAAGTTCGGAAAACGGCCGTTCGTCCAATCAAAATTACCACCATCAACGATAAGGCCACCAATGGTAGTGCCATGCCCTCCTATAAACTTAGTTGTAGAATGCGTCACAATATTTGCCCCCCACTCAAATGGTCGGCACAAGTACGGCGTCGCAAAGGTATTGTCTATCATCAACGGGAGATTGTACTTCTGTGCAATCGCTGACACCTCTTCAAAGGGAAAAACCGTAATATCTGGATTGCCTAAAGTTTCCCCATAAATGATCTTCGTATTCTCTTGTATCGCTGCCTCAAAAGCAGCTGGCTCCGACGGATCAACAAAGGTAACCGTGATTCCCAAGCGGGGAAATGTATAGTTAAACTGATTATACGTACCGCCATACAGACGGCTGCTGCTCACAATATGGTCTCCCGCTTCGCAAAGCGTCAAAATGGCCATCGTTTGCGCCCCATGGCCACTACTAGCAGCCAAAGCGCCAACCCCACCTTCCAAATCAGCAATCCGCTGCTCTAAAACATCAGTTGTCGGATTCATGATACGTGTATAAATATTGCCAGATTCCTTGAGGGCAAATAAGTTTGCTGCATGTTCAGTATCTTTGAACCGATAACTGGCTGTCTGGTAAATAGGCACAGCACAACTGCCAGTGGTAGGGTCAGGCTGCTGTCCAGCGTGCAATTGACGGGTTGTAAATCCTAATTTGCGGGTTTCTTCAGTCATGAAAAACAATCTCCTTAATGATCAATGGTTAACGGCAAAGGACCAATTGCGGCTAGCTTCATAGGGGGCGGTTGGAAAGAGGTGGTTTTTGCGTCTCCATTCATCTTCCAGAATTACTCTGCCGGAATTGGCACCCTAACACATTGCTGCCGGGCTGCCGAGGCTTCATTGGACCGGTTCCTCCGCCTCTCTGGATAAACGAAAAACAGACTGTATGCTTTAGTTTCTGGGTCTGGCTGCGGGCGCCAGATAATCAGCAACGACCCAACCTGCGCTGCCATCGTCCGTTTGAATCTGCCACCAAATAAAATCATTTCCCTCTTCAGGGCCGTCTAGCACCAGCACAACTTCTCCTTCTGGTGCCACAATCACCTGGGCGTTACTGGTACTGGGACCGCCACGCACCCGCACCCCCACACCTCCAGTTTTTACAACTTCTGCGTAGAAACCGACTGTGATCTCTTCAGGGATTAGAGAATAGTCTATGGCGGCAACGGCCGTTGCTGTGGGCAAGACCGTCGGCGTGGGTAAATCACGCGTGGCAGTTGGCGTGGCGCTGGGTGGCGCAGTTAAGACGATAATAGTCGGTTCAATAGGAGCAACCGGTAAAGGTTCCCTACTCAATGCAGCAGTAATGATGGTGTAAGCGATTCCCAAACCGATCAGGGTAACGATAACGCCTAAACCAAGCCACAGCCACGGAATGGGTTCTTGCTTGTCGCTGCGGAAACGCCTTGCGCGTTTTTGATTGTCTGGATCACGTGGATCCGGTGGCACCTGATAACGAGCCATGCTTATTACTCCGAACAAAATCGGCATCCTTACTTTGGTTGTATGTATGCCGTTATCAATTCTGCAATTTTCTTTTCATCAACTTTGAATTGTCGTTGCGCTATTTTTGACACGCTCAGGTGCATACTCCAAACTCACCTGAGGTTTTCAGGGCGCTATTTTTTACGCGCTCAAGCGCATACTACAAACACTTGTTAAATTCAAATAGAGTTAGGCTGTCCTCTTAAAACTTCATACACCCGTTGCGGCGTAAACGGAATCTGGCGAACACGCACGCCAGTGGCATCATAAACAGCATTGGCAATAGCAGGCGCTGCCCCATCCTTTGGGATTTCGGCAATCGCTTTAGCCCCAAAAGGACCAGTCGGCTCGTTAGTCTGCACCAGAATGGCTTTCATCCAAGGCATCTCATCAGCGCGGTAGATGTGGTAAGGACCAAACTCATCATTGAGCAACCGACCCGATTCATCATAGGCCATTTCCTCACAGTGGCCATAGCCCAACGCCTGCACCATGCCCCCCTCGACCTGCCCACTGGCTGTTAACGGATTGATGGGCACACCCGCATCCACCGCCATCACCAGCTTAGTCACCGTCACTTGTCCCGTCTCTATATCAACCTCAACCTCCGCAAACTGACCAGCAAAGGGTGGCGGAGAAGCCACACTAACATAGGAAGCAGTAGCCATGATCTGGCGTTGGTCTTCCTGATGCAGCGAATGCAGCGCCACCGCCTCCAGACTTACACTGCGCCCGTCAGGAGCAACGGCCGTTTTGTTTTCCAGCTTAATTTCATGGGGTTTGACCAAAGCCGAATCACCAAGCCCTGACTTGTTGGTCGCTTGTTCCTGTTGATTCGCCACCATCATAAGCGCAGCCCGCTCCTTGATCTGGTCTGCTACCTGTTCGGCCGCCTTAGTCACCGCCATCCCCGAAATATACGTCGTGCTGCTGGCATAAGCCCCCACGTCAAACGGCGTTATATCCGTATCACTCGAATACATCAAAATATCATCAATAGACACGCCTAGCACTTCAGCCGCCATCTGCGCCAGCACCGTATCCGAGCCAGTTCCCAAATCAGTGGCACCAACCAATACGTTGAATGAGCCATCATCATTCATCTTGATCGATGCGCCGCCCATGTCCAGGCCAGGAATAGCCGTGCCATGCATACACATGGCCGCCCCCAAACCGCGCCGCAGATGAGGCTTGCCCGGCACCTCATGCCAACCTGGTTGGTGCTTGCGCTCCCACTCAATCGCCTGCATCCCTTGCTCAAAGCACTCATTCAAGCCACAAGACTCGATAATGGGCACATCGACAACAGTCTCCTTTTCGCCTTCCCCGAGATGGGGGGCGATAGGCATCGGATCCCCGGCTTGTACCCAATTCTTACGACGGAACTCGATGGGATCTAATCCCAGTTCAGCCGCGATTTCATCCATATGGTTTTCCAACGAGAAGAGCGCTTGCGGCCCGCCGTAGCCACGATACGCACCCGGCACTGGCAGGTTAGTGTAAGCCACAACGCAGTCAAACTGACGATGTTTACAGTTATAGCTGCTCAAGCCACGCAGCCCCGTAACAGTTTGCACCGTTAGCCCATGCGTGCCATACGCGCCGGTATTAGCCACTACTTTAAACTGCTGACTGTGCAAAGTGCCATCAGCCATGACACCCGTTTTCCAGGTGGCAGTTTGCGGATGGCGGCTGCGGCTGCTGCGGAATTCTTCTGAGCGGGTTAGCTCCAGACGCACAGGACGTCCTGTTTTGATAGTCAAATGGCCTACGATATCCTCGATAAGCATTTCTTGCTTCACACCAAACCCACCGCCGATGCGTGGCTTAATCACGCGAATACGGCGCACGGGCAAGCCCAACAGCGGAGCCACCATGCGGCGCACGTGGAACGGCACCTGGGTGGAGGTGCGAATCACCAGCCGTTCATCTTCATCCCACCAGCTAATGGCAATGTGAGGTTCGATGGGCGTTTGCTGCACTTGATGCACGTAGTAAGTGCGCTCGAAAACGTAATCAGCTTCAGCAAAACCTTGCTCTACGTTGCCCACTTCGGCCTCGATGTGGTGAACGATGTTGCGGCTGGCGTCGTGAATGGCTTCCGTGTCTTCTTCATCGTGAATAATGGGGGCGCCCGGTTTAATCGCTTCATTTTCATCAAATACAGCAGGCAGCACCTCATACGTAACCTGGATCAACTTGAGCGCCTCTTCTGCGATTTCCAAGGTGTCGGCGGCCACCGCAGCCACCCGATCACCCACATGGCGCACCTTGTCGTCGAAGCTGACCTGGTCGAAAGGGGGGGGATTGGGGTAGCTCTGACCGCCAGAAGCGTATTTCACTCGTTCCACATTTTTGTAGTGGATGACAGCGTGTACGCCAGCCAAAGCCAGGGCTTCGCTGTCATCAATGTCGAGGATGCGAGCATGTGCGTGGGGACTGGTGAGCAGTTTGGCGTAGAGCATGCCGCGCATGTCGATGTCGTCTACGAAGGCGGGATTGCCTTTGGCTAGTTTGATGGCATCAACTTTGGTTTCCGATTTGCCTACGACTTGAGTTTCAGGGACACCGGATTTGAGTTCGATATCAGTTTGCGGTTTGAGATCTGTGGAGACTGGGGAGTGGAGGGTGGAGAGTGGAGATTGACCACCAGAGAAGTCAGGGGTGTCGTCGCTGGGTGGTTGTTCAGCGAAGTAGGTGGCATCGATGATGTGTGGCCCGGCGTAAGGTGGCAGGTCTTCGCCACGCATGTAGGCGGCGGCACGCAAGATAGCTTCCACCGGTTTGAGGTAGCCAGTTTCACGGCAAAGTATGCCGGAAAGGGCTTCACGAACATCAGCTTCGGTGGGGTTGGGTGTTTCGGCAATGAGCGCTTTAGCGGCCAGCATCATCGCTGGTGTGGAGTAGCCAGATTGGATGGCACCGGTCTCAATGAAGGCTTTTTGGATGGGATGCAGCTCGCCGATGTGTGTCGAAAGTCCTTCGACGGTATCGATGGCGTGTCCTTCGGCCTGTCCCACAAGCATGGTTTCACTGTTGACCAGTTTGCCATCGAGCAGGATGGCAGCAGCCCCAGTTTGTCCGTCATCGCTGCCGAAGCGGACGCTGAAATAGCCTGCACTGCGTAAAGCGTGCAGCAAGGTGTCGGTGGCGGCAGCGTGAACAGTTTGATGGGATCCGTTGATATTGAGGGAAATAGTCATGGTGGTCTCCGTTTTGGGCAAACATCTTGGTTTGCCTCTACAGGTGGGTTTTTGTTTCTGGATGAATGTATTGTACCTCAAATGGGTAAGTCGAGGAACCTTGTTTCTAATGTGATGTCTGTTTAGGGTTGATTTCAAACCCTGCTAAATGTTCCAACGCTTTGACTAGGGCGTGGTTGCCATCGCCGCCGAAGCCTTGCTGTTGCAATGTGCGGTAGAGTTGGAATACGGTGCCGGTGCCTAAAGTGGGCACGCCAAACTGGTCGGCGGCTTCCAGGACGAGGCGTAGATCTTTTTGCTGGAGGTCGATGGTGAATCCAGGGCGCCAATCTCGTTTGACCATCTGAGGCCCCCGGTTGCTCAATGACCAACTGCCTGCAGCTCCACCGGAAACGGCCGTTAAGGTTTTCTCTAGATCCAAGCCACCAGCTTGGGCAAACATCAGCGCTTCCCCCACACCTAGCATCGTTACCACCACTAGAATCTGGTTGACAAGCTTCACCGTTTGCCCGGCGCCCGTGTCGCCAACATGGGTGATAGTTTTGCCCATCGCCTCAAATGCAGGAGTTGCTCGGGTAAATTGCGCTGCATCGCCGCCCACCATGATGCTCAAGGTGCCGTTGGCAGCCCCTTCACTGCCGCCGCTGATAGGGGCATCGAGCATATGCACGCCTTTTTCAGCCAGTTTTGCCGCCATCATTTTGGTGGCAACCGGGCTAATCGTGCTGTGATCTACGACCAATGAGCCAGCCTTCGCACCAAAAATAACGCCATCTTCGCCCAGTATGACTGCTTCCACGTCAGGGGTATCGGAAACGCAAATGAGGGTGATGTCACTGTTTGCTGCCACATCAGCTGGATTGGCTCCGGCTCTGGCGCCTGCTGCGATGAGTGGTTCCATGCGGCTTGCCGTCCGGTTCCAGACGGTGACGATAAAACCTGCTTTCAATAAATTGCGAGCCATGCCCTGGCCCATGATACCCAAGCCGATAAATCCGATTCTTTCACTCATGATGTCTCCTTGTTCATTTTTAACACAGAGGCGTGGCGGCGCAGAGAAAAATTGGGATTGGGCTTTGCGCCTTAGCGTCTTTGCGTGAGATTATAGATATTATTGTTGCAAGGTGCGCACGTAGGCGATGATGTCTTTGAGATCGTCCTCATCGAGGGTGTTATTCCCCCCTTTGGCTGGCATATCGACGCCTGTGGTGTTGGCCGGATCGGCGGTAGAACGACCAGTTTTGAGAAATTGGAGGAGTTCTTTTTCTGATTGACTGCGAATGAATTCGCTGGTGGTCATATTTTTGCCCAGCCCTTCAATGCCTTCGCCACCCGGTCCGTGACAGGACAAGCAGTTGGTGATAAATAATTCTTCACCGTGTATGGGATCACCCGTGCCTGCCTGTTGTGTTTGCCCTTCATTAAGGGGAGGGTCGCCTCATTACTGCCACATGCGGTCAAAGGCAGCATAAAACAGATGCAGATGAAAACAAACCAGTTGGTTTTGCTGTTTAATTTTTTCATGTATCACACCTCTCCTGCACGGATAAGATTTTATGCCTTCTCAGGTCGTTTGTCTACTGGAATGAAGAAGGGGAGGGGCTAGTTTTTGTGGCTGATTGCCATGGCCTTGTCTTGATCCATTTTGCGCAAAATTGACCTTATCAAGAATGCTGTTTTCGTGCCCAGTCACAGATGTTTGCTGATTTTGTGGGTATAATATCATTGGAAGGTCTCCTTTAAGATTGGTGAATAAAGAGCGTCCTTATAGCAAATATGAAATAAAAATAAAGTGGTACAACCCCATTAAACCGTGATTAAGTGATGAGTCACGAAGATTTTACAAAAACAGATTTATTGCGCATACTGGTTTAGGTCAATTAAAACAAATCAGTAGGAGACACAATGCATCTGGAAAACATATTTTGCCTCAATAACAACTTGTGATCTGAGTCATCATCTTGCTCGCTTATGGTTGCCCTCCACAAGCTGTCGTCAAGGCATTTGGCTGGGATGAACGCACCGTAAAGGATTGGTATCAACGAGCTGGCACACACTGCCCAGCAGCACATGATATTGGCATTGTACAAGTAGTCAAACGATGCAAACCAGATGGATTAGAGGTAGCATTGATTTTTATTATGGCAGCGATCTGGAGATGTGGATAAGATTGATGACTAAGATGCAGTTCGCCAATTTGGACGAGGATATTTTGCTGTATACGATTCACGCCCAGGCACTCTCCTCTAGCCTTACGTGAGGCTGTGAAAGTGAACGCGCCATCGTTTTACCCTGGTTGGCTGCGAAATTTGATTGCTTTTAGGGGGGAGCGTAAGATTCCGCCGGCCATGCGGAAACGAACCCGTGAACTGAAGCAGGGATATAAGGGGACGTTTCAATCTGAGCGTGAGGTTGATTCATCTAAATCATGAGTTTTGAAAGTTCTTCGATCATTTCGGTTCGTGATCTTGTTAAAGAATATACTGTTTCTCGCCGCGCGGAAGGATTTATGGGGGCTGTTAAGTATTTGTTCTCTCGTAGTTATGATACTGTTCGTGTCGTAGACCAGATCAGTTTTGACATTTTCCCTGGTGAGTTGGTGGGGTATATTGGGAAGAACGGGGCTGGTAAGTCCACGACGATAAAGATGTTGACCGGGGTTTTGGTGCCTACTGAGGGGCAAATTTGTGTAAATGGCCTAGTTCCGCATCAGCGTCGGGCGGAAAATGGACAAAATATTGGTGTTGTGTTTGGGCAACGCACACAGTTAAAGTGGGATATTCCAGTTATTGAATCGTTTCGGTTGTTGAAAGAGATATATGGTGTGAAAACTGCCGTTTACAATCGCAACATGGAGATCTTTGCTGACGTTTTAGGGATTGGTAACCTGCTGGCTATGCCTGTGCGCAAATTAAGTCTAGGCCAACGCATGAAATGCGATCTAGCTGCCTCCTTCCTGCACAATCCGAAAATCATCTATCTCGACGAACCCACTATTGGCCTAGACATTCTTGTCAAAGAAAATATCCGTACATTTATCAAAACAATAAACGCTGAGCAAAACACCACCATCATCCTCACAACCCATGACCTGGACGACATAGAAAGCATTTGCCGGCGTGCCATCATCATTGATTCAGGGAAAATTGTTTACGATGGCGGCATAGATGCTATCAAAGCGCGTTTTGGCAAATACAAAATACTAAACATCGAAGTAAAAAATAATTTACACCAAGATAACACACAAACACCATTCCCGAACGGAGCCACTGTCCTAGAAATGGGTGAACACCATATCAAACTACAGTTAAATAAGGAAGAAGTATCCATTGCCGTGATCACCAAAATACTTATAGACCGCTACGACATTTTGGACATCAGCATGGAAGAAACTGGTATTGGATCAATCGTCAAACAAATTTACCAGGATGGATGGCATGATCCGACTAAACAGCACTAGAAAATACTTGATCCTCACCGAACAATCCCTACAAACCGCCATGGCCTACCGCGTTCGGTTCTTTACTACCATGGTGACGGGTCTCATCCAGGTATTGTCCCTATACTACATTTGGCGAGTTGTCTACCTCGACCAAGATAGCTTAAGTGGTTACACTTTGCCAGAAATGGTCACGTACATCTTCATCAGCTATGCTCTGCGGAATCTGTATTCATTTGATACGGAACGCCAAATATCAGATAACATCCGTGATGGCAGTGTAACAATGGAACTCATTAAGCCCCTAAATTACCAACTGGCACGTCTATTTGAATCATTTGGTAATGTCATATTTGAGGGCATCCTTGTTGGACTCATTGTTTTGGTTGTTGGCTTTGGTATGTTTCGCATACAAGGTCCCGCATCATTGTTAAACGGTTTGCTTTTTGCAGTCAGTTTGGTTTTGAGCATTCTCATCAACTTTTCTTTGAGTTATGTAGTGGGGTTATTATCCTTTTCCACAACCAGTATTTTTGGATTTATCAACGCCAAGCGTTTCATATCCAATTTTCTATCCGGAGGTTTAATTCCTCTCGCATTTTTCCCCGATTGGCTACATACTATTGCCCGGTTGCTGCCTTTCCAGGCGATGGTGGATGCCCCCAGTACCATTTATCTAGGACAAATAGAATCACCTCAGATAGCCAATATGTTGCTGGGGCAGTTGTTTTGGCTTATCGCTTTGTGGGTTACCGGCTATTTTATGTGGAACTGGGCATCACGGAAAATAACCATTCATGGGGGATGAGGATATGGTTAGATATGTGCGTCTGTACTGGATGATGTGGTTGCAAGGAATTCAGAGCCAAATGGAATATAAGTCCAGTTTTATCATTGGTACAATAGCCACCATTTTAGGTCAGGTTACGGGCATTGCCTTTGTTTGGGTGCTTTTCCAGAAAATTGGGGATTTAAATGGGTGGTCTCTTCCCGAAATCATGCTTATTTATGGCATTGCCGCCCTTCCATATGGCCTTTTTGAACTGTTTTTTAATGGCATCTGGAGTTTGAACCGGTATGTGCGAATGGGGGATTTTGATCGGATACTGGTTCGACCGGGCAGTTCGTTGTTTTTTATTTTGGGCGATCAACCGATGCTGCATGGATTGGGGGATATCGCTACCGGTATTGCAATTATTGTCCTGGCTTCAAGGTCGCTTGATATTCAATGGCATCTTGGCAATTTGTTGTTGCTAATGCTTATGGTGGCTTGCGGTACACTCATTTATATTTCTATCAATACAATCACAGGTTGTAGTTCGTTTTGGTTTGTGGCCTCAGGTACAAATCTCCTTTATTTGGGGCAGCGATTCCGGGATTTTACAGTATATCCCCTTGATATTTATACCGTACCGCTGCGCTTATTATTGACTTGGGGTATTCCTTTTGCCTTTACCAGCTTTTTTCCAGCCACTTATTTTCTTGGCCACTTACGTTATCAATATTTTGTTTATCTTATCCCTGTTGTCGCTTTTTTACTATTTGGGGTAGCAATATCTATTTGGCGAATTGGTGTGAATCAATACGAAAGTACTGGTTCCTAAAAAAATTGTATCTTGTATGTTTAACTTTACTTTCCGGTAAGTGATAGATGACAAGAAGCGGGTGGCTGCTCCATCATTACAGGCGAACAAGACTGTACAGGAGGAGGCATGTCACCCGCTTCATACAAAACTATACAACCCACATTCCGCACCTTAAAAATCAACTAAATAACAATTTTGAACAGTCGAGCCAAACAGACGAATCAATTGCAACCTGACTGGTGTTAACTTGGGGATTTGTCGCTACTGTTGCCATCTAATGCTTCTAACCAGAGGGGGATGCGTCCTTTTTGACTCGTCACCAAGGTCACCACGACTTGTTTCAAATCAGGTCGGTGGTTTTTGGAGTAACCATGTGTGATGTTCACGGCTCCACGCAAACCACATCTGATTCATACTGCCCGCTCAAACTGAAACTGCTGGTATCCGTGTGGGCAAAGGCTGTGTTTAGTTGATAGGCTGCCACAGCATTCTGCGCTACCTGCGCGAATAACTTTGTGATTCCAGCCTGGAACAACTTATCTAGGGCTCGACCTAACGTATCATCGTTAAAGTCACTAGCGACTAACCCTTCACTAATGAGCAGAGCCACCGTTTTGTTGTCCATGTACTCTGGCATCAGATGCAGCGTTCAACCTGTAAACCCCAGTCCATTGAGTGTCATTGCCAGCGTGACCTGTCCACAACTAACCTTCCGCTCCGATGGGGTTGGCAACATGGCATCTATTGTCTCGACTAATCCTATTTCGTGGCAAATCCCGGCCATAATTCCCAAATGATCCAGGTGTTTGGTATCATATTCTATTGCTGTTGTATCCATATTTTTGAGGGTACTTCAAAATTATTTTTTGCTCATGATTAATTTTCAAGTTCGCCAATGCACCAACCCCGCTTGCCGTTTCCGTTTTCCCGTCACTGACCAACGGGTGACGGGTGAGCGCTGCCCTGTGTGCCAGGCTCCTACAGAACGCGCCGCGACCTATGCTGCGGGCTTTAAGCCGGAACCTGTGGCGGTGACTGCGGAACCGGTGATTGAGGTGCTGCTGGACAATATTCGCAGCATTTACAATGTTGGCTCGATTTTGCGTACGGCTGACGGAGCAGGACTGGCGCCTCTGCACTGTTGTGGCATTACCCCGCCACCCGACCATCCCAAGATTGCGAAAACGGCTTTAGGCGCGGAAAGGTCGGTGGGGTGGACGCGGTGTAGGAATGGATTGGAAACGGCCGTTTCTCTCAAAGATCGTGGTTATCAACTCCTGGCTCTGGAATGCACCCCCGATGCCATCCTGCTCTCAGACCTGCACCTCAGCGCCACCCAGCCAGTGGTGCTAATCGTTGGCAATGAACTCGCTGGCGTAGATCCCGACATCCTGGCAATTTGTGACCAAACCCTCATGTTGCCCATGCAAGGCGTGAAAAACTCACTTAACGTAGCCTCTGCTTTCGCCGTGGCAGCTTATGGATTACGTTTTGCAATTACCTTTCATCAACAAGGATTGACGATGAAATAAAATACAGAATGGCATCGTCAGTTTCAAGGAACAGGAAGGAAACGACTGCGTCGTATGATTTAATTTCCGTTCCTGGGTGAAGCGCACCGAAACCCAACATCTGGGATGCCCTGATAGACGATAGGGTTGCCGGGGATGCGGTAGGTGCTGCGGATTTCGCTGGCCTTGCTGCGATAGCCGCCGCCGCGTAGGACGCGGTCAGTGACGCGGAGTTCAGAGATATTGGCTGGATTTTCAACAGGGCTTTCTGCATAGAAGGTGTCGTTGTACTCATCTGCCACCCATTCCCACACGCTGCCTGCCAAGCCATACACCGCGAACGGGCTGATGCCCTGGGGCAAAGCATCCACTGACTGTAAATCATCAAAGGTCGCGTTAAAAACAGCGCGGGTTTCATCGGGAGCGTCATTGCCCCAGGGATAGAGGCGGCCGTCATTGTTCCGAGCGGCCAATTCCCATTGCGCTTCGGTGGGCAGCGCTGCCCCCGCCCAGCGGCAGTAGGCGTCTGCGCCGTGCCAACTCACGTTGTTGATCGGGGTGTTCTCTTGTCCTGGCCGAGCGATGTAGTCGCCACTGTTGGTGTCATTGATGAGGTGGCTGCTGGTGGTCTCGAAACCAGTGGAGAGGCAAGTGAAACCATTGCACATCCCCACATACCCCCCGATGTCGTTGAGGAAGGTGGCATATTGCGCCACGGTGACTTCAAACTGGTCGATTTGGAAGCTGCTGAGCGTGATGGGATGTAACGGCCGTTCTGCATCACCAGCCATCTCATCCTCATCCACGGCGCCCATCATGAACGTACTGGCCGGAATCACCACCATGACCGCCCCGTCCTTCTCTCGTGTGACGGTGGGCATTGCGGTTGGTTCAGCAGTAGGTTGGCTGCTCGGCTCATCCGTGGGGGGCACAGTTGGCGTGTGCGTGGGTTGACTTGTTGGTTCAGCGGTGGGGGTGTGGGTGGGCACACTTGTACTGGTCGCTGTCGCCGCCGCCGTTTTCGTGGGCACACTTGTTGGTTCGTTCATGGGCACTGCCGTCTCAGTCGGTAAGGCAGTCAGCTCCACTGTCGGCGTCTCGTTAACCGGTACCAGTTCACTGCTTGCCGTGGGTTGTTGTCCAGGCCACTTGGTGGCCACATTTGCTGGCAGATAGGGGGCAGCTTGCTCATCTCCACCCAAAAAGAAATACCAGCTTGCCAATCCCACAAGCAGCAGCAAGATGGCTAGCAGCGGCAAACAACCACGGCGCCGTCGCTGTGGTTTGTCTGGTTCAACGGCTGGTTCCTCCGGCGGCTCCTCTTCAGCGATGACAACGGCGGCCGGGATGGGGGGTAACGGCCGTTTCACATCATCTTCTTGGCGTGGGGGAGAGGGTGGTTTGACGATAGGCACCGGTGTCACTGGCGGCGCCGCATCCTCTGCTTCGATGGCCGCTGCCAGCGCCGCCGCCATTTCCCGCCCCGTGGCATAGCGGTCAGATGGTTCCTTCTTCAGCACTTTGAGTACCACGGCTTCGATTTCCTGGCTCAGTTCAGGGCGAATGTCGCGGGGAGGTGGGGGGGCATCGCTCATTTGCATCATGGCCACGTGCAATGGATCTTTGGCGTCGAACGGCACTTGATTGGTGAGCATTTCGTATAGGATGATACCCAAGGCGTACAAATCACTTTGGGGCACGGCCGCGGCAGACGACATCGCTTGTTCTGGTGCTACATAGCGCGGTGAGCCAAAAACTTCGCCGCGTGTGGCCGTGTCGCTGCGCAGCACCAGGCCGAAGTCGCTCAAGAAAATCTGGTCAGATTCGTCGAGCAGAATGTTGGCTGGTTTGATGTCACGGTGGATGATGCCTTTGCTGTGGGCGTAGTCTAACGCGCTGCCGATTTGCTGAATGATGCGCTGCACCTCAGGCAGGGGCATGTAGGTGTGGGCGCGGCGCATATCGTTGAGCTTGTGGCGCAGGTCGGAGCCGTCGATGTATTGCATCGCCAGGTAAAACAGCCCATTCACTTCGCCATAACGGAAGACGTTGACGATGTGGGCGTGGCTCAGTTGGGCGATGGCTTGGGCTTCGCGCTCGAAGCGTTCGCGGTATTCTTTGTCGGCGCTGAGCGAGGCTTCAATAACTTTGATGGCCACATCTCGCTTGAGGCGCACATCTTGAGCGCGGTAAATGCGTGCCATGCCGCCTTGTCCTAGATGGGCTTTTAGCAAATATTCGTCAAATTGCTGCCCGATGAGATCGTCTTTGGCTAGACTGGTGTCGTGGAGGGCGCGTTCCAGCGCATCTATCAGGTCGCCGCCGGTTTGATAGCGTTGCTCAGGCAATTTGTCTAGCGCTTTGAGCAAGACTGCTTCTGTCTGCATGTTGAGTGCTGGATTGAAGGTGCGTGGCGAGGGCGGCGGCTGGGAAACGTGTTGGATGGCGGTAGACATGGCGGATGGGTCGTCGAAGGGCAAGGTTCCGGTCAGCATTTCAAAGAGCATCACGCCTAGTGAGTAGAGGTCGGATTGTGGCACTGTTTTGACTTGGGAACGGGCTTGTTCGGGGGCGATGTAGGCCGCAGAGCCGAAACTTTCGCCAGTTTGGGTGCTGTCGGTGTCGATGACGAGCCCGAAATCGGTCAGGACGATGCGACCGTCGTTTTCTAGCATGACGTTTTCTGGCTTGATGTCCCGGTGGATGGCACCACGGGCGTGGGCATAGTCCAGGGCGGAGGCGATGGCGCGGCCAATGCGTATCACTTCATCTGGGGGCAGCAGGTCGGGGGCGATTTGTGCGAAGCGCTGACGCAGGTTGACACCGTCGATGTATTCCATGACGAAGTAGAAGGTGTCTTCTTCGCTACCGGCGTAGTAAACCTGGACGATGTTTTCTTGCCGCCATTTGGCGACGGCGCGGGCTTCTTGCACGAGACGCTGCACGTATTCGGGCTTGTGTCGGTGGCGGGAATCGATTACTTTCACGGCCACGGGACGATCTAAGACGATGTCTGTGCCGTAATATATGCTAGCCATGCCGCCTCGGCCTAACGGCCGTTCCAGCTTGAAGTTTGAGAATTGTTTGCCGATGAGAGGGTCGTTTGTCATAGGTTTAGGGTTTGTGTTTGGCTTGCTGGTTGGCTGTTGTGATGAGTCTGGCGTTGTTTGTGTCTATGCTCTGACTGAATCTGGCCGCTTTGCCTTTTGGCAACTTTGCCTCTTTGCTGTTTTGCGGTGCGGTGATGGTGTACAGTTCGGAAATGTATTTGTTGAGGCCGCGAGCGTAGGCGTTGAGATAATCTTGGGCGATGTGTTGGGCAAGGTCGTGTTGATGAACGGCCGTTAACAGACCTACATGTGGTCTAAAATCTCGGAGTGTTACGATCATGGTTTGGTTGGCGTCTGTCATGACGCCCCAAGCCAGGGTCTTTTTCTCGTTGTCGTCTTTGGCGGTGATGAAGCGGGTGAGGGAACTGGTGGGCGCCACTTGACCTACGTTTGAGAAGACCTCGCGTCCTTTGATCATGTCGTTGAGGATATCAAAGTGGCTGGGGATGGTGTCCAGCAGTTGTTGCAGGGGCGCGGGCATGTGGGCCAACATCCTGATGCTGCCGGTGCTGGCGCTTTGCCCGGCATTGGCGATTTCTTTGGCGCGGCTCAACACTTCGCCAAATCCTGCCAGGTTGCCTAGATATTCTTTTTGCAACTGTTCAGCTTCTGGATGGCCATGAGCGAGTAGGGTGAGCAGATGTTTATGTGTGTTGAGCAGGTCGAGTTCTGCTAAAGGCACGGTGAATGCCAGTGGGAAGAGCCGGTCGCCGGGATTGCTGCGGCTGGCATCGACGGGGATGAGGATGGCGGGGTTGCTGTTGTCGTCGATGGCGGTGAGGGCGGCGGTGGCAGCCTCGCAGGTGGCTTGTTTTTTTTGCAAACCTTGCAGTTGGGTGATGAGTTTGATGTCAGGGTGGTAGGTGACGGCGTGAATAGCCCGGTATAGCACGAGCAGGTCGTTGACGGTGAGACGCAGCAGGTCGCTGCGTTGTTTGAAGAGTTGACGCAATTGCAGGATGGCTGGCAGGTTAACGGCCGTTGTCTCTGCGCTGGCTTCGGGGGTGATGGGTTCTGCTTTTTGGATGCGTTTTTCTTCTTGGGCGGTGAACTCGAATGTGGGCGAGTAGGGGCGTGTTTTGCCGGATTGTGCAGGAGGCAATGTGTGTAAATACCCGGCCCAGGCCAGGGCTTCACCTGTCATGATTTCAGCTAGCGAGACTCCCCAGGCTCCGTCAAAGAAGATGTGCGAAAGGTCGAAAACGGCCGTTTCGTCTGTAAAAAATAGTGTTAAGGGATGGTCGCCGATGCCCCGTTCTGCCTGGCGAATCTGGGCCAGGGGCAGGTCGCGTGGCTGGCGAGCGGTGTTGATCCAAATGGGGGCTGCATGCAACCCTTTGATTTCTGGCAAGCAAGTAAGCTTTTGGGAAATATTGAACCAGTCATGACGTTTGATGCGAGCGCTGGGGGTTAGGGTTTGGGGGGTGTTGAGCGCAGGATGGTTGAAGATGGCGGCGATTTGTTGACGTACTGTTTGTACGGAAACAGGTTTTGTATGGTCGTTGTCTTGGCATGATTTGAGCAGATAATAACGGGAATTGTGTATGATGCCGACGTAGACAGGCTCATCTTCTTTAAAAAGCTGACGTTCTTCATGGTATTTGCCCGGTTTGAGAAAAGCGCGAATGCTCATTTGACGCTGATAATGAGGCAGTGAAGCAGCGGTGATGGCTTGAATATCGGCTTGCCATTTTTTGATTGTGGCTTTGGGCAGGTCGAGGGTAGCTGCCATCATGAACTGGTCGAATTGGCGGCGACGATAGGCCGGGTAATCTTCTTTGGGATGGGCATCGTGTCCTCGGGTAAACGGCCGTTGTTTTTCCCATTGGCGGTACAAGTCTGCCATTTCTGGGGCGTGGGCGATGAGCAAGTGGGGATGGACGCGCTCTCGCCATTCGTTTTCTAGCAAGGCAGGGTATTGGTGTAGGCCATGAACGGCCGTCATGACCCAGGCTGTCAATTTGTCGATCTCAGACAGCTGGATGTTGTGCTGGCGCAGGGTGGTGGCAAAGCCATGTGTTTCACATGTATGACGGGCTGTATCGTCGCGCAAGGCGTACTTTGTATAAAAATCCCAGGTGCCGTAGGCAAAGGCTGAGTCCGGGTTTTTACCCGCTAGTTTGAGCAAGGATTGGTAGGCATAGATAACGGCCGCTGGCCCAGCGAAGAAGGTTGTGTAGACGGCATGGTCTTTAAGCGATTGTTCAATGCCCCGAAAGATAAGGCCAATATCACGGCGTACGGTTTCTGGCGGTAGTTGTTTTTGCTTGAGATTGGCCAGACCATTGAGGATGACGCCGGGCACATTGCCTGCTGGGGCAATCCTGGCGATCTTTTCGACGAGGCCATCAATTTCGGGAAGGGATAATTTGGAGATCTCACGTACGGTTTTAGAGTGGGCAATGGTGCGTAAATCATTGCCTGTGTAAATGGTTGCTTTTTCGTACTGCGAATCTATCATTTTGTAGACTTCCTCTGAATATTATAATTATGACGGTGTTTACGTGGTACGGCAAGGCGCACCTACATGCCCGTTTGTTTGTGGGGCGGGCGAACTCAGCCTACTCAGCAGCCGTGAGGCACATCCGAATTTTGTAAAAATATAGACAAAACCTAAACAACTGTGTTAGAATAGTTGTGCCCAAAATTTTGCAACAATATGCCATAACGTCAATAAATCGAGGTTGAATTTGTCGAATCCAGATACTACGCCCACTTTTAATTTGAAAGCAGTTGTCCAGGAAACCGGGATTAAACCAGATACATTACGCGCTTGGGAACGACGATATGGTTTGCCCCAGCCAAAACGAACGCCGGGTGGACACCGGCTCTATTCGCAGTATGATATTGATATGCTCAAGTGGTTGTTGGCGCGTCAGGCGGAAGGCTTGAGTATCAGCCGTGCCGTGGATTTGTGGAACAAATTGGAAGCAGAGGGTGAATCGCCATTGGATTCGTTGGCAGAGGTGAAACCAGAGTGGCCTGTTATTGAAGGGGAGACGATTTCTGACTTGCGGCAGTTGTGGATTGAGGCGTGTTTGCAATTTAATGAATTTCGTGCCAGGCAAGCGCTGACTCAGGCGTTTGCTTTGTTTCCTATTCAACTTGTTTGTATTGAGTTATTACAAAAGGGTTTGGTGGAGGTGGGGGTTGGTTGGTATGAGGGTCGGATTTCTGTGCAGCAGGAGCATTTTGCTTCTTCGCAAGCTGTTCGTCAACTGGAAGCTTTGCTCAATGCCGCTCCTCCGCCAACGAAGAACGGCCGTTTTCTCATTGCTTGTGCGCCAGAAGAACAACATACTTTTAGTGCGCTCTTGCTTACCCTGTTGCTGCGTTATCGTGGCTGGGATGTGATTTATTTGGGAGCCAATGTGCCTGTTGATACCTTGGAAATGGCTGTTGAGAGTATCAAACCTCTGGTGTTGATTGTCACAGCCCAAACTTTGCACACGGCTGGGAAGTTGTTGGCTATAGCGCAGTTTGCACAAGAGAAATCTTTGCCGATGGCGTATGGGGGGGGCGTGTTTACGGCGATTCCCCAAACTGTGGAACATGTGCCTGGCTATTTTTTGGGCAATGATTTGCAGGCTGTGCCGCAGTTGGTGGAGCAAATTATGGTCGTAGACCAACCCATACATCCTGTGGCGGCGGTGTCGCCCGTTTACCAAACGGCCTTGAATCAATTCATGATGAACCGGGCGCTGCTTGAAGTAGAGGTGCTGATGGCCTTGAGTAAGTCACAGATCTCTTTGAAGTATCTCGAAAATGCCAACCGTGATTTAGGCGACAATATTGTGGCGGCGCTGACGTTGGGCAATATGGCTTTGTTAACGGCTAATATTGAGTGGGTTCATGGTTTGCTCAGCAATTTTCATTATCGCATGCCAGCTGATGCCATGACATCGTATTTAGCCGCATACCGGCAGGGAGCTGACAAATACCTGGATGGGCCGGTTAGGGAGTGGTTGGCTCAAGTGGCATGAGTCGTTTTGTGATGAAAAAAATGGGAGCGGGGATTAGGTGGTTTGGGGATTGAACAATACTCAAACTCTTTAATCCTCGTTATTTTTAGGGTGAGAATTATGAAAGTTATCATCACAGGTGGTACTGGTCTGATAGGCACGGAGTTAGCAAAGGGTCTGGTGAGAGATGGGCATGAGGTGATTGTGCTGAGCCGAAATCCTGCAGGCAAAAATTTACCTACTGGGGTGCGTGCGGAGAAGTGGGATGGGAAAACGGCCGTTTCCTGGGGATATTTAGCCGATGGTGCTGATGCCCTTGTCAATTTGGCTGGTGAAAACATTGCTGGTTCTGGTATTTTCCCGGCTCGCTGGACGAAAGAGCGCAAGGCACGCATCATCAAAAGCCGCACAGATGCTGGCCATGCTGTTGTGGACGCGGTTGGCGCCGTGGAAAACAAGCCTAAACTCGTGATTCAGTCGTCAGGCATTGACTTTTACGGCAATGTGCCAGAAGGTGAAGTTACGGAAGAGTCGCCAGCGGGCAATGATAGTTTTTTAGCTAGAGTGACGATTCCTTGGGAAAACTCAACGACGCCAGTTGAGCAAATGGGGGTACGCCGTGTGATCTTGCGCACTGGTGTGGTGCTGGCTAAAGAGGGTGGGTCGCTTGGTACGATACTTTTGCCGTTTAAGTTTTTTGCCGGAGGGCCGGTTGGCAGCGGCAAGCAGTGGTTGTCCTGGATTCACATGGAGGATGCGGTGCGGGCTATCCGCTTTTTGCTGGAGAATGAAGACGCCAGCGGCTCCTACAATCTGTGTGCCCCTGAGCCGGTGCGCTACCGGGAATTTAGCAAACTTATTGGGCGAATCATCAGGCGTCCTTCTTACTTGCCCGCGCCTGCTTTTGGCATGAAACTTTTATTGGGAGAAGCGGCGGATTTGGTGCTAAACGGCCGTTGTGCTGTTCCCAAACGTTTGCAAGAAGCTGGTTTCAATTTCACTTTCCCCGATGCGCAGTCTGCTTTGCAGAATTTGTTGAAACGCAGAGAGTAGAAATGGTAAGTTGCCAGATTTATCGGGCGCAATACAATCATCGGGATGCATAGTGACTGTCTCAAAATTAATCCCCGTTTGTCCGGGATAAAGGTCACTTGAAACGCGTTCATCAATTCTGTCACTTATTTATGGATGCGCACATAGAACGATGAAGATTTTGAAAGCAGTTTTTGAATTACTCCGTGACGCTGGTATACGCTGGTCAGAAGATAAGGCGTCGATATTGGCGGCTGCTTTGGCTTATTACACTATTTTTTCTTTGATGCCGTTGTTGGTGTTGGCGTTTGCTATCGCCAGCCGGATTTTACAGGAAGCCAATGTACAAGAAATGATTTTGAGTTATGTGGGTGAGCTGATTCCTGATATATATCCTTTTGTGGAAGGCATTTTGTCACAGAATGCACAAGATACGTCTAGCCTATGGGCGACTATCGTGAGTACGGCTATTTTGCTTTGGGGGGCTACTGGCGTTTTTAATCATCTCAAACGAGCGCTCAACACCATTTGGGGCATGGAGCCAGAATTGCCCACCGGTTTGTCTGGGGTTGTATATTTCATTAAAACACGCGGATTGGCATCATTGCTGGTGTTGGGTGTTGGCTTTTTGTTTGTGGTGGCTTTTGTGTTGAACGCGGTGCTGAGGGCATTGGATCAAATCCTTATGCAGCTATTCCCTGAGATGATGGGGGAGTTTGATAACGCCTTGATTTTGTTCATTTTGTCTTGGGCGGTGCCTGCGATTGCTTTTGCTATTATCTTTAAGGCTTTGCCGGATGCGAAGGTGGCCTGGCGGGATGTGTGGTTGGGAGCAGTGGTAACGGCCGTTCTCTTTGCGTTAGGTAATTATGCTATCAGTATGTTTTTGCAGCTCAGCGGGGTCGCTTCAGCGTATGGCGCAGCCGGGTCGCTTGTTGTCGTCTTGCTGTGGATTTATTATTCGGCGCAGATTTTCTTCTATGGTGCTGAGTTTACAAAAGTATATGCTGACCGTTATGGCTCTAAAGTTGTCCCTGCTGATAATGCGGTTGCCATCCGTCGGGAACGGGTGAGTAGCAGCTATCAACCAGAGACCGAACCGGGGTTTGAAGAATTGCCTGCTTATCTTCCAGAACCTTTTTATATCCCCGAACCAGGCGATTCGCCCGCCCGTCAAAAAGCAAAACAAGTGGGCTTTGGCTTTATCGGCCTGGCTGTGGGGCTTTTCCTCGGTTTTATTTCCAGCCTCCGCCGTGATGAAAAGTGAACTATTTTCAGTCAACTGTGCGTGGCTTACTGCCTGCCAGGTTTTTCAGCGATATACACTACCCATTCTTCTGCATCATAAAAAGGTAAGCCATCCCAGGCTTTATAGACGGAGATTGTGCTGAAGCCAGCCGCTTGGAGTAGGGTTGTCATGTCGTCGATGGCGTAGGTTTGGTCGCTGAGGGTGATTTCGTCGAGTTTGCCACTTTCCAGGTGGAGGATGTGGAAGCGTTCGGTGGAGCATTGGGTGTCGGCGTCCCAGAAGCGCTCGCCCAGGTGGAGGAAGGGAGTATCGCCCCACAAGCCGGTGTCGTCTGTGTACCACCAATTGGTGTTTTCTTTGTCTACGTGTTCTTGGTTAAGTAATTCGATGAGTAAACGGCCGTTATCCCTCAAACTATCTGCGGCTTGCTGCAACAGCTGCTGGGCTTCCTCGCGGGGAAAGACGGCCAGCTGTCCGTAAAGGAAGATGGCGGCATCGAAATCAGCTCCTGTGTAATCAGCCTCACGGATGTCTTGCTCAACGATTTGGCACGTCTCGCTGACACCTTTTTGAGCGGCCAGTTCGCGGGCATAGCGCACGGAGGCTGGGCTGAAATCTACACCAGTAACGCGACAGCCGCGCTGTGCCAGCGGTATGGCATACAAGCCAGGCCCGCATGTCATGTCATAGAGGGTGCTGCCTGGTTGCAAGGCTAATTTTTGCCACATCCAATTCAGTTGAGCTGTGCGCTCTGCTCCTGTGCGTGAGGCTGCCCCGTGGGATTGATCCAGGTGTTCGCGCAGCATACGTTTAGAAAACACGGGGTCGTGCCAGGGTAGATTGCCGTCGTGTTTATGCCACGGTAACGGCCGTTCTGCTCGCCGATAAATTTTCCATAAGGCGTCAGTCAGGTTTTGTTTGCGTTTCCCGTTTGTCATAAATCCACCTTTTTAACCGTTGAATCTCCAAATCTCCGCTTCCAATCCCGCTCAAATTCGCCCAAGATTATAACATCTTGTACACTTTGGGCAGTGGTTGATGCCTCAATCATGTCGAGTAAGTGGCAAAAAAAATGCAAAACTGCCCCCAAAGATGGCAAAGTGATCATGGACACGCGCACTTAACTCAATTGAACCAATCTAGCAGGAGACATACAAAGAAAAATTATGGAAAACATGCGAGAACTCATCCTTATCTTACTCACATTTTTGGTTATAGCTCTAGCTTCACAACGATTTGGACAGTTTTTTGGGCGGTTTAATTTGCCTAAAATTAGCGGCTTCCTGGTGGCTGGTGTGGTGTCGGGTCCCTTTGTCCTCGGTATCTTCTCCTCAGAGTCATTGGATTCCTTACGGTTTATTGAAGAGTTTGCCCTCGCTTTTATCGCCTTTGCCGCTGGTTCAGAATTGTACTTGCCAGAACTGCGTGGCAAACTGCGCAGCATTGGCTGGATTACCGCTTCGCTGGTGATAACCACCCTGATATTGGGGACGGGTGCTATCTTTTTCATGTCCACCTGGGTGCCATTCATGTCCAGTATGGGCACAGTAGAACGTGCCGCAGTCGCTTTTTTAGCCGCTTCCATTATGGTGGCTCGTTCCCCGTCCGTCGCAATTGCAGTGATCAACGAACTACGTGCCAAAGGTTCGTTTACGCAGATTGCCTTGGGCGTAACCGTCATCTCTGATGTGGTTGTGATTTTCATGTTTGCCTTGGCAGCCTCGGTTGCCGATGCTGTTCTGACCGATGTTGGACTTCATATCGGCTTGATTTTGCTGTTACTATTTGAATTGGTGCTTTCGCTGGCCGTGGCATATGTGTATAGCAAACTGTTGGAATTGATTTTACGCATCAATACTCGTCGTTGGGTGAAAGCGGGCTTGATTCTTTTGTTAGGGTATAGTGTTTATCTGCTTTCCTCCTTTGTGCGCGATTATACCCATACCCATTTGCCATTTGAGATTTTGTTGGAGCCCTTGTTGATTTGTATGGTGGCCAGTTTCATCGTTAATAATTGGTCAGCCTACCGTTCGGAATTTTCTCATTTGCTTCACGAAACAGGGTCACTGGTTTACATTGCCTTTTTCACATTGGTTGGGGCAGAGTTGAAGCTGGATGTGTTAGCCGATGTGTGGTTGATTGCTTTGGCTGTGTTTGGTGTCCGTATCTTCTCAATTTTCATAGGGTCGATGATTGGTGGTGCAGCGGCTGGCGAACCCATGAAACATAATCGCTTGCGTTGGATGGTGTTAGTGACGCAAGCTGGCGTGGCTTTGGGGCTGGCTAAGGAAGTAGGCGTTGAGTTTGCTGGCTGGGGAGAAGCATTTGCCACGATGATTATTGCGGTGGTGGTGCTTAATGAAATTGTAGGGCCGATCACCTTCAAAAGCGCGATTTTGCGCGTGGGTGAGGCGCATGCCAAGCATGAAACTCCTGAATTTAGCGGCGTTCGAGATGCCATTATTTTTGGTCTCAGACCACAGTCTGTTTCCTTGGCGCGGCAGTTACTTCAGCATAATTGGCATGTGAAAATGTTGTGTATGCTGCCAAAGCAAATGGATGAAATGGATGTGCCTGATTTGAATGTGGTCTATATGCCTGAACTGACGGTGGCAGGATTGCGCGAGTTGGGCATGGCAGAGGCTGATGCGGTGGTGACGATGCAATCTGATGAGGAAAACTATCAGGTATGCGAAATGGTGTATGAACACTTTGGCACTGAAACGATGGTAGCGCGCTTGCATGATCGCGCCAACTATGACAAGTTTAACCAATTGGGTGTGCTGGTGGTGGAACCGAGAACGGCCGTTGTCAGTCTCCTTGAACATTTTGTGCGCGCACCCGCCGGGACTTCCTTGCTGTTGGGGATGCAAGAAACACAAGATATTGTCGATATTGAGTTACAAAATCCTGAATTAAACAACATTACCATCCGTGATTTACGTCTGCCTTTGGATGTTCTTATTTTGTCTGTGCAGCGGGATAAGCAATCGCTTATCACGCATGGCTACACCCGCCTGAAACTTGGCGACAAAGTGACTGTTGTTGGAAAAATGGACAAGGTGGCAGAAGTTATGCTCCGCTTTGAGGCGTAGTGACCGTCTAAAAACTAGTCCCCGTTTTTCAGGGAGGAAGGTTACTTGAAGCGCATCCATCAATTCCGTAACTTGTTTATGGATGCGCACATAGGTCAACCGCAACAGGTTTTCAACAATCTACAAAGTGAGAATCTGCCGATTGCCTGCGTAATACTGGTCTATGGAAAACTTTATAAACGTATTTGTATTTATCGCTCGTTTCATCGTTATTGCTTTGTCCTCAAAACAAATTGGGCAATTTTTTAGACGATTTAAGCTGCCGCTTATTACAGGTTTCTTGTTTACGGGAATCGTTGCTGGGCCATTTGGCCTCAAATTGATCACACATGAAGCGGTTGAGAACCTGCGTGTCATTGATGAAATCTCATTAGCATTTATTGCCTTTGCTGCCGGTAGTGAGCTTTATGTGCAAGAGCTGCGAGGTCGGTTAAAGAGCATTGCCTGGATCACGTTAGGTTTGGTGATTCTCACCTTTTCTTTGAGCGCTGCGGCGATTTTCTTCTTTTTAAGCCGTTATATCCCGTTTATGCAAAACATGTCCCCGGCAGCCAGCTTCGCAGTGGCGTTGCTGATTGGAGCCATTTTGGTGGCACGCTCACCTTCTTCGGCTATTGCCATTCTCAATGAACTGCGGGCAAAAGGTCCTTTTACCAAGACGGTGTTGGGCGTGACCGTTATCATGGATGTGGTTGTTATCTTCCTTTTTGCTTTTACCACATCGATGGCAGACGTGTTGATTGCCAACTTAGGTTTTGATCTGAAGTTTGCGCTTTTATTGTTGGGAGAATTTGCCTTGTCATTGGGGGTAGGGTACCTGCTGGGCAAACTTTTGCACTTTGTTTTATCGTGGAGCCTGAACCGCCGATGGAAGGTGCTCACCATCCTGGCAATTGGTCTAGGCGTATTTGTTTTTTCGGAGCAGCTCAGGCATTTGACTCACGAGTTCTTGTCATTTGAGATCTTTTTAGAGCCAATTTTGCTGTGCATGATTGCCAGTTTTGTGGTGACGAATACCAGTCGTTATAGAACTGAATTTAGCAAAATCATTCACGAAACGGGTCCGTTGATTTACATTATCTTCTTTACCCTGACCGGCGCTTCTTTGGAATTAGATGTCCTGATGCAAACCTGGCCCATTGCTTTGGCACTGTTTTTTGTGCGATTGGCGGGTATTTTTGTCGGTTCCTTCGCTGGTGGCGTTTTGGCTCGTGAACCGATGGCGCGTAACAAGATGTGGTGGATGGGGTTTGTGACTCAGGCTGGTGTGGCCATTGGTTTGTCTAAAGAAGTGGCTGTGGAATTTCCACCTTGGGGTTCAGCTTTGGCAACTATGATTATTTCTTTGGTGGTGCTCAATGAAATTGTGGGGCCTATTTTCTTTAAATACGCCATCAATCTCATTGGTGAAGCGCATGATCGGGCAGATCCACATGAATTTAGGGGCACGCGCAATGCGGTTATCTTTGGTTTAAGGCCGCAAGCAGTTTCTTTAGCTCGGCAGTTAATGGCGCATGATTGGCAGGTGAAAATGGTTTGCCGTGAACCATCAGAGCTAGAAGGGGTTGATAAGCCTGAACTCACCATTGAGTTGATGCCTGAGGTGACTGTGGCGTGTTTGGATGCTATCCAGATGTCAGAAGCTGATGCCATTGTGACGATGTTGTCTGATGAGGAAAATTATGCCATCTGCGAGCTGGTGTATGAAACGTATGGCACAGACACTATTGTCACTCGGCTCAAAGATCGCGCCAATTTTGACAGATTCCATGAGCTGGGGGTGCTGGTGGTGGAACCGCGAACGGCCGTTGTCAGTCTGCTTGATCATTTTGTGCGGGCGCCGGCTGGCACCTCTTTGCTGTTGGGGATGCAGGAAGAGCAGGATATTGTCGATATTGAACTGCGTAATTCTGATTTAGATGGTATCTCATTACGAGATTTACGCTTGCCGTTGGACGTACTCATTCTTTCGGTGCAGCGTAACGGGGAGCGTATCATTTCGCACGGTTACACTAAATTGACAGTTGGTGATAAAGTTACAATGGTTGGAAACGTGGAAACGCTTGAAGAAGTGATGCTGCATTTTGATGCCTAAAGAAATTTGTGACGAAGGACAAATGACCACGGATGCAAGCGTGGGTCATTTATCCTTCGTCCTCCGTCAATAATATGCCTTTATTACCGGGGGAACTCCTCAACGAACGTTATCGCATTGTCAGCTTGCTGGGGCAGGGTGCTTATGGTTGCACGTATCAAGCGTATGATATTCATGCGGAACGACAAGTAGCGATTAAGGAGTTGTTGGATGCGTCGCTTGAAACGCAGAAGGCATTTCGGGCGGGGGCACGCCAATTAAGTGATTTGCAGCATGAGCAGTTGGCGGTTGTGCTGGATCATTTTGCCCTGGAAGATGTGGGTCAATACCTGGTCAGTGAGTATGTGGCTGGTGTCGATCTAGGCCAACTCCTGGCGCAGTACGGCTCATTCCCCTCAGACTTGATTATTGGCTGGCTGCAAGCTGTTTGCGTGCCGCTGGCTTATCTTCATGAGCATGATACTCTCCATTTGAATCTCAAGCCGGCCAATATCCGGCTCACCCCTGCTGGCGAAATTAAGTTGGTGGGGGGGCAGGTGCCAGGGTTGGGGGTTGTGGATAACGGCCGTTTTTCCCCACCAGAGCAACTAAACCAAGCCACACTCACTGCCGCCGCTGATATTTATAGTTTGGGAGCGACCCTGTACACGCTGCTGACCCGTGAACTGCCTCCCAAAGCGTTGAGCCGCGAAAGCGGCCTCACAGATTTGATTCCCGCTCGAGAAGTGAATCCCAATGTGGAGCCGTACCTCTCATTGGTTGCTAGCCGCGCCATGAGTTTGCGAGCAGATGCCCGGTATGAATCTGTGGCAGATTTCAAGAAGGCTCTAGAACGGCCGTTAGGCTATTCACTGCCAGAGTCCAGTGAGCTGCGGCGCACGCCCGATCCCGTTGTCACCGCACCCATACCGAGCCCTGTGGTACGTCGCCCACGCCGTCAAATCGAAAGGAAGACATTATGGGCTCTCATCGGGCTTATCCCGGTGCTTGCCATCATCATTGGCATAGGCATTGCGTTGAACCTCAACAACGAAGAAGAACCGGTCACTGAAGTTGAAGCGACAGCCACAGTTGAATCAGCGGTGATTGCGGCCCTGACGCAGATTGCGCCGACGCCAACGCCACTGCCGCGTCCCACAGATTTGCCCACCGCTACGCCCAAACCCATCATCACCGATCTGGGGAATCGCATGTTGTATGTGCCATCCGGCCTTTCGGTGATGGGGCTGGAGGATGGCGAACGGGATGAGCAGCCAGCCCGTCCCATCGAGCTTGATGCTTACTTCATTGATGAAACGGAAGTGACGGTGGCGCAGTATGCAGAGTGTGTGGATGCAGGTGAGTGCCGCCGCCCGCTTGACACGGCTGAAAATTACTATGGCGATCCCAATTTCGACGATTATCCTGTGATTTTTGTTAGCTGGTATGATGCTGAAACGTTTTGCCAATGGCGTGGCGTCCGCCTGCCATCGGAAGCAGAATGGGAAAAAGCGGCCTCGTTTGACCCGGCCACTCGCACCAAATTTGCCTATCCTTGGGGCGATGTTTTTGATGGGGAAAAGCTCAACTTTTGTGATGTGAACTGCAACTCATCTGAACGGGATGTAGATTCAGATGATGGCTATCGTTTTGCCGCGCCGGTAGGGATGTATGGTAACGGCCGTTCTCCCATTGGCGCGTATGATATGGCAGGGAACGTCATGGAGTGGGTCAGTGATTGGTATGCCTTCCGTTACTACCGAGAAGGGTCTGACACCAACCCTATGGGGCCGCCAGAAGGGGAATTTAAAGTGTTCCGGGGAGGCTCCTGGCTCTCCACTGCGGATGAAGTGGCTCCTGCTGCCCGCGCCAACTTCGATCCGCTGGTGAACCAGTCTAATCTCGGTTTCCGCTGTGCCATGTCGGCTCCTTGATGATCCAATTTTTAGCTGCTGTTCCTTCCGGGCGCAGATCAGTCAGCAATACGAAACCGCTCCACGCTCCAGTTTTTTTATTTCAGAATTACCTTGATAAACGGCCGTTTCCGAGTTTCATCATACCAATAACGGCTCAACGCTTTTTCGATCTTCTTCTCTAACTCTTCCAGGTTGCCCGCTTGTTGGTTAACGACACTGGCCAGCGTTTCTTCTGCACCGAGGATCAGATCTTCATCATCTATATTTGCCATGCCTTGCGAGATGATTTCTGGCTGGCCGATGACATTGCCTTGATGATCGACACTGGTGACAACGAGAAAAAAGCCATTTTCGGCTAAACGTTCGCGCTGTCGCACCGTTGACCAGCCCGTTTCCCCCACAGCCGAGCCATCGACAAAGACGTAACCGCCTGGCAGTCGTTCATGAATGGTGAGGCTGTGTTCATCCAGGCTCATCGGTGTGCCATTTTCTACAACGGCAATATTTTCCGCAGGGATGCCAAGTTGTTTGGCGAGCTCGCCATGTTGTTTGAGATGGCGCAGCTCCCCATGAACGGGAATCAAGAATTGCGGACGGATGATGTTGATGAGCAGTTTCATCTCTTCACGGCTGGCATGGCCGGAAACGTGTACGTCAGCAACCCGTTCGTACAGCACGTTGGCTCCACGTTGGAAGAGGCGGTTGATGGTGCGGAAGACGACCTCTTCGTTGCCAGGAATGGGATGTGCAGAGAAGACAATTGTATCTCCTTCATGCACGCGCAAACGATTGTGCCGCCCGCTGGCAAGCCGTCCCATCACAGCCGAAGGTTCACCCTGCGAGCCGGTAGCCATGATAACTACCTGGCTATCAGGATAATTACCTGAATCAGTAATGTCGATGAGCATCTCATCGTCAATGTCCAGGTAACCGAGACGACGCGCCATTTTGGTGTTTTCACGCATGGAGCGACCGGTGATTGCTAATTTGCGGCCATATTTCTTGGCCATGTCAGCCACTTGCTGGATACGGGAGATGAGGGATGCAAAGGTGGCCACAATAATGCGCCCTTTTGCTTCGCGGAACAATTTGTCGAAGGCTTCACCGACGACCGTTTCTGATGGGGTCCAGCCGGGACGGTCGGCGTTGGTGCTGTCGGCTAAAAGGGCCAGGACACCGCGTTCAGAAAATTCAGCTAATTTGGAAAAATCTGGCGGCCAGCCATCCGCAGGGGTATGGTCGAATTTGTAGTCGCCTGTATGCACGATGAGACCCACGGGGGTAGTAATCCCGAAACCGACGCAGTCTGGGATGCTGTGAGCCACATGGAATGGTTCAACTTTGAAGGAGCCGATGTGCAGGACGTCCCCTGCTTCAATGGTGCGTAAATCAACGCGGTCGCTCAGGCGGCGCAGTTTGACTTCAATCAAGCCAGCGGTTAGTGGGGTGGCGTAAATTGGCGCATCGACGTATTCCATCAAGTGGGGGAGAGCCCCGATATGGTCTTCATGGGCGTGTGTAACCAGGACAGCCACGATTTTGTCGAGTTTGTCCATGAGATACTTGAAATCAGGGATGATCAAGTCTATGCCTAGCATGTCGTTTTCGGGGAACATGATGCCTGCATCAATGATGAGAATCTGTTCACCATATTCGATGACGGTCATGTTTTTACCAATTTCACCGAGACCGCCCAGGGGTAAAATACGAAGTTTGTCTGTCATATCTGTTTCACCTTTTTTTGACAAACCTGTCTGTCTGACAGATCATTAGTTGTGTCATGAGATAAAATCATCGACTGTGCAATGTCGCTGACAACAGGTCGTGTTTGGTTTCTTAGGAACGGATGAAGCGCAGCTATCAATTCTGTAACTTGTTTATGGATACGCACTTATCTTGTCAATGGGAGTTGGTGAGGCAAAACGGCCGTTTAGCAATCTAAGAGATGGATTTTTAGGCAAATAACCATGCCCATAAAAAGATGATCAAGAAGGTTTGTATCACTGTTAATATGAGTGTAAGTCCCCAAAGGCTCTTGGAGGATGACTGGGCTGGGATGGAAACGGCCGTTTGCTCATGAAAGGTGTCTTTGTCAGGTAGGGCTTGGGGCATGGCTGGCAAAGAGGGTTTTCCTAGATAGTCGATAATGGTCACGGTGATGTTATCTTGACCACCTCGGTTATTTGCCAGGTCGATGAGCTGATTAACCGACTGTTCAATATCATTTTGAGCCAGAAAATGATTCAATTCGGCATCTGGGACGTGTCGTGTAAGCCCGTCTGAGCAGAGTAAAAGCTTATCTCCTGGTTCAAGAAATCGTTCAAAAAGATCTATTTTGGGAGTACGTTCGGAGCCAAGGCTATAAAGAATGACATTACGGCGCGGATGACTTTTAGCTTCCTCTTCTGTGATGGCACCTTCTTCTAATAGTTTGGCAACAAGACTTTGGTCTTGTGTAATTTGTTCAAGATTCCCGTGGCGCCACAGGTATCCTCGACTGTCTCCGACATTGCCGATATACGCCTTGTGTTCATTGATGACAGCGGCAACCATGGTTGTGGCCATCCGGCTGTTGTCGTTTCGTTCTGCTACCATGCGCCGTAAATCAGTGTTTGCCGCTTGCATGGCATCAATCAATCTTTGTCCCCAATTTTCTTGCGAATAATCCTGAAGATAATGATTAACGGTTTGTTGGCTGGCAAATTGGCTGGCAACTTCGCCAGCATCTGCACCGCCGACGCCATCAGCCACAATGTAGAGCCAGCCATTTTGGGCAAATTCTTGCTCGTTGGCTGGTTCTTTACAAATGACATAGTCCTCGTTGTGGTCACGTATCTGACCAACATCGGTGCGCATGGCAGCATGGAGGAGTCTATGATTACTCATATGATGGACTATATACAGGTTTAAGCATTAGGGCAAGGGTAAGCGGATAGAAATCTGTGAAAAGAAAATGCAAGCAGAGGCCAGGATGGCGCTTCTGCCTGCAAATCAAATTACATCGTTATCAAGAACATGTATGCCAAGATGATGAGAACGACGACAGCTATAATGACCAGGATAATGAGCAAGTAGTTGTAGATTTGTTCGTTCATCCCTTGTGTGGCTGGTTCTTTTTTGGTGATCTGTTTCTGTTTGGCGTCAGGTTGTGTTGCGATTTTTTTAGGTTTTTTAGCTTTGGTTACTGGGGGGGCAGCGGTGGTGACTTTTTCTTTATCCCAATCTTCCTCAACTGATTCTTTGAGCCACTCAGGTACAGGTTCAGCTTCAGCCACAACGGCCGTTTCGGCAGCCACTGTTTCTTCATCTGCTTTGGCTGGCGGCAAATCTTCGGCCATCCAATCAGGTATGGTGGCACCTTCATCTTGTGCTTCCAAATCTGGAGAATCTGAAGAGAGAATAACGGTTGCTTCTTCCTGCGCTGCTTCTTCTTCAGGAACGGCCGTTTCTCCCGTTTCTGTTAGAATGAGCATCTGTTGACTGGCTCTGGCATGGTCTGGATCTAAGTTCAGCACCTGCGAGAGATACATCTTCTTTTTCTCTTCGTCATCAACGAGTAAACTGAGCAAGTACCAAGATTGTGGATTATCTGGTTCTTCTTGAATGGCTTGAGTCAGTAAAAATTGGGCATTCTTCTTGTCACCGACTCGGGTTGCTTGAATGGCTTGTTGTAATTTGTCGCTCATCTCAAATCCTCTTTATATGCTCAAGAGTTGCGGGTTATGTCAAACATTTTAACACAATTGAGGCATTCAAGAAAATATATTTTGATTTTGTTACTGGTTGCGGGCTGTCAGTCGCTGCCCTGTTGCTACTTATTCCCCGTAAACAGGCTGTCATACACAGGGCAAGGGGAGTCAAAATTAGCCACCTGATGCGCCTGACGAACGGCCGTTAAGTCAGCCATACGGGGCACATGCAATTCATCGAGTGCCAAGATCAAATCACATACTGGCAGCCCAAGAACGCCCGGGTAGCAGCCGGCTAACTGTGCCACTGGTTTGAAGAGAGGATGCTGGATGGCATAGGCTCCCGCCTTATCCATCGGATCACCAGAGGCCACATAGGCTGCAATCTCTTCATCGCTGTAGCTGCGCATCGTCACAACGGCCGTTGTCACCCGTTCCACCTGTTGTCCAGTGCGTTGATCCATCAGAACCAGGCCCGTATGAACTTTATGCTTGCGGTTACGCAACGCGTGGAGCATGGCAGTGGCCTCCCTGGCCTCCCTTGGTTTGTTCAGCATGCAGCCATCCAAGACAACAGTGGTATCAGCAGCAATGATAATCTTGTCTGTGGCAGATGTTTTCTGAGCAATGGTATGGGCTTTGAGAACGGCCGTTTTCACCACATTCACCACTGGATCCGGATCCGTAATCGACCTCTCATCAACATCTGCTGCCATCACAGAAAACGGATAACCCGCCAATCTAATAAGCATCTGTCGCCTAGGCGACTGCGAAGCAAGAATCAACTCAACCATAACATAATAAAAAAGGCCAACGGATGTGCAGTTGGCCTTTTTGAAGCAATATTCTCAGAAAGATTATTTCAATTCAACGACAGCGCCAGCTTCTTCCAGTTTACCTTTAGCTTCTTCGGCAGCTTCTTTACCAGCACCCTCTATGACGGTACCCAATTCATCTACCACAGCTTTAGCTTCCTTCAGACCCAAGCCAGTCAAAGCGCGGACTTCTTTAATCACGTTGATTTTCTTCGGACCGATTTCTTTCAAAACAACATCAAATTCAGTCTTTTCTTCGGCAGCAGCAGCAACTTCGCCACCAGCCATGGGCATCATACCCATAGCCATTGGGGCAGCAGCGCTAACGCCCCATTTTTCTTCCAACAATGATGCTAATTCAGCAGCTTCCATCAAATTCAGGCCGCTCAGTTCTTCCACTAATTTTTCTAAATCTGCCATCTTAAATATCCTCCAAACAAATCCATGTTTGCTATTTGATTAAATATATTTACCCATCGTGATGACCAGTCTCCCGACCATGCCATCAAGGGCACAATAAACCTATGCTGCTTCTGCAGCTTCTTCACTTTTTGCGTAAGCATCAATAACATTGACAACTTGCCGCACACCATTGGTAACCACAGACACAATATTTTGTGCTGGCGCATTGAGCAAACCAATCAACTGACCGCGTAATTGGTCCAGTGATGGCATCTTTGCCAACGCTTCCACTTCATCAATCGTCAATATACGACCGCTAAAGACACCACCTTTAATAACCAGGCTGTCCTCATCATTAGCGAAATTCACCATCGCTTTTGCTAAGGTGGGTGCTTCATTCAAAGCAAACCCAGTGGCCACTTGCCCTTGCAGTAGATCTTCAGGAAACGGCAGATCTGCTTGCTTCAAGGCAATCTTTAACAGCGTATTCTTGGTGATATGAAAAGCCCCTTCAGCCTTATCAACAGCTTCACGAAGCGATTCCATAGACTTCACATTCATGCCTTTATATTCAGCGATGAAAATGCCGTCACTCTCTTCGATCAGCTTGGTGTACTGAGCTACCAGTTCATCCTTACGAGCTTTTGAGATAGCCAAAGACTTATACCTCCTATAGAATATTTTGCTTCTAAATAAAAAATCCTCACACCAACCGGCATGAGGATTCAATTCACATCTTATCACAACAAACAAGACAAATTTGCCCAATATTGTTGCGTTTGAACCCCACCTCGGTTAGCAAATTTAAGACTTTCGCCGCTAACTGTCTTTAGTAGAGAATTTAAATTGTTACTAATATGTTGCGTCAGTCACAACACTTTATGCGCATCCATAAACAAATTATGGCATTGATAAATACGCCTCAAGTAACCTTTCCCCAGGACAAACGGGGACTAATGTTTAGACGGTCACTTTGCGCATATGAGCAACCACTATTTTACGTCAAAGCTTCCGTCGTATCAAGTATGATGCCAGGTCCCATCGCGTTAGCAACCACAATCTTCTTCACATAGACACCTTTTACAGCCGCAGGACGGGCACGCTTTACAGCATCTATGATTGTTTGCAAATTATCTACCAATTGTTCTTCTGTGAAACTAGCTTTTCCAAATGGGGCATGGATATTAGCGGTGCGATCAACGCGGAACTCAACACGGCCTGCTTTCGCTTCATCAATCAAGCGCGGCAGTTCACTGCCTGGAGCCACCGTACCAGCTTTCGGGTTTGGCATCAAGCCACGGGGACCCAGGATACGACCTAAACGACCTACTTTACCCATCATTTGGGGCACAGCAATAGCCACATCAAAATCAGTCCAGCCCCCTTGGATCTTCTTAACAGTTTCATCATCAGCAATGAAGTCTGCTCCAGCTTCCAAGGCACGGCTGGCATCTTCACCCTCAGCAAAAACTATCACACGTACAGTTTTGCCCAAGCCATGGGGGAGGTTAACCACATCACGAACCTGTTGGTCTGCATGACGAGGGTCTACCCCCAAACGGAAATGAACTTCAACGGTAGGGTCGAATTTTGTGTAAGCAGTTTCTTTCAAAAGTTTAACTGCTTCAGCTCGACTGTATGATTTAGAGCGGTCAACTTTGGCCGCTGCTTCTTGGTATTTACGTCCTCTATTTGGCATTTTAACTCCTCGTGGTCATAACGAATGCCACTGCACTCTCCCACTGATATTCATAGTTAATCCACAATGGTTAAGCCCATGCTGCGTGCAGTACCAGCAATGATACGTTTCGCATTTTCAATGTCACGGGCATTGAGATCTTTCATTTTAATCTCAGCAATTTCCTGCAATTGAGCTTGTGTAACCGTGCCAACTTTTTCACGATTTGGCTCGGACGAGCCGCTCTTGATGCTGGCTGCTTTTTTCAGCAGGTCAGCAGCAGGTGGCGTCTTCGTGATGAAGGAAAAACTACCATCTGAGAAAACAGTCACCTCAACCGGCACAACTTGCCCGACCTGGTTAGAGGTCTTCGCATTATATTCTTTACAGAACTGCATCAAGTTGATGCCATGAGGGCCAAGGGCAGTACCAACGGGGGGAGCCGGATTGGCTTTGCCACCTTGGATTTGAATCTTAACTACAGCTTTTACTTTTTTTGCCATTTGTATCTCCTTGGAGTGCAATCGCCTGAGTTCGTCAGGCTCCTCCTAAAATGCAATGCAACCAAAAACAATGAGCGGGAATTTCCACCCATTATTCAATATACCTGATGCCAGGAAACTTATTTACCGTTTCCCTATACCTTTTCTACGTGCAGGAAGTCTAATTCGACGGGTGTTTCCCGACCAAAGAAGGACACCATGACGCGAACCTTTGCTTTCTCTTGGTCAATTTCTGCAACTGTACCAATAAAATCAGCAAAAGGTCCAGTACCAATGCGCACTTTTTCGCCAATTTGAAAATCAAATTTGACTTTGGGTGCTTCAGCTTCCATGCGGTTGAGGATGCTGGCAACTTCGTCGGGACGTAGGGGGGTGGGTTCTGTGCCCATACCTACAAAGCCGGTAACACCGGGGGTATTCCGTACCACATACCAGGAATCTTCCGTCAAAATCATCTGGACGAGAATATAACCTGGGAAGACATTCTTTTTAACTGTGCGGCGTTTGCCATCTTTGATTTCAATCTCTTCTTCCGTGGGGACGACGACATCGAAGATCATATCTTGCATACCCATCGTTTCGATGCGCTGCTCGATGCTGTGATGTACCTTGTTCTCATAACCTGAGTAACAATGGACAACATACCAGGCACGCCCATCCTCAGGAATGGCGTACTTTTCTGCATTAGGTACAGACGGCGTTTCTTCTACGGAAGTATCGTTTCCATCTTCAGAAAACAGGTTGTTGTCGTTTAACTCGTCGATCATCTCACACTTATCCGAGCTGCTCGTATCAAAAGAGCTTGAAATCTATTGATATTAAGCAACTAAATTTTCAATCAACCAATGAATTGATTGAGAGAAAACCAAATCCCAAAACCATAAGAAAAATGCCATAGCAGCAGAGACTGCAACCACAATTGCGGTTAAACGCCATGATTCCTGGCGAGTGGGCCAGGTTACTTTACGCAGTTCACCACGGGTTTGACGCAGATAACGGGTAATAGGATTAGCTGGATTAGCGCCTTTCTTATCGACCTTTTTATCTTTGGCCTTTTTGGATTCTTTCTTTTTCGCTTTAATTTTTTCTTCTGCCACAATGCACCACTATTTACGATAATTAACCTCCGAGAGGATTTCCTACGCGGAGGTTTTGAGCATAACAGGGGGTGCAGGAATCGAACCCGCAGCCTACGGTTTTGGAGACCGTCGCTCTACCAATTGAGCTAACCCCCTACACCATGCCCCCCTCAAAGGGGAGCAGAAATCTAATGAGGTATACTACCTTACCGGGTCTCTCGATGCAACCGATGTTGACGGCAGCGGGGGCAATACTTCTTTAACTCTAAACGAGCTGCAGTATTGCGTCGATTTTTCTCTGTAAGATAAGTACGTTCTTTACACTCGGTACACGCCAGGGTGACATGAGTGCGAATTGCTTTTTTTGCCATGATAATTAACCCAATGCAGGGGCACGTTTAGCGCACCCCTGCACAAAATCCAAATGTTTTAAGCTTATTCAATAATGTCGGTGATGATGCCAGCGCCGACAGTCAAACCACCTTCGCGGATAGCAAACTTGCTCCCTTGTTCCAACGCCACTGGGATGATCAACTCCACCTCCAGATTCACATTGTCACCAGGCATAACCATTTCCACGCCCTCGGGCAAGGTGATGGCACCAGTCACATCCATGGTGCGGATGTAGAACTGCGGGCGGTAGCCAGGGAAGAATGCTTTGTGACGGCCACCTTCATCTTTGCGCAGCACGTAAACCTCGCTCATGAACTTGGTGTGAGGGGTGATGCTGCCTGGTTTCGCCAAGACTTGACCCCGTTCGATCTCGTCACGAGCCACACCACGGAGCAAGAGACCAGCATTATGGAGAAGACATCTTCTACAGACATCAAGAAGGGCAAGTCAGTGTCCCGTTCTGGTTGTGGAATGTATTCATCTACCACGCGCATGAGTTCCCAGATAGGAGCCAGTTCGGGGGCATCTACATCGTCGCCAGAGTATTCCAAAGCGGCCAAAGCACTGCCACGAACGATGGGGGTTTCCTCCCCAGGGAATTCGTAGCTGTCGAGCAGTTCCATCAGTTCCATTTCAACCAGTTCGAGCAGTTCTTCGTCATCCATCTGGTCGATTTTGTTCAAGAAGATAACCATCGCGGGCACTTCCACCTGGCGAGCCAGGAGGACATGTTCGCGGGTTTGGGGCATCGGGCCATCAGGCGCGGAAACGACGAGGATAGCGCCATCCATCTGCGCAGCACC
>PDWJ01000715.1_pt1 | contig 46305 bp, 46 predicted proteins | sample 1430881 | NCBI WGS metagenome assembly PDWJ01 (sample SAMN01162460, study PRJNA174530) | Oral metagenome, whole genome shotgun sequencing project. | biome: Marine environment; feature: Marine mammal; material: Swab sample of the gingival sulcus; isolation source: swab sample of gingival sulcus...
GGTCTCCGTTTTTTAATTTCGAAAACCAAAATTTATGGGTATCCCGTGGCTCGCCTTCAACCGGCTCCGCCAAATTTACAGAAACAATGATACACTAGCTACCGGATTGACTATTGTCTTTCATTATTGCTATCTTTGCAAATTTTCCCGGCTGATTGCTTTGCAGTGACGCATTGCGATTAACAAATAATCTGGAAAAATCTAAGCAAATAAGCGTATAATAATAACGATTATAACAATCAATAACCAATAACCAAAAACTAACAGTAAAGGTAGCTACTATGTACGTAACAATGAATCACTTTAAAATTAAACCTGAGTACGCTGAAGAATATGTGAAAATTTGGCAAGACGCACAGGTTCGCGTTGAGGATGTCGATGGCTTTCTCACTTTCAAATTTTTCCGTCTAGACGATAAAAAAGAAGCCGAGAAGGGATACGTCTTATTTGCCTCTTATTCAGAGTGGGAAAGCAAGGAAAAATTCGAGGCCTGGACAAGTTCAGATCATTTCAAAAAATCGCATTCAACAGGGCCTAAAAATCGTCATATGTATATTGAACATCCGCACCTTAAATGTTTTGATGTATTGATGTAATTCAAGGCTTTTGCAATGGTCTTAATTTTTAAAGCCCCCAGTTTGAAGGGGCTTTTTCTTGCCACTATTGTGACAATTCTGTCAATACTGCATCACCCATCGCTTCACAGCCCAGCTCGATCATTCCTTCGCTCATAATATCAGCAGTACGCAACCCCTTATCAAGCACCTTGTTAACCGCGTTTTTAATGCTATCTGCCAAGACAGCTTCATCCAAAGAATAACGCAGTAGCATTTCCAGCGACAAAATCGTCGCCAATGGATTGGCTTTATCAAGGCCGGCAATATCCGGGGCGGAGCCATGCACCGGTTCGTAGAGCCCTTTGCCATTTTCATCAAACGAAGCCGAGGGTAGCATACCAATTGAGCCGGTCAGCATCGCCGCGCAATCCGACAAAATATCGCCAAACAGGTTGCCGGTGACCATGACATCAAACTGTTTAGGAGCTCGCACCAACTGCATGGCGGCATTGTCGACATATAAATGTTCCAGCTCGACATCGGGATAATTTTTGCCGGTCTTTAATGCGCCTTCTCGCCACAACTCTGATACTTCCAAGACGTTGGCTTTTTCCACCGAACAAACACGATTATCCCGTTTTCGGGCTAAGTCAAAAGCGACTTTCATAATCCGAGCAATTTCGCTCTCGCTGTAGTGCATAGTGTTAAAACCAACTTTTTCCGTGCCATTGTCGGTTTGGCGTGCTTCAATACCGCGCGGTTGGCCAAAATAGATACCACCGGTCAGTTCACGTACAATCATTAAATCCAGCCCTGCCACCAGTTCAGGTTTTAAGCTCGAGGCATCGGCTAACTGCGAAAACAATATCGCCGGGCGCAAGTTGGCAAACAGCCCCAATGCCTCGCGAATGCCCAGTAGTCCTCGCTCGGGACGCAATTCTCGCGGCAGTTTATCGTATTGCCAACCGCCAATTGCCCCCAGCAAAATCGCATCGCTGGCTTGGGCTTTAGTCAGTGTTTCTTCCGGTAGCGGTTTACCGGCCGCATCATAACCAGCACCACCCAAGTGGGCAGAATCTAACTCAGCATCCAATTTACCGTTAGCAATAAAGTGATGCAGTATTTTTTCCGCTTGTCTTACGATTTCAGGCCCGATACCATCACCGGGTAATAATAGAATTTTTTTTGTCATTTTTTCTCCGTTTTTGTTGCCTTATAGAAGAGTAGGGTAGTCAATTACCTAAATTTGCAAGATTTTATCCTCACTCTCCCGCCGGGAGAGGGCTGGGGTGAGGGCAAGCCGGTTAATATTGCAACCACCGTTGGAATAGTAAAGATTGTTACCCTCATCCCTAACCCTTCTCCCAGAGGGAGAAGGGAATTTACATTGTTAATTTCTCTTCAACACCTTGATAAATCAATTGCAAGGCCTTGAAAACCCGTTGCGCATTTAGCAAGCAGTACTTAAGCAGTGCGTGTAAAATTAAATAATAATAGGTTGTACGTCATTGTGAGGAGCGAGGTATGAGTAATGCGGCAATCTCCAACGACTTTGTACAAGGTGTGATTCAAACAATAAACCCTTTTCACTGTAGTAGGAGATGTTTTCGCTGTCGCTCGTAATGACGAAATGTTTTTAATAACTTACAATTAGGTATTGTTTTTTCCAGATACACAACGGATTGCTAAAACTATTTTCCGGTCAATCGGTCGGCAATCTGGGTTGTCTTTTTAATGCGCTCTGTAGTCGGCGGGTGACTGGAAAACAAGCCACCGCGATTGGCACCGGCTTTTGCCATTAGTTTTCGCTGTGCAGCGGCGGCGGCATAAGGATTTCTGCCGATGCGTTTTAGTAAGTGAACACCGTAGGTATCAGCTTCTAATTCATCGTGTTGAGAAAATTGTGCCTGGACAAAGGCCAAGCCGATATTGCCATAGCTGCCGGCAAGTGCCCCAACGGTGCTGCCACCATAAGCGGCAACACCCATGGTCGCTGCTTTGGCAAGGTAAATTTTTCTATATTGATTTAAAGAATGCCGGTGTTTGACATGACCGATTTCGTGTCCAATGACCGATAGCAATTCATCGTCATTCATAATATCCATTAAACCTGAATAAACCCTTACGCTGCCATCCGGCATGGCAAAGGCATTAATTTTTTTAGAAAGATAAACCTTATAATTTAAATTAAGGCCATCGTAGTGGCGCAAATTTCTAGTCAGCCTGTTGAGACGCCTCGCATAGCGGCTACCGGGTGGTGCAACGGGTATTTTTCGGTCCATGGCTCGGGCCGACAATCTTGCCTGCGCCGCAAGTTGTTCGTTGGTTATCGTCGCTCCCTTGAATAAATTGGCGGCGATGCCGACGCCGGCATTGATATCATGAGAAGTACAGCCGCCGATGGCCAATGACACGCTTATTACGATTGCCGATAATAAATTTTTTGTATTGTTCATGATGGTTGGTATGACAAAATCAGTGGGTTGTTAATGTTATTTAATAGGGTTATCTAACGCACTTGCCTTGCGTTAGGGTAAATATTCAAAGACCTTGACAACGGACTTAACACCACTAACTAAGCTGGCTCTTCTGGCAATGACATCAGCTTCGTTCGGTGTAACGAGTCCCATTAAGTAAACGGTTTTTCTTTCCGTACTGACATTAATGAGGGTCGGATCAAAATTGGGTAATCCCACGGAAGTCAGTGCCGTTTTGACTTTGGTGGTAATTGCCGAGTCTCTGGTGCGATCCAGCAAGGAACTTGTCGGCATGACTTCGACGTACGATACGACTTGCTTAACATTTGGCGTGCTTCTGATGTTTTTAATAATGCGATTGGTAATATCCTGAGTCGCCGCTTCACCGGTGACAAGGACGACACCGTTGTAAATGGTTAGATTAACGTGGCTATAATCGTATGAATGCTTGTCACCCAGCAATCTTTTGGTAATGACGATTTCCAGATTTCGGTCGTCAACAACTGTTCCCGGTGTGCGTCGGTCATGCAGTGTCGAAACGACTGCGGCTCCAGCGCCACCGACTAACAAACCGGTACAGGCCGGCAGTATTAAAGCCGTCGTTATCAGACCGGGGATTAAGATAACTCTTAGTAAGTGCGACATGATGGGTTAGCCTCCAAATAAGTATACGAATGCGTTAAAATGCATTGGAAATCCAGTTAACAGTATAGTCAGAATAATTCAAATTGTGTGTCATTGCAATGACATCAAAGCGGCAGTTAGGCATTTCTTCAAATTTTGTCAAATAGGTTGCGGCTGTCTTACGAATTTTTGCTATTTTTTGTCGGGAAATTGATTCGCAGGCGCTGACTTGAGCGCCTGCGTGGCGGCTGCGCACTTCGACAAAAACGATGGTGCCGTCTTTATCCGACATAATCAAATCAACTTCGCCAAAACGACAGCGGTAATTGCGTTGGTGAATTTTTAATCCCCGCTTGGTGAGATACTTTTCAGCAATTTGTTCTGCCCGCTTGCCTATGGGTAACTTTCTGTTCTGTCTAAAAAATGCCATGCGTTGATTATAGCGGAAATAAACAGTTAAAAGAATTAATTAAGAAGCACTTGCCAAATTTTTTTAGCGTGGTACCATATGCGCTCTAACGACGCGGGGTGGAGCAGCTTGGTAGCTCGTCGGGCTCATAACCCGAAGGTCGTAGGTTCAAATCCTGCCCCCGCTACCAATTTTTTTGTAAAAGACCTCGTTGAGGTCTTTTTTTGTTTCCGGCATGAACAGCGTAAATATCGTGATATGAAAAAAAATGAATTGCTAACAGAATTGCTGCATCCCGCTGTTAAATCAATAGGTTATGAGTTGGTGGGTGTCGAATATCATCCTAATTCAGTCAATGCGTTGGTACGTGTTTATATTGATAAAGACGGTGGCGTCGATTTAGATGATTGCATAGCGGTCAACGAGCAGGTTAGTGGTATTTTGGATGTAGAAGATCCCATTCCCGGTAAATATACGCTGGAAATATCTTCTCCCGGTTTAGATAGGCCGTTGTTTTCTATCGCCGACTTTGAGAAATTTTTAGGTTCTCAAGTCAAAATTAGACTCTCTAGACCGATAGAGCGTCAGCGTAATGTCAAGGGAGATATTGTTGCGGTTAACGGTTCCTTGATTCGCATTAAAGAGCAAAACGGCAGACAAGTTGAGCTAGACTTTAAGATGATTGAAGTGGCCAGATTGATACCGACGTTTGATAAATAGGATAATCGAAATATGAGTAAAGAATTATTATTGGTGGTTGAAACCGTTTCAAATGAAAAAGATGTTCCTGAAGAAGTCATTTTCGACGCGCTGGAAACGGCACTAGAGGCAGCAACCCGTAAGCAGCACGAAGAAGACGTTGATATTCGTGTCGAGATTAATCGTTTCAGCGGTGAATACGAAACTTATCGCTGTTGGTCTGTTTTGCCGGAAGAAGAAATAGAATTTCCAACCAAGGAATTAACCCTGGAAGAAGCCAAGGCCTACGATGAAGCGGTAGAAGAGGGCGGCATTGTCGAGGAAAAAATCGATAATATTCCTTTCGGCCGCATTGGCGCGCACCTGGCCAAGCAAGTGATTATCCAAAAAGTACGCGAAGCTGAACGCCAAAAAGTTTATGAAGAATATGTCGATTTGGAAGGCGCTATTATTCACGGTACTGTCAAGCGCATTGAACGCGGCAATGTTATTTTGGACTTGGGTGGTAATGTTGAAGGTATTATTTTTAAAGAAAATATGATTCCCAGAGAAAAAACACGTCAGGGTGAACGGTTACGTGTTTTTATTAAACAAGTACAACGTGAAAACCGTGGGCATCAAATTATCCTCAGTCGCACGGCGGCAGAACTGTTGGTTGAACTGTTTACCATCGAAGTTCCTGAGATCGCTAACGGCACCATTGAAATCAAGGGGGCTGCCAGAGACCCCGGTGGGCGCTCGAAGATAGCTGTTTACACCGATGATCCGCGAATTGATCCAGTGGGCGCCTGCATTGGTATGCGAGGTTCTCGAGTGCAAAATATTACCAATGAATTGAGCGGTGAGCGGGTTGACATTATTGTTTGGGATGAAGAGCCTGCTCAGTTTGTTATCAATGCCATTGCACCGGCAGAGCCGGTTTCTATCGTTGTTGATGAAGAAAGCCACAGTATGGATTTGTCATTTGTCGAGGACAAATTGGCTATGGCGGTAGGACGTGGCGGTCAAAATGTTCGATTAGCCAGTGAATTAACGGGTTGGAATCTAAACGTTATGAGTGAAGCCGAGTTTGCCGAGAAAACGGGTGTCGAGCAAGAGAAAGTTATACAATTTTTTGCTGATCAACTGGAACTTGACAGAGAAATAGGTGAAATTCTGGTCCGCGAGGGCTATACAACTTTAGAAGAGATTGCCTACAGCGAAGTGAGTCAATTTTACGCCATCGAGGATTTTGATGAGGAAACGGCTGATGAAATTCGCGACCGTGCCAGCGATCTATTATTGATTCAGGCTATTGGCGACGAAGAAGCGCTTGAAGCATCAGATGCGATTGATACGTTACCGGGTATGGACGAGAACTTACTGCTTCAGGTCAAGTTAAACGGGATTCAAACTTGGGATGATTTGGCTGAGTTGTCAACGGATGAATTGGTGGATATAACCGGTTTGGACGAAGAAGATGCGGCAACGTTGATTCTCAAAGCGCGTGAACCGTGGTTTGCGGATAACAGTTAAAAAGGAGGGTAGCAAACATGAGCGATGTAACCGTCAAAGACTTGGCTAAACAAACTAGAACAGATGTCAGTAAGTTGCTGGAACAGCTGAGAGAAGCCGGGGTCGATGTCAGTGATGAAAACGCTGCCATTACCACGTCCGAAAAACGCAAACTGCTCACTTATCTGCGCAATTTGCACGGCAAACCCGATAAACCGCGACAGCGTATTGCGCTGAAAAAGAAAAGTACCATTAACGTCGGCGGAAAAGAAAAAGTTGCCGTTGAAATTCGCAGCAAAAAGAAAGTAATCAAGCCCAAAGGTAAAACGACGGGGAAAACAACATCAACGACAGAGAAAAGAAGACGCCCGACAGCTTCTGAGATAGCGAAGAAACTGGCTGAAGAAAAGCGTTTGCAACAAGGTGAAGCCATGCGCCAATCCGAGTTGGAAAAACGTCAACAAGCCGAGGATGATGCCAAAGCGCGTCTTGAAGCAGAAACCAGGGCGCGTAAAGAAAAGGCCAAAGCACGCCAGGAAAAAGCCCTTGTCGATGAAAAGAGAAGAACGGAAACCGAGGACAAAACTAAAGCGGAGTTGCTAGCCAGACAAAAAGCAGCGGAGGCTAAAGCCAAAGCGGATGCAGAGCGCAAAAAGAATCTTGCGGCGGAAGCCAAAGTCAATGCTGAAGCTGAGTTGAAAAAACAGCAAGAACGTGAAAAAGTCGCTCAAAAAGATCGGCAAAAGGATGAAGAAGCCCGCAGATTGGCGGCCGAAGAGCTGCGTCGTCAGGACCGTGTTGAGCAAATGGGTGCGGATAAATATCGTAGCAACCACAAAGCAGCACGTCGTGACAGCCGTAAAGTACAACGTCGCCAGTCGCGTGGATTGGATAATCGTCACACTTTCAAACGTCCTCAAAAAGAAGTGACTGTTGAAGTGGCGCTACCTGAAACGGTGACTGTTGGTGAGTTGGCCCAAAAAGCCAATAAAAAATCGGCAGAACTGATTATGCAGTTGATGAAGATGGGATCAATGATGACCATTAACCAAGTGCTTGACCGCGATACGGCGAGTCTTTTGCTGGAGGAAATGGGTATTGACTATTCTTATATCAACGAAAATGAGGCAGAAGAAGCTTTGATTGAGCAAGTAGAAGCAAAACTAGAAGACGTCAGAGCCCGTCCGCCGATTGTCACCATCATGGGGCATGTCGATCACGGTAAAACGTCTTTGTTGGATTATATTCGCAGTACGCGCGTCACGGCCGGTGAAGCCGGTGGTATTACGCAGCATATCGGTTCTTATCACGTGGAGACGGACAACGGCATTGTTACCTTTTTAGACACGCCGGGACACGCTGCCTTTACGGCGATGCGCGCCCGTGGTGCTCAAGTTACCGATATTGTCGTTATCGTTGTCGCTGCCGATGACGGTATTATGCCGCAAACCGTAGAAGCGATACGGCACGCCAAGGCGGCAAATGCACCAATCGTTGTGGCGATTAACAAAATTGACAAACCGGAAGCCGATCCGGAAAAAATAAAAAGCGGATTGACCCAGTATGACATTGTTCCCGATGATTGGGGAGGAGACGTCATGGTGGCGAATGTGTCGGCCAAAACGGGTGAAGGCATTGATGACCTACTCGAAAAAATCCTGTTAGAGGCGGAAGTACTCGAATTGGAAGCAGCCTATAAAGGCCCTGCTCAGGGTATTATCATCGAGTCGCGCGTTGATAAAGGACGCGGTGTCGTTGCGTCCGTATTGGTACAAAAGGGTGAATTGAAGAAAGGTGATTTCGTTCTATCCGGTATGGAATACGGCCGCATTCGTGCAATGAATGATGAAAACGGTGTACCGGCAGCAGCAGCCGGCCCTTCAATTCCCGTGGAAATTTTGGGTTTATCGGGTGCGCCGATGGCCGGTGACGAACTGATTTCTGTCGATAATGAGAAAATTGCCAAAGATTTGGCCAATCAACGCCAAATTAAGGCCAAAGAAGCCAAATTGGCTCGTCAGCAAAAGGCCAAACTTGAAAATCTGTTTGTCAATGTCGGCGATAATAAAATTGAAGAAGTCAGCGTTTTGATTAAGACCGATGTTCAGGGTTCTGCTGAAGCCTTGCGTGAATCGTTGCTAAAACTGTCAACGGATGAGGTTGCCGTGCGCGTCGTTAGCGCTACAGTAGGGGGTATCACCGAATCTGATATTAATTTGGCGGTTGCTTCCGAAGCGACAATTATAGGGTTTAACGTCCGTGCCGAGTTAGGTGCTAAAAAACTGGCGGAAGTCGAAGGAGTCGATATTCGTTATTACAGCATTATCTACGAGGCCATCGACGATGTGAAACAAGCTATGATTGGTAAGTTATCACCTGAGTTTAAAGAGGAAATTGTCGGTATTGCCGAGGTTCGCGATGTCTTTAAAGCGCCAAAAATTGGTCAGATTGCCGGCTGCATGGTTATTGACGGCTATGTCAAGCGCGATAATCCCATCCGCGTGTTACGCGACAATGTGGTTATCTACGAAGGTGAACTGGAGTCCCTGAGACGATTTAAAGACGACGTCAACGAAGTGCGTGCAGGTACCGAATGTGGTATTGGCGTGCGCAATTACAACGACGTTAAAGTCGGTGACCAAATCGAATGCTATGAGCGCAAAGAAGTCGCCAGAGTCTTGTAATGTTATCTAACAACAGGTATTAATCAAATGGCATCAAATGAACGCGTTCGTAGAGTTAGTGAGCAAATTCGCCGCGAGTTGGTAACGATTCTACCGGAGGCCATTTTTCACGAAAAAATCGCTTTTGTCTCGGTAACCGGTATCAATTTGTCGCGTGATTTTAAGCATGCAACAACCTACGTGACGATTATCGGTGATAAAGTCTTGCGTCAGACCTTGGTGGATTTGTTAAACAGGCACAGGGGCGAAATTCGTCATCTATTGGCCAAGCGTCTCACAACGCGTACCGTACCTGAAATGACCTTCGTTTACGACGATTCGGTTGAATATGGGGCGCGTATGGAAAAATTACTCCACGATATTGTCGAGGAAGATAAAATTCGCCACGGAAACCTGCAAGATAACGAAAATTAACTGTATTGTCCGATGACCACTTATTGAAGTAGCAACAGTTGAGGCGGCAACAGTTGAGATGGCAAAAATTCCCTTTCGTGCCTTAAACGGCGTTTTGCTTATCGATAAAGCACGCGGTGTCAGCAGTAACAAAACACTGCAAACGGCAAGATTTGCCTATCGTGCCAGAAAAGCAGGGCATACGGGAACCTTAGATCCTTTTGCCACCGGGTTATTACCCGTCTGTTTTGGCGAGGCCAATAAATATTCGCGCTGGCTTTTGGATGCTGATAAAACGTATTGCTTTACCGCTGTTTTAGGACAACAATCAACGACGGGCGATACCGAGGGCGATATCTCCATTGTCGATGAGTCACCGACCGTCAGTGAACGGCAATTGTGTCAGGCGGCATCACATTTTCTTGGCGAAATAGAGCAGATTCCACCAAAATTCTCGGCTATCAAAATTGGTGGTCAGCGCGCTTATAAACTGGCTAGAGAAGGTAAGCATTTCAGTATCCCAAGCCGCCGAGTGCATATTCACAAATTGTCGTTGTCACTAGCCGATAATAAACTAACCGGCGTAACACGGGTTTCAAAAGGAACTTATATTCGCACTTTGGTAGAAGATATTGCCAACTATCTTGGTACAGTTGCTTATTGTAGTGACTTGCGGCGGTTGCAAATTGCCAATCTGGTTAACGAGGCGCAGAGTAGGGTAATGCACACAATCGCCGATATCGATGCGCTGCCCGGTGAAGCCGAGCGAGATACCCTGTTATTGCCAATGGATTTGCTGTGCCATCAATTTCCGCCTCAAACCATTCTATCGACACACTGGGACATGCTAATTCGCGGACGACAAACGTGTATCGATAGTGATAACAACGGGATCGTACGTCTGTATATAGATGATAAGTTTTGTGGGTTGGGTCAGGTTGATCAGGGACGGCTAAAAGCCTTTCGATTGTTAAATACCGGATATTAACTTCTGTTCAAATGATGAGGTCAGAGATATGAATGATTTTTTTAAAGGTTTTGGTGGTGCTTTGTCAGGGTTTACATGGATATTGCGTCCCAAAATACGACGTTTTGTCTATATTCCTTTGGCAATTAATGCCTTATTGTTTATTTCGGCTTTTGTCTTGCTGAGACAATATGCCGGTCATTGGGTGGCGAGCTGGATTGGCGAAAAAAACGATTGGATCGGCATGTTACAGTGGAGTTACGATTTGATTGTCCCAGTGCTGACATTTGTATTATACGCAGCATTTGTTCTAATTGCTTATTTCCTGTTTTCATCTGTAGCCAATCTGATTGCTGCACCGTTTAATGCGCTGTTGTCCAAGGCGGTTGAAAAGCGCCTTACCAGTGAATCGGTACAATACTTGGAACAGCCCCTGCTTAAGGAAATAGTGATCATGGTTAAAACTGAGATAGTGAAGTTAGTTCGTTTTGTCGGTTTATCGGTACTTATTCTGTTGTTATTGCTTATTCCCGGGCTGAATATGTTATTTCCCATTGTCTGGTTTATCTTTATGGCTTATGTGCTATCGTTACAATACGTCGATTATCCAATGGCGAATCACGGCTACTATTACAAAGAGCAACGGCAGTTGTTACGGTGCAATCGCATGCAGCGGCTGGGCTTTGGTACAGCAGCCAATCTGATGTTACTGGTGCCTGTTGTCAATTTTATTGCCATGCCGGTCTGTGTTTGCGGTGCCACGGTGTGGTGGCGTCAGCATTTATATCATCAAGTTGAAAAGGATTAAAGTTGAATTATTATCTAAGGACTGGTATCGTTAGGGAGTTAGTAGCTTTTGGCTACGGAATTTTGGTTTAGGAGAAGTGGCGTTATGGCGTTAAAAACAAAGAAAGCGGGTTTGGCTATTGCAACAACAGCTGCCGCCTTATTAGTGGGTGGTTGTGCGTCAGGTTCGTCGACATCGTCGGCGAGTGGCAGCTCAACGATGGATATGGGGCAGTGTGCTGGTGTCAACTCGTGTAAAGGAACCGGTTCGTGCGCGACATCCGGCAATAGTTGTGCAACGCAAAACAGCTGTAAGGGTAAAGGTTGGCTGCCATTGACAAAACAAGAATGCCAAAGCCGCGGTGGCCAATTTTCAGGGTTTAAAAAACAGGGTTGATAGCCATCATTGTCAATCACTGCTATTTAACGACGATGCTGACAACGATTATTAAAATGACAATTATCAAGAGGAGAGGTTATCCATGCTAAAGAAAAAAACAGCCGCAGCAGTGGCCTTGGCAGCTTCAGCATTGGCCAGCGGTTCGCTAGTAACCAGCGCCTCTGCTACGGAAGAATTGGGTCAGTGCCACGGTGTTAATAGCTGTAAAGGTCAGAGTGCCGGTGCGACAGCTGAGTCAAACTGCGCCGGGCAAAATGCCTGCGAAGGTAAGGGCTGGATTAAAACGACCGATAAGGATTGTAAGGCAAAGGGCGGTAAGTTTCTGCCGCTGGATAAAGAGGATAATTCCTAACCGAATAGCTAGACTCGTCTGGTCGCCAATTGAGAGCTGCATTTAAAAGAAGGTTTTGCAAAATCACCTGTGCAGCTCGGTTGCTTTGTTGCCCGGCGATCGAGATCTTCATTACTCACCTGGCTGCTTTAAGTGTAGGGGTCGTGGTTTTGTTCCTCGTATCCCTCGAGGTCGAGTTGCTCGTTAGTTTTGCAACGCCTTCTAAAAATTGATCAGTATGGGCGTAGCGTAGGCATGGTTCTTATCAGATAAAATAGTACAACATAATTCAGGCCCGCCGGTAACTATTGGCGGGTTTTGTTATTTTGGGCTGACAAGCAAGGGTAAAAAGGATAAGTGATAAGTTGTTATGCAAATGCGAACATTTGATTTACACACACAGTACGAAGCCAGTGGCGATCAACCCACGGCGATTGACACTTTGGTTCGTGGACTGGAAGATGGTTTAGCGGGACAAACCCTGCTTGGCGTGACGGGTTCGGGTAAGACCTTTACCATGGCCAATGTGATTGCCAAAACCAACCGTCCGGCGTTAATTTTGGCACAGAATAAAATTTTGGCCGCCCAGTTGTATGCCGAGATGAAAGGCTTTTTCCCCCATAATGCCGTTGAATATTTCGTGTCGTACTACGATTACTATCAACCTGAGGCCTATGTGCCGTCCTCGGATACCTTTATTGAAAAAGATGCCTCTATCAACGAACATATCGAACAGATGCGCCTATCAGCGACTAAGGCAATTTTAGAACGGCCCGACACCATTATCGTTTCTTCGGTATCGTGTATTTACGGGTTAGGGGATGTGCAGTCGTATATGAAGATGGTTGTCCATCTGGTCGAAGGCGATTTAATAGACCAACGTCAATTGTTGCGTCAACTGGCTGAAATCCAATATACGCGCAATGAGGTTGAACTCGACAGAGGCAATTTTCGCGTGCGGGGCGATGTGATTGATATTCGTCCTGCCGAGTCAGAATGGGAAGCCATTCGCGTTGAGTTTTTCGATGATGAAATCGAATCAATTCGTTATTTTGATCCGTTGACGGGTGAGTATTTGCAAAAAGTGCCGCGCGTATCCATTTATCCCAAAACACACTACGCAACACCTAAATCCGTTATCCACGCAGCTGTAGAAAACATTAAGGTAGAGCTAAAAGAACGTTTATCGCAACTTGAAAAAACCAACAAATTGGTTGAAGCACAACGACTACAACAGCGTACGATGTTTGATATGGAAATGATGACCGAGTTGGGTTACTGCACCGGTATTGAAAATTATTCGCGCTATTTGTCGGGACGAGAAGCGGGCGAACACCCGCCGACCTTGTACGATTATTTGCCGGCTAATGCCTTGTTATTTATTGATGAAAGCCACGTTACCATCGGGCAGCTAAATGGCATGTATCGCGGCGACAGAGCACGCAAGGAAACCTTGGTTGAGTACGGTTTTCGCCTGCCGTCAGCTTTGGACAATCGTCCGCTACGCTTTGATGAGTTTGAAGCACTGGCTCCGCAAACCATTTATGTCTCGGCAACGCCGGGAGATTATGAATTACAGCATTCCGATCAAATTGCCGAGCAAATCGTCCGTCCGACCGGACTGCTCGACCCGGTTGTCGAAGTACTGCCGGCAACTAATCAAGTTGATGATTTGCAGTCACAAATCAGTGAGACGGTGGTCAAGGGTGAGCGCATTTTGGTGACGACACTGACTAAAAAAATGGCCGAGAACTTAAGCGAGTACTTGCACGAACACGGTGTTCGGGTGCGCTATATGCACAGCGATATCGATACGGTGGAACGCACGGAAATTATTCGCGATTTACGCATGGGGGTTTTTGATGTACTGGTGGGGATCAATCTATTGCGGGAGGGTTTGGATATGCCGGAAGTCTCTTTGGTGGCAATTCTGGATGCCGATAAAGAAGGCTTTTTGCGCGGTGAAAAAGCCTTAATTCAGACTATCGGACGGGCGGCACGTCATATTAACGGTCGTGCCATTTTGTATGCCGATAAAATGACAAAGTCGATGAAAAAGGCTCTATCGGAAACCGAACGTCGACGACAAAAACAAATGGACTACAATAAGCGGCACGGTATTACGCCGCAGAGTATTAACAAAGCGGTTAATGAAATTTTGGTCGGGGCCCGTTTTGACGTCAAAAAAGCACGCAGTAAGCGTAAAGACATCATCGAGCCGATGTCATTTTCCGATGCTATAAACCGCATTGAAGAGCTGGAAAAACAGATGAAAATTCATGCCGAAAATCTGGAATTTGAAGCCGCTGCAAATATTCGTGACAAAATAAAGCAGATAAGGGATAATAGTTTCTGACTTATAGAAAGCTTTGCAAAACCACTTACTCGACTCAATTTCTTTGTTGTGCGGTGCCCAAAATTTTCGCCCCTCACCTGGTCACTAGGTGCAGGTGCTGTTGTTTTTCGCTCCGTATGCCTTGGAAATTAAATTGTTCGGTCAGTTTGTCAACGTTTTCTGCAACTAACAATTAATTATAAAATAAGCAGGTATATATTGATGTCCTCACAATCTTTGCAAGATCCTTATCTCAATACGTTACGAAAAGAACGCACCCCGGTTTCCATCTTCTTAATGAATGGTATTAAACTTCAAGGACATATCGAGTCGTTTGACCAGTTTGTCGTTTTATTAAAAAACAATACCAGTCAGATGATCTACAAACACGCTATTTCAACGATCGTTCCGTCGTCACCCGTACGTTTTAATCGCGATACAATGGCGGCCAAAAGCGGTCAAGCTCAAAAAGCCTCGGATTCGGGTATAGCAACGCAAGAATCAAGCGAGGGTGGTGCTTGATTATTTTCTCGCTTCCAGCCAGTGGCTGTTGCTTTAACGAGGTGTTAGAAAACTTTGTTTGAACGACCGCAATCCGGTGAAAAGGTCTTGCTCGTGCAAGTTTCACTGGATTTTTTGTTGAGTGCTTCCGATCAGCAGGAATTTAGGGAATTGGCGCGCTCTGCCGGTGCAGAGATTGTTGATTCAGTCCACGTTATCCGCAAAATTGCCAATTCAAAATATCTAATCGGCAAGGGGAAAGCTGAAACATTACGCGACGTCATCGCAGCCAAAGGCGTTGAATTGGTAATGTTTAATGCAACCTTATCTGCTTCTCAAGAAAAAAATTTGGAAACGTTGTTCCAGTGCCGCGTCTTAGACCGGACCGGTTTGATTTTAGATATTTTTGCCCAACGGGCCCGTTCTCACGAAGGTAAGCTACAAGTTGAATTGGCTCAATTACGACACTTATCGACGCGGTTAATTCGCGGCTGGACGCACTTGGAACGTCAGAAGGGGGGCATTGGTTTGCGTGGCCCCGGAGAAACGCAGCTGGAAACCGACCGGCGGTTACTCGGTGGTCGCATCAAACAAATTACCAAGCGCTTGGCCAAGGTCGAGGCGCAGCGCGGGCTGGTTCGTGCCAGACGCAAGCGCAAAGGACTGCCTATCGTTGCTATTGTCGGTTACACCAACGCGGGTAAATCGACATTGTTCAATTTACTTACCGATGCCAGTGTTTATGCCAAAGATCAGCTGTTTGCAACGTTGGATACGACGTTGCGAAAACTAAAGGACAGCGGTCACGACGAAGTACTGATGACCGATACCGTTGGCTTTGTCAGTAATTTGCCGCATGAATTGGTCGCTGCATTTAAATCAACACTGCAAGAGACGGTTGAGGCGGATCTGTTACTGCACGTTATCGACTCATCGGACCCCGAACATATTGAGCGCGAGCGCCATGTTCTGGATATTTTAAAGTCTATCGGAGCAGATGAAATACCGACTATCCGTGTATACAACAAAATTGATCTAACGGGACAGCCGCCGCAAGTGTTAAAACAAGACGATAATACTGAAGCGGTTTTTGTTTCTTCGTTAACCGGAGAAGGCGTTGACCTGTTGTCGCAATCGATGATTCGTTTTTTTTACGGTAAGACATTGCGGGCAACTTTGAAAATTCCGCCGCAAAACGCCAAATTGAGGGCCAAGCTGTTTGACGAAGCCGTAATTGTCAGCGAAGATTACGACGAGGCAGGTAACGCCTTGGTGAAAATTTGCTTGTCGGACAAACACTATCAGCGCTTATTGCATCAATTTCCGCTGGAAAGAGCTATTTTACAACTGATTGATCAATAAATGGTCAACCGGAAAGCCGTTGTGATTGTTGTCGGTCGATAATCGTGAATTAGGCTTGCAAGGCGAACATATCAAGCTAGAATATACACCAACAAGTAAAATAATGAGGCAAGAATGACTCAAGATAACGACCCGTGGGGAAATGACCCGCGCAATACCGATGGAAGCTCGATTGGTTCCATATTAGATAAGTTGAAAAAGGGTTTGCTCGGTGGTGCCGACAAACATTCCGGTTCCGGTAGGGGCGGCCCCGGTGATGATAACTCCGGCGATAACAACCCTCGGAAACAATCCGGTCAAGGTCCCGGTGTGAAATTTCCTTCTCTTTCGAATAAAGCCATTGCCCCTATCGTTGTTTTGGCTCTATTAGGCTGGGGATCCACCGGTGTCTACATTCTGCCGGAAGGTTTTCACGGTGTTGAGTTGACTTTTGGCCGCTATACTGAAACAGCAGTACAACCCGGCTTTAACTACCGTATGCCTTATCCCATTGGGGATGTAACCAAAGTCGATATCGGCAGTTTGAAAAATTTATCTGTCGGTAGCCGCAATGGCAATACGGAAGGACAAATGCTGACGTCGGATGAAAATATTGTCGAAGTCAGTCTATCCGTACAATACAAGGTTGGCGATGCAGAGAAGTATTTATTCAACGTTAACGAACCTGAAAAAGTACTCAAAGAGACGCTGATTTCTTCGATTCGCGAGGTTGTCGGCGGCAGTAAGGTTGACTATGTGTTGACTGACGGGCGTGCTGAATGGCCGGCTAAAGTTCGCGATAACTTAGTCAATACGCTAAAAGGTTTTAAAGTCGGTTTTCATATTGCCCGCGTTGAATTGCGCGATGCAAAAGCACCAAAAGAAGTTCAGGAGGCTTTTGATGATGCCGTCAAGGCCAGAGAAGACGCCGAACGTTATAAACTGCAGGCCGAAGCTTATCAAAATGAAAAACTGCCGTTAGCCAGAGGTAAAGCCAAAGCGATTTTAGAGCAAGCGGAAGGGGATAAAGCTTCATTTATTGCCCAAGCAACGGGGGAAGCCAATCGTTTTGATGCCTTGTTGACTTCGTATCAAATGGCACCGAATGTAACGCGCGACCGCATGTATATCGAAACATTGCAAAACGTCTACCAAAAAGTCAACAATGTTGTGGTGGCAACCGGTAAAAATGCACCGTTGTTGTATTTGCCGGTCAATGGTGGCATGGCCAATACCAATACCATGCCGCCGGTGTTGCCAACAGGTGAAGAAAACCCAAAAGCAGATGACAAAAAACAGGTAGAGTCAAGTGGTACTGGGCAAGATAATCTGCCAAAAATCGATATATTTAGGAGCCGCAACAATAAGGAGTTGACACGATGAGAGGAAAATTGAATATTTTGTTAATTGTTGTTGCGGTGGCTCTGTTTATTTTGTCGCAGTGTGTATTTATCGTTCGCGAGGGAGAAGTTGCCATCAAAACGCGTGTCAGCCAGATTGTTGCCAATGACATTTCACCGGGAATTCATTTTAAATGGCCGCTATTTGAGGGAAAAGTCATTTTTGATGCACGCCTGCAAACTTTGGATGCCGAGCCTGAAAATGTACTGACCCAAGAGAAAAAAGAACTGATTGTTGACTACTTCGTCGAATGGCGCATTGCCGATACACGAGAGTATTGGGTATCAACACGCGGTGATCGCCTTGTTGCCGAAAATATTATCGCTCAGATTGTCACCGATGATTTGCGTGCTGAATTTGCCAAACGTACGGTGAACGAAGTGGTCTCCAAAGATCGCTCGGAAATTATGGACGAGATTACCAAAAGTTTGTCTTATGAAGTCAAAAATCAGGGTATGGAAGTGGTTGATGTTCGCGTCAAGCGCGTCGAGTTCTCCGATGAAATTAAAGATAATGTTTTTAGACGGATGCGAGCTGAACGTCTGCGAGTATCAAATAGTCTGCGGGCCCTGGGTCGGGAAAAAGAGAGAACCATCAAAGCCATTACGGATCGCCAAGTGCAGATTATTTTGGCTGATGCCAACCGCGACGCCGATATTATTCGCGGGCAGGGTATTGCCAGTGCCACGAAAATTTATGCTGAAGCATTTACAAAAGACGAGTCATTCTACCGATTCCAAAAAAGTTTAGAGGCGTATCAACAGGCATTTGACGGCAATGAAAGTACGTTTATTACTTCGCCGGATTCCGAGTTTTTCAAATACTTTAGAGATAAAAAGTAATCCCTATGCGTCGAAGTTTTCGGTCATGGATGTTACCCGAAGGTGTTGTGGAAGCAATGCCTTTGGAGGCGGAGAAATTAAATGCTCTGGAACAGATGGCTATTGCGACATTTTCGCGTTGGGGTTATCGCCTATTGCGTCCCCCCATGTTTGAATATGCCGATACCTTTGTTGCGGATGATAAAGAAAGTCGTTTGGCTATGCAGACGATTCAATTTAGGGATCAAAAATCGGGTAAACAACTGGGTTTTAGGGCGGATATGACACCGCAAATTGCCCGCATCGACGGGCACTATCTAAAGACCGATAAAGTGGCGCGCTACGCCTACGTTGGAGAAGTGGTGCGCAGTTATCCTGCCGGTCACGGTAGTGCTAAGAATCCGACGATTGCCGGTGTCGAATTGTTGGGAAGTGCCAGTCAACAAGCTGATATCGAAACGGTTAGTTTGCTGATTGATTTTTTGAGTGCGGCAAAAGTACCGGATTTTTTGATTGAGCTCGGCAATGTCGATATTGTTATTGAATTATTGCAGGCGTTGGGTGTCAATCGCAGCGCTTTCGGCGTGTTCTTCGAAGCGTTGGCAAAAAAGGACAGCGAGCGGCTGCATGCACTGGCAGAAAAAAACCAGTTGGATGAAAAGAGTACGGCGCTAATTGCCTCACTGGTTACCTTTTACGGTGGTGCGGACGACCTCAAATCGGCAATGGTATTGATGTCCGATTACCCTGCCGTAAAAGCAGAAATCAAAACATTGTACGATGTGCTAAATGACTTACAAACTCATTACCCCGGGGTCACGTTTCACGTTGATTTAAGCGATGTTCACGGCTTTGGCTATCATAACGGGCTGATTTTTTCAGCCTACGTTAACGGAGTTTGGCAGCCGATTGCCCGCGGAGGACGTTACGATAGCTTTGGTCAGCAATTTGTCACGCATCGCAACGTGCGTCCTTCGATAGGCTTTAGCTGTCACTTAAACCTATTGATGGCGTTATCAAATTATCAGTTGCCCAGTAGACGAGTTATCTTGTGCCCTTTGAATCAATTTTCGACGGACGATAAAATGCAGCTAAACGCCATGGTTAGACGGCTGCGTAGCGAGGGTGATACCGTTGTTAACCGCTTTGATGATGGCATTGGTTGTCATATTGATGTTACGCATCAACTGGAAAAAGCCGCAGATGGCTTTGTTGTTACAAAAATAGACAAATAAGAGAAGCATTATGCCAAATAATATTGTTGTGATTGGCACCCAATGGGGTGATGAAGGGAAGGGAAAAATTGTTGATTTATTGGCACCGCAGTGTAGTGTCGTAGCCCGTTTCCAAGGCGGGCATAACGCCGGTCATACACTGGTATTGGACGGCAAAAAAACCATCCTGCACCTTATTCCGTCAGGTATTTTGCACAGTGACAAACGCTGTTACATAGGTAACGGTGTCGTTTTGTCGTTGCAAGCGTTGGAAAAAGAAATTAACACCCTCAAGGGGATTGATGTTGCTAAGACGTTGCGCATTGCCGGGGCTTGCGTATTGATTTTGCCATCCCATATTGCCCTGGACCAGGCGCGTGAAATAAAGCGCGGTGCCAAGGCCATCGGCACAACGGGGCGCGGTATCGGTCCTGCCTATGAGGACAAAGTTGCACGCCGCGCCGTGAAGTTGTTTGATTGCAAAAACCCACGAGTGCTCAAAGAAAAAATAGAAAGATTGGTCAACTATCATAATTTCTTGTTAGAAAATTATTACCATGCCAAGGTGGTCAGTGTCGAGGACACCTACAGTGAGGTGTTGCGCATTTATAATAAAATTAGTAGAACGGTTGTCGATGTTGCCGCTGAACTGGCAATGAATAAGGACAAAGGCGGTAATGTGCTCTTTGAAGGAGCACAAGGTGCCATGCTCGATATTGATCACGGCACATACCCTTATGTTACGTCATCGAATACGGTTGCCAGCAGCGCGGCTGCCGGTACAGGCTTGGGACCTAAGGACATTCATCACGTACTGGGTATTGCCAAAGCGTATACAACCCGCGTTGGCGGTGGGCCTTTTCCGACGGAATTGTTTGATGACATCGGCAAAACCATTGCAACGGTCGGCCGCGAGGTTGGTGCCAGTACTGGTCGGGCCCGCCGCTGCGGTTGGTTTGATGTGCCGGTCATGCGCCGTGCTATTGTCAATAGCAGCGTTGATTCTCTGTGTATGACCAAACTGGATGTACTGGATAGTTTGACTGAAGTCAAAATTTGTGTCGCCTATGATTTGGACGGTAAACGTCTGGAAATAGCGCCGAGTGAGCCTGAGGCTTTTGAACGCTGCAAGCCGATTTACGAAACTTTCCCCGGTTGGCAGGCCGTTACAGCTGCCGTTCGCGACTATGAAAAATTGCCGGAAAAAGCCAGACAATACTTATCGACTATCGAGAAACTACTGGATGTCAGTATTGATATTATTTCTACCGGTCCCGACCGCCGCGATACGATTATTCTAAAGGATTTAGTCAATGACTGAATGACCGAGTGGATCAGGTGAACTACCGTTGAGCCCACCTTTTTCTTTTAACGATGAAAACATTTTTTATTGCTGCTTTTCAATTAATGCGAGCTGACCGTCCCGTTGGTACGGTATTGCTGGCCTGTCCTATGCTTTGGGCGCTGTGGCTGGCCGGTGAAGGACAGCCGACGGCGCGGATTACCTTGATTTTTCTGCTCGGTGCCTTTGTTATGCGCAGTGCCGGTTGCGTGGTCAATGACTTTGCTGACCGTCATATCGATTTAAAGGTTAAGCGAACTAAAGACAGACCACTGACTGCCGGAAGAATCGGTATTAAGGGCTCAATCGGTGTATTCGTTGGTTTAATCATTTGTGCGCTGATGTTATTGGCATTGCTTCCCGGACGTGCTGTCCTACCGGCGGTGTTAGCCTTTCTGCTGTCGTGTGTCTATCCGTTTACAAAGCGTTTTTTTGTTATTCCTCAGCTGATTTTGGGCCTTGCTTTTTCGATGGCGGTTATTATGGCTTATATTGTCGTTATCGGTACCGTACCGCTTTCCGGTTGGTTAGTCTTTTGGGCATCAACCCTATGGGCGGTTATTTACGATACTTTTTATGCCATGGTTGATCGCGATGATGACGAATATCTGGGGGTTCATTCGAGTGCGCTGTGGTTCGGCAGTAAAGATGTGTTTGTCAACGCTTTGTTTGCTGTTGTTTTTATGTTGTTGCTCGTGGCAGTCGGTCTATTGGAGCAGCTGAGTCAGTATTATTACCTGGCGTTGGTTTTATCGTCGTTGTGCTTTATTTATCAGTTTGCCATCGCCCGAACGCGTCAGCGTGAAGCGTGTTTTATTGCCTTTTTAAATAACCAGTGGGTTGGGGTGATTGTCTTTTTAGGTATAGTGCTTAGTTATTTACCCTAGGGTGTGATTGTTGCTTTTGCGTTATATTTCAAAAGGTTGTGGTCGTACAAAATTAAAAAACTGAGTCAGTAATTGATGGCGCTTTTACAATTTGAGTAGGTTGCATCCTGCAGGGGCCACCTTTCACCTAGTTGTTAGGTGGGGGAGGCTGTCTGCGCTTATTTTTTGAAATTGGCACTATAACTGGCAAAAACGTTGGTCAAGCGCTGCCAGAATATCGCTAACAATCTCGTCGGTAATCGAATAATAGATCGATGTGCCGACTTTTCGGCTTTCAATCAACCCCTCTTCTTTCATAACGGCAAGATGTTGAGACAGTGCCGGCTGAGAGATGGATAAATTTTCAAGTAGTTGATTGACGTTACGTTCACCTAATACCTTTAGTTGGCAGAGAATCATAATTCGATTTGGGTTGGCAATCGCCTTTAACATTTTGCTGGCTTCATCAGCATTCCTTGTAATTGCACTGGAATAGTTAGTCATTGTTTTCTTAATGGGTTATAGTTAAAAATGTACGGCTGTTTATACTTTGATCAGCGGATTTACTTTTTTATTTTTTAGCCATACTATCAGTCTAAAAGCACGTATTATACAAGATATTCTAGTAAAAGGTGCTGCAAAACCACCTACATTGTTCAATTTCTTTGTCACACAGTGCTCAACATCCTCATTCTTACCTAATCACCAGGGGCAGGGACTGTGATTTTTTCGTTTTGTGCACCCTGGAACAGAACGGCTAGCTCAGTTTGTCAAGCTTTTTAGCATATTGCTGGATAAGGTGATTGCCGTAAAAAACCTGGCTGTGCTAGAATTGACCTTCCTAGGAGAGACAGACAACGAGGTAATTATGGCTAATATTTTATACATTCATCCAGACAATCCACAGCCCAGACTGATCAAACAAGCGGTTGCGGTACTTGACGATCAGGGCGTTGTCGTCTTGCCGACAGATTCAGGCTACGCGTTGGCAACAAAGATTGACAATAAAAAAGGTCAAGACAGAATGGCGGCGATCCGGCATTTGGAAAAAGGCCATTTCTTTTCACTGTTGTGTGCCGACTTGTCGGACATTGCCCATTTTGCTCGCGTGAGTAACGAGCAGTATCGCCTGTTAAAGGCAGCGACACCGGGGGCTTTTACCTTTATTTTAAAGGCCAATCAAAAATTGCCGAAACGGGTTTTCGGTGACAAGCGCAAGACAATTGGCATCCGGGTACCGGCACATCAAATTATTCACGATTTGTTGATTGAGTTAAAAGAGCCGCTGTTGACGACGACGTTAATTTTGCCGAACGAAGAGATTTCCCAGATGTATATTGAGGATATCTACGACGTGATCAATCCCCACGTTGATTTAGTGATCGATGGCGGCGGGACCAGTTTTGAACCGACTACTATATTGGATTTGTCGACACAGATGCCGCCTGTTTTGATCAGACAGGGTCAGGCTGACGCTTCACCATTTATTTAACGGCATTGGGCTAACTTAATTATTTATGAAAAAACAACGCATTTTAACCGGTATTACAACGACGGGAACCCCGCATCTAGGCAACTATGTTGGTGCCATTCGACCTGCTGTACAGGCAGTTAGTGAGACAAGCGAGTCGTATTATTTTTTGGCCGATTACCATGGTATTATCAAATGCCACCAACCCGAGCGCATCCATCGTTCGACATTGGAAATCGCAGCGACGTGGCTGGCTTGCGGGCTTGACCCGGAAAAAGCACATTTTTATCGTCAATCCGATATTCCCGAATTGATGGAATTAACGTGGATTTTTGATTGTGTTTGTACCAAAGGTTTGATGAATCGAGCCCATGCCTACAAGGCGGCCGTTGCCGACAATCAAACCAAGGGTAAAGAAGACTTGGATCACGGCATTAGCATGGGCTTGTTTAGTTATCCGGTATTAATGAGCGCCGATATTCTAATGTTTAACGCTAATAAGGTCCCGGTTGGCAAGGATCAAATTCAGCACGTTGAAATGGCGCGCGATATTGCTCAGAAATTTAACCATACTTTTACCAAGATTTTTACTTTACCCGAGGCCGTTGTCAGTGAAGAAGTCGAGTTGTTACAAGGGTTGGACGGTCGCAAGATGTCGAAAAGTTATAATAATACCATTCCGTTGTTCGAGCCGGAAAAACGGCTGCGTAAATTGATTATGAAAATCCAAACCAATTCACAGACACCGGGGGAACCTAAAGATACCGACAGCTCGACTTTGTACCACATCTACAAGGCATTTGCCGGTGCTTCGGAAATTGCCGATATCGAGACGCGTTATGCCGAGGGTATTGCTTGGGGCGAAATGAAACAAATGCTGTTCGAGAAAATCAATGCAGAAATTGCACCAATGCGAGAAAAATACCAACAATTAATCGCCCGTCCGAACGATATAGAAGATATCTTAATCACAGGGGCCAAGCGCGTCCGCCCCTATAGTCAGGCATTGCTCGCCGATGTTCGCGAAGCCGTGGGCATTAGACAATTGGGGTAGTTATCGTGTCCAATAGACCTTTACAGCAACCTGGGCCCAAAGAGGAGCTGCCCGTTTCATCGGCCAGGACGATTGCCTTGTCGTCTCTGTTGATAAGTCTGGGGTTTGTCTTTGTTTTATATTTTTTCTTTCTAAAAACTGTCTTCCAAGCACCGCTGATATGGATAGTCTTGGCGGTAATGGTTGTGATGGCTGTTTTTTCCAGTGTAATGGCAATGAAATCATTGTTGAAAAAACTACTGTGTCCGCACTGTCATCAGCCGTTTTTTGCCCGTGCCGTAGAATTGTTTTTACCGCCCAAAAATTGCACTGTGTGTCAGCGGCCTTTTAGCAAACACCCAAGTAAACATTGATCATGTATGCAGTGGACACCGGCATTGAGGAAACGAATGCGACAATAGGCGCATCACAGGCCTTTAGTGTCAGTGAAATTAATGCGATGGTGGCGGATCTGCTGGTATCGGGTTTGCCCGGTTTTTTGTGGGTTGAGGGCGAGGTGTCTAATTTATCGACAGCCGGTTCCGGCCACCGCTATCTGTCGTTAAAAGACAAACACTCAGCGGTTAGTTGTGCTCTATTCCGCGGTGCGGCCAGACGTATCAGCAGCGATGTGCTGCAGGGACTGAAAAACGGTGATAAGATTATCGTCAAGGCGAGTATCAGTGTTTACAAACCGCGTGGCAGTTACCAGCTCATTATCAGCGATATTGAGCCGGCCGGTTTTGGCACCTTGGCCAAGGCATTTGCCGCACTAAAAAACAAACTGGATCAAGCCGGACTGACAGCTCGGGAGAAAAAGCGCCCAATCCCCGGCTGGCCTGGAGAAATTGTCGTTATTACTTCGGCAACGGGCGCCGCAATCCGCGATGTGTTGACGACACTTAAGCGTCGTGCACCTTTTATTCCGGTGCGTTTATACACGACTCTGGTACAGGGGCAAGACGCATCACAACAAATTGTCCAAGCACTCAGACAGGCCAATCAAGACGCTCAGGCTGAGGTGATACTGCTGGTCCGTGGCGGTGGTTCTCTGGAAGATCTGATGGCGTTTAATGATGAAGCGGTTGCTTATGCCATTGCCGACAGTCAACTACCGGTGGTCACCGGTATCGGTCACCAAACGGATTTTACCATTGCTGACTTTGTCAGTGATTACCGTGCCCCGACACCGACGGCAGCAGCTGAGATTGTCAGTCCTGATAAAATGAGTCTGGTCAATACACTCGGGCGCCACCGAAGTCGTTTGTTTGTGGCGATGAGAAATGTTGGTAATCAGCGTCAGGCGCATCTACTGGCGTACCGACGGCGCTTGTCGATTCAGCATCCCAATAGACAGTTACAGCAGCACAGCCAGCGTCTGGATGAGGTGGCTTCGCGTTTATCGTGGCTGCTCAGAGGACAGCTGGGGCAGAAGCGGCAGCAGTTATCACAGTATCAAAGACGGCTCTTTGTCCAAAGTCCGCAGAAAAAGGCACGGCAAGCCCGTGAACAACTCGGTCTGTTATTCAGGCAATTGTTGAAACGAACACAGACGAGACGATCAAAGGAGAGGGAGCGGCTTGATTTATTTGACGGTCGACTGACCCGTTGGTTCGAGCAGTTAACCTTTCGACGCCAACAATTAAAAGGGTTGGAAGCGCGCTTGCTGTTATTATCACCATTAGGTGTTTTAGAGCGCGGCTACGCCTTGGCTTTTGATGATAGCGGGCAATTAATTGACTCTGTCAAACAAGTCACCGTTAATAGCAACATTACACTTCGATTGTCCGATGGAACGCTGACTGCCGTTGTCACACGACTTGGCAGATAGTGTTTCGGCCGGTAATCGGTGCGGCGTGCTCGGCCGTTCACAAGTGAGTAGTTGTAAATAAAAACACAAACAAACGGTTATCAAAATGAACCAAGAAAAATTATCCGAAACGTTGGTCACAAATATTTACGAACATCCTTTTGGTGAGCGTACAAAATTATTGTTGAGACTGGAAATTATTTTCAAGCAGGCCATTACCTATCGCTGTTGTCGCGATCAATACGAGACGCAGATGTGTTTAAATGCTTTGTTTGCTCTGCTCAATTTAACCAAACGCTACGAGTTACGCTCTGTTTTTTTACAAGAGCTGGAGAGAGTAAACACTATTTTAGTGCAGTTACAAAACAGTGATAAAGTCAATGCGGAAAAAATACGACAAACTTGTGAAAAAATTACCACTTGTAAGAAAATACTGCACGGTCTTGATTCAAAGCATATCGAGCGCATGCGCAACATTGACTTTTTAAAAGCCATCAAGTTGAGAAATATCCATGAAACAGGTACTTACTTGTTTGAAATCCCCGAGTTGCAATACTGGTTGTTACAGGATGCCGGTCAGCGGGAAAGGCAAGTTAAAACGTGGCTGGAAGACTTCGAGCCATTTAGAGCAACAGCCGATTATTTGTTGTATTTACTGCGCGATAGCGCCAAATCGCAGTCCTTGGTGGCACAATCGGGTATTTATATCAAGGCGGTTGATACGCGTTCAACGACAAATCAATTATTGAGAATTAACATTAAAGAATATCAAACGATTTATCCCAGTGTCAGTGGTGATGGGTACCGCTATGTAATTCGTTTTATGGAAAGAAATGATATCGACACGAAACCGGTTCAGACGAGTAAATCGGTTTGTTTTGAATTGTCAGATTGTGGTATTTAATGTTTGTAATAGCTTTATATATAAGTGTGTTCTAATGTTTTTGGTGGTTTTTCTGTATTTTTGCCTTGACCATTCGCTATTGCCCTGTTATTGTCAACGCTGGCATTTAATAAACTACAGATAAAAATACAAGACCAATCCTATGACAAAGAAAAATATAATGATGGGTGCTGAAATGGTTGTTCGGGCACTTCAAGAAGAAGGTGTTGAGTACGTTTTTGGTTATCCCGGCGGTGCTGTTTTGCACTTATATGACGCGTTATTCAAGCAAGATAAGATAGAGCACATTTTGGTACGGCACGAACAGGCGGCGGCTCATGCTGCCGATGGTTATGCGCGTGCAACGGGTAAACCTGGGGTGGTCTTTGTTACTTCGGGACCGGGGCTAACCAATGCAGTGACGGGTATTGCAACGGCTTATATGGACTCTATTCCGATGGTTGTTTTTTCCGGTCAAGTCCCTTCGCAGCTGATTGGCACCGATGCTTTCCAGGAAGTGGACGCTGTCGGTATTACCCGACCTTGCGTCAAACATAGCTACTTGGTTAAAGAGGTCAATGAGCTGTCGGAAACAATTAAAAAGGCGTTCTACATCGCCACCACCGGCCGTCCCGGACCGGTGCTGATTGATTTGCCTAAGGATGTCAGTGCGGCAGAAGGGGAATTTAATTATCCTGCCACTATTAAGATGCGTTCTTACAATCCGAGTACAAAGGGTCACAAACGCCAAATTCAAAAAGCGGTAACGATGTTGCTTGGTTCGAAGCGCCCGATGGTTTACACCGGTGGCGGTTTGGTTCAGGGGGAAGGCAGCGACGAAATGCGTCAAATTGTCAAGATGCTCGATGCGCCGGTGACCAATACGCTTATGGGCTTAGGTTCGGAAGCCGCCGATAGTCCTAATTTCTTAGGTATGCTGGGCATGCACGGGACGTATGAAGCCAATATGGCAATGCACGAATGCGACGTGTTGTTTGCCGTTGGAGCACGTTTTGATGATCGCATTACGGCGAAGATTGAGCGCTTTTGTCCTCACGCCAAGATTATTCACGTTGACGTTGACCCAAGCTCTATCGGTAAGGTGGTTAATGTCCATATTCCCATTGTCGGTCACGTCAAAAAAGTGCTGCAGGGTTTTATTGAAGAAATTAAAAAACGAGATAAGAAACCGTCTGTTAAAGCTTGGTGGAAACGGATTAACGATTGGCGTTCTCTTGATAGCGTGCGTTACAATGATTCGGATGAAATTATCAAACCACAATTTGTCATTGAGACGTTGTGTGAGTTAACCGGCGGAGACGCTATTGTAACGTCTGATGTCGGTCAGCACCAAATGTGGGCTGCCCAATATTACGGCTTTAAATCACCGCGCAAATGGATCAATTCGGGTGGATTGGGAACAATGGGTTTCGGTTACCCGGCAGCAATCGGCGCCAAGTTGGCATTTCCCGATGAAGATGTTTTTTGTATTACCGGAGAAGGCTCTATCCAGATGATGCTGCAGGAGATGTCAACAGCGTTGCAATACAATGTTCCAACCAATATTATTTGCCTAAATAACCGTTATTTGGGTATGGTTCGTCAGTGGCAGGAATTTTTCTATGACAAACGCTATTCCATGTCTTACATGGACGCGCTACCTAATTTCGTTAAACTGGCCGAAGCTTACGGGCACGTGGGAATGCGGATTGAAAAACCAGGTGATGTCGAAGGGGCGTTAAAAGAAGCGATCATGCTTAAAGATCGCACGGTGTTTTTGGATTTTATCACCGACCAGACAGAAAACGTTTTCCCGATGATTCCATCGGGAGCAGCACACAATGAAATGTTGCTTTACGGCCGTGACAAGATGAAGTCAACCCATAAAGAAGGGAGAAATTTAGTATAATGAGACACATTATTTCCATTCTCATAGAAAACGAAGCGGGGGCGCTTTCTCGGGTTGCCGGTTTGTTTTCGGCGCGTGATTTTAATATTGAAAGTTTGACGGTAGCGACAACAGAGGATGCTTCGTTGTCTCGTATTACTTTGGTGACTTGTGGCTCGGATCGAATCGTCGAGCAAATTGTCAAACAGCTCAACAAACTGATCGATGTCGTCAAATTGGTCGATTTGGCTGATACGGAGCACGTCGAACGTGAGCTGATGCTGGTTAAGTTGAGAGCAAAAGGCGATGAGCGTGCTGACATTGTTCAAATAGCCGATGTCTTCCGTTGTCGGGTGCTGGATGTGAGTCACCAAACAATGACAATTGAAGCAACGGGGCGCAGTAATAAACTGGATGCACTACTGAGAATACTGGACGAAGATAAAATTATCGAGGTTGCCCGCACGGGCGTCTGCGGACTGGCACGGGGCAGTAAAGCGCTTCGCGTGTAGGAAAAGTAACCACACACATTTTGTAACACTGTCGACAACTGATTGACTTATTGCAGTCGATTGGTTGTGCGGAGTGTTTATTTTATTTTTTTACGATTAAGAGGACAATATGAAAGTATATTACGATAAAGACTGTAATCTGGATATCATCAGAGGAAAAAAAGTTTCTGTTATCGGCTATGGGTCACAAGGAAATGCTCAAGCGAATAATTTAAAAGATTCGGGTGTTGATGTTACGATTGGCCTGCGCCCGGGTTCGTCTTCGGTTGCTAAGGCACAGGCGGCTGGTTTGAAAGTTGCCGACGTTCCGACTGCAGTGGCACAAGCTGACGTCGTTATGGTTTTGACACCGGATGAATTTCAAAGCCAGTTATACAAAGAAGAGATTGAGCCCAATTTGAAAAACGGTGCGACATTGGCTTTTTCACACGGTTTTGCCATCCACTATAATCAAATTGTGCCGCGTAAAGATTTGGATGTCATTATGATTGCACCGAAAGCACCGGGACATACGGTGCGCAGCGAGTTTGTCAAAGGTGGCGGTATCCCCGATCTCATCGCTGTTTACCAGGATGCTTCCGGTACTGCCAAAGACGTTGCTCTGTCTTATGCCTCCGGGGTTGGGGGCGGCCGTAGTGGCATTATTGAGACGACGTTTAAAGACGAAACAGAAACCGATTTATTTGGTGAGCAAGCCGTTTTGTGTGGTGGTGCCGTCGAGTTGGTCAAAGCCGGATTTGAGACATTGACAGAGGCTGGTTACGCACCGGAGATGGCTTATTTCGAATGTTTGCACGAGTTGAAACTGATTGTTGATTTGATGTACGAAGGCGGTATTGCCAATATGAACTATTCTATCTCTAACAATGCGGAATACGGTGAATATGTTACCGGTCCCGAGGTGATTAATGAACAATCGAAGGCAGCCATGCGCAACGCACTAAAACGCATTCAAAGTGGTGAATACGCCAAAATGTTTGTCCAGGAAGGCGCCGCCAATTATCCGTCAATGACGGCTAATCGTCGCATTAATGCAGCCCATCCGGTCGAGCAGACCGGTGCCAAGTTGCGTGCCATGATGCCCTGGATTGAGGCCAATAAACTGGTTGATAAGACAAAGAATTAAGTTACATTATCCTTGTATCTGACAGCAAAAGGGCAGACTGATTTTAGTTTGCCTTTTTGTTTGAGACAAGATATCCGTTATTAAAAATCTATCAAAATAAAACTGAATTCCTTATAATAAATGCCATGATAGAGTTAAGTCGAGAAAATGTTGTTGTTCTGATTGATGAAAAACGTCTGGATTCTTTTGACGTTTTGGTGGGGCGCGATGCGCGTCTCCAATTGGCAGGGTTGTGGGAAACGGAACTGACCGATTTGGTTCATTATCTCGCTTTGTTTGTTGATAAGGACAGTGATGGATTATCCGAAACGTCTTCCTTTCTGACTTTGTCATCCGCCCAACACGGCTACATACTTGATGTCGATGACCGCATCGACAAGTTGCAGGCACAGAAACAAATTGAGACCGATTTGGAAATCATTAATCGGGAGTCTCAGTGGAGCGAGAAGGAATCCATCTATTTCGGTGGTTGGTGGCCTGAGCCAAGTTTTGACCGAGCGAATAATACGCTGGAATTTGGCGTCTTTTTGCGCGATTTTAAAAACAATATTATCAACCGCACGATGAACCGGATTGTGCTGACGCGATACGGTCATTTGCTGATTAATTACAGTCTGTCTGAGGCTGAAATATCTCAGGGCAAGCCGCTGTCATACTACCAAACACAACTAAATGAAGTAGGACAAGCTGTCACAGTTGGCAAAGGTTCGCGTTATCAAGACGTTGACGAGAACAAGGATGTACCTTCGCGGTCGCGTATGATCAATTTACTCTTGTCATCGGAGATTTTTTAGATTCAGCTTGGTACTCGCCGATGCCAGTGGTACAATGGCACCGTTATTTCGTAGCGCGGTTCTTCTGACCGTTTCCGTAAAATTTATCAAATATTTTTGAAAAATACCATCTATTTGTTTATTAATCTATTTTTATTTTTTAGGAGTTCAATATGAGTCATATCATTTATGTTAACGATGATGATTTTTCCGACGTTTTAAACAGTACCAATCAGCCGGTTTTAGTTGACTTTTGGGCGGAGTGGTGCGGTCCTTGTAAAGCATTGGGCCCTGTTCTGGATGAACTGGCGGCAGATTTTGCCGGCAAAGCAACAATCGCTAAGATGAATGTTGACCACAATCGACAAGTTCCTGCCCAATTCGGTATTCGTTCCATTCCCACGCTGATACTGTTTAAAGACGGCAAAGTTGTCGATACGATGATTGGCGCACTTCCCAAGGCAGAATTGACCAAATTCATTAATCAACATATTTAATTTATTACTGACTCATTTATTTATCTTATGCATCTCAACGATCTCAAATCAAAATCTCCCAAACAACTCCTCAATATTGCCCAAAAAATGGGGCTAGAGGATTTGTCACGCAAGAAAAAACAAGACCTTATCTTCGCCATTATGAAAGCACATGCCAAAGGTGGCGAGGATATTTACGGTAACGGTGTACTGGAAATACTGCCCGATGGTTTTGGCTTTTTACGCAGTACATCAAGTTCTTATGTGGCAGGCTCTGATGATATCTACGTCAGTCCCAGTCAAATTCGACGATTTGGCTTGCGCAAGGGAGATGCTGTTGACGGTAAAATCCGTCATCCCAAAGATAGCGAACGTTATTTTGCGTTGTTAAAAGTAGATACTATTAATGACGAGCATCCGTCAAACACGAAAAAGAAAATTGCCTTTGAGAACCTAACGCCGCTTCATCCTAATCAGCAACTCCGCTTGGAACGAGGCAACGGCAGTACCGAGGACATCACTGCGCGAGTAATCGATATGATTGCACCGATTGGCAAGGGGCAACGCAGTTTGGTTGTTTCGCCGCCAAAAGCAGGTAAGACGGTGATGATGCAAAATATTGCTCAGTCAGTTGCTGCCAATTATCCCGAGTGCCATCTTATTGTTTTGCTGATTGACGAACGTCCCGAGGAAGTTACCGAGATGGAGCGAACGGTCGTCGGAGAAGTGATTTCCTCGACCTTTGACGAACCTGCCAGCCGTCATGTTCAAGTTGCTGAAATGGCTATAGAACGGGCCAGACGTTTGGTGGAGCACAAAAAAGACGTGGTCATTCTACTTGACTCGATTACCCGCCTAGCGCGAGCTTACAATACGGTTGCGCCGGCTTCTGGTAAGATTTTGACGGGTGGTGTTGATGCTAATGCACTGCACAAGCCGAAGCGTTTTTTCGGAGCAGCCCGCAATATTGAAGAAGGTGGCAGTCTAACTATTATCGCAACGGCCTTGGTCGACACGGGTTCCAAAATGGACGGTGTCATTTATGAGGAGTTTAAGGGTACGGGCAATAACGAAGTACATCTTAGTCGAGCGATTGCTGAGAAGCGCATTTTCCCGGCGATTGATATCAGTCCGTCCGGGACGCGCCGTGAAGAGTTGATGGTTAACCCCGATATTGTTCAGAAGACGTGGATTTTACGTAAAATTCTGCATCCGATGGATGAAGTCGGTGCCATTGAATTTTTGCTAGAAAGGTTGAAAAATACTAAGACAAATGAAGAGTTTTTCCAGACGATGAAAAGCGGACCGGCTAAGTAAGCGTCAAACTGTATTGCTGGGGAGAGTGTTTTTTGTATTTGCTCCGCTAATCGAAAAAGCCCGCACTTTAAAGTGCAGGCTTTTTATTTACCTAATGCCAATTGGTTAAAGTCGATGCTGTGCTTTTTTGTATTGCATCTCTTTAGTAAAAGCCGCTGCTTTTATTTTTCGCGGTAAGTAATTCTACCCTTAGTTAAATCGTAAGGGGTTAGTTCGACGCGTACCTTATCACCGGTCAGGATACGGATGTAGTGTTTGCGCATCCTGCCCGAAATGCGAGCGGTTACCACCAAATCATTTTCTAGTTTGACTTTAAATGTTGTATTGGGTAGAGATTCAATGACGGTACCCATCATTTCTATACTGTCTTCTTTTGCCATGTAAAAAGTTACCTATGTCGTTAAGTATGGTGCACAACTATAGCAAAGCCCCAACAATGTCGCAAGTGCTAAGTCAATGATTTATCCCGTGTGCCGACAATGGCTGCCAAAATAGCTAGAATGACTGCAGATAACCAATTACTGATTGTGCCAGTGTTCGTGCCGCTTCTTGTTGGCTGATCGTTTTTCGTTCATCGCCGGCCAAGCCGCTGGATTCGTCAATTTGTAGTAACCGTGAAGTGGATATCCGGCGGCTTCCCAGCTGAACGCCGTTGGTTAGATCAACGACGGTGACTACGGTAGCGTAAGTGTACTCATATTCTTTTAGTGTACTCGTACTTGTCAGGGCAACTTGGCGGGATTTGACGCTTATCGGTTCAACGTTGACGGCGAGTTGGGCGTCAGCTTTGGCGACTAGGTGACCACCGTTTAAAGCAATCAATCTTTTCAGCTGGCGAGAAAATCCACTGTTGTTAGCGCTTGTTTCGCTAAAATAAGTTTTTTCAAAGCGAGAGGAAAGCTGATCGCCGACACCACGTAAGTGAAATCCGCAACCGGTAACGATAAAGCCGAGTGTTATAAAACCAAGTATTAGAGGGAGTCGTGTAAAATAGCGCATAATAATCTGCCGGACGGTTTATTTCGGACATTCTAGCATAGGTTCCCCGCGTATAGAAGGCTCGCTAAGACGTAGACGTTGGTCAATACCTCCGGCTGATGGACGATGCATTTTGTAAAGGGATTTATATCATCATTAGTAACTGCCTTTCTTCTCAGTGCGTACAAGCATCCGTCATCTATCCTTTTAGGTTATTGGAAAGAAATTGTTTGATACGCTCTGATTTTGTCTGATCAAAGAAATCGTCAGGTGTCGCCATTTCTTCAATTTGACCTTCGTGTAAAAAGACAATCTGATTGGAAACTTCACGAGCAAATCCCAACTCGTGAGTAACGACAATCATGGTTGAGCCTTCGTCGGCAATGTCTCTCATGATTTTGAGCACTTCACCGACTAATTCGGGGTCTAAGGCAGAAGTTGGCTCGTCAAATAGCAGGACTTCGGGCTCCATTGCCAAGGCGCGGGCAATGGCAACGCGTTGTTGTTGTCCGCCCGATAACTGAATCGGGTGAACATTTTTTTTGTCCCACATGCCGACTTTTTTGAGTAGTTTTTCAGCCCGGTCTTTGGCTTCTTTTTTCGATAAGCCAAGCACTTGCACTGGTGCTTCGATCATATTTTCCATAATCGTCATGTGTGACCACAGGTTAAAACTCTGGAAAACCATGGATAATTTTGAGCGAAAACGTGCCAGTTGTTTTCTGTCGGCAGGTTCTCGTCCTCGCCGCGTTCGTTTAAAAAGGAGCTGTTCGCCGTTTAGTAAAATATCGCCTTGCTCAGGACGTTCTAATAAATTAATACAGCGCAAGAAGGTCGATTTGCCTGATCCGGAAGAGCCTAAAATAGAGATGACATCGCCCTTGTGTGCGGTCAGTGAAATGCCTTTAAGCACTTCCAATGCGCCGAATGATTTATGAATATCCTTGGCTTCCAGCACAATTGGTTGACTATTGGTTTGATTATCTGTTGTCATGTTGGTTGATTCTCTTATAATGAAGCAATTCCGGCTATTTTAGCACAATCTCATTAATTAGCATTATCTACCTTATATATAATATGAATACAAAAACATTGCTGTTTGACTTGTTATCACGTCCTTCGATTACACCGAACGATGCAGGCTGCATGGATGTGCTCAGTGATTATTTGGCAAAGCAGGGGTTTATTGTCGAAATCAAAACGATTGGCAAGGTCAAAAACTTTTGGGCCCGTCACGGCGATAAGGCACCGCTCACCGTATTGGCAGGGCATACTGATGTCGTTCCGGTTGGAAATGAACAATTATGGCATACTCCGCCATTTGAACCGACTGAAAAAGGCGGTTATTTATACGCCAGAGGTGCCGCCGACATGAAAACAGGGGTTGCGGCAATGTCGGTAGCAGCCGTCGATTTTATTCGTGAGAATCCGGACTACAAAGGCTCAATAGGGATTATGCTGACTTCTGATGAAGAAGGTCCAGCGCGGGATGGAACGCGTCAATGGATGCCGTATCTCGTCGAGCAAGGCGTTAAAATGGATTATGCCGTTTTTACCGAACCGTCTTGTGTTGAGATGCTGGGTGACATGATTAAAAACGGTCGGCGCGGTTCGATGCACGTGCATTTAACTATTATAGGTAAACAAGGACATATCGCTTATCCCGATGGGGCGGCTAATCCCATTCATCCGTTGGGTGGCATTATAACGGCGCTGTCTGACGAAGTCTGGTGTTCGGGCAATGACGGCTTTTCTGCAACCGGATTTCAAATTTGGGCGGTCAATGGTGGTGTCGGTGCCGAGAATGTCATTCCGGGTGAGGCAACGCTGGATTTCAATTTCCGCTTTTCTAACGAATTAACTTCGGATATTATTGCCGAACGTGTTGAGGATCTGGTTCAAAATGAATTGGAAAAAACATATCAATTGACGGGTAAACGCTACCGCTATGATTTGGACTTCAGAGTCAGCGGCGAGCCGTTTTTAACGCGCGAAGGTCGGTTAGTCAATGCCATGAAAGAAGCATGTATCGAGGTGCTGGGTGTGACACCAGTGCTGTCAACTAGCGGAGGCACAAGCGATGCGCGTTTTGTTGCCCCCTTTGGCGTGCAAGTTGTCGAATTTGGCCCGGTGAATGCTACCATCCATCAGGTTAACGAGTGCGTCAAAGTGGCCGATATTGAGCCACTGAAGCAAACTTATCAGCGGCTATTGGAAAAATTGCATGGTTAAAAAGACAGCGTATTCTCCCGATACAAGTATTGCCGTTATCATCCCCGCGGCCGGCTTTGGTACGCGTATGGGGAAAACAGTAGCCAAACAATTTATCGAAGTCGGCGGCAAAACCATTCTTGCCCATACTGTCGATAAAATTCAAGCGTGGGCGGCAACCTACTCACACCAAATTGCGGTGATGGTGGCATTATCCGAAGGTGCTGTATTGCCCGATGAGATAACCGGTGTCCATACCTGTGTCGGTGGCAAAACGCGAGCCGACTCGGTTGCCAACGCGCTACAGGCTATTGGCGAGTTGGGCAATTTTACCTGGGCTATGGTACACGATGCGGCGCGTCCTTTGGTCAGTGTTGACGATATCGAAACATTGTATCAAAAACTAAAGGATGATGCTGTCGGCGGCATTCTGGCCAAAAAAGTAGCGGCAACGGTAAAACGCGCCGAAGGTTGGCGCATTACTAAAACGATAGCACGCGACAACCTATGGCTGGCACAAACGCCGCAGCTGTTTCGCTTTGACTTGTTGCAACAGTCGTTGTCGGGGCAGCGCACTCACTTGACTGATGAAGCTTCAGGTATAGAAGCGATGGGGTTGCAACCAAAAATTATTTCGGGAGGGCGTGAGAATTTAAAAATTACTACACCCGAAGATTTAGCCTACTTTGAGCAGTTGTATCTTCAATCACAACAAGGAGGAGTGAGCGGCGATGGTTAGAATAGGACACGGATTTGATGTGCATGCCTTTACCGAGGGTGATCACTTGATCATTGGCGGCGTTAGAATACCCCACAATAAAGCGTTTGCAGCCCACTCCGATGGAGATGTGTTGCTACATGCCATTTGTGATGCGCTACTTGGTGCCGTGGCACTGGGTGATATTGGTAAACACTTTCCCGACACTGACAGTGCCTTTGAAAATATCGATAGCCGTATTTTAATGCGTCGTATATTTAACGATATCAGTGAACGTGGTTATGTCGTCGGCAATATTGATGCTACAGTGGTTGCTCAGGCACCCAGACTGCGTCCACATATTAATGCTATGCGGACTGTTATTGCCGGTGATTTAAAAACCGATATTGACAATATTAATATCAAGGCGACGACCACGGAAAAACTGGGATTTGAAGGTCGTAAGCAGGGGATTTCCGCCCATGCAGTGTGTATACTGCTAAAAAGTCCTTGAAACTCTTGTGTTTAGGCTTTTAGGTGATAAAATAGCCAGCCTGTCACGCAAATGGCGGATTAAAATACTACTTTTTTAACATTTGAATAATTTAATAAAGGTTCTACTAATGATTACTACAGAAAAAAAAGCCGAAATCATCGCAGAGTTCGGCAGAAGTCCAACAGATACCGGTTTAACGGAAGTACAAGTTGCTTTGTTAACGTACCGTATTAACGATTTACAGAATCATTTTAAGCTGCACAAGAAAGATCACCATTCACGCCGTGGTCTGTTAGCTTTGGTTAATGCACGTCGTAGCCATCTAAACTACTTGAAGAAGAAAGATTTGGACCGTTACCAAAAGCTGATTGCCAAATTAGGGTTGCGTAAGTAATCCGGCATAAAGTAAAAGGGGGCTCTTGCCCCTTTTATTTTGATTTAAACAGTACCCCGCCGTTTGGGGTGATCGTCTTCGTACGGTTAAAAAACGGGAAAGTCAGTTGTGTAAGTTCTCTGCCTTTAATGGCAATTGCTCAAATTTGCCATTAAAGAGAGTGAATTTGCACACTAGTCAGCAATAATTAATTAAAACATTAGGAGCAAACCATGCTAAACAGAATTACACAGTCTTTCCAATTTGGAAAGCACAATGTCACTTTATCAACCGGTGATATTGCCCGACAGTCAAGCGGAGCCGTGATGATTGATGTCGAAGGAACCACCTTGCTGGTTACGGTGGTTGCTAAAAAAGAAGCTGATTCGGGTCGTGATTTTTTCCCGCTGACAGTCAATTATCAGGAAAAATCTTACGCTGCCGGTAAGGTTCCCGGTGGTTTTTTCCGCCGCGAAGGTCGTCCGTCCGAGGAAGAAACCCTAATTGCCCGTTTAATTGACCGTCCGATTCGTCCACTGTTTCCCGAAGGTTTCATCAACGAAGTACAAATTATCGTCACTGTCGTTTCCGTCAATCCTGAGATTTCAACGGAAGTTCCCGCCATTATTGGTGCTTCGGCGGCCTTGGCATTATCGGGTGCTCCTTTTGACGGCCCTTTGGGTGCGGCAAAGGTTGGTTATCACAACGGTGAGTATTTGTTAAACCCGTCATCGAAAGACTTGGAATCATCTGATTTGGAATTGATTGTTGCCGGTACGCGCGATGCGGTCTTGATGGTTGAGTCCGAAGCTAACCTGCTCAGTGAAGCGGTGATGTTGGGCGCGGTGGTTTATGGTCACGAAGCATTGCAATCCGCAATTGTGGCTATTGATGAACTAGTTGCCAAAGTCGGTGTCGAAATGTGGGATTGGACGGCACCTGAGAAAGATGCTGAACTCATTGCCGAGGTTAAGCGTTTAGCATTTGATGATTTTACTGCAGCTTATCAAATTTCTGAAAAGTTGGAGCGTTACGAGCGCGTTCACGAGATTACAGACAGCGTTGTCGCCGAGTTGATGGGTGATGATGAGAATGAAGAACCGCGTTGGGACGAAAAAGTGATCCGTGAATACGCTCACGATTTGGAAAAAATAATTGTTCGTCAACGCATTCTCGGCGGTCAGCCGCGGATTGACGGCCGCGATACCAAAACCGTTCGCCCTATTGATGTTAAAACGAATATTCTGCCCCGCACCCACGGTTCGGCGATATTTACGCGTGGAGAAACACAGGCTCTGGTGATTGCCACTTTGGGTACGGCCCGCGATGCACAAATTATTGATGCACTGACAGGCGAACGCAAAGACGCCTTTCTATTCCACTATAACTTCCCACCGTTTTCAGTGGGAGAAACGGGGTTTGTCGGTTCACCGAAACGTCGTGAAATAGGCCATGGCCGCCTGGCTAAACGCGGCGTGCTTGCCGTGATGCCGACCATTGATGAGTTTCCCTATACAATTCGTGTCGTTTCGGAAATCACTGAATCGAATGGATCGAGCTCGATGGCATCGGTGTGTGGTTCAAGCCTGGCGTTAATGGATGCCGGCGTGCCCGTCAAAGCGCCGGTTGCCGGTATTGCCATGGGTCTAATTAAAGACGGGGAAAAATTTGCTGTATTAACCGATATCTTGGGGGATGAGGATCACCTTGGCGATATGGACTTTAAAGTTGCCGGTAGCGAAACAGGCATAACGGCACTACAAATGGATATCAAAATCCAGGGGATTACCAAAGAAATTATGGAAATAGCCCTTGAGCAAGCCAAACAGGCACGTATCCATATTCTCGATGAGATGGGTAAAGTGGTATCCAAGCCCAACGACGATGTCTCGGAGTTTGCTCCGCGCTATGTCAGTATAAAAATTGATCCCGATAAGATCAAGGATGTTATCGGTAAGGGTGGTGCAGTTATTCGGAAAATTACCGAAGATACAGGGGCGACCGTGGATATTGAAAATGACGGTAAAGTAACTATCGCCGCTGTCGATAAGGATCAGTCCGATGCCGCCATGCAGATGATTAAAGATATCACGGCAGAGCCAGAAATCGGTCGGATTTACGACGGTGTCGTGGCCAAAATTATGGATTTTGGTGCCTTTGTGACCTTTATGCCAGGTCGTGACGGTTTGGTTCATATTTCCCAGTTAAAAGATGAACGTGTGGAAAAAACCGCCGATGTCGTCAAAGAAGGCGAAAAAGTTCGCGTTAAGTTACTGGAAGTTGACCGTCAAGGAAAAGTTCGCTTAACCATGAAGCCGTCACAATTAGGCGAGTAAAGCGACTGAATTAGTACAGCAAGGTAACCTTGTTGATTACAGGAATTAATGCTTTGTAAAAACGGCGTTTGAGCGTATAATCAAACGCCGTTTTTATTGGTTTTTGAACTGTTTTTTGAATAAGCAGTTCTTCCAATGGAGAGTTGGCCGAGTGGTCGAAGGCGCACGCCTGGAAAGTGTGTATGCGTTAATAGCGTATCGAGGGTTCGAATCCCTCACTCTCCGCCATACATATCCCCCCAAAAAAACCACCTAAAATAAATCATTTTAGGCGGTTTTCTTAAGTGTCTATAATGTGCCTAAGGATTAATTGCCTTCAACACAAATTTTTCTGTTTTTAATGCCAAGATAAGTTCGCTTTAACAACAAAATGATCAAGGCAAATAGCGCAACATAAAGCAGCCAAGCCAATCCATAGAAAAATCCCTGACCGGACTGCTGTGCCATGATAAAGGTAGCGATTGTCATGGCAGCTGACGGGAATGAATATGCCCACCACGACATAAAAAAGGGCAATTTGATAAATACCTTGTATTGTACTATCAGTAGCATCAGGGTAAACAGTGCGAAAAAGTACAAAATATAAGCAAAAGCATCAAGCTGTCCAACTAAGCGCAGATAAGCGATAAAACCAATGGCAGGTGGTGCCAATAGAATAAATAAGGTAGGCAATAACTGTGGTGGAAGCATCGGGTGGAAAATGACGCGATTAAAGAAAATAACCAACAATAATACCCAAAAAATTAATCCGACACTAAAAAAGAACCAAGATATTTCTATAGGCGCATGGGCAACCCCCGCAATTGGTGCGATAACGTTACCAACTGCCGGTAAAAACCACGACGGATTCATATGATTGAATTCAAATTGCTGGTGATGCATCCATAAAGAAACGATTTTTAGCGTAAAGACCAAGTGTAAAATCGCCCCAAGACTCCACAAAACAAACGATAATGGTTTACACAAAGGCAGAAAGACTCCCCCTAATAGTAGCAGTCCAATCGAAATCGCGGGGAAAAAGTGTAACTTAATTGGATGATTAAATTCCTGATTTACAGCTTGGCGATAGCGTTTAAACTTTAGCACATACAGGGTTGCGACGACCGCAAATACACCAAGGGTGACAAGGCCAAACAGCGTGCCTAAGACAGAGACAATCCCCAGGCTCTTTTCCGCCTGTTGAGTGGCGATACTGAGTCCGGCAAGCCCCATTACCATCGGGAAAAAGGCGATGGGGAAATACATTAATCGGTTATTTTCTGACATTTCTTCCTCTACGAACAATTCATAATATTGGGGTCAGTGTTTTTTTGACACTTAACATGGCGCAGTAATAAATCTAGATAAAAAACGATGGAAACGACCATGAAAAGTAGCGATAATCCTGAAAACACGACAACACTTAAAAAGCTACTATAGGTAAAACTAGCCAATACGGCGTAGGCGACAAATGGACAAATCAAACCCCACTGGGTGACATAATACTCCTTTTTGAAATAGTCTTTCCTGAAATAATCGAATAATAACACGATACCAAACAGCAAGTACCAGGTTTCAAAGGCAAAAGCCCCCGTTATAATCAAGGTGAAATAGGCATCCAAATGTATGCTATGATGATGCTCTAGGTAATGTCCCCAGCGAAATAGAGCAATTGCATACAGGGTGATATTAGGCAACACAATGAGAAAGCTAGGAAGTAGGGCCTTCTCACCCAGGCCCTCATTGCGGAAATAACGGTTAAAGACGGTGAAAATTTTGATGCTAAATAAAAACAGCCCCATACTGCCTGAAACCATGGTCAAAAAAGCCGCAGTGTGGGCAACTGTTGGTGATTTAGCCAGTGCTGCAAATCCTGTACCCGTCACTGTTAACATACCCAGTGCAAAGGGGTGCAATAACCAACCAAAAGAGATTTTATCAATATCAAAACGCTGTAAAAAAGAGGCTTTTAGTAATTTTATTTCTGTCATTATCAACAGGACATAAATAATCAGCCAGACGATGAGTGCAGGCACCATCATAAGCTGCAGGTTATCGGCAAACCACGGAATAAAATAACGAATGGGACCGATAAAAACGTTCATCGTCATCACAATAGAAATAAACGGCGGCAAAATGGCCGTATTCTTGAGTGGATCCCCCATGAAAGCCTTGAAACTATCCACCTTGATAAAGCGCCAAAGTCTGCCACTGTAAACAATGGTTAAATACAAGTGAATAGCCGCGAACAGTATCATAATACCGTCTAGGCTGTAGTGTAGTAGCGCGCCACCCGCACTTAACGAAGCAAAGTCGATTTCAGCGCGTTGAACAAGCCCTTTCCCATGTGGGATAACGTACTGCAAAAATGCAAAGGGAATCACGGAAATTCCACCGGCACCCAGCGATGCTAAAAAAATCATTGGCGTAAAGTGATTGTTTTTCATCAGTAACCTCGAATCATTGTCAATGTTGATGGGTGTCAAATTGTGTTAAAAAATGCGACCCAACAATTGTTTTAGTAGCTCAGTAGTGTTATCTGTAGATTCTCATGACTACGATACTACTTTTGCCCGACATTTACAAAATGTCTTTCCTCCGTTAATAAAAAAAGCGCAACTCAATGATGAGTCGCGCCTTCGCGTTGAAAGTAAAGTAGTGTTAATTAGTGCACATGAGCGCTTCCTAAATCACCTTCTTTACGTTTGGGAACACGAATGTCCTCAACCATTTCTTGAATTTCTGCCGGTGCATCACCTGTTATCTTGTTAATTACAAAGGCAACCACGAAGTTAAGAATCATTCCGATGAAACCAATGCCTTCGGGACTAATGCCAAACAAGTAGTATTCTTTACTTACTCCCATAAATTTAAAAGCAATAATGTAAGCCAGCGTGAAGCCTATACCGATAATCATACCTGTAACAGCTCCCGCACGGTTCATCTTCTTATTAAAGATACCCAGAATGATGGCAGGGAAGAAGCTAGCTGATGCCAAACCGAAGGCTAAGGCAACCAGAGCAGCAACATAACCCGGTGGGTTGAGTCCGAAGTAACCGGCAATACCAATTGCCGCCGCTGCTGATAGTCTGGCAGCCAGCAATTCACCGCGCTCGGAAATAGACGGTACAATTGTTTTTTTCAGCAAGTCATGTGCAACCGCTGTCGAAATAACCAACAGTAATCCTGCCGCTGTTGACAGTGCTGCCGCCATGGCACCGGCAGCTACCAAGGCAATAACCCAGTTGGGTAACTTGGCAATTTCGGGGTTAGCCAAGACCATGATGTCGCGATCAACGTACAGTTCGTTGGCAAAAGGTTGTTTGGCTTCATCAAATTGACCTTTGCTGGGATTAGTAACGATGCGTTGACCGTACTGCCCACGTGCCGCAGGATCAGTGCTCTCACCCGAGAAAACGGGTTTCTTGCTGGCCAGAGAGTTACCGGCGGCATATTGTACTTTACCGTCACCGTTGTGGTCATACCAAGAAATCAAACCGGAGTTTTCCCAGTTTGTAAACCACTGCGGCATGGCAGTATATGCCGTACCGGTGTTTTCTTTGGTGTTAACCGTATCAATAATATTGTGGCGGGCAAAGGCACCTACAGCACCGGCAGTGGTATAGAGTAGGGCGATAAAGAATAAAGCCCAGCCTGCCGATGAACGAGCGTCTTTGACTCTGGGAACGGTGAAGAAACGAACGATAACGTGAGGTAAGCCAGCTGTTCCAAACATTAAAGCAGCCGTTATGGCAAAGACATCAATTTTAGGTTTTATGCCGCTGGTATATTCGGAAAAACCAAGGTCAACCAGCGATTGATCTAGCGCTTTTAATAGATGTGTATCGGTACCGACGACGTTGCCCCCCAGTCCTGTTTGCGGGAAAAAATGTCCGGTGATTTGCAACGATAAGAAAATAGCCGGTACAGAGTAGGCAAAGATCATAATGACGTATTGGGCAACCTGTGTATAGGTAATCCCTTTCATGCCACCGAATACAGCGTAGGTGAAGACGATCAACATACCGATAAAAATACCTGTCTCGATTTCTACTTGCAGGAAACGGGCGAAGACGATACCGACCCCGCGCATTTGTCCGATAACGTAGGTAAAGGAGACAACAATTAAGCAAATAACGGCAACGACACGAGCAAAGTCTGAATAATAACGGTCGCCGATAAATTCGGGTACAGTAAAGCGGCCGAATTTGCGCAGATAAGGAGCCAGCAGCATGGCCAGCAATACGTAGCCTCCTGTCCATCCCATCAGGAACATTGAACCATCGCGTCCCATAAAGGCAATTAAGCCGGCCATCGAGACAAACGAGGCAGCAGACATCCAGTCAGCACCTGTTGCCATGCCGTTGGCAATCGGCGGTACGCCACCACCGGCGACGTAGAATTCCTTGGTAGAACCGGCACGGGACCACACGGCTATGCTAATGTACAAGACAAATGACAGCCCAACAAATAAATAGGTTAAAGTTTGTAAATCCATAAGTTATTCCTCAGTTAATTATTCTTCTACGCCAAACTTTTTATCAAGTCTGTTCATTTGGACAGTGTAGATAATGATCAACAATACAAATGTATAAATTGAACCTTGCTCAGCAAACCAAAATCCCAGCGGAAATCCACCAATATAGAAAGCATCCAATTGGTCAACAAATAGAATGCCGGCACCGTACGATACGATAAACCAGACAATCAATAGACTGATAATCAGACGGATATTGGCTCGCCAATAATCATTATTTTTATTACTCATAGTATGTTATACCTTCTTCTGTTGCTTTTGATTAAAAGTAATATAAGGAATTAAATTTCCTTATTTCCGGGTAATCATATAGTAAAGAATAATTTTTTCAACATAAAAAATTACTTATTACAGCAGAGTTGATTATTTTTTATAAAGATGATAAGTGATGAATATTAATAGGGTAACATTCTTTCTAACAGGAGAAGAATTAACATGTTTTGTTGTGGTATACGGGCTATTTAATGCCGACGAATGTGGCAAAACACATATTCTTATGAAGAATATCAATTTGGCTAAACCCGACCCGCTGCATCAGTTGCCATTGATAATTGATTGACCGTGGTGAGTCCTCTTTATCGATATAACTTAATACGTTATGGCGATAGGCCTTACCGTCTAATGCTTCAAGATAGTCTCCATACCTTTCCCAAGTGTAATCATTTAATGTATCGTTGTCTTGCGTAATTAAATCTGAAATCATCAGACAGCCGCCCGGCTTTAGCAACCTATACAATTTATTAAACGTACTATGCCAGTCCTTATCATCTCTTAAATGGTGTAAAACCGCTCCGGCTAAAATGATATCGTAATAGTTTTCGGTTAAATCAGCTTCTCTAATATCGCTTTGCACTATTGATACCGTACCATGAGTCTGTTGCGACACTCTTTCAAACGCCTTATCTAACATGGGCCGGCTTAAATCAACCAAGGTGCAATTTAGGTTTGCCATCTTTTGCAGTAGCATCAAGGTATAATTTCCTGCACCACAACCAATATCCAGTACGTTCCTGGCATTCGGAACAATCCTCCTGGCTGATTCGGTAATCAATTCTAATGAAATTTTTGCATCTACTGTAGAAATTTGCCCCGTTTCGAGGTTCGCAAATCGCTCCACATCATTGTCAAACCGCTCTTTGATTTCTTGTACTGTTGATTTTTTCATCTATAAATAATGTCAAGCCTTAATAGTGGCCGTTTCTTTAAGTGCTTCTGCTTGCCACATTTGCATCTCGGGTAAGGCTAACAACGTCTGTTGATAGGCTTTGGCTTTAGTTGATAAAGGCACATCAAAGGTACGAAAACGAAAAGCCACCGGGGCAAAAAAACAGTCAACAATACCAAAATCACCAAATAAAAAGTCACCCCTATCCTCTGACCAGTCGCTAGACCAGATAGCATCTATTTGCTGAGTTTCTTTGACCAGTTCAGTGTTATCGCTATCGTAGGCTCCATGTTCGGCACGAATATCCATACTCATTTGACTGCGAATCGCTATAAAACCTGAATGCATTTCACACGCCAATGACCTTGCTAGCGCACGTTGCCCAGCATCATTCGGATAGCCCTTACCGTCTAAGTATTGCTCATTGATATATTCACAAATCGCCAGTGAATCCCAAATGACGCAATCACCGTCGTGCAGTGTCGGCACTTTTTTACTGGGGTAATATTTATTGGTCTCAGTCGCTAGTAAAAACTATGCACTTTAGTGCAAGGCTTTAGCTGATACACATTTATGCTATTCTATGATGCATGAAGGATAAT
>PDWJ01000716.1_pt1 | contig 46284 bp, 20 predicted proteins | sample 1430881 | NCBI WGS metagenome assembly PDWJ01 (sample SAMN01162460, study PRJNA174530) | Oral metagenome, whole genome shotgun sequencing project. | biome: Marine environment; feature: Marine mammal; material: Swab sample of the gingival sulcus; isolation source: swab sample of gingival sulcus...
CGAAGCGAGCTCCAACCTGGAGCATCCGTTGCTCAGTTTCGACGTCGCTCAGTCTCGGACGACGCCCCGAACCTCGGGTGACTGCCATGTGTCTCCTTTTGCTTGCCCATCCTCTTGCACTTGGTACTCGAGGTCTGGTATACCAAATACCGTACACCAAGTACCAAATGAATCGCTGGTTGCGGACCGATCGGTTGACTTCGCGGCTGCTGCTCACGGCGGCCTGCAGATTGCACCTAGCCGATCACACCGTGCGCGCAGCAACTCCCACTCCTTGGAGGTTCGGCCATGTCTACCCTGATCGATGGAGCTAGGTTCATCCACGCCTGGAACGCGTGGGCAGTCTTGCTCGTCGGGTGTATAGCCGTCGGGATACTCGTCGTCGAAACCCGTCGTCGCACCTGGATTCCTGGCGGTCGCCGTGTGCAGGCCACCTTCGTCGGCTTGGTCCACGCGCAGGTCCTGCTCGGCCTTCTCGCCTTCCTCGGCAAGTGGACCTCGGATGTCGAGATGTTCGGCGGCAACGACGAAAAGGCCCTCTGGCACGCCATCCTCGGGGTCGCGGCGGCGATCCTCGTGGCCACCTCGTACCTGTTACGGCGGCGTGGGGCGGCATACCTGCCCGTCCTCGTCACGGCAGCAGCGGGACTGGTGTGCGCGACCCTCTCACGCCTGGTCCTCGTCTTCGTCCTGACTGCGGCGTGCGCCGTGCTGGCCCATGTGCGCAGTTCGCGCAGCGACGCGTCCGATCCCGCCGTGCCGGCACACCCACGCTGAGCCGACGGACCGTCCGACCCTCCGAAAGCCAACCCTCCCCCTTCCTCGTCCGCCACCACGAACCTCAGATCGGAGCTCCCGTGAACATCCTCATCGTCACCGAATCCTGTTTCGGCAACACCGCCCGAGTGGCCGAGGCCGTCGCGGCCGGGATCGAGTCCAAGGGCGACGCCGTCACGATAGCGGATGCCGCCTCCCACCCCGACCCGAGCGGCGCGGATCTCCTGCTCGTCGGGGCCCCCACCCACAACATGGGCCTCCCCGGCCCGGGCTCGCGGAAACAAGCCCGGAACAAGGGTGGCCACCCTGAGGACACCGGCGTCGCAGAGTGGCTCGAGGCTCTCCCCCGATCAATCGACGGACGGGCCGCCGCGTTCGACACGGTGACCGGAACCGGCATCTTCTCCGGATCGGCAGCCAAGCACATCGACAAACGCCTGCGCCGCCGCGGCATGACCATCGTCGACCGGAAGAGCTTCCTGGTCGGCGGCCTCGACGGACCCGTCGCCAAAGGCGAACTCGAGCGCGCCGAGGCGTGGGGCGCCTCGCTCGTCTAACTGACCGCACACCACCACCGGGCCTGCGGGCCCAAAGACAGGGGATGGGCTCATGAATGCCACCTTCTCGACCCTCGCTGGACACTTCCATTCCGTGTTCGAACGGATGGGAGACGCCCTGGCCCTCCGTTTCCTCACCGACGGTGAGCAGGACACGATGGAAATGAGCGGTCGCGACATCGATCGCCGGGCCAGAGCCCTGGCTGTCCGCCTCGGCGAACGTATTCCGGTCGGCGCGCGCGCTCTCATCGTGTGCCCTCCCGGGTTGGACTACCTCACCGCGATGTACGGGTGTTTCTTCAGCGGGGTGGTTGCGGTGCCCGTCTACCCGCCGGACGGCGCCGCGGCGCCACGGCTGCTCGGGCGGCTGCTCGCGCTGGTCGAAGACTCCACGCCATCGGTGATCTTGGCCCCAGCGTCGCTAGCGGCCGCGGGACAGGCACTGCCCCAGCTCGCGGGTCTGGACTGGCTTGCGGTCGACGAAGTCGACCTGGACGAAGGCGACCAGTGGTCTCACCCCGGGGTGACGGGAGCCGACTTGGCCTTCCTCCAATACACATCCGGCTCGACGGGCCGCCCCAAGGGCGTCATGGTGAGTAACGCCAATCTCCTGGCCAATCTCGCCGCCATCGATCACCACGTCATCGGACACCGCGACCAAGACTCGCACTCGGTGACGTGGCTGCCGCCCTACCACGACATGGGGCTGATCGGCGGACTCTTCGAGCCGGCCTATCGCGGCTACGCGGTGACCTTCATGTCGCCAACCGACTTCCTCAAGAAGCCGATTCGCTGGCTGCAGGCGATCAGCCGATACCGCGGGACTGTCAGCGGCGGACCGAACTTCGCCTTCGACCTGTGCGTCGACAAGATCCCCGCCGAGGCCCGCGCTGGGCTCGACCTCAGCTCATGGGAAGTGGCCTTCTGCGGAGCCGAGCCGGTGCGTGCCCATACCATCGATCGTTTCGTCGAAGCATTCGCGCCGTACGGTCTGCGCCGCGAGGCGCTCTACCCGTGCTACGGGATGGCAGAGGCGACCTTGCTGGTCGCCGGCGGGCAGCGCAGCGCCCCTCCGGTGGTGCTCGACGTGCGCCCCGATTCCCTGGAGGTTGGCACGATCGAGCCGGCGCTCCCGGGAGAGCCAGCCAGGTCACTCGTCGGCTCTGGGCAGGTCATCGACAACCACCGCTTGGTCGTGGTCGACCCCCAGACGCGGATGCCGTTGCCCTCCAGGCAGGTCGGTGAGATCTGGATTGCAGGAGCGAGCGTTGCCTCTGGCTTGTGGGGGCTTCCCGAGGAAAGCCACTCCCGCCTGGCTGCCACCTTGGCCGACGGCAGCGGTCCCTACTTGCGGAGTGGCGATCTGGGCTTCCTCGACGAGGGAGACCTCTTCGTCACGGGCCGCAGCTCCGATCTGATCATCCTGGCTGGTCGCAACCACTACCCGACCGACATCGAGCACACGGTCCAACAGGTCGACCCGGCCCTGCACCAAGGCGATGTTGTGGCCTTCTCCATCGACCCCGACGAGGTGTCCCGCGGCGCATCGGGGTCGGCCCCGATCGACAGCGAGGCCCTCGTCGTAGTGCAGGGTGTCCGGGCATCCGGAGATTTCGACGCCGCCGCGGTTGGCAGCCGGATCCGGGCCGCAATCACTGCGGATCACGGGGTCGCTGCCCACGAGGTCGTCTTCGTCGAGGCCGGCACCGTCCCGAAGACCTCCAGCGGCAAGGTGCAGCGGAAGGCCACCAAGATGGCCTACCTCAAGGGCACGTTGAGCCGGCTCGCCGAAAAAGCCGCGCCCACTCCGGCACGGACGCCGACCGATCCAACTCCGAGCGTCGTGGACGGTGTTGATCGACCCGAGCTGGAGCGGCGCATCCTCACCCACGTCGCGGCCCGGGCAGGTGGAGTGAGGATCGACCCCACTCGCCCGTTCACCGACTACGGGATGTCGTCGGTCGACCTCGTGGCCATGCTCGGCGACCTCGAGTCGTTCGTCGGGCGTGCCCTGCCGGTGACCCTGGTATGGGAGTATCCGAGCGTCCAGGCACTTGCTGCTGCTCTCGCCGCTGAAGCGCTCACTGACAGTGAGGTCCCCGGCCGCGAGGAAAGCTCCGGGACCGCCGCCAGAGCAGTCGGCGGCGTTCTCCCGAACAACAACGATGAGCAAGACATCGCCATCGTCGGCATCGGATGCCGGTTCCCCGGTGCCGAAGGCCCCGAGGCCTTCTGGCAGGCGCTGCTCGAGGGCCGTGATGCGGTGACCCAGGTGCCGGCGCACCGCTGGTCCGCCGAGAGCTTCTTCGACCCCGACCCAACTGCTCCCGGCAAGATGACGACCCGGTGGGGCGGATTCATCTCGGGGGTCGATCAATTCGACCCGACGTTCTTCGGGATTGCTCCCCGAGAAGCAGCCCGCATGGACCCGCAACAGCGGCTGTTGACTGAAGTCTGCTGGGAGGCGTTCGAGGACGCCGGGATTGTTCCGGGGCAGATCGCTGGGACCGACACCGGTGTCTTCGTCGGGATCGCGACCAACGACTACGGTCACCTTCAGTTCCGGCGGCTTGACACGGTGGACGCCTTCAGCGGAACCGGGAATGCGCTGAGCATCGCCGCGAACCGGCTGTCCTATCTCTTCGACCTCCACGGACCCAGCCTTGCGATCGACACGGCCTGCTCCTCGTCGTTGGTCGCAGTCCACCAGGCTTGCGAGAGCCTGCGACGCGGCGACTGCACGCTCGCGGTGGCGGGTGGAGTCAACGTCGTGCTATCGCCAGCATTGGCCATCAACTTCAGCAAGGCCGGCGCGATGGCGGCCGACGGGCGCTGCAAGACTTTCGATGCCCGCGCCGACGGCTACGTGCGGGGCGAAGGGGCCGGGATCGTCGTGCTCAAGCCGCTTTCCCAGGCCCAGCGTGACGCCGACCGGGTGTATGCCGTAATCCCTGGCGGCGCGATCAACCAGGACGGCCGGACCAACGGCCTGATGGCTCCCAATCCCAAAGCCCAAGAGCGGGTGCTGCGCACGGCATACACCCGTGCGGGGATCGCCCCGGAGACCGTCGGCTATGTCGAGTTGCACGGCACCGGAACCCTGTTGGGCGACCCCATCGAAGCCAAGGCGCTGTCCGCAGTCACGATGCCGGGCCGCCCCCCGGCGCAGCCGTGCCTCGTCGGCTCGGTGAAGTCGAACATTGGGCATCTCGAGGCCGCTGCCGGAGTTGCGGGACTGGTCAAGGTCGCGTTGGCGCTGCACCACCGCCACCTGCCGCCCAGCCTGCACTTCTCCGAGCCGAATCCCCATATCCCACTCGACAACCTCGCTCTGCGGGTCGTCGAAGAGGGAATGCCCTGGCCGCAAACGCCCGAGCCCAGGGTCGCGGGCGTGAGCTCTTTCGGCTTCGGCGGGACCAACGCCCATGTCGTGCTCACCGAATCGCCTTCGAAACCCGGCGTTAGTGCTGGATGCTCGGCCCCGGGCCACCAGGACGAGCAGGCAGGACACTCGCAGGAGAACGTTCTCGTGCTGCCGGTCTCCGCGGCCTCCGAGCCGGCTTTGCATCAACTGGCCGCCCGCCATGCCCATGCCGTCACGTCTGGCAGCGAGAACGACGATTCGGCGCAGCACCAGATCGAGGCCTATTGCCGGGCTGCTGCCTTACGTCGGACGCATCATCAGCACCGCATGGCCTGCGTGGGGCAATCGCGCAGCGAACTGATCGAGGCACTGCACGCGTTCATCGACGACGACCCCCATCCCGGACTGGTGACCGGGCGTTGCCTCGAAGGCCGCACTCCGAGAGCGGTTTTCGTATTCTCCGGGCAGGGGCCGCGGTGGTGGCCCCTGGACCCCAGCCTCTTCGATGGCGCGCCAGCATTCCACGAAACCCTCCTGCGTTGTGATGCCGCACTGCGCCGCGACGTCTCCTGGTCGCTCATCGAGCAGTTGACGATGCCGGCCGAGGAGTCGCTGCTCGATGACCCGGGTGTCGCACAACCGGCCACCTGCGCGCTTCAACTCGCGTTGGCCGCCCAGTGGCGGGCGTGGGGAGTCGAGCCTCACGCCGTCGTCGGGCACAGCCTCGGAGAGGTTGCTGCCGCGGCAGTCAGCGGCGCCCTCGACCTTGACACCGCTCTGAAGGTGGCACGACACCGTGGGGAGGTCATCCGGGCGGCTATCGGCCTAGGCAATATGGCCGTCGTCGCTGCCACCTACGAGCAGGTCGAGGCTCTCTTGGCCGACGAGACCGAGGTCTCCATCGGCGCGAGCAACAGTCCAGGCACGACGGTGATCTCCGGAAGGACTGCCGAGATCGAACGGCTAGCCGCGCGCCTCGATGCCGAAGGTGTCTTCTGTCGCCTCCTGGAATCGGTCGAATACGCCTCCCACAGTCCGCAAATGGAGCCCCTTCAGGGGCAACTACGCGCTCGCCTCGACGGCATCACCCCACGGGACTGCGAGCTAACCTGGGTGTCCACCGTCAGCGCTGACGTCCGGGCAGGCGGCGATGCCGACGAAGACTACTGGGCCACCAATCTGCGCAGCCCAGTTCTCTTCGCCCGGGCAGTTGATCGGCTCCTCGACCTCGGTTTCGACACCTTCGTCGAGATATCCGGTCACCCCATGCTCGGCGGCCCCTTGGCGGAGCTGCTCGATGCCCGGAACACTCAGGGCCTCGTCACGAGTTCCCTCGACCGCAACGAGTCCGGGGCCCGTGCCCTGCTTCGCGAACTCGCGTGGCTGTACGCCGGGGGCTTCCCCGTCGACTGGGAGCGCGTCTACCCCGAGGTCACCCCGATGGTGAACCTGCCCCGAAACCCGTGGCAGCACGAGCGCTATTGGCTCGAGTCGGCGACCCCGGACGCGACGCCTGGCACAGCACCTGGTGACGCGACTGCTGCGGGCATCACGCGGCGTGAGTCGGCCGGCGACATGGCGTTCTGGTCGGCCGTCGAAAGCGGTGACTACACCAACGTGTGTCGGGAGCTGTCCCTCACTAGCCGCGAGGACGCCGACCGTCTGGTCGGTCTGCTCCCGGCCCTGGCCGCCTGGCGTCGTCGAAGCGTGGCCGAGACCTCGTCCCGCGACTGGCACTACGAGGTGACCTGGCGACCCCTGCCCGACGTGTCGACACCCGCTCGCCCGAACGGGACGTGGTGGCTGCTCATGACACCAACTCTCGAGGGCAGCCCGGTCGCTGCGGCGGTCCGCGCAGCTTTGTCCGACGCAGGTGTCTCGCCTGTCGATATCGTCGTGCCCCGCACCGCCGATCGTGGGGACATGGCCGCAGCCTTGAGCCAGGTGGCAGGCACCCGCACAGGCAACATCGTGTCGCTGCTGGGACTCGACGAGTCGCTGGTCGACGATGCTCCGGGCGTGACCCAGGGCCTTCGCCTCACGATGTCCCTGGGCCAGGCGCTCGCCGACTTCGAGCAGTCCCCGCCGTTGTGGCTCGTCACCACAGGGGCAGTCTCGGTCGGGGACGACGACCCGCTGGCCCGTCCATGGCAAGCCCTCGTCTGGGGGATGGGCAGAGTTGTGGGACTCGAACTCCCACAACGATGGGGCGGATTGATCGACCTGCCCGTCGAGCTCACCGGCCGCGCACGGGCACGGATTACCGAGGCCCTTACCTCGGGAGCCGAAGACGAGCTCGCCATCCGGGAGGGTGGCCTGCTCGCCCGTCGTCTCATGCGCGTCACGCCCACCGATCGGGACGAACACTACGAATCTCCCGACACGGTGCTGATCACCGGCGGCACAGGATATCTGGGACGCGACCTGGCCGTGTGGCTGGCCCAGCGCGGAGCCCGCCACCTGGTCATCACGAGCCGACGGGGTCCGATGGCGCCCGGCGCCGCCGAGCTGGCAGACGACCTGCACATGTTGGGGGTGGAGGTGACCATTCTCGCCTGCGACGTCAGCGACCGGGGCGCCGTCACCAAGCTCGTTCGTCGCCTCGAGCGACGCGAGGTCCGCATCGGTGCGATCTTCCACGCCGCGGGGGACGTCAGCGTGGTCACCCCACTCGTCGACACGACGACCAAAGACCTGGCCAAAGCCGCGGCCGGCAAGGTCCTCGGGGCCGCACACCTGCACGAGTACTTCCCCGACGTCAAGGACTTCGTGCTGTTCGCCTCGATCTCCGGCGTGTGGGGCAGCGGACATCAGAGCGCCTACAGTGCGGCCAACGCCTATCTCGATGCGCTCGCTGAGGCGCGGCACGCACTCGGCCAGGCGGCGACCTCCGTGCAGTGGGGCCCCTGGGCCGGATCCGCTCACGATGACCACCGCCACGAACTCGAACGACGTGGTTTGCGGATGATGGACCAGGCCGGGGCTCTCGCCTCCCTCGACCGGATTCTTCTTTCCCGCAATCGTACTCAGGTCGTCGCCGACATTGACTGGCAGCTGTTCGCTCCGGCCTACGCTGCCGCGCGCGCGCGACCGCTGCTCGCCGATCTCCCTGAGGCACGCAGCGCCCTCGCTTCGGCAAGCGAGTCGGCCGCCGAGCCAGCCGACCGCGACCGCTCGAGCGAGCTACGTCGCCGGTTGCTGGCGGAGCCCCCCGGCCGCCGCCGCTGGGACGCCCTGGCCGCTCAGTGCCGTCGGGAGGTTGGTGGAGTGCTCGCTCTGGATCCCGCTCAAGTCGAGACCACCGCTCCACTGACGTCCATGGGTTTCGACTCATTGCTCTCACTCGAGCTCAAACGTCGGCTCGAACGAACGATCGGGACCAACCTGCCCAACACCCTGGCATGGCGCTATCCAACGGTCGAGGCGTTGGTGCCCTACCTGGCGGAATGCTTGGGAGTCACCCTCGACGCTCCCGCGGTCGTACCCGAGATGGGCGGGTCGCCGGAGGTCGTCCCCGACGCGCCGAACGCGCTGTCGGTCGGGGCACCGCCGCCAGAGACGGATGAACCCCTGGCCATCGACAACCTCACCGACGTCGAGGCCGAGGCCCTGCTACTCGAACGTCTCGAGTCCCTCGAAGCAGGCACCCTATGAACTCCGCACCGGAAAGGTCTTCGATGTCTGACCCCTCCTTCCCCGACCAGGGGACCTCAGCCTTCACCATCAAGCGCGCCCTCGCTGCGATCGACCGACTCCAGCGTGAGCTGGACCAGGCCCGGCAGGCGCGCATGGAGCCGATCGCAGTCGTCGGGATGGGCTGCCGCTTCCCCGGTGGGGTTGCCGACGCTGATTCCTATTGGCAGTTGCTGTCCACCGGAGCCGACGCGATCGGCACGGTGCCCGCTGATCGCTGGGACGTCGATGGCTTCTGCGACCCCGAGGCCGAAAGTCCGGGCACGATGAGTACCCGGTGGGGTGGCTTCCTCGACGAGATCGACCAGTTTGACCCCGCCTTCTTCGGCATTTCGCCTCGCGAGGCCGAGGCCATGGACCCGAACCAGCGTCTCGTCCTCGAGGTCGCGTGGGGCGCGATCGAGGATGCTGGCCTGGCGAAACTGGCGGGAACCCGGACTGGGGTATTCGTCGGGGTCATCGGCTCGGACTACGGCATGCTCCAGGTCGCCCATCCCGAAGACATCACACCGTATGTCGTAACCGGCTCGGCACACAGCGTGGTCTCCGGGCGGCTCGCCTACTTGCTGGACCTTCGGGGCCCGGCAGTGTCGATCGACACCGCCTGCTCCTCCTCATCCGTCGCCGTGCACCTGGCCTGTCAGAGCCTGCGTTCGGGAGAAAGCGACCTCGCCCTGGCCGGCGGAGTCAACGTGATCCTTGGACCCTGGGGGACGATCGCCTTCTCTCAGTTCGGGATGATGTCGCGTGCCGGTCGGTGCAAGGCGTTCGACGCCGCCGCCGACGGCTTCGTGCGCTCCGAGGGCGCAGGGATGGTCGTGCTCAAACGGCTCTCGGACGCCCTGGCTGACGGCGATTCCATCCGTGCGGTGATCCGCGGTAGTGCCGTCAATCAGGATGGCCGCAGCACCGGTCTCACCGCCCCCAATGTCTTCTCCCAGCGCGATGTCCTGCGAAACGCATTGCAGGTCAGCGGTATCAAGCCGGAGCAGGTCTCCTACATCGAGGCACACGGTACGGGAACGACACTAGGCGATCCCATCGAGGCCGAAGCGCTCGCGGAGGTCTATCCGGCCGCCGACGGTGTTCCCTGGCATCTGGGGTCGGTGAAGAGCAACGTCGGTCACCTCGAGGCTGCCGCCGGGGTTGCCGGCCTGATGAAGGTCGTCCTCGGTCTGCAGCACGAGGCCATCCCGGCCAGTCTTCACTATCGCCAGCTCAATCCCAATATCGCTCTGGACAAGCCTCCATTCGTCGTGCCCACGGAGCTGACTCCTTGGCAGCCGCGCGACGGTCGGCGAGTGGCTGGGGTGAGCGGTTTCGGCCTCAGTGGTACGAACGTCCACCTGCTTGTCGAGCAGGCGCCGGTCCGCCCGGCCGTCCCCGTTGACAACCGTCGCCCGGTGTCTGTCTTGGCGCTGTCTGCGCGCACTCCAGAGGGCCTGCGGGCCTTGGTCGAGTGCCACCGTGAACGGCTTGCCGGGATGTCCGGTGCCGTCGCGGATTACTGCTACTCGACCAACACCGGCCGGCTCCAGCTTCCCTGTCGGATGGCGGTGGTCGGCGGATCGGCAGCGGAGCTGGCTGCCGAGATCGAGGCTGCCTGTGCGGGTGAGCTCGTCCCGTCCGCGCGCCCCGTCGACGGTCGCACGATCGACGTGACCTTCCTCTTCGGTGACGCCCCGGCCCGGAGCCTGGCGCAGGCCCGCGCCTTGCTCGACACGTCGCCGGTCTTCCGCGAGGCGATCGAGCGGTGCCAGCAAGCCTTTGCCGACGAGCTCACGGTCCCCCTGCTGGATCTGCTCACTGCCGCCGATCCCGGGCCGGTGTTGGAGCGGCCGGAGTCAGCCCAGCCTGTCGTTTTTGCTGTCGGCTACGGCCTTCTCACGCTGTGGCAGTCCTGGGGAGTGCAACCGACTGCCGTCTTCGGCATCGGAGTCGGCGAGATCTCGGCGGCACTCGCCGCCGGAGTGCTGGACCTGTCATGTGCGGCCCGGCTGGCCGTGGCCCGCGGACGCTGGTGTGCCGCGACAGCTAGAGGCGAACTGCAGGCCGACGAGGACTTTGCCGAGGTTGTGCAGCAGCTTGTTGCCGCGGCGCCGCGGCTGCCGGTCGTCGCGAGCGTCACGGGAGCACTCTGGCCCTGGGACCAGGCCCCTGACGTCGGCTACTGGCGTGACCAGGCCAGCGCGGCTCCGCTGGTGCAGGAGGGCCTGGACACGTTGCGTTCGCTCGGCCACGCGCACTTCGTCGAGATGGTTCCGGGTGCCGCCGCGCTGGCTTCGGACGTGGACGCGAGTCCACTTTGCGACGGTGGGTCTGGCGCCATGGACGTCACCGATTCGACTCGGGAGTGGGAGCGGCTGTTCGGGACCCTCGCCGACCTATATGCCGCCGGCGTGGATGTCGATTGGGCCGGCGTCGAACAGGGTTATGCCCGCACCCGGGTGTCGATCCCGCTGACTCCCTTTGTGCGGCAGCGCTACTGGTTCGAATCAGACCGGGCTGGAGGCCGTGAGCCATGTAGCGCTCCGGCTCCAGGGGCCCCTGAGCCGTCCACCACAGCAGCACAACCGGACCCCAACGATGCGTTGCCGACCGCAGAAGACCCGGTCACTGCACCCGAGAATCCAACGTCATCGGGGTCCCCCAGCACCGGACTCGGGCTCCTGACCCGCACCGCGCTTCTGGCGCTGAGTGAACCTGAGCGATTCGAGGTGCTCGTGGCGCACTTGACCCGCGGGGTGCAACAAGTTCTAGGCGCCCGGCCCGACGCTCGCCGCCGGCCCTCGCAATCAGCTCGGATCGAGTCGGAGCTCGCCCTCGACCAGCCGTTCCTCGACCTGGGCCTCGACTCACTCATGGCCATGGGTCTAAAGAACCAGATTCGGGCCCAGATCGGTGTAGTCCTGCCGATAGCCATTCTCCTGCAAGAAGGTTCCATTCGTCGGGTCGCCAACCTCATCCTCCAGGAACTGGCCGCAGCCGAACCTGCTGAGCCGCCTGTCTCACCGGCTGGTTCGGGCGAGGCCGGCTCCCTCGATGACGAGGCTCTGCTCGCCGAGCTCGCGCGCCTCCCCGAAGACCAAGGGCTCGCCCTGCTTGAGGACGGTCGCTGATGTCCGATCTCATGGAACGCCTGGCGGTGCTCACCCCGCCCCAACGGGCCGAGCTGGCCGCGCGGCTGCGCGCGACCAACCGGGACAAAACCTATCCGTTGTCTTCGATGCAGCGGCGGCTGTGGATCCTCGACCGGCTCAGCCCCGGCAGCAGCGCGTATGCCGTGTCCGCCGCCGTGCGCATTCGTGGTGCCCTTGATGTCGAACAGCTGCATGGTGTCGCAAGCGAGTTGGTGGCCCGACACGAGTCGTTGCGCACGACCTTCACCGAACGTGACGGAGAGCCGGTCCAACTGGTGTCGGCGCGAGCTCAAGTGGACCTGCCGGTCGAGGACCTGCGCACGCTCCCGCCACGAGAGCGGGAGCCAGCCTGCGCAGCGAGGATCACCGAATTGGCCAGCGAGCCATTCGATCTCGCCAGTGGACCGTTGCTGCGCCTGGCCCTGGTGCAGTTGGCCGACGACGAGCACGTTCTTGTCGCCGTTCTGCACCACATCGTCACCGACGGTTGGTCCGTGCGTGTGCTCTTCGCGGAGTTCGCTGCCCTCTACGGGGCCCGGAGCCAGGGTCAGCCTTCACCACTACCCGCACTGCCGATTGACTACGGTGCGGTAGCCGAGTGGGAGCAGTCGCCCCAGCAACGCGACCGCGTCCAAGAAGACCTCGACTACTGGGTGGACAGGATTGGTGGGGCACCGCCGGTGCTCGAACTGGCCGCCGACAGACCTCGACCGCTCGTGCAAGCTTTCCGCGGAGGTTCTTGTCCACTGGATCTGTCCGATCAGGTCATGCGGGCGCTGACCGCGGCCGCGCGCGAACGCGGAGCTACACCCTTCATGGCGTTGCTCGCGGCCTACGTTGCAACGCTGCATCGGTACACGGGTCAGACCGACATCGTCGTCGGGATCCCGGTTGCCAATCGACCCCTAGCCGAGTTCGAAGGCATCATCGGCTTTTTCGCCAACACGTTGGCCATCCGTACCGATCTCTCCGGGGAGCCGACCTTCGACGACGTCCTGGACCGGGTCCGGGATGCGTGCATCGGCGCCTACGCGCACGAGAGTGCACCCTTCGACCAGCTTGTGGAACGGCTCGACCCACCCCGCGACCTGAGTCGGCCACCGCTGGTCCAAATCAGCTTTGCCTACCAGACTCAACCGTTGCCGACCATGCAGATAGGGGGCTTGGAGTTCTCTCGGCTCGCTGTTCCCAGCCACGCGGCGCGCTTCGACTTCGAAGTGCAGATCGTCGACGAGGGCGGGTCCTTCGGCGGCCTCATCGAGTTCAACCGCGACCTCTTCGACGAGTCGACGATGCAGCGCTTCGCCACCCACCTGGTGCGGTTTGCCGGGCGCTTGGCTGCCGCACCCGCCACTCCGATCGCCGACATCTCGATGCTGGATGACGACGAATCACTCGCGCTGACCCTGATCGACGGCGACAACGCCCAGACTTGGCCTGCAGACGACTTAGCCCACCAACGGATCTCCCGGCAGGCGGCCCTCAGCCCGGAGGCGGTGGCCGTTTCGTGCGCCGACCGGACCCTGACGTACGCCGAACTGGAGGTCCGGGCCAATCGGTTGGCCCGCCGACTCATCTCCCTCGGAGTCGGTCGCGACGTGCTTGTCGGGCTCTTCCTAGAGCGGTCGGTCGACGTGGTCGTCGCGGTCTTGGCCGTGCACAAGGCCGGCGGTGCATATGTTCCACTGGACCCGGCCTACCCGGCTGCCCGAGTGGCCCTCATGCTGCAGGACTCGCAGGCACCGGTGGTCGTCACAGACCGCCAGGTGCGTGCGCAGTTGCCCGAGACCCCCGCCGCCGTCATCTGTGTCGAGGAGCTCGACAGCGACATCGCCGACCCCACCGACGCCCAAGACAACGGTGTTGCCGTAGCCGCCGACGCCCTCGCCTACGTGATTTACACCTCGGGTTCCACGGGGCGGCCCAAAGGAGTGGCGATCCCGCACCAAGCGCTCGCCAACTTTCTCAGGTCGATGGAGCAGCGCCCGGGTTTCGCGGCGCAAGACACCCTGCTCGCGGTGACCAACCTCTCCTTCGACATCTCCATCCTCGAGGTGCTCCTACCCCTGGTGTGCGGTGGGAGGGTCGTGCTGGCCCCGCGGGAGGTCGTGGCGGACGGTGCTGCGTTGGCTCGGTTGCTCGCCGACTCGGAGGCAACAGTCATGCAAGCCACCCCGTCGACGTGGCAGATGCTCGTGGATGCTGGATGGCGTGGGAGCGATGGGCTTCGGATGCTATGCGGCGGTGAGGCATTGCCACCAGCCCTGGCTGCTCAGCTCATCGACCGCGGTGCCCAGTTGTGGAACATGTACGGCCCGACGGAGACGACCATCTGGTCTGCGGTGTCCCTCGTGGACGCGGGGCCGATCTGCATAGGCGAACCTGTCGCCAATACCGAGCTGCTCGTCCTCGACGACCGACGCCAGCTTGTGCCGATCGGCGTGCCCGGCGAGTTGTACATCGGGGGCCACGGTCTGGCTCGCTGTTATCTTGGCCGGCCAGATCTCACCGCAGAGCGCTTCGTCCAGCATCCATTCGGCACAGCGGAGCAGCGGCTCTATCGGACCGGGGATCTGGTGCGCCGCCGGGCCGACGGGCGGATCGAATTCCTCGGCCGGCTCGACCACCAGGTCAAGATCCGTGGCCATCGGATCGAGCTCGGCGAGATCGAGCAGGCGCTCGGAGCCCTACCGGAGATCAGCGGTGCTGTTGTCACTGCTTGTCCGCACGTCGGAGGGACCCGACTGGTCGGCTACGTCGTGGCGGCCGATGATGTGGACTCTGCTGACATCGCGGCGAGATTACGAGAGCGGCTGCCGCGCTACATGCTCCCCTCGGCGATCGTGCGGCTTCCCGCCTTCCCGTTGACTCCCAACGGCAAGATCGACCGTCGGGCCCTGCCTGATCCGGAGACCAGTCTCGATAACCCGAGACCGCCCTACCGGGCCCCCGGCGACGAGTTCGAGGCCTTGGTCGTCAGCGTCTTCGAGCAGGTGCTTGGCGTTGACAGAGTGGGTCTCGGGGATGACTTCTTCGACCTCGGCGGGCACTCGCTCTTAGCTACCCGGGCCGCCGCCCGGCTTTCGGACCGGTTGGGCGCAGCCGTCCCCTTGCGTTGGCTCTTCGAACACCCGACGGTCGCCGGCCTCGCCCGCCTGCTCGGCGAGCATGCGCAGGACGTCTCGCCTGACGCAGTCGCGCCTCGACCCAGCGCTGATGTGACGCCTGGGCTGACCGGCATACCGCGCCGGCCGAATCGCGAACAACCGGTGCCGCTCACGCTTGCCCAACGCCGGCTGTGGTTCCTTGAGCAGATGTCGCCGGGAAACCGGGCCTACGTGCTTCCCGCGGTCCTGCGGGTGCGGGGCTCTCTCGACACCGACACCTTGCAGCGCGCCTGCGACGACCTCGTCGAGCGCCAGGAATCGCTGCGAATGGTCTTCCTGGAGAGCGGGGGGCAGCCTCATCTACTCGTCCTGCCCTATCAGCCGGGCATCGTCACTGTGTCCGAGCGGGTCCTCGACCTGCGCGATCACGATGACCGAGGTGTCGAGCTCGACGGCGACACGCCCGGTGTGACGGAACTCATCGAAGAGTTCTTTGCCAAGCCCCACGACCTGACCGAGGGGCCCCTGCTGCGGCTGCAAATCGTGCGCGCCTCCGATTGTTGTCTCGTGCTCGTCTCGATGCACCACATCGTTTCCGACCAATGGTCGGTCGGGGTTCTACTCCGTGAGCTGCTTGAGGCGTATGCCGCCCGGGCCGCCGGCACGGTGCCGGCGCTGCCCCCACTCGGGATCCACTACGCCGACGTCGCCGCGTGGGAGCACTCCCCTGCCCGAATCGAGGCCGCCGCTGCCGAGGACGATGCCGCACTAGCTGCCTGGGTTCAGCGCTTGACTGGAGCTCCGGCCGAGCTGGCTCTCCCGTCGACCCACTCACGACCGCCCGTGAAGACCTATCGCGGTGGTGCGCTCACCTTCCACGTGTCAGGTGAGCAGATGCTTGCACTGCGCGAGCTGGCCCGACGCGAGAAGGCCACTCTTTTCATGTCGCTCTTGGCCGCCTTCGAAGTGGTCCTGTCCCGCCTGTCCGGGGCCACTGACATCGTCGTCGGCACTCCAGTGGCCGGTCGACGGCATGCCGAGGTGGAGCCACTTATCGGCCTATTCGTCAACACCGTGGCCCTCCGTGTCGACCTTTCCGAGGCGACGACCTTCCGCGAATTGCTGGCCCGGGTGAGAACGAGCGCGATCGAGGCCATCGAGCGACAGCAGGTCCCCTTCGACCGGGTCGTCGAGGCGCTCGCACCTGAGCGCAGCCTGGCCCGTACCCCGGTTTTTCAAGTGGGCTTCGCCCTGCAGAACGTGCCCTTCCCCTCGTGGAGCGGTGCCGGGCTACAGATCGAACCCCTGCATGTCGACGCCGGCACGGCCAAGTACGACATGGAGTTGCTCTTCACCGAACGCGATGACGACCTCGAGGGCCGTTTGGAGTTCAGTCTCGATCTCTTCGAGCGATCTGACGCCGAGCGTGTGGTCCGGTATCTGCTGCGGGTCCTCGGCGCTGTTGCTGCCGACCCCGACCTAGACATCGAGCGTTGCCCGCTCCTCGATGAGACCGAGTCCGCGCAGATCCGTGCGTTGGGCACCGGTCCGGCGACCGAGTGGCCGAACGCGGGTCTGATCCACGAGTGCATCCAGGCCCAAGCGGCAGCAACGCCGGAGGCCGAGGCAGTGCGCTTCGAGGGCAGCAGTCTCAGCTACGCCGAGCTGGACACGCTGACCAACCAATTGGCCCATCGGCTGCGCCGCCACGGTGTTGGCAAGGACGTGCTCGTCGGTGTCTATATGGAGCGCTCGGTCGAGATGGTGGTCTCCCTCGTCGCGGTACTCAAGGCCGGTGGCGCATACGTCCCTGTCGACCCAGGATACCCGCGCGCCCGCGTCGAACTCATGCTCGACGACGCATCCCCTCCGGTCGTGTTGACCCAGCGGCGACTTGTGGCCGACCTACCCGACGTGCGCGCGCAGGTCCTCGTCGTCGACGAGCTTCGCGAGCAACTGTCGACCGAGCCCTCGGGCCCGCCCGAGGTCGTCGTCGACGGCGAGGACCTCGCCTACGTCATCTACACCTCAGGATCGACCGGGAAACCCAAGGGAGTCATGAATGTCCACGCGGGCATTCGCAACCGTTTGCTGTGGATGCAGGACACCTTCGGTCTCGACGGCTCCGATCGCGTGTTCCAGAAGACTCCGTTCTCCTTCGACGTGTCGGTCTGGGAGTTCTTCTGGCCGCTCATGACCGGCGCCTGTCTCGTTGTGGCCCGTCCGGAGGGCCACAAAGATCCGACCTATCTGCTCGAGACGATCAGGCGCGAGTCGATCACGACCCTGCACTTCGTGCCCTCGATGCTGCAAGTCTTCCTCGGCGAGCCCGGAGTGCCCGAGTGCGCCTCCCTGCGCCGGGTCATCTGTAGCGGGGAAGCCCTGCCCCGAGAGTTGCAGGAGCGGTTCTTCGAGCGGTCGCACGCACAGCTGTACAACCTCTACGGACCGACCGAGGCGGCCGTCGATGTCACCTTCTGGGAGTGTCGCCGTGACGGTGACCCCCGACCGGTGCCCATCGGCCATCCGATAGCCAACACCGAGATGCTCGTCGTCGACCGCCATCTGCAACTCGTGCCGTCCGGGGTGGTCGGTGAGCTGTGTATCGGTGGGCGCAACCTGGCCCGCGGCTACCTCGATCGACCCGAGCTCACCGCAGAACGCTTCGTGCCCCACCCCGTGGACCCGAGCCCGGGCGCGCGGCTCTACCGGACCGGTGACCTGGCCCGGACCCGTGACGACGGGGCCATCGAGTATCTCGGGCGTCTCGACCATCAAGTGAAGTTGCGTGGCCTGCGCATCGAACTCGGGGAGATCGAGCAGGCCCTCGGCGAGCACCCTGCCGTCCGTGAGGCCATCGCCATAGCCCGGGAACACCGGGGCGACACCCGCCTGGTGGCATACGCGAGCGGCGCGAACCTTCCGCCCACGAGCGAACTCATCGCCTGGCTCCGGGATCGCCTGCCCGACTACATGGTGCCCTCCACTGTCGTCATTCTTGATGCCTTCCCGTTGTCCCGTAACGGCAAGGTCGATCGGGCGGCGTTGCCCGAGCCGGAATTCACTCGTCCCCAGCTGGCTACGACGTATGCCGCCCCCGCTACCCCGCTCGAGCATGTCGTCCACGACATCTGGGCGCGCCTGCTGGGCCTGGAACGCGTCGGGGTCGAGGACAACTTCTTCGAGCTCGGCGGGCACTCGCTGCTCATGGCCCAGATCCGGTCAGCCCTGCAGGAAGATCTCAAGTGCCGGCTGAGCCTGGTCGAGCTCTTCCACTACCCCACCGTTCGCACGCTCGCAGCCCACCTTGAGGCGACTGAGGACGCGTCGGCGACAGCCACTGGCGTACCGGATCGGGTGGGTGCCCGGCTGGCCGCACAGTCGTTGAGTGTCGAAACCGCCGCCCGGCGCGCCCGCGCCCGCACTTCCCGCCAAAACGACCAAGGAGCCCGGTTATGACTACTTCCGCTCAAGACTTCGCGCAGGTCGCCATCATCGGTATGGCAGGACGATTCCCCGGAGCATCTGACGTGGGAGCCCTGTGGCGCAATCTCGCATCCGGCACTGAGAGTGTGTCGCACTTCAGCACCGAGGAATTGCGAGCTGCCGGGGTGAGCCCGTCCGACCTCGACCGGGCTGACTATGTGCGAGCCAAGGGAGTGCTGGAGGGGGCGGACGGCTTCGACGCCGCGTTCTTCGGGATCGCCCCGCGCGAGGCCGAAGTGATGGATCCCCAGCATCGCGTATTCCTCGAAACCGTTTGGGAAGCAATGGAATCAGCCGGCTACGACCCGCGAACGTTCCCAGGGCGCATCGGCGTCTTTGCCGGAGCGAGTCTTAACACCTATCTCGTCTACAACTTGCTGGCAAACCGAGGAGCCATCGATGCCTTGGGCACTTATCAGACCCAACTCGCCAATGACAAGGACTTCCTCGCAACCCGAGCCTGCTACAAGCTCGGGCTCACGGGGCCTGGCATCACCGTGCAGACGGCCTGCTCGACTTCGCTCGTCGCGGTGCACCTAGCCGCTCAGAGCCTGCTGGCGGGTGAGTGCGACATCGCGGTCGCGGGTGGTGTTTCCGTCAATGTCCCCCTGCGCAATGGCTACCGCTACGAACGGGGCGGCATCCTCTCGCCCGACGGGCACTGCCGGGCCTTCGATGAGCACGCGGGCGGTACCGTCATCGGCAACGGCGTGGCGGTCGTCGTCCTGCGCAGGCTCGGCGATGCCATTGCCGACGAGGATCTCATCGACGGGATCATCCGCGGATCTGCGATCAACAACGACGGCTCTCTCAAGGTCGGCTACACCGCGCCGAGTATCGAGGGGCAGTCCGCGGTAATTGAGGAGGCCCTCGGGGTGGCCGGCGTCAGCCCCGACAGCATCGGCTACGTCGAGACTCACGGCACCGGAACCACACTCGGAGATCCCATCGAGATCGCTGCCTTGACCCAGGCGTTCCGCCGGTCAACTGCTGAACGCGGATTCTGTGCCATCGGCTCTGCCAAGAGCAACCTCGGCCACCTCGATGCAGCCGCTGGAGTTACCGGCCTGATCAAGGCGACCTTGGCCCTGTCCCACGAGGCCATCCCGCCGAGCCTGCACGTCGAGACTCCCAACCCCCAGCTGGAGTTGGAAACCAGCCCGTTCTTCGTCAACACGACGCATCGGCCGTGGCCACGCTCCGCTGAGCCCCGCCGAGCCGGGGTGAGCTCCTTCGGGATTGGCGGCACCAACGCCCACGTCGTCATAGAGGAGGGGCCGCCGTCCGTCGCGGGGGGCCCGAGCCGGTCCTCACAGGTGCTGGCGTTGTCGGCACGGACTCCGACGGCCCTCACGGCAGTCGCTGACCGCTTGGCCAGTCACCTCGAGCAGTCTCCCGACGTAGAGCTCGCCGATGTCGCCTTCACGCTCGCCACCCGTCGACGCGCATTCGAGCTGCGCCATGCCGTGGTCTGCGCCGACCGGGAGCAGGCGATCACTCGGCTGCGCGCTCTCGCAACGGACCTATCCGGAACGCGGTCGGTCAGCGGCTCGCGCCCGGTCGCCTTCCTCTTCCCGGGACAGGGAACCCAGCACGTCGGGATGGCTCGCGGACTATATGGGGTCGAGCCCACCTTCACCGCCGAATTGGATCGCTGCCTCACCCTGTTCGCCGGGCACCTGAAGATCGACCTAGGTCAGCTGCTGCTCTGGCCGTCCGCGGGAGAAGGTGCGCTCTCCGACGACGACGCCGCCCGGACGGCTGACGAACAGCTGCAGCAGACCTCGGTCACTCAGCCGGCTCTCTTCGCGATCGAATACGCCCTGGCGCGCACCCTGATGTCGTGGGGCATCCAACCGGCAGCAATGGCCGGGCACAGCATCGGCGAGTACGTCGCCGCCTGTCTGGCCGGAGTGCTCGACCTCGAGGATGCGGTCGCCGTGGTTGCCGCCCGTGGCCGACTGATCCAGGATATGCCGCCCGGGGCCATGCTGGCCGTCTTCCTGCCCGAGGAAGGGGCTCGTGAACTCCTTGGCCCGGGGCTGACTCTGGCCGCCGTGAACAGCAACGGACTATGCGTGGTCGCCGGGGCGCCGTCCGACATCGAGGGCCTAGAGCGGCAGTTGGCCCACTCCGGTATCGGTCATCGCCGCCTGCGCACCTCGCACGCCTTCCACTCCCCGCTGGTCGCCGGGGCGCGCGATCCCCTCGTCGAGACACTGACCGGCGTCGACTTGCGTCCCCCGCGTATCCCCTTCTGCTCCAACGTCACCGGCACGTGGATTACCCCGGAGCAAGCTGTCGACCCCCAGTACTGGGGCGAACACCTCTTGGCTCCGGTCCGCTTCGCCGACGACCTGACCACGCTGTTACAGGACCCCGACATCGTGTTGGTCGAGGTGGGCCCCGGTGCGACACTTGGCCGCCTGGCCCGCCAATACCTGACCCGTGACGAACAAGAGCGGGTGGTTAGCCTGCTCGGTCAGCCCGCGGCCCGCGTCGGCGACCTGCACGCAACGACCGAGGCCGTAGGAGCCTTGTGGGCTGCGGGGGTCGAGGTGGACTGGGGCGCGTACTTCTATGGCCAGCAGCGCCAACGCGTCCGGCTGCCGGCCTACCCCTTCCAACGGGAGCGCTATTGGGTTGAACCCCAGGCGCCGGCTGTTGCGACAACCGTGGCCGACGTCCCGACCTACGCGCCGACCTGGCAGCGGATCACCACGAGCCATCTGGCCGAGCGCCCATCTGCTGGTTCCTGGCTGGTTATCGGTTCGCACGCCGAGCCCGTCCGGGGGCTGCTGGCTCGACTCGAGTCCGCGGACACCAGTGTGGTGCGGGTCGATGCCGGGACCGACTATTCGCGGCTCGGCGAGCGCCACTTCGAGATTGATCCGAGCGACGACGAACACGTGGCCCGCTTGTTCGACGACCTTGAGTCTGCCGGGCTTCGTCCTACACGTGTCGTTCACGCCCTGAGCCTGGCGGATCGGCGAGTCACCGACGCCGCCCATCACATCGAACTTGACGAGGCCGCCCTCACGGCGGCGCAACGCGTCGGCTTCGACAGCCTGCTCGCCCTCGGCCGGGTCTTGGCGCGCCGGCCGCAGCACTGGCCGGTCCGACTGGACGTTGTCGCTGGTGGCATCTTCGCCGTGACGGGCACCGAGTCACTCGACCCCGCGCTGGCCACCCTGGTCGGGCCAGTCACGGTGTTGCCGCACGAGATCCCGGGCCTTCGTTGTCGGTTGATCGACCTGGCCACAGACACCGACCAGATCGAGGATCGCGACACCAGGCTAGACGTGCTCTTGGGTGAGCCGTCCGGGTCCGACGACGAGCACGTCCTAGCCCAGCGCGGTCGCTACTGGTGGGTCCGCGCCTTCGCACCCCTACGCCTGGCCCCCGAGCGGCGCCCTCAGGCAGTGGCAGCTCACGAGCTTCCCGCCCGTTTGCGTCACGGGGGCTGCTATCTGATCACCGGCGGCCTGGGCGGCATCGGATTGGCGGTCGCCGGCTACCTCGCCGACACGGTCCGCAATCCGGTGATCGGCCTCGTGAGCCGCACCTCGCTGCCGCCCGAGTCGGATTGGGACGCTTGGGTTTCGGCGCATGGGCAACACGATCCGACGCGGGTCGCGATCGAGGCGGTCCGCTCTCTCGCGACGCGGGGCGCCCGCCCGGTCGTATTGTCGGCCGATGTCACTGACCGAACACAGCTGACCGCCGCCGTCGAGAGCCTTCGAGATGTCGCAGCAGGTCCGGTCAACGGGGTCTTCCATGCCGCAGGAGTGCCGGGTGGCTCGTTGGTAGTCGCCTCGTCCGCGGCGTCGACGCACGCCGTGCTCGCGGCCAAGACCGTCGGCACGGTGCACCTCGGCGACGTCTGCGCGCAGGACGCCCTTGACTTCCTCATCCTCTTCTCGTCGCGGACGGCTGTGATGGGGGGTCCGGGACAGCTCGCCTACTGCGCGGCCAACGCGTTCCTCGATGCGTATGCCGCGTGGGCGCGGGCGGCGGGGCGCGGTGCCGTTGCTTCGGTCGGCTGGGACACCTGGCGTGACGTCGGGATGGCTGCTTTGGCGACGTCAGTCCCGGTTCCTTCAGACCCGCAGGCCGGTATCGTGCCCGAGACAGTCCCCGACCCGCGACATCCGCTGTTGCAGATCGATCCGACGGCCGCTCCGGGTGAGTTGCGCTACCGATCCGAACTGCGCACCTCTGACAGTTGGATCGTCGATGAGCACCGGATGATGGGCCACGGACTGGTGCCCGGGACGACCTACTTGGAGCTCGTCCGAGCCGCAGTGGCGCCCCTGGCCGCCGATCGGGAGATCGAGTTGCGCGAGGTGCTCTTCACCTCGCCGGTCATCGTTCCGGACGGTGTGACCCGTGAGCTTCAGACAACCCTGACTCCGGTGGGAGGAGCCAACGCCGCTGCTGCAGAGGCGTGGCGCTTCCGAGTGCGTAGCCGTGCCGACGCCGGTCCTTCGAGTTGGCAGGAGCATGCCGGCGGCACGGTGATCCTTCACGACCGGTCTGCGCACCCCAGTCAATGCCTCGAGGACCTGCTCACGGCCTGCCGGGCCACCGAAGTCATCGAAGGTGAGGCTGACCTTCGGCATCGACTCCGGCTCGACTTCGCCGCCAAGGGCGGGATTATTCGCTTCGAGGTCTCCGGCCGTTGGCGCGGCTTGACCCGGATGCACGTCGGGCCCGATGGCTTGGTCGCCGTCCTGGACCTGCCCGAGGAGTACGCCGCCGACCTGGCGGACTACCGACTGCACCCTGCCCTGCTCGACATGGTCGGGGGAGCCAGTCGGATCCGGGCGGCCGAAGGCTACTACTTGCCTTTCTGGTACGGCAGCCTGCGCGTGCTTCGCGGTATGACGGCACGGATGAACTGTCATCTGCGAGTCAAGGAAGGCGCGGACTCGGACGGCGAGACATTGACCTGCGACGCAGACGTCTATGACGAAGGCGGCGAGTTGCTCGTGCAATTTCGTGATTTCGTTATGAAGCGGATCCACGATCCGGCCGCATTGCGAGACGAGATCGTTCGCGGAGCGGAGGCACTGACCGGCTCCACCACTGCCCCGATCGTGGGCCCCAGCTCCGGCACGACCGAACCCGAGAGCCCGCAGGCGCACGAACCGTTCGACACGATCGCCGCGCATCTGGACGCGTGGACCAGTGCCGGACTGACCGTCGGCGAGGGGGTGGAGCTGCTGGACCGACTGTTGCGTGCCGGTGAACTCCCCGAGCACCTGCTCGTCAGTGTGGCCGACCTGACCGAAGCGCGCCGCCGGGCGGCTGCCTTTGACCCGGCGATCCTCGCCACCGCCCTCGAGCAGCCGGCGGCTCCCGCCGGGACGACCCACCCACGACCCGAGCTAGCCACGGCATACGAACCCCCGCAGGGGCCGCTCGAAGAGGTCGTGGCACAGATATGGCAGGAGGTCCTCGGGATCGACCGGATCGGGCGCGACGACGACTTCTTCGCCCTCGGTGGGCATTCGTTGGCTGCGGTGCAGATCGGCACAACGCTGCGCGCGCGCCTTGGCGCTGACATCGCCCTGCGCGACTTCTTCGCCGACCCGACGGTTGCGCGCACAGCGGCCCTGTTCGAGGCCGCGGACCCGGCGGCGAACGCCCCGTCCGACATCGAGGAGATCCCCGTCGCCACTGGAGGCACGACCACCCCCGACATCGACGTCGATGAGCTCAGCGACGACGAAGTCGACGCGATGCTGCGGGAGCTGGTCGACAACGAGTCAGCCGAGAGGAAGACCCCGTGACCATCATTGAACTGGACGAGCTGACGTCCGCGGACAAGCGACAGCTACTTGCGGAGCGACTGCGTGCCGCAGCGCCCGCGCATGTTCGGGACGTCCCACTTTCCTTTTCCCAGCAGCGACTGTGGTTCCTTGAGCAGTTGCTCCCCGGCAGCGCCGCCTATCACGTGCCGGTGGCAGTCAAACTCGACGGAGAAATCGACCTTGACGTGTGGAGGCGCTGCTGCGACGAAATCGTCCGGCGCCACGAGATCCTGCGCACGAGATTCATCGAGGTGGATGGGCAACTCGTACAGCGAGTGGCACGCACCGGTCGCGCCGATTTCGAGCTCATCGACTGTTCGCACCTGCCGGCCGATGAGCGCGAAGCAGAGGTCCGCAGGGTGGCAGGGCAGCAAACCCAACAGGTCTTCGATCTCGCGACAGGCCCGCTGTTTCGGGTGCGCTTCCTGCGGCTTTCGACACGCGAGCACGTGCTGCTGCTGGTCATGCACCACATCGTCGCTGACTTGTGGTCGATGGGCGTGGCCGTCCAAGAGCTCGTGTCCCTCTATCCCGCTTTCCGCGACGGGGCCCCCTCACCACTGGCGGAGCTTCCCCTCCAATACGGTGACTATGCCGCCTGGCAGCGCAGCCGTGAAGCTCAGCTCGGCGAGGAGGGACTCGACTACTGGGTTCACGCACTGCGGGATGCTCCGCCAGTGATCGACCTGCCCACCGATCGACCCCGTCCCGCCGTCCAGACCTCACGGGGCGGGTCCCAGCCCTTCGAGCTGTCCGACGCGGTCATGACGCGGGTCCGCGCTCTGAGCCGGGCCGAGGGTGCGACGCCCTTCATGACCGTGCTCGCGGCCCTGGCTGTCGTGCTGCACCGCTATGCGCACCAGGACGAGGTCGTCATCGGCGCACCCATAGCCAATCGCACGCGCCCCGAAATCGCCGGCCTGGTCGGGTTTTTCGTCAATACCTTGGCGCTGCGCGTCGACCTGTCGGATGACCCGACCTTCCGGGAGCTCCTCGCGCGGGTTCGCACGGTCTGCCTCGGTGGCTTCGCCCACCAGGACGTGCCCTTCGAGCGACTGGTCGAGAAGCTCCAGGTCGCCCGGGACCTCGCGCATTCACCGTTGTTCCAGGTGTCCTTCGTCTACCAGAACATCGAGGTTCCCGACCTCGATATCGGGGGTCTCTCGGTGTCGCCCATGGTCCTCGAAAGCGTGACCTCCCGATTCGACCTCGAGTTGCAGGTCTTTGATCGCCCTGACGGTTTATCCGGATGGTTCGAGTACAACTCCGACCTGTTCGACGCGGGGACGATCGAGCAGATCGCGACTTCCCTGGCATTGGTCGCTCAGAGCGTCACGGCCGACCCGGATGTGCGGGTGTCGACCGTAGGCCTCTTGCCCGAAACCGAGCGCACGCACTTGGCGGAGGCACCCAACGACACAGCCCGCGAGTGGCCCGACCTCACGTGGGTACACCACCTCGTCGAACGTCAGGCAGCGCGGACGCCGAATGCACCGGCTGTGTCCTTCGGATCGCGCACGGCCAGCTACCGCGAGCTCGATGAGGGTGCCAACCGATTGGCTCATCGCCTCTGCGGTATGGGTGTCGGTCCCGGTGACCTCGTGGCGATCTGCACCGATCGCACTCCCGAACTGGTGGTGGCCATCCTTGCCGTTCTCAAGACCGGAGCCGCCTACGTGCCGCTAGATCCGAGCTACCCGCTTGAGCGAAACGCCTTCATCGTTGACGACTCCGGCGTCGAAGTCATCGTGACCGAGCGTGCTGTCGCCGAGCTGCTTCCGGACACCAGCGCCCGAGTGATCTGCGCCGACGATCTGGCGGCAGCCGATACAGAGTCCTGCTCTCCCGGGGTCGAAGTGACCGCATCTGACGTGGCCTACGTGATCTATACCTCGGGGTCGACCGGGCGACCCAAGGGTGTGCGCATCCCGCACGGTGCCTTGGCCAACTTCTTGATGTCCATGGCTGAACGCCCGGGGATCGAGTCGGCGGACACCCTCCTGGCGGTCACGACACCTTGCTTCGATATTTCGATCCTGGAGCTGTTGTTGCCGTTGACGGTCGGGGCGCGCGTCTCACTGGCCAGCCGCGAAACCAGCTCCGACGGAGTTGCTTTGGCACAGTTGCTCACCGATACGGGCACCACGATCATGCAAGCAACTCCGGCGACATGGCAGCTCTTGCTCGCCGCAGGCTGGACGGCAGCGCCGGGTTTCCGCGCACTGTGTGGCGGCGAGGCCCTCACTCCCGATCTGGCTCGGGGGTTGCTCGGTGCCGGGGCGGCGGTGTGGAACATGTACGGACCCACAGAAACGACGATCTGGTCGGCGGTCTCCCGGGTTCTCGACGACGAGATCTATCTCGGCGAGCCGATCGCTAACACGGAGCTGCAGGTCGTCGACGCACACGGCGTCCTCGTGCCGCCCGGAGTGCCCGGCGAGCTGTGTATCGGAGGAGCGGGCCTGGCGCTCGGCTATCTCGGTCGCCCCAAGCTGACCGCAGATCGTTTCGTCTCCCACCCGTTCCCCATCGGTCTTGGTGACCAGCTCTACCGCACGGGCGACCTGGTCCGGCGACGGACCGACGGGCGATTGGAGTTCCTCGGGCGGATCGACCACCAGGTCAAGCTCCGTGGTTTCCGCATCGAACTCGGAGAGGTCGAAGAAGCTTTACGCGATCAGCCTGGTGTGCGCGAAGCCGTCGTCGTCCTGCGCGCGGACGTCCCTGAAGATCCACAGCTCGCGGCATACGTCGTGGTCGGCGACGAAGCGGCGAGCACGACCGAGCAGCGCCGACTCGACGAGCTCGGCCAATGGCAGAACATCTGGAACACGACCTATGTCGAAGGGGCCGGTGAGCACGACACGGACTTCGATATCAGCGGGTGGACGAGTAGCTATACCGGCGAGCCGATCATCCCCGAGCAGATGCGCGAATGGGTCGATCAGACCGTCGCGCTCGTTCTCGAGCGACAACCCCGATCAGTGCTGGACATCGGCTGCGGCAGCGGGCTCATCCTCCACGGGGTGGCACCCAACGTCGATCGCTATTGGGGAACGGATTTCTCAGACGTGGCGCTCGCCAAGCTGTGGGCCGCCGTGGCCGAGGACCCCGAACTCCCAAGCCGCGTCGAGCTACACGGCTGTGCTGCGCACGAGCTGGACAGCCTCCCCGAGGCACTCTTCGATGTGGTTCTGCTCAACTCGGTCGTCCAGTACTTCCCAGACGAGGACTATCTCGACCAGGCCATCGGCGCTGCGTTGCTCCGAGTCGCCCCCGGTGGCACGCTCGTCGTGGGCGACGTCCGCAGCCTTCCGTTGCTCGAGGCCTTCCACGCCTCGGTCGAGGCGCACCGAGCAGCGCCGGGAACTGACCTCGAGACGATCAGGCGCCGCGTGGCTCGCCGGGTGGCTGAGGACGAGGAACTGGTCATCGATCCGCGATTCTTCGCCACGCTGCCGCAACGGCACACCCAAATCGAACAGGTGCGGATCACCCCCAAGCGGGGCGTCGCCGACAACGAATTGACTCGGTTCCGGTACGACGTGCTCCTTGAGGTGGCTGCTGGGCCATCGTCCCCCGAGACTGTCGCCGTGGCGCCGGAGCCGCCCAGTGCGCGATCGAACGACCCATGGCTCGACTGGGCCACGTCCGGGCTCGACCTCAAGGCGCTCACCGCGAAGCTCACCGACCCCGCGACCACGGTCCTGGCGCTTAGCCACGTCCCCAACTCACGCGTGCGGCCTCATGCCGAACTCGTGGAATCGCTACACCGCAGCATCGAATCGACTGATTCGGGGGCTTTGACCGACACCTCGACCGGCAACGTCACAGGTGAGTCCGGTCGACCGCCCACAGATGGGGGCATCGACCCGGAGGCGCTGTTGCTGCTGGCCGACCGGCTCGGCTTCTGCGCCGAGGTCGATTGGTCGTCGCACGGGCCCGACGGGGGTTTCGACGTGCGGATGCTGCGGCGGGGGCCTGAGGGCCGCCCGACTGCCGTGGCGCCGGCCTTCCCCTCCGCCTACCTGCGCGCCACGGATCGGTCGGCGGGGTGGGTCAACGGCTCCACGGGGAGGTTGGCGCGAACCGTGGCGCCGGCCCTCAAGGAAGCCCTCGCGATGCGGCTACCCGACTATATGGTGCCGGCCGCCGTCGTCCTGCTCGACGCACTCCCGCGCACTCCGAACGGCAAGGTAGACCGGCGCATGCTGCCTTCGATAGACATGCTGCGCAGCGACTTTCGGGCACCATACGAGGGTCCTCGCACCGACCTCGAGCGCGAGCTCGTCCAGGTCTGGAGTCAGGTGCTCCGTGTGAACGAGCTGAGTGTCCACGACACGTTCTTCGATGCCGGGGGCCACTCCCTGTTGGCGACATCACTCATCGCGCAGCTGCGGGCCACTCTGGGAGTTGCGATCACCTTGCGGGATCTGTTCGAACACCCCACCGTCGCGGCCATGGCCGCGTGGCTCGACACTCAGGTCGGAGCCGCGTCGGCGTTGGAGCCCATTCCGCGACTCGCGCGCGGACCGGAGGTGGACTACCCCCTGTCCTTCGCCCAGGAATGGCTGCTCGTCGACCACCCGGCGGGCCCGAGGTCGCCGGCGCACAATGTCGTCACAGCTGCTCGACTCCGGGGGCGCGTCGACGAGGTGGCTCTGGCCGCCGCCCTGGATATCGTTGCTCAACGTCAGGAGGCGCTGCGGACTCGCCTGGTCGAGCGTGCCGACGGTTGGGCCCAGCAGGTGCTGGACAGTGGCAGCTGGCCACTGCACCGTTGTCGGGTCGACCCTGCGCAGGACCCGGCTGCAGTGGTGCGTAGCCTGCTCGACCACGAGAGCAGGACCCCCTTCGGCGTCGATGACGAAGCGCTCCAGCGCGCGAGCCTGGTGACTGTCGATGACGAGGACCGGATTCTGGTCCTGACGATGCACCATGCGGTGACCGACAACTGGTCTTTCGCCGTCGTCATGCGTGAGCTGGCCCAGGCCTACGAATCGGTGGTCGCGGGGCGCACGTTGCCGGTCGACCCCACGGCTGTAGGGATCGTCGACATCGCGGCGTGGCAACGGGCCGGTCTGGACGCAGGCAGGTATGCCGCCGACGCGGCATACTGGCGCGCCGTCCTGGCCGACTTGCCCGAGGCGCCGGTCCTGTCAGCGCATGGTTGTCTGGAGGACCCTCCAGCGCGCTCGGGGGAGGTCTTCACTCTCGACCCCGGGACCGTGGCGGCTCTGCAGGGGTTCGCGCACCGCGAGGGCGCCACCCTGTTCATGATCCTGCTCGCGGCGTATGCCGTGCTCGTGTGCTCGGCCACCGACAGCCGGCGACTCGCGGTGGGCTTCCCCACGGCTGGCCGCGACCGCCGCGAGATGGATCCCCTGGTCGGCTTCTTGGCCAACCGTCTCGTCATCTGCCCGGACCTGGGCGGGGATCCTACCTTCCGCGAGCTGCTCACTCGGGTGCGCAATGAGGCCCTCGAGATCGCCGCCCACGAGGCCATCCCTTTGCAACCGTTGCGTCGAGAGTCTCCAGACGCGGCCGACCGGATTCGGCTGGGGTTCAACTTGCTCAGCGCGTCCTTGCCGACATCCATCGTCCCCGGTGTCGGGCTGGAGCCGGTCACCCCAGAGAGCAGCTATGTCTATGTCCCCGAGGGTGCTTCGCCGGGTGAGTTCGACCTGAGTCTCGCCGTGCTCGATGATGGAACGAGGCTGCGCGGGATGTGGCTGCACGACCCGGATCGGGTCGATTCGCGACTCGCCGCCAGGCTCGCACGCCAGTGGGCCCAGCTGCTTGATCGCTTGGTTGGCAACCCGGACATGCGCATCGAAACGCTGGTCGCTGCACTCGCGGATGCGCGGGTGTCCCTTGACTCCGTCGCCGCCCGGCCCGTAGGAGGCCCGCGATGAGTGCGTGGCTGTGGGCCAGGCGGACCCGGCCAGGCGCCGTCTCCCGAGTCATCTGCCTGCCGTATGCCGGCGGCGCGGCGTCGGCCTATCGCAGCTGGGACCAGCTCGTCCCGGGACACGTGGAGGTGTGCCCTGTGGAACTGCCCGGCCGGGGAGCGCGTCTGGGCGAGAGCCCGTTCCAGCGTCTTACTCCGCTGGTGCGCTCGCTGACCGATGCTCTGGAGCCACTGCTGGACCGTCCCTTCGCTCTCTTCGGGCACAGCATGGGGGGATTGGTGGCGTTCGAGGTCTCGCGCCAGCTCCGTCGTCGTGGCTGGCGCCAGCCGTCGCATTTGTTCGTTTCTGCGTCGCCCTCGCCGGAACGCCCACCTGCGTCGCCGTTGCTGCACGAGGCGTCTGATGCCGAGCTGCGCGAGCATCTGGTGCGGCTCAATGGCACGCCTCGAGAGCTGCTCGAATGCGACGAGCTCATGGCGATGGCGCTGCCGGTGATCCGCGCCGACTTCGCTGCTTTGGAGACCTACGAGTTCCGGGACGAACCACCGCTCGACGTGCCGCTGATTGTCATCGGCGGAACGGCGGACCGGACTGTGCGCCCCGTTTCGCTCGAGGGCTGGCAGGCGCATTCGACCCGTCCTCAGATGCACCTGGTGCCAGGTGACCACTTCTTCATCCACGATTTCGCCCGCGAGGTGGTGGAGCTGATTACGCACCACCTTGACCGATCCACGGCTCAAACTCCCACCGAGGCAGATTCGCCACCCACACCGCTATTCGCCTCGGTTACCGACTGTTACGGAGAGGAGCAACAATGCTCAGCCTGAGCGCTCTCGCCTCGTCCGAAGTCCCAGCGTCCGATGTCGTCCTCGAGGCCCTTGATCCAGGTCAGGGGCGGCTGGAGCCGATGACCGTGTCGCAGTCTGCCATGGTCACCCACCACGCCCAGTGGCCGGAGAGCACCGCCTTCCAGAGCGCGGCCGGGCTACTCGTCGCCGGTCGGTTGAACGAGCGCCTGATGCGCGCCGCCATTGACGAGGTCTCGGCCGATCATGCCCTCACTCGTACTCGGTTCCTGCCAGCAACCGGCGGCGCCTTCGAGGCTGTGGTCGGTGGCGAGAGCTGCTGGCGGTTGGTGTGGTCCGAGGACTACACCCTTGGTCGGAGCGATCTCGAAGGCATGGCCCGTCCTTTCCTCCGACGACCGTTGCACCTCGAGGACGGGGGTCTGATGACCTACGCCGTCGTCGGCCGGGAATGGACTCTGATCACCCTGGTCGGGCACGTCGCGGTCGTCGACGCCCAGTCGAACGCCCTGCTGATCTGCCAGTTGCTGCAGCGGTATGCCGTTTCGGCCGGGCTGGTCGCCGATGTCGACCTCGCCGAGACGAGAGTCAAAGCATGGGCAGGGCAGGCGGTCAGTCCCTCCTACGCCCAGATTGCCCGTGAGGAGGCGGATTTCCTCGCTTCGCCCGAGGCAGCGGGCATGATCGAGCGCCAGCGGGCGGCCTTGGCCGGTGGTGTCGTCGCCGAACTGCCACTGGACCGCCGGCGGCCGAAAACGCCGGCCATGGACGGTGCCACTCTGCGCCGCCGGATGCCGGCTCAGGAGGTCGCGGCGCTTCGAGCGGCGGCTGCCTCGGTGTCGGTGACCCTCTATTCCGTGTTGCTGGCGGCGTTCGAGCTGTTTCTCGCCGAACGCACCGGGGAGCGTGACTTCGTCCTCGGACTGATGATGACCTCGCGCAGTTCGAGCCGGACCCGGCGAATCGTCGGGAACTTCGCCAACATCGTGCCCATCAGGGCGGTGCTCGATCCCGAGTCCGACGTGCCGACACTTGCCGCCCAGGTGCACGCGGCGGTTCCACGAGCTCTGCAAACCGTCAGTCTGCCCTACTGGGTCCTCGTTCAGTCGGGGGCCCATCCGACCTGTCAAGACGGCACACCGGGCTGCCGGGTCAAGTTCAACGCTTTGGCGGCCCCAGTCGGCGAGCCCGTCCTGGAGTCGCTGCTGCGCGGCTCCGGCACCGGCGTCGACTACTACGGACTGCACGTCGTGGGGTTGGACGTGCCCCAGTCCGAGGGGCAACTCGACTTGGCCGCCCAGGTAACCCACGGACGGGACTTCATGAACATCGACTTCCGCTACGACTCCTCCGTGCTCAACGAAGCCACGGTTAGTGCTGACCTCGACCGCTACGTCGAGATCCTGCGCAGCGCGGCCACGGCGCTCACCGAATCTCCCATCCCCGCATTGTGAAAGGTCCAGCCATGTCCCTTCCGGCTTATCCCTCGTTCTTGGCCGCGCTGCGTTCCCACGCGACCACGCAGGCTGATCGACCGGCAGTGAGGGTGTGGCGCCTGGGCGCCCAGCCTGAGCTCCACCAGCTCACCTGCGCGGAGCTCGTCGAGCAAGTCGATGCGCGGGCAGCCTGGCTGCGCCGGCGGTGCCGTCCCGGTGATCGGGTATTGACCGCCCAACCGACCTCTCTGGACCTGGTTGTCACCATCCTCGCCTGTTTCGATGCGGGTCTGCCGGTTGTGATCTCACCACCCATCGACCGTGGCGGGCGGGAACGAGACCGGGCTATGGGCGTCGTTCGCGGGGCCGGGCCGACGCTGGTCACGGTGCTCCCATCGCACCGGGAACGCTGGGAGCAGATCAGCACGCAGCTTCCAAAAGGCGTCAGTGTGGTCGCTCCTTCCGATACTCCGGACGAACCGGAGCAGGTGCCCGAAGCTGGGGTGCTCGATGCCGACGGTCTCGAATCGCCCGACCCGTTCTCGCCGGCCTTCCTGCAATTCACCTCCGGGTCGACCGCCGAGCCGCGTGGGGTCGTGATCCATCACGACGCGCTCCTGGCCAACATAAAGGTCATCCGCGACACCTTCGAAGTCACGTCCGCGGACCGCTACTGCGGTTGGTTGCCGCTGCACCACGACATGGGTCTGATCGGTCAGCTGCTGTCTCCGCTCTACCTCGGAGTGACCTCCACGATGATCTCCCCGTTGGACTTCATTCGTTATCCCATCCAGTGGCTCGAGTTGCTCACTACGGAGCGGGCGACCTTCGCTGCCGCGCCGAATTTCGCGCTCGACTACGTGACTCGCCGGTGCGCGGGCGTCGACTTGTCCCGCGTCGACTTGTCCGAGCTGCGGGTTGTCCTCGACGGGGCTGAACCCATCGACCCGGATGTCGTGCGGCGCTTCTACGAGATTCTGGCTCCGGTCGGGCTGGCCGACCACGTCGTCAAGCCCTGCTACGGCCTAGCCGAAGCCACCTTGTTAGTGTCCGGGGTCGGGGCACAAGAGAGGTGGGCCTCGGTCGCGTCGAGCAGATCGGCGCTCGGTGAGCACCGGGTGGTTCCCCCCGTGGAGCCGGGCGACCGCGTCGAGGTCGTGGACTGTGGTCCTGCGCGCGGGCTCACCCTACTGGTGGTCGACCCGCAGACCGGCGAGGTCCTGCCCGACAGTCACGTTGGCGAGATTTGGCTGCAGGGCGACAGCGTCGCCCTCGGCTACTGGAACAACCCTGAGGAGACCGAGCGGTTCTTCGGTGCGCACACCGCTGACGGGCGTGGCCCCTTCCTCCGCACAGGCGACCTCGGCGCACTCGTCGACGGGCGCCTGCTGGTGACTGGGCGGATTAAGGATGTCGCCGTCGTCAACGGCCGCAACATCTATCCGACCGACGCGGAGCGGATCGTGCCCCGGCTACATCAGGGCTTTTTCGGTCAGCAGGGGGTCTTCTTCGCCACGCCGAGCCCTCGCGAGGAGGCGGTGTTGGTCCACGAACTCATCCCGGTCGGGCAGACCCCCGAGTCGCTGGCGACGCTCGGTGAGGCCGTCAAGGAAGAGCTAACCCGCCAGCTGGGGGTGGCCGTCGCCAACGTCGCCTTCGTCAACCCCGGTTCACTGCCGAAGACCACCAGCGGCAAGGCCCAGCGGGGTCAGGTGGCCGAGCTGTTCCTCAATCGCAGCCTGGCGACTCTCTATGAAGACGTCAGCCGCGGGGTCGACAGCCAGCGAGTCGGTGCCGGAGCCCCCCGATGACCTGGGCCGAGTCGTTACCACCGGCGTGGAGTTCGGCGAGAGATCTGGATCGGGCTCTCGGCGATCCACACATGCCCGGCTCGTTGGTCTCGTACGCGCGCACCGCCGAGTTGGACATGCTGGAGCAGTTCCCCGAGTCTGAGGCTCGCTTGCTCGACCGGCTCGGCATCCCGCGCCACTATGTCCCCCGCCGCTGGGGTGGCGAATTCTCGGGGCTGGACCGCGCCGTCGAGATGCTGCGACCGGTTGCCCGCCGCGACCTCACCTTGGCGATCGGGCACGCGAAGACCTTCCTGGGCTGTGCCCCCGTCTGGGTGGCCGGAGACGACCGGCAATGTCGCCAGCTGGCAGACGAAGTCCTCGACGGGGCGGTCGTCTCCTGGGGATTGACCGAACGCGACAACGGGAGCGACCTCGCCTCGTCGACCTTCCGTGCCACCCCCCACAACGACGGATACACGCTCGACGGGGAGAAGTGGTTGATCAACAACGCCCGCCGGTGTCACTTCGTCACCGTGCTGGCCCGCACTTCGGAGGCGCCGGGCTCGCGTAGCCACAGTCTGTTCCTTGTCGACCGCCGGCCCCTCGGCCCCCGGGAGTATGCCGCACTGCCTCGCGAGCGGCTGCACGGCATCCGCGGCGCGGATATCAGCGGTCTTCGGATGACTGGCGTCGAGGTGGCGCCGAACTCGCGGATCGGTGAGCTCGGGCAGGGTTTGGAGGTTTGCCTGCTGGCGCTGCAACTCACCCGTGTCCTGTGTACCGGCCTGTCGCTCGGGGCTGCCGATCACGCCTTGGAGATCGGGCTGGACCAGGTGCAGGCGACCCGTCGCTACGGCGCACCGATCATCGACCTGCCGCAAACCCGTCGGCTCCTGGCCGAGGCGGTGGCGGACGTGCATCTCGCCGACGCGCTCACCCGGGCGGCAGCCCGCAGCGCCCAATTGCCCCGTGGCGAGCTTGCCGTGCTGAGCCCGACGGCGAAGTACCTCGTCCCGACTGTTGTCGATGAGGTCATTGCGTCGGTCGGATCTCTGGTGGGCACGAGATCGCTGCTCATCGGCGACCGCTTCGTCGACGGTCGCTTCCAGAAGCTCACCCGGGACCACCGGCTCGTGGGGATCTTCGACGGGTCTTCGCACGTCAATCTCGCGGCCCTCATCGCCTTCTTCCCATTCCTAGCCCGGGCGCGGGGGGAGGGCACCTCCGCAGAGCAGCTGCGTGCCTTGCTCGACCTCGAGCACGAGCCTGATTCGTTCGATCCCTCCGGCCTGTCGATCGTCCCGCGGGACGGTAGCTTGGTGCTGACGTCGCTGCCGTCGGCGGCGGCCGAGATCCGCGAATTGTCGACGCGTGGGGTCGTCCCGCCAGAGATCCCCGCCGGTGTCGATGCATTACTGCTCGCTGCCGGGGACGTCAACGATCGGATCCGTCAGGTCCGCCCCGGCGATCCGCCTCCGGCACGAGACTTCGAGCTCGCCCGCGACCTGACCCTGGTGCTGGCCGGTGCCGCTGCCGTGCACACGTGGCTGGCTGGCCAGGGCTGGCGCCGAATGGACGACGTGGAAACCCCCTGGGCGGACGGTGCGTGGATGCGAGGTGCGGTCGCTCGCGTCCTGCAGCGGCTCGGGCAGTCTCCCCGGGACACGGGGTGGCGCGAACCGCTGGTCTACGCCGCATTGGCTGGCGCGGCCTCCCCCCTCGGGGCGGCCCAGTCAGCGGAACGGCAGGTGGTGCCGGTATGACCGCGCCGCAGAGGGTCCTTGAGCAGCATCAGACCGAGGACTACATCGACCTGGCCTTGGGTGAGCCCAACGACCCCGCCAACCCGGTCGGATACGGCGCCTTCCTCGACGCCGACGAGCGACACGAGCTACTCACTCCGGCCGAACGAATCCTCGACCGAGCGGGCGTCAACCACGAGTTCGTCCCGCGAGCGTGGGGTGGCCGATTGACCACCGCTGACCGCTTGGGGCGGGTGTTGCGGCCGCTCTTCGCCCGGGATGCCGCACTAGGCCTCTCCTACGGCACGAGCAATCTCATCGCGACGACGTCGATTTGGTCCTCGACAGCGACCGACCAGAAACGTCGGGTCGCCCAAGTCCTGCTGGCGAACGGTCTGGTCGGTCCGGGCTATACCGACCTCACCTCCGGCAACGACCTGGCCCAGGCGACCATGCGCGGCGAGCGTTCCGGCGACGGATGGCTGCTGGACGGTCGCAAGGAGATGATCAACAACATCGAGCGGGCCGACCTGGTGACGCTGCTCGTGCGCACCGACGATGAGGGCGGCAGCCGGGCGCACTCGCTTTTCTTGCTAGAGCGCAGCGATCTCGACGGGCCGCAGGTGCACTGGCATCGGCGCTACCGCACCTCGGCGGTGCGTGGACTGCCGCTCGCGGGTCTGGATCTGGCCGGATTGCCCGTTCCGGGAGATCGGCTCGTGGGAGCACCAGGCGAAGGTTTCGAGGACGTCCTGCGGGGTTTCCAGCTCACCCGGGTCGTGTTGCCCTCCGCTGCCCTCGGTACGTGGGACGCGGTCCTGCGTTTGGTACTCGATTTCGCGAGTTCCCGCCCCCTCTACGGTTCGACGGTCGCGGGTATGCCGCACGTGCAGGCCCGCCTCACCGACGCCTTCGCCGACCTCCTGCTCGCCGATGCTCTATGCACGACAGTTGCCCGCGGCCTGCATCTGCTTCCGCGACACACGGCGGCATACGCTCCCGCTGTCAAGGCGTTCGTGCCACCGGCGCTGACCCGGTCTTTTTCCGAGCTCGGTGCCGTGCTGGGAGCGCGGTCTTTCCTGCGCGATGGACAGTGGGGCTTGTTCCAGAAGCATCTTCGTGATGCCGCCGTGGCTACCCTCGTCCACGCCAACGCCACGGTGTGCCAGGCGACGGTCATCCCACAACTGCACCGCGCGAGTCGGGCCTGGCTGGCCGACGGGTCGCCGATGGCACCGCCAGGGGTATTCGACGATTCGGCTCTCGACGACCTCGACTTCGGCGCACTGCGGCTGGTCATGGCCGGCGGAGATCCGCTGCTCACGTCCCTGGTGCGGGCTGTCGAGGACGAACCCGACCCAGGGGTGCACCGACTCCTCGAGCAATTCCGCTCACGGGTCGCGGGCCTACACCAACGTGTCGCGGCGCTGTCACCCCGTGAGTGCACGACGGCGGCGTCCCCGGAAGCCTTTGACTGCGCAGTCGATTACGTGACGTTGCTTGCGGCGGCCGCCGCAGCCGGGATCGCCCGCGTCACGCCGGCCACTCGGCCTTGGTTGCCGGCCCTCCTTGCCCGCGCCGGTCGGATCCTGACCCACCCGCTTCGGCTCGTGGATCCGGTCGTCTCCGATTCTCGGGAGGCGCTCTACAGCGAACTCGGCGATCGGTACGAGGGTGGCCGGTCCTTCGATCTACGGGGGCGGCTTGCTAGCCCCACACCCGAATCTGTAGCTACGCAAGTAAGGACAACACCGTGAACACAGTTAGAACGTCCATTGACATCGAGAACTGGGTGGCTGGCCGCGTGGCCTACTACCTCGAAAGGCCGAGCGAGCAGGTCGATGCGGATAAGCCACTGGCCGCTCAGGGCTTCGACTCCGTCTTCGCCCTGGCCCTGTGCGGCGATATCGAGGACGAGTTTGACCTGGTCGTCGATCCGACGCTGGCTTGGGACTACCCGACCGTGGCGGCGATTGCCCAGCACATCGGCGCCATGCTCGACGCCGCCGCCTAGGGAGGAGGTCTGCCGTGTCTTCGACCATCTTTCGGATCGCGCAGGTGTGTTATGCCGCTCGCCGGCGGGTGATCGGCACCTGGCTCGTCGTGACTGCCGCCGTCGTCGCGCTAACCGTCGTCGGCGGTGGTGCTTTCGATGACGAGTTCCACCTGCCGGGGTCGAGCTCGCAGGAGGCCCTTGATCAGCTGAAGATGACCTTCCCCGAGGCCGCCGACACTACGGCGAGCATGCTCGTCGTGGCGCCGGCGGGGGAGGTTGTCGATGACCCGGACACCCGCGCCAAGGTCGAGACCGCGTTGTCAGGCTTCGCGACCCTTCCCTGGGTCAACGGCACGCTGTCCCCGTACAGCACGGACATCGAGGGTTTGGTCAGTGCCGACCGGTCGGCGGCATACGCGATGATCCGGCTCCGCAGCGGCGCGGACGTGACGCTCGAGGCCCAACGCACGGCCCTCGACGACCGGGCTCGCGAAGCCGCACGCATCGTGGCGCCGGCTCAGGTCTACATGGGTGGTTCCCTATATGCCGCGTCGATGCCGACCGTGTCGTGGGTGGAAGGTCTCGGGGTGCTGGTCGCCCTGCTCGTCCTGATCCTCACGCTCGGATCGGTCAGGGCCGCAGTCATCCCGCTGCTCGCCGCGCTGTTGGGTGCGCTGTTGTCGGTGCTGGGGATCCTCATCGCGGCTGGGCTCGTCCAAATCAACTCCACGACCCTGATGCTCGCCCTGATGCTCGCTATCGCCGTCGGCATAGACTATTCACTATTCGTCGTCTCGCGACATCGGGATCAACTGGCCGGAGGGATGGATGAAGCCCAGTCGGCGGCGTTGGCCACGGCCACAGCCGGCTCGGCCGTGGTCTTCGCCGGCGTCACCGTCATCATTGCCCTGCTTGGCCTGGGGATCGTCGGCATCCCGTTCCTCACCACTATGGGTGTGTTTGCCGCCGTCGCTGTGGCCGTCGAAGTACTGCTCGCTCTCACGTTGTTGCCGGCGATGCTCGGTTTCCTCGGTCCCCGCCTCCGACCGAAGGCGCGGCACGACAAGGCAGCCGACGCCAGCCACAGCGGTCGATGGTCGCGCCTGGTCACCGCCAAGCCCCTGCTGACGATCCTGCTTGTCGTTGTGGGGCTTGGCGCGCTTGCGGTGCCGGCCAAGGATCTCTGGCTGGCCTTGCCCAACTCAGGCAGGTCAGCGCCCGGTGAAGCTGATCGGGTGGCCTTCGATCTGCTGTCCGAGAAGTTCGGTGCCGGGGTGAACGGTCAGCTCGTCGTCACCGCCCAAATTGTCGAGTCGGCCGATCCGCTCGGCGTGGTCGAAGGCCTTAAGGCCGACATCCTCGCCATGCCGGGAGTGCTCGACGTGCCGTTGGCCACCCCCAATCCCAACGCGGACACCGCACTCGTCCAGATCGTCCCGGCCACGGGCCCCGACGATCCGGCAACTGCGGACCTCGTGCATCGGCTGCGAGACCGATCAACGGAGTGGCAAGACCGCTACGGCGTCGACACCGCGGTGACTGGATTCACCGCAGTTGCGATCGACGTGACCGAGCGTCTGACCGGGTCCCTGGTCCCCTTCGCCGTGGTCGTCGTCGGGCTGTCGCTGCTGCTGCTCACCGTGGTCTTCCGTTCCCTGTTGGTTCCGGTCAAGGCGGCCTTGGGCTACCTGCTCTCGGTCGGTGGTGCCTTGGGCGCGGTAACCCTGGTCTTCAACGAGGGTGTGCTCAAGTCGTGGGTCAACCTGCCCGAAGCGGTGCCGGTCATCACCTTCCTGCCGGTTGTCCTCATGGGCATCCTTTTCGGGTTGGCCATGGACTACGAGGTCTTCCTGACTTCGCGGATGCGAGAGGAGTTCGTCCGGGGATCACAGAGCTGGGTCCACGAGGGATTCGCCCATTCCGGGAAAGTCGTCATTGCTGCCGCCTGCATCATGGTCGTCGTCTTCGCGTCCTTCGTGCCGCACGGGAATGGCATCGTCAAGCCGATCGCCTTCGGCCTGGCTATCGGTGTCTTCATCGATGCTTTCCTCGTCAGGATGACACTAGGACCGGCGGTGATGGCGCTCATCGGGAGCCGCGCATGGTGGCTCCCGTCCTGGCTGGAGCGTCGACTCCCGACCGTGGACATCGAGGGCGACTCGGTGGCGCATCGCCTGGAGGTGGCGGCTTGGCCGAGTCCCGACGCACCGGGCGCGGCCTACATCGAGGGCCTCGCGGCGACCTACGAGGGGCAGGTCGTCTTCACGGGCCTCGACGTAACTCTTGCTCATGGCGATGTGCTCGTGGTGACCGGTGGCGCGCCGAGCTCGCGCACCGCTGTAGGGCTTGCCATGACCGGACGTCTCTACCCCACGGCCGGGAAGGCCCGCGTCCTCGGCTGCGCTTTGCCCGAGGATGCCGCCATACTGCGCCCGCGCACGCGGGTCATCGACGGTCGTGTCCCAGGCGTCCTCAATGACCGCATCGAATCTGCCACGGAATTGCTCTTCGTCGACCGGGTCGAGGCCCTCGACGGGCCCGCCCGAGCTTGTCTCGTCGACGTTCTCTCCGATCCGACGAACCTGACCGTGGTGGTCACCGCGAGAGAGCCCTGGCTCGTCGCGGACCTGGTGAGCGAGGTTGCCCGGCCTCGAATCCACCACCTCGCGCTGGGCCTGCAGAGCGTTGACGACCTCGGGCTCGCGCGGGAGACCGAGAACGTACACGCGGGCAGCCATCTCGACCGTCTTGAAGCTACATCCGTCGGAAGGAGCATGTCATGACCGTCGATGGTTCGCGCCGCCAGTCCCGCCTCCGCTTGGCCGGGCTTCTGCTGGTCCCACTGCTGGCAGTCGGAGGCGTCCTGGCTGGTGTCTGGGACTTCCAAGACAACCTGCGACGAGTGGAAGCTGCTGTCGTAAACTCCGACGAGATGGTCCACATCGGGGATCGTCCAGTCCTCCTTGGGCGTCAGCTGACCGCCGATCTGGTCGATTCTGGATCCACCCGAAACTTCACCTGGGTCATCGCGGATGAGGAATCGGCATCGGCCGGGCTGGCATCGGGGCGGTTCGCGGCAGTTGTTCGTATTCCCCGGGATTTCTCGGCTGCTGCCACATCGATGGGTGGCTCAGCCGCGCAGGTTCGCCAGGCGACGATCGCCGTCGAAACCTCTCCTGTCGGGGGTTTGGCCGAAGCCGCCGTGGGACAGTCCATTGCCGATGCGGCCGCAAAGTCGCTTAACGGCGAGCTAACCCGGGGCTACTTAGACAACATCTTCGTGGGCTTCAGCAAGTCCAAGGAACAGCTGACGACCGCGGCTGAGGGATCCGCCGAACTAGTAACCGGCATAACGGAACTCGACGTGGGAATTGGGTCGGCAGCTCAGGGTGCGACCGCGCTCGCGGCAGGCCTGGGCGCCCTTGACGCTGAGCAGCCGACGTTGCAGGCCGGAGGGCGGGATCTTGGCTCAGGTTCCCAGCGACTCGTCGACGGAGCCGGCCAGCTGGCCTCAAGTGTCGAGCCGGTCCCAGCGCAGGTGGAGCAGTTGGCGACTGGGGCAGCAGCCCTGGCCACGGGAGCCGGTGACGCAGATGCCGGGGCAACCCGACTGCAGGCGGGCGCCGCCGAGTTGGCCCGAAGCACTGACGTCTACGCCACGAACATGAAAGCGTTCGCCGATAGCATGACCGCCTATTCGACGGCCGTGGACACGTATCTGCGGACCGGTGCCGGGACCGACCCGGCTGCCCTCGAGCAATGGGGCGCGACGTTGCGCACGACTGCGGGCTCACTCGACCGGGCAACGAGGCAGCTCGGCGCTGGCGCACGAGAGGTGAAGCGGGGTTCAACGGCCCTGGCTTCAGGCATGAGTTCGGTGGTGACCAACACGAAGTTGCTGTCCGGCGGTATGCAGAAGCTCAACGGGGGTATGCCGGAGCTGGTGTCCGGAGTTCGAGATCTCCGCAACGGCGCGGTCGCGTTGGATCGAGGCGTTGACGCCTACGTCGCCGGGGTCGCGCAGTTCGCCGGCGGGGTGACGACGGCCCGGTCCGGCGCAGATCAGCTCGCGACTGGGTTGGCGGGCGCTTCTGACGGTACGGCACGCTTACTCGGCGGGTCGAATGAACTTGCCGCTGGACTGGCCGAGGGCGCCGCGCAGATCCCCGAGTATTCGGATGCCGAGCGCGAAGCTCTCGTTCACGTGATTGCGACCCCGATCGACACCGTCAGCCTAGACCAGGTGGTGGCACCGGCTGCTGCGCTGGTTGGCATCCTGTTCGTGCTCGCCCTCTGGGCCGGGGCACTTAGCAGCAACGTCCTAGTCCGCCCTGTTGACGGTGCCGCTCTCATCTCGAGTTGCACGACCGCGCGCCTGCTGGCCCGGAACCTGCGCACGCCTGCTGCCGTCGCCGTGGCTCAGGCCACCGTGCTGACCGGCCTGGGGCATGCCTTTCTTGATCTCGACGGCCATGACACCCTGGTCCTCGGTGTGGTGCTGGTCCTCGTCGCGCTCGCCTTCGCTGTCGTTAACTACGCATTGGTGGCGTGGTCGGGGGTGATCGGATCGCTCGTGTCCGTCGCCATGCTCGTCGTCACCGGTGTTGGCGCGTTGACTGCCGCTGCCCCGCCCATTTTCGATAGCGCCAGGGGGATCTCTGCACTCTCGCCGGCGTTGGAGGGCATGTACGCCGTCCTGACTGGGCAGTCGCCCGTGCTGCCACTCGCCGTGGTGGGTGGGTGGATGCTGGCAGGCCTGCTGGCTGGTTTCGCACGCCTGTCACGCGCCCGGCAGGTCCCGGTGAGCCGCTTGCTCCCGCAGGGCAATCCCTAAAGTCGGGCTGCCTCGGGAGCTTACGTCGATGACCTGGGTGCGGGGGGGGTAGACCGCACCGGTCGAGGATAGACATCGAGACGCGGTCGGCGACGAAGCCGGTTCTCTCGCACAATCGCGCCGCCTCTTGGGACGCTGCCAGTCCGGGCAGTGTGGTCGCGCATGTAGAAGGCGTCGGGCCGGGAACGGGCGCGTGAAGGAGCAGGCGAATCAGGCATGGTCGGCCTTTTGAAGAAACCGCGGAAGGCGGCCGGTGCGGGCGGCCGGTCGTGGCGTGGGCTATCTGCCGACCGACGCACGAGCCGACGCTGTTGCCGCCCAGCGGGTCCGCGGGCACCTACGGGGTCGGCAGCTCAGTGCTAGGCGAGCGCGGAGGTGACCACGAAGCCACCTTCGACCCGCCATCGGCCGTGCAGCCGCCCCAGCACTGCACCGGCGGCGTCGACCGGTGGATCGATGATGAGGTCGATGTCGAAGTCACCGCCGACGGCGGCCGAGTCGTCGTGGCGGTCGTCGTGGCGAATGGCGACCCGCGCCTGCTCGAAGTCCAGCCAAACACCGACCAGCGGAAACCACGCCTTGTAGATGCTCTCCTTGGCACTGAACAGCACTCGATCCCAGTGGATACGGGGTAGCCGCGTCAGCAGTTCGGTCAGGTGAGCGCGTTCCACGGGCAGCGCGACGAGATCAAGCACCCCGGCGGGCAGCGGCGCGTGCACCTCCCCGTCGATGCCCAGTGCCGCCACGTCGTCCATCCGGGCGACCGCAGCCGCTCGATATCCCGGGCAGTGGGTCATCGAACCGACCAGGCCGGCCGGCCACTCGGGTGCGCCACCTGCCGCCGGAGCTAGCGGGGGGCGGGCGATGCCAAGTCTGGCCAGTGCGATCCCGGCACATGCTCGAACAGACACGAACTCGATACGGCGCTTTTCGACCGCGGACGCGATCGCCCGGCGTTCCTGCGGGAAGAGCGGCACGTTGATATCGTCATACGTTTCTTCCGCCGAGACCACTTCCGGCAGGACAAGATCGAGCATGTTCCTATCCTCTCGCAGTGCAGCGCGTCATCGGGTGGATCGAACCGGACGCCCCCGCATAGCGGCGACGAGGATGTGACCGTATGCAGGCACGCAACTCGGCGCTCGGCGTACCCGCTCGATCTGCCGAACCTCGATGTCGCACTTGAGTGTTGATAGGCGTCCTGGCCAGGGTAACGGTTGACCAAGATCTCCGCGCCGCTGGCCGACCCGCCTCGGTGTGGCCTCGTGGCTCGGCTAGCTGAAGGCGAGGCGACGGTAGGCGAGCTGGCGCGGCCGCATGCCGTGAGCTGGCAAGCGGTCTCAGCTCTCAAGGTGCTCGAAGGCGCGGGGTTGGTGAGCCGTGACGACCTTGTGCGCGTCGACACCAACGATTACTCCGTGGACCCCCGCGCGATCGCCGCCCGCGTGGATGTGGCCGCCGACCTCGACCTGGTGCGGGTGCGGCACGCCGAGCGGTTGGTGACCGAGCACCTACGTCACTGAGCCCGCGGCATGACCGTCACCGGCCCCGTTCACGTCACCACTGCCACCGCGCTACGGCACGCCTACCAGCACCCCCAACCGGCGGCGTCCGACGAGGACCCGATGTCACGCGACCTAGTCCGACGACGACCGCGCCTTCGGGCTGGGGGAGTTGAGCCAGCCATGACAGCCAAGACCAACGCCGCCACCGGGTCGCTCAAGTAGAACACCCACCTGGCCGCCACGCTCACCGCGCCCCGGACCACCGGGGCCGCCGCCCGTCTGGCCGACCACGCCCGCTACGCAGGCGGCGCCCACGAGGACTACCTAGTGTCGCCGTCCTGGAACGCGAGGTCGCCGCGCGAGGTGCCTCCAGCGCCCGCCAAGGTCACCGGGCCCTGTCCGCCACCGCCACCGGACTGGGTCATCCGCCTGACCCAAGCCCACGACCACGGCCAACTCACGGTCGAGCTCACCCGGCTCCACCGCTACGGACTGATCATCATCGACGGTGTCGGCTACCTGCCCTTCGTCCAAGGCGCCACCAACCTCTTCTTCCAACCCGTCGCCTTCCGCTCCGGGCACGCCTGCCTCATCCTCACCTGCAACCTGGCGCTCGGCACTTTCGTCAGGGCCGACACCCGGGTCGGGTCGGCGGTGGATCGGTGCGGGAGATCACCGGCCCGCCAGGAATCCTGGGCACGCTTGGGCGCGTGGGCTTTATGACGCTGCGTGGCGACGAATCGGCTGGAATGACTCAGTGGTGCGACCACCGCAGAGCGGCGGCTGAGCCGGGTGTGGGGAACCACCGCCAGATGACGGCCGACTGTGCGAGGGTCCACAGCGAGTTGCACAGCCAATAGAGGAGAAGACCCACGGGGACGAAACCAGCCGCGACGATCATGCCGGCGGCCGCGACGACGGGCATGAGGTGGTGGACCCGGATCATGGTGTCGGGCATCCCCTCGGTGACCGTGTTGGGCAGGACGAAGAACCTCTGGGTGACCCACGACACCACGGCTGCGACGCCGGCCAGCCCGAAGACCACCGCCGTGTGGGCCGGGCTGCTGCCCAGGTAGCCGCTTTGGGCGAGACGAACACCCAGCAAGGTCGCCCCGCCGAACGAGGTGACCAGGGCTAGGGTCATGGCCCCAACGGCGTGGCCGGCCGCAGCCTCGGCGATCACCCGGTAGAGCGCGAACCAGACGGGGAGCTGGACGAGCAGGGGTAGCGCGCCCCATCGGGGCACTCCGTGTTTGGCGGAGATGCGGCGGCGCTCGGCAACCAGATGCCGGAGGGCGTCGGGGTCGGTTGTGTCCCGGTACTTCTTGGTCAGGCGCTGCAGGTCAGGCCGGGCCCGGGCAGCGGCATGGGCGACCCGGACCCCGTGGACGGCTAAGGGAACGAGGACGAGGCGCACCGTGCCGACGAGTGCCGCGACGCTGAGCAACCAGATGGCGCCGGATGCCGGGTCGGCGCCCATGGTGGTCAAGGATGTGTGGGCGCCGGAGAGGACAGCCGCGAGGGCATGCATGATCGGATCGAGGATGGACATGACAAATCAAGCTCCTGGGTTTATTGCTGTGGTTTGTTGCTGTGGCTGACGGGTCGTGGACCTGCCGGGCGGCAGGGTCAGACCAGCCCAGGAGCGCGTGGTCGAACTGGGTGGTGAACCGGGTCGGGGATCCGCGACGACGGTAGCGGGCTCGTCTCACCACGCCCGGCTCGGGCTGCGCGAAGAGCGTCAACTTCGTCGATGGCGTGGTGTCGGCAGAACGTGACAGCCAGCGCACCGAGGAGTCCGACAAGGAGTGCAACCGCAGTCGGCGGCATACCCAACTCGCTTGCCAGGGTGAGTGGCGTTGCGATCCCGAGGATCAGCCAGGTCGCCTTCGTGACCGCGGCGGCGCCCGTGCCACCCAGCCATCCTCGCGTCCACACCATGCGGTGAGACTACTCCGCGCGGGCCCGCGAGCCCATCGTTGGGCTCGTATGCTCCCGACGTCGTGAGTCTGGCTGTGCTGGGGTGGTGCTGTCGCGAACCGGGCGGATGACCGTCGTGGGTTAGGTATGCCGTTGCCGATAGTGCTCGTGGGGCCGACCGGATCAGCCGTGGCCGGGTCGCCCCTGAACGTGCCGAACGGTGCCTTCGATATCGGCTATTCGCGCTCGGAACTCGGCGATGCGGGCCTCGTCCCAGAGCACTGCTGGATCGGGTTCTAGGGAGTCGAGCAAGATGCCTACTGCTGCGAGGGTGGCTACGCTCCATCGCGCGGGTACCGACGATCCGAAGGGGGTGAGGGTCGATGTGCTCCGCACTGCT
>PDWJ01000717.1_pt1 | contig 46283 bp, 39 predicted proteins | sample 1430881 | NCBI WGS metagenome assembly PDWJ01 (sample SAMN01162460, study PRJNA174530) | Oral metagenome, whole genome shotgun sequencing project. | biome: Marine environment; feature: Marine mammal; material: Swab sample of the gingival sulcus; isolation source: swab sample of gingival sulcus...
TCTCGATTCAACTGCGGCACCGGTTGCAACCTTTTTTATCTCGGATTGGGTTGCCTTTCAGATCGGCATGATTCAATCTGGAATTGATGCGGCAGAGATAACGGGAGTCTCTGCTTTTACTGGTTACTTGCAGAGTATTCCTTTAAATCTCTACTGTATCTTCTCGGTTATTTTTGTCGGTCTTCTTGTTATCTCTGGACGTGATTTCAGCTCGATGCGAAAGGCGGAGGAACGGGCATTGACAATGGGAAAACTGGTGCGGGATGAGGGGGTGCCGATGATGGATGTCGGCTATGAACTGGGAGAGCCGATGAAGATAACTCCACGCATGATGAATCTCTTTTTGCCAATGATTGCTCTCGTTGGTGTTACCCTGTTTGGTTTCTGGTGGACAGGACGGGAGGGGACGACTCTGGTAGACATCCTCTCCAAGTGTGATCCCGCAAAAGCACTGTTGTGGGGAGCGATGGCGATGACCTTTGTCGGGATAATCCTGGCGCTCGGTCAGAAGGCAATGTCAATTCGCCAAACCATGGAGACGGTTCTTGACGGTTTGAAACTGATGCTGCTGGCCGGTTGTATCCTGGTGCTTGCCTGGTCACTTGGAACGGTGACCAAGGATATGAAACTTGCTGATTTTATTATTAAAATAATTGGCGGAAACATTCCTTTTGCGGTTGTTCCTGTGATTATTTTCGTCTTTGGTATGGTTATTTCTTTTGCGACAGGAACTTCCTGGGGAACAATGACCATTCTTACCCCGATCGCCATTCCCCTTACCTATCAGATGATGGGTGATGTCTATACCGCTGTTGCCATTGCCGGAGTTGTTTTTTCAGGTGCGATTTTTGGTGATCACTGTTCACCGATCTCTGACACAACGGTACTTTCCTCTATTTTTGCCGGAGCAGATCATATTGACCATGTTTCCACGCAGATTCCTTATGCGTTAACCGTTGCCGGGGTCGCTGGAGTCATGTTTCTGCTGTTTGGCATGATGCAGATAAGTCCTGCTCTGCTGATTGGTCTTGGCGTTGTATTGATGGTTTTACTGTTACTGGCATTTTCCCGAACTCCAGCAAAAAATGAGGATTTTGCTGGATCGTAATTTTTTTCTGGTTTAACCTTACGGGGAAGAGTTGAAAATCTTTCGACTCTTCCCCTGTTTTGTTTTGCGCAGAGTCATTTGGAAGAATAGCAGAAAAATAATTCTATGCCGGCTCCAACTGTCATAATTGATCTGGAAAAAATTGAGCATAATGCTCGTTTCCTTACCGAGTTATGTGCTGGCCAGGGGATTGAGATTGTCGGTGTGAGCAAATCGGTATGGGGGAGTGTTGAGATCTCGACTGCGATTTTGAATGGGGGCGTGTCAGGGCTGGCTGAATCACGGCTGGAAAATATCAGAAAGCTTCGTGCGGCAGGGTTTGCTGTCCCTCTCTGGCTTCTTCGGCTTCCGGCGTTGAGTGAAGTGGAGCCGGTGGTTCAATTGGCGGATATCAGTTTGAATTCTGAACTTGCGGTTATTGGCGCGCTCTCAGAAACGGCATTAGTGCAGGGAAAAAAACATAAGATTATTTTGATGGTCGATCTTGGGGATTTACGGGAAGGAATTTTACCAGAAGATCTTTTTTTCTTTGTAGAAAAAATTCTTGAATGCCCCGGGGTGGAACTGGTAGGGCTCGGGACAAATTTGAGTTGCTATGGCGGGGTTATCCCAACTGAAGAGAATCTTGGCAGACTTGTCAGTTATGCCAGACAGATAGAAAAGAGATATCACCTCAGGCTTCGTTATATTTCCGGTGGTAACTCCAGCTCCCTGCCATTGTTAATGGCAAAGAAGATGCCTGAGGGTATCAATCATCTGCGGCTCGGTGAATCAATTTTACTGGGCAGAGAGACGATAGGGCATAGTGCACTGGATGGAGTATATCAAGATGCGTTTTTTCTTGAAGCGGAAATCATTGAAAAAAAGCGCAAAGCCTCTATTCCAACCGGTGAGATTGGCGAGGATGCCTTTGGTGATATCCCTGTTTTTGAAGAAAAAGGGGAGATTGAGCGGGCGATTGTCGGTATCGGCCGGGCCGATATCGATATTGCCGGGATAGTACCAGTTGATCCCGGGATTTTTGTTCTTGGTGCATCCAGTGACCATCTGTTGCTCGATATTACCGCTGCGCGAAAATTTGAAACAGGTGATGTCTTACGTTTTTCTCTTAATTATTCCAGTTTGTTAAGGGTAATGCTCTCTCCTTCTGTGACAAAAAAATGGCAAAAAAGTGGCGAGGTGGATAGTTACAGCCAATGTTGATATCTCGCCGAAGAGTTCTCTAGATTTTAAGGAGTAAAAAATGCAGACAAATGAATTTATCAAGATCGAAAACAAGCTTGGCGCCAATAATTATAAACCACTGGATGTTATCCTGTGTAAGGGTGAAGGGGTTTGGGTCTGGGATGTGGAAGGGAAAAAATATCTCGATTGTCTTTCCGCTTATTCGGCGGTTAATCAGGGACATTGCCATCCTAAAATAATGGAGACGATGGTTGAGCAAGCCAAAAAGCTGACCTTGACTTCACGGGCGTTTCGTAACGATCAGCTTGGTCCGTTGTATGAAGAGGTCTGTGAGTTGACCAAATCGCATAAAATGTTGCCGATGAACAGCGGGGCGGAAGCGGTCGAATCTGCAATCAAGACTGTACGTAAATGGGGCTATGAAGTAAAGGGTGTGCCGCAGAATCAGGCGGAAATTATTGTCTGTGCCGACAACTTTCATGGCAGGACCTTGAGTGTTATCAGTTTTAGTACCGATCCAAAGGCGCGGAATAATTTTGGTCCCTTTACGCCAGGATTCAAAACAGTTCCCTTTGGTGACAGCAAGTCTCTTGAAGAGGCCGTTACTCCCAATACTGTCGCTTTCCTGATTGAGCCGATTCAGGGAGAGGCCGGGGTTATAATCCCTCCCGACGGATATCTGAGAAAGGCACGGGAACTGTGCAATTCTCACAATATTATGCTTATCCTTGACGAGATCCAGACTGGTCTGGGCCGCACCGGAAAACTTCTTGCTGAAGAGCATGAGGGGGTTGAGTCTGATCTGACGCTGATTGGAAAAGCTCTGTCTGGTGGGTTTTATCCGGTTTCAGCGGTGCTCTCCAATTCTGAAGTTATGGAAGTTCTGAAGCCTGGAGAACACGGTTCAACCTTTGGCGGTAACCCCCTGGGATGTGCCATCGCCCGGACTGCACTCAAGGTTCTGGTCGAAGAGGGGATGATCGAAAACTCCGCGAAGATGGGAGAGCTCTTCTCTGGAAAGCTTAAGCAGATCAACAATCCTCTTATCAAGGAGATTCGTGGCCGCGGTTTGATGATCGCCATGGAGTTTCTGCCGGAAGCAGGTGGTGCCCGTCAGTATTGCGAGAAGATGAAAGAGTTGGGAATTCTCTGTAAAGAGACCCATGAAAATGTTGTCCGTTTTGCTCCTCCTCTGGTCATTACCGAAGAGCAGGTTGACTGGGCAACATCAATCATTGCCGATGTCGTCGCCGCGTAAAAAATGCCTTGCCTGTCTTTGAGGCTCCCTGTCTAATAGCGGGGAGACTCAAAGATGTTTTCTGTTGTCGGGCTTGGTTTCAGGCAGGGGGATTTCGTTGATATTATTGGCACGGCGGTAGCTCCCGATCATTTCCAGCAATTCTTCCCCATATCTGGCAGTAAGTTTTGGCCCGATTCCGTGGATTTTCAGCAGGGCTTTTTCCGTAGCCGGCAGATGGACAGCCAGCTGAACAAGAGTTTTTTGTGCAAGTACACGGTATGCAGGTAGATTTTCCGCTGTCGCTTTTTGCCGCCGCCATTTTTTCAAGTTTGAAAAAAAATCTGGGTGGGCGATATCTGCTTCACTGTAGATTGGCTCTTTTTCTCCCCGTAAGTTGCGTCTTGTCAGCGGATTTTGTCTTGTCGCTGCGGCACCGATTTGGCGAAGATATTTTTCTGTCGAAAAGCCTCTGGCACAGCTTTGTACCGCAGCATGCTTTATCATAACTTCTTCAGCCATCTCTTTAAAAAGACGACGCAAGCGGGATCGGACCTGTTTGTTATCGGTTTCAAAGAGAATATTTTCGATCATTGGTAAAAGATAGTCGTGAAATTTACCATCAAACCACGAGGAGGCCTTGGTTATCCGCTCAATGATCACCGGATCCTTTGCTGGTTCTTTGTCTTCGTGGAAAAGTGATTGCAGTTGTCGACAAAAATTCTCTCCTACAGTACTTATTTCACTGTCGAGATTTTTCAGTATTTTCTCTGGGTTTTCTACTCCTCCAAGCTGAATAATGTGGATGTTGCCAAGCAGACTGTTGATAAAACGACGAATCCTGTATCCCATTCGGTCAAAATCAAAACACTGGAGAAGCAGTTTTTGCTGGTAGCGGTTACGGGCAAAAAGGAACTGGGCCTTTGTTGGTGGATTTCGGGCTGAATATTGACTGAATTTGCGGACATTATCGTCGGTCTTGATCGACTCCGGGTGGATACGACTTGCCAGGGTAAGCCCTGTAAAACTGCTGCAGCGACTGAGTGCGACATACGTTTGCCCATGGGCGAAGGCTGACTGGGCATCAATAATGACCTTGTTAAAGGTGAGTCCCTGGCTCTTGTGAATGGTAATCGCCCAGGCCAGTTTCAGAGGCAGTTGCTTGAAACTGCCAATGGTCTGCTGATCAAGTTCCATTGTCTTTGGGTTAAGGGTATATTCCCTGTTTTCCCAATTGACGTTATCCACTGTAATTTCAGCTTGATCTTCGTCACATTGCACCCCGACCTTGTCTCTGCTCATCCAGGTAATGGTGCCGATTTTACCATTGTAAAAGAGTTTTTCCGGGCTGGGGTCATTGCGGACAAACATTACTTGTGCTCCAACTTTCAGGTTGAGAGTTTTTTCTGTCGGCCAGGTGGATTCAGGAAACTCTCCAGAAACTTCGGCGCAATAGCTGCGACTGCGTCCGGAAAGCTCATCGAGACGATTCAGGTTGATATTATCGACCATAATGTTATGGCTGCAGAGGGTAATAGTCCCTTTTGCTGCTGCAAACGCTTTGTCTTTATCCTGACAGTAGCGTTTATTAAGGAGGGCAAGATCTGTGCTGTTGACCTGGTTTTCCCGAATCCTGTTGAGCAGGGCAATAAATGAGCGGTCTTGTTGCCGGAAAACATGCCGAAGTTCTATGGTAAGCAGTTCACTGTTACAGAGCGCCCGGCTCGAGAAAAAATAGGGAGTTTTATAGTAGGGTTGCAACAGTTCCCAATCACTCTCCTTAACGACTGGCGGCAGCTGGTAAAGATCCCCGATCATCAGTAGCTGAACACCCCCGAACGGGAGTTCATTGTTACGATAACGCCGCAGTACGGCATCAATGCTGTCGAGCAGATCTGCTCGAACCATTGAGATTTCATCAATGACGAGCAGATCAAGGTTACGTATGATACTCACCTTCTCCTTGCGGATATTATGTTTTTCTGTTGTTGTTCCTTCTGGTATATATGGTCCCAGCGGGCGCTGAAAAAAGGAGTGGAGGGTCATGCCGCCAGCGTTGATTGCCGCGACCCCGGTGGGAGCAGTGATAACCATTCTTTTTGGTAGTGTCTTCTGCAGCGAGTGAAGGAAGGTGGTCTTTCCCGTTCCCGCTTTGCCGGTGAGAAAAATATTGCAGTCAGTTTCTGCAAGAAATTGACGGGCAAGGATTTGTTCCCGGTATCTGTTTGCTGTGTCCATATCAATTTTTGCCTGGCAGTTCTATTCGGAACAAGGTCTGGGCGGGATTGGTTGATGATGACACACTGATTTTACCATTGTATGCTTCAACGATGGTTCGAACGATATAGAGACCCAGACCAAGATGGGGTTTGTTTTCTTTCCCATTTCCTGCTGTTCGTTTGGAGACCATCGAGTTGAAGATTTGCCCCTGAAGCTCCTCTGGAATTGTTGATCCTTCATTCTGCACAGAGATGACAAGGTTTTCTCCTCTCTGTTCGAGATCGATTGCGATGGTGGTTTTCGGACGGTGAAAAGAGACCGCGTTTTCGAGCAGTTTGTCGAGCATTTGATGGATACGTTGGGGATCGCCGTGAAAAATCAGATTTTTCTGATGACAATTATAGCAAAAGAGTGTTTCCGGGAAAGTTGGCTGCCAGCCTTCGTTGAGCCAGAATTCAATGGCGAGATCGAGTTTGAATTCTTCTCGCTGGTCGCGGGAGAGCATCTCCTGCAGACTGGTGGCATCGCGGATCTGGGTCATCAGAGCCTCCAGTCGTTTCACGTCTTCAAGTGCCCAGTTGACGTAACGCTGGGTCTTTGGCGGCAGTTCTGCCAGTTCTCCGGCGAGATTTTTTAGCGATGCTGAGATTCCGGCGAGAGGAGTGCGCATTTCGTGTTCAAGATTGTCTGCCATCTGTTCTCGAAACTCTGACTGTACTTTCAGCTGATTGAGCATCCTGGAAAGTGTTCGGGAGAGCTCTCCTATCTCGTCTTTTGAACCCATCGGTTTTATGGGATGAATCTGGCCGCTGCTGGTGATTGCGTTTGCTGCGTTACGGCCAACCTTGCGGATTCGTGAAGAGATACGAGAGGCGAAAAAAATAAGTGTCAGACCGCCGAAAACGAAGGCGAGTATCGCGATGGTGACAGACTCTTCGATAACCTTGTTCTGCAGCGTGAGGATGGTATTGGTTGTTTGTTCTACGACAACGGCACCAACAGTGTTTTTCCCGTTTTTCAGCGGAACAATGGCTGCCATAACCTCTACTGGATCTTTCTTGTTATTTTTTGCCGTGGTTGCTGTTGAATTTGTTGGAGGAGTATAGCGAGTAAGACTTGTCTTCCCGTTTAGTGCCTGCTTGACACCATCGAGGTTAAGGGTCGAGAGTGCTTCTGGATTTGCGATAATGCTGTTGGAAAAAGGTCTGGTGAAAAGCTGGTATATCGGAGCGAGCAGACTGCCTGCAAGGTGCGGGACGTATGATTCTTTTCTCTGGCCTTTTGCCGGTTGTGCCGGTTGAGCTGTCAGTTCTCCATACGTAGCCCGTATCCGTTGGTTGGCGTCAACAATGGAAACCCTGAAATTAGGTCGGTCAAAGGTCTTTAAAATCGATTCAATGGTTTCAGAAGGGCTGATAATCCACCCTGGTTCCTGATCTTTTTTTTGCGTTTTTCCCTCTGTTCTTTTTTTCCCGTTTCCCTGCAATACAAGATTTTCCTGCTGATGGTCTTTTCTGCTGTTGCTGAGAATATATTTAATTTCTCTTGTGTTGCTGTCATCGACGTCTATTAAGGCAAAGGACAACTTGTTTCCCACCATCTTCCTGGGCAGGCGTATCTCAATGGTATAGCCACTGTCGGTTTCCTTCCAGACTCCCTGAATTCGGGTGTCAAGGACAGCTGTTTCCCGGCGGTCATAAAGATAACCGTTGACCCATCCTGGTTGGCGGGGGCTTATCTGATATTGCTGCAACTGTCCTTTGTTGTCTTCAATCCGGATCTGGAGATGGTCGGAGCGATCCACCCGCAGGGAGTTGGTTCCACGGTAGACAATCCTGTCATCGGTAATGGAAAAAAAAGCATAGATGTATTTTCCCCGTTCTCCTGTCATATGCAGGGCATGAAAGGAGTCAAAAGTATATTGTTCTGCCTTGAAGAGGAGATTTTTTTCTGTCAGGGCCTTTGCTTTTTTCTCTTTTTCTGGCCAGTCGTCAAGTTCGGCGTTAAGACGTATTGGATGCTTGAGAGGCAGCAGATAGACCATTTCTGCCGAATTTTTTGGATGAAAGCGTTCCTGAATAAAGAGTTCCGGTTTTTCGGTAAGAACAGTCGCAACGGCGCGGGCGGAAAAGATGAGCGTTTCCTCCTGACTGACAAGGAGATCTCTTTTAATTTGCTCGCTGATTTTTATTCCTAACACAGGAATAAAAAGTAATATTAGTGAGATAAGTGCAAGTTTCAGACGAAGGGATATCTTGAGGTGTATGGCGCGCACTATCTGGTTCTCCACCGGTATCCCATCCCGTATTCGGTGCGGATTGCATCAAAATCAGGATCAATCTCACGAAACTTATCACGAATTCTTCTGATATGGGCGGTAATGGCATTATTCGTTACCACCAGTCTTGCCGCATTCATCAGTTGGTCATGAGACTTAACATTCCCTGGATGTTCTATCAGTGAGTGGACAAGCCAGAATTCGGTCAAAGTCAGATCAAGGGCCCTCTCTTTCCAGAATACCCGTTTCTGGTCATGAAAAAGCACCAGATCTCCAACGGTTATTGTCTGTTCTTTTCTTGTTGTTGTGCTGTTGGCAAGCGATTCAACAATCTTGAACAGTGCGGCAATACGTACCGGGAGGAAATCAAGGGTTGTGGTGTTCTTTGACAGATAGTCCCAGGCTCCCAGGCGCAGCCCACTGACCCGGTAGAGATCGGAATCTCTGGCAGTGAGAAAGATTATAGGGATAACAGGTGAAAGTTGGCGAAGCTGGGAACAGAGAGTAAAGCCACCCTCCATCTCCTCTTCGAGCATGACATCAAGTATCGCCAGATCGGGCAATTCCTTTATAAAAGCGGCACTTGCCTGCCGCCGGTTTGCATAGCTTCGGACGCTATAACCTTCACGTTGAAGGGCCTGACTGTAATTGGCGCGGAGAAGATCGTCATCCTCTACCAGTGCTATTGTATAGGTCATGTTTTAGGTGTTCTTTTTTTACAAGGTTGTTGATAAACGATACTTCAGTTTCTTCCTTCTGGCCACCTTTCTTCAATATATCCCGAAATTTTTAAAAAAGGAGTCGGTGTCATAAATCATCATAATATTTTTTCAAATTGTCATTTTCCTGAGAAGAAAAGGTCATTTTTTTCTGATTTATTAGAGGGATCAAAATCTTATATCTTTACACAACAGGGAGAAAGACATGAACGAACAGAAACAACATCTCAGGCAGTCACGAAAAACGAGTTTTTGGGACCCGGGAAATCTGCTTCTTGTAATTTATATTGCTGTTGTTGTCGTCATTGTTGCCGGCAGTGCCTTTCGTCTTAATGCGGCAGAGGGGAAAGTTCAGGGATTACCTGATAAGATTGTTCAGGGTCAGTTGTATATGGTAGAGGAGAACGATCTTTTCGTCGCCTCACCTCTAAAAAAAGAGTTGGTAGCAATGTCGGTGAGCGGTATTGTCAATCGGGTTGAGGTTGAGCAGCATTTTGTTAACAGCTCAAAAAAGTGGATGGAGGCAATTTATGCCTTTCCTCTTCCTGATGAGAGCGCGATTGATCATCTGACGTTATACGTTGGAGAAAGAAAAATTATCGGCGTAATTCAGGAGAAGAAGAAGGCTGAAAAAAGCTATCAGAAGGCAAAAGAGGAGGGACGCAAGGCAAGCCTTCTGGTTCAGCATCGACCCAATATCTTTACCACAAAAGTTGCCAATATTGCGCCGGGAGAAAAGGTTATCGTAAAAATTGCTTATCAGCAGACTGTTAAATATGAAAGCGGAGTCTTTTCTTTCCGCTTTCCCATGGTGATTTTCCCTCGTTATATTCCCGGAACTCCTCTACAGCGAAAGGAGCGTTCTGCCGCTGAGATCTCTTCCGGTAGTGTGGTCAGTTTTTCTGAGCAGGGATGGGCGGTTGACACAGATTCTGTTCCTGATGCATCAAAAATTACTCCTCCTGTTGATATTGAGGGGGAGGAACCGATTCCGGTCGAATTGTCAATTGATCTTGCCGCCGGAGTTGCGTTGGCGCAGGTTCGTTCGCGCTATCATGGAATGAGGACAGAAAAACTTGGAAAAGGCCATTATCAACTGGTTTTTACCGGAGAGGTTAAGGCTGATCGTGATTTTGTTCTTGAGTGGCAACCGGTAAATTCTTCCCAAACCAGTGCCGCGTTTTTTTCTGGACAGCAAAGCGGAGAGGATTACTCCTTGCTGATGTTGATGCCTCCGCATTCAAAAAGCAGTGATGTCAACGCACCGAGAGAACTGGTGTTGATCATTGATATTTCCGGTTCGATGTCCGGTCCATCGCTGAGGCAGGCAAAAGAGGGAGTGAAACTTGCTCTGCAACGGCTACGAGAGGAAGACATCTTTAATATTATTGTCTTCAATGATAAGGCCCGGGCATTCTATCCCCAATCTGTTTCAGGAGAAAGGCAACAGATTGAAGACGCCATTGCCAGGGTGGAAAGTCTTCGAGCTGAGGGTGGAACAGAAATGAGAGAAGCCCTTCAGCTTGCCTTTGATGGAGAAAACAAACATAGCAGGTTGCGGCAGGTGGTTTTCCTTACAGATGGAGCTGTGGGCAATGAAAGAGAGCTTCTGGAAATAATTGCTTCCCGTCTGGGAGATTCCCGTCTGTTTACGGTAGGGATTGGTTCTGCCCCAAATTCTTATTTTATGACCAGAGCCGCGGAAATTGGTCGTGGTAGTCATCTCTATATTGGAGACATCAAGGAAGTGGCCAGCAGGATGAGAGAGCTTTTTCTCAAACTGGAAAACCCTGCCTTGCGTGACCTTCAGATTAACGCGGCAACCACTCTGGAAATTTTTCCGCAACCCCTTCCTGACCTCTACTATGGAGAACCTCTTTTTGTCGCCATAAAAGGAAGTTACGGAGAGACGTTGCGGGTTAGTGGCAAATTTGCAAATAACAGGAAATGGCAGGTAGAAGTTGACACCGGCAAGAGGCAACAGCGGACGGGAATTGATGTCCTCTGGGCCCGGAAAAAGATCCGTTCGCTGATGCAAGTTGAAAGTCTTGATATGCGAGACAGCAAAGAGAGTCGGCAGGCGATTGTTGACCTTGGCCTTAAGCATCATCTGGTTACCGCATATACCAGCCTTGTGGCGGTCGATCAGCAGGTCAGCCGTCAGGGAGATGAACCTCTGGGCAAAGGGGTTGTCAAAACGGCATTGCCACATGGTGCAAATGCTGCGATGATTTTTGCCGGCGGAGCTCAAAGTGGAACAACCAGCGAAACCCGGATTGTCCTTGGCATGTTGATGCTTGCTGCCGGACTTTTCATGCTTAGACGACAACACAGGAAATGCGAAAGAAGATAATGGCACAACGCAGTATTGCTCTGGTCTTCATGCTTGTTGGAGCAGTATCTGTTGCCAGTGGATTTTTGATCCCTGCCAAGGCTTTGCTGGCACAGATACTGCTTCAGCATGCCTGGGAGAAAACCCTGGCCATAAAAAATGCCGGACAGGGTATGACAATAAAACCAGCAGTACGCCCATGGCCATGGGCAGATACCTGGCCGGTGGGTCGAATCCGGGTTGCTGATCTTGGTGTTGAACAGGTTATTCTCGAAGGAAGCAGTGGTGAAGTTCTCGCTTTCGGTCCAGGTCATGAACCTGGCTCCGGTTTGCCTGGAAGCCGAAAGCATGTTGTCCTTTATGGGCACAGGAATACCAGTTTTTCATTTGTCAAAGAGTTGCGCCAAAATGATATTATTGAACTGGAAGGAGCTGAAGGTGAGGTCCGTTACAGGGTTCGAAGAGCAGAAATCGTTGATGCCTCTGAGCTCTTTCTTGACAAGGATGATGCTGGTGGCTATCTCAGCCTGGTGACCTGTTATCCTTTTGTTCAGCCTGTTCCTGGGAGCACTCAGCGCTATCTGATTACAGCTGAGATGCTATAAAATATTTTGTTCATTTCCCGATGTGTCATGTAAGGTGTTCGACAGATTTCCCTCTTCTTTGATATGTAGCGGTGGTGAAAACATGCCGGTATCGATTCTTGCAGAAAAGGTGTATTTCATCGTAGCTTGTTGTTTTTTCAATAGTTTGTTGATCAGCTGCAAACCACCGACAAGATCAACTGTAGCATGGAGGTTAATATCCGTTTCACCGTATCCCTTAATAGTTGGCAGATTGTTGGCGACGCCTGAGAGGAGCTTCTCATCTTCAAGGGAGATGGTGTAAAAAACTCCTTTAAGTGGAATGGAGCGGCGGTTGGGATTGATAATATGGAGGCCAATTTCAAATTCCGGTAGAACCCCTTTTGGGTTTGGGATTATCCGGAAACTTTTCAGGCCGACACTTGGTTGCTGGTAATGCGGGCTGATTGGTGCGCATGAAGAAATGATAAAAACAGATATAAGCATAATTATGTTGTTCATTACGGTTGTCCCATAGCTATGTCTCCACGGTGAGAGTTGTGGAGAAATTGGTCTGTTACAGATCCTGCCAGAAGGTTTCAAAGAGGTTCTTAACCGGTTGTTTTTCAAAAAGGTTTGTTGCGGCCTGAGGAACTCTGGAATTACCTCCTTAACTTCTATCATAAATGTTTAAAAAGTTACTTTTGAGCAGGGAAACGAAGGTGGTCTTTTGTTTGTTGAACTCACAATACCATTTGCAGCCTGTAATATCCACGGCCAAAAACAGAAAACAACATGACAGCCTTTCGAAGAGGAAGTATTTTTGTCCTAAGTATATTTTTGATGTATTAATATTTTTTATCTTTTTTTATAATTATCAAAGAGGACTGTGACGTAAAAGTCTTTGTAAAGACTTTTACCTGGAAAAATTTTTTCAGGACGTTGTGGTTTTTTCGAGGAAAAGAGAGGTGTTTTTCTTTTTTGCCCTGTATTATGGTATCCAGAGATCTGTCTTTATGGGAACGGTTGTGCTCTGTCACAAGTATAATCTTTAAAAAGAAACAAGAGGCCAAAATCATAATATGGATATTTTCAACAAGGAAAAACTCCCTCAAATCACTCTTCTCGTCCTCGTTCTGATTATCTCCCTGATTTTTTTTCGAATGATTTCGCAATTTTTGATGGCCATTTTCATGGCAGGACTGCTCTCTGCGGTGGTGGTCCCAGTTCATAGATATCTGTGTAAAAAATTGCATGGCCGCAAAGTTCTCTCCGCCGCCATTACTGTTCTTGCTGTTATCCTTTTGATTCTGGTTCCCTCATTAATACTTATAACAATGGTTGTCAGCCAGGCAATCACCATCGGCCAATCCGTTACTCCATGGATACAGTCATTTATTGAACAGCCGACAATTCTTTCAAACTATCTTAGTGAACTTCCTTTTTATGACCAGATCGATCCATATCGTGATGTTATCCTGCATAAGGCGGGGAAAATGGTGGGCACCATTTCCTCTTTTCTTGTTAGTTCTCTTTCTGCTTTTACCAGGGTAACAATTGACGCCATTTTCGCGATTATCATAATGCTCTATGTGATGTTTTACTTTCTCAATATGGGTGATATCCTGTTAGAGAGAATTCTCTATCTTCTGCCACTGGATGACAAGAGTGAGCGGCAACTTCTCCAACGTTTTACCTCGGTAACAAAAGCAACCTTGAAAGGTGTTGTCGTTGTTGGAATTCTGCAGGGAACAATCTGTGGAATAGCCTTTGCGATTACTGGAATTCAGGGAGCAGTCTTCTGGGGAACAGTCATGGCTGTAACATCTATCATCCCGGCTTTTGGTACTGCTCTTGTCTGGGGCCCGGCGTTACTTATCATGCTTCTTGCCGGGCAATTGGCCAACGCTGCGATCCTTGTTTTGATGTGTGGTCTTTTCGCGGGCAATCTTGACAATATCATTCGTCCAAGACTGGTCGGAAAAGATACCGAAATGCACGATCTCTTTGTACTGTTTGGTACCCTTGGCGGAATCTCGATGTTTGGTCTGCCTGGAATCATTATTGGCCCGATTATAACAGCCCTTTTTATCACTGTCTGGGAAATCTATGGGGAAAAATTTCAAAACTATCTGCCAGCAGTCAACAGTTCTTTTGCTCAGTCTGAGAACAAAAAGGACAGTGTTTCGGAACCAGAAAAATAATGCCTTATCTTCTTCTTTGCCTGTCTGCTGTTTTCTGGTCGGGGAATTTCGTCCTCTCCAGGGGCATGCACAATGAAATTCCCCCGTTTGCTCTTTCCTTCTGGCGTTGGAGTATAGCACTGCTTCTGTTGGTTATTGTCGCGGGCCCTCATCTCCGCAGACAAAAAAAGATTCTTTGGCAAAACCGCAGTTTTATCGTTGTCCAGGGTCTTCTTGGTGTTGCCGGTTTCAATACTCTGATCTATCTGGCAGTGCAGCATACCACTGCAATTAATACTGTACTGGTCAATTCCTGCAGCCCCATTACTATCGCTATCGTCAGTTGGCTTTTTTATCAAGAGAGAATTCGTTTGCGACAGGGTTGTGGTATCTTGCTTTCTCTTTCCGGAGTGCTTTATATTATCAGTGGAGGAAACCCCAGCACTCTCTGGCATTTTCAGTTTAATGTGGGAGATCTTTTGGTACTGGTGGCTGGATGTTGCTGGGCCTTTTATTCGGCAAATTTCAAACGGTATCCTCAAGGATTGCACCCGCTCGCTTTTCAGACTGCTATTGTTATTGTCGGGGTATGCGCTCTTTTCCCATTCTGGCTTTGGGAATTGTCTTCCGGAAGTGTCATGGAAATTTCCGGGGGCACCATACTGACTATTGGCTATGTCGCATTCTTTGCCTCCGTTCTCGCTTTCATCTTTTGGAACAGAGGAGTAACCGCCCTTGGCGCTAATGTCGCCGGTTCTTTTATCCATTTGATGCCTGTTTTCAGCACTTTTCTTGCCGTCTATTTTCTTGGCGAACACCTGACACTGATCCATCTTGTTGGGGTAGGATGCATTTTCAGTGGTATTTTTCTCACTACAGTCTCTTTCCGTTAGACGGGGGTGATATCAGCCTGGTTTTCGGTGTAACAGGGGTAAAAGTGATTCCCGGGAAATATCGGTAAGGCGAGAGCTGTACTTTTTTTTCCTTGGAAATATGGTATCATTGCTTTTCTGGCAGGAATTCTCTCCCTGAAAAATAATTTTTCACCAGATTTCAGGCGAGCAGGCGAGAGGCTTGATCACGATATCCACTCCCAAAGCTCTGTTGGCAAGCAATACAAGAAAGCCGAAAGGAACCTTCTTCGAGCTTTCTTTCAAGATGAACCATTGACGAAAGAGAATTATGAACGGTGCAGACATCCTTGTAAAAACCCTTGAAGATCTCGGTGTTACCAAAGTATATGGCTATTCGGGGGCGGCTATCCTTCCCGTATTCCATGCCCTTGGTGGCAGCGATAAAATTGATGTGATAACAGGCTCCAATGAACAATCCTGCGCATTTGCCGCAGCGGGAGCCTCCCGTGCCACCAATGAAGTTGGAGTGGCAATTGTTACCTCCGGGCCGGCGATTACCAATACACTCACCGCTGTTGCTGATGCAAATGCCGATTCCATTCCGCTGCTGGTTTTTGCCGGACAGGTTTCCTCTGAGATGCTTGGCACCGACGATTTTCAGCATATTGATGTTATTAATGTCTTTGCCAAGGCGGCGAAAAAAGTAATCATTGTTACCAGTGCGTGCGATATTGAAGAGATTATCAAAGACGCCTACTTTTATGCCAAGGAGGGGAAACCCGGCCCGGTCGTTATTGATTACACCATTGATGCCCAGCGTGCCGATATGGAATATAAGGGACTCTCTCCTCAGATATACAAGGGCAAATATGATGACGAACGTCATCTTGGCAAAGAGCAGTGCAAGGCGTTTTTTGACCTGCTTAAAAAAGCAAAACGGCCATTGCTCTATATCGGTGGCGGGATGAATAACAAGCGTGCCAGCAAGGTTATTCGCGAGTTCAATGATATCTTTGCCATTCCCTCCATTAACAGTTTGATGGGAAAAGGGGTGCTTGATGCCTATCGTCAGACTTCACTGGGAATGCACGGCATGTATGGTGTCCCCTCCGCCAACAGGGCAATTCTCGAAAACGATCTCTTTATTGGTTTAGGTATTCGCTGGAATGACAGGGTATCGCAAAAAGTTGGGGAAACGGGAATTGAAGCCGATATCGCTTATATTGATATCAATCCGATCAAGGTTCAGGAGATTCGTGCAACCCGTTTCCCGAAATTCAGTTTTATTGGTGATGCGGCCACCGCACTCGAAGACCTGCTCGAATACGCGCAACAGCATCCGATAAGCCTTGATATAGAGGCGTGGCGGCAACGGGTCATTGAGCTTAAACGACAATATCCGCTGGGTTACAATACCGGAGCTGCTGCTGTTCAGCAGGCCGAGGTGCTGGCACAGCTGGCGCAGATCATGCCGGGAAATATTCGCGTTACCACAGGGGTTGGCAACCATCAGATGCTTGCCGCTCAATATCTGAAGATGGCACAGCCAAAATCCTTCCTGACCTCAGGTGGTTTTGGAACAATGGGCTTTGCTTTGCCAACAGCAGTGGGAGCTGCTGTCGCCGACCCGTCTACACCGGTACTTGCCATTGATGGTGATTCCTGCATACGGATGAATATGGGAGAACTCTACACCATCGGAACCCGTAAGTTATCGATAAAAGTAATAATGATGAATAACCGCAGTGCCGGTATGGTCCGTAACATCCAGACGGCAAAATTCAATGGCCGTATTGTTGCGACTGACGAGCCAGGTATTTCGGTAAGTTATGCCAATATTGCGAAAGAGTGTGGTTTCGCCCATACCGATACTCTGGAAAAGCATGAGGATGTCATTGAAAAACTGCAAAAACTGCTTGCGACACCAGGATCAGGTTTCCTTGAAGTTATAACCGACAGAGAGGAGGTCCTCTATCCCATTATCTACCCTGGAACAGGATATCAGGATATGGTGACGGGACCGTATATGAAAGACTGACAGACAATTATATTCAAACAGACAGAGAAAATGGAACAGCAAACCTACATTCTTACAATGCTGGTGGCAAACAAACCGGCGGTAACATCAAGGATTACAGGACTTTTTTCCGGACGGGGATACAATATGGAGAGTATTTGTGGCGCGCCAACCCATGATCCCGGCATTTCACGGATTACCATAAAAACAAGGGCAACTCCTGATAAACTGGTGGAGATTATCAACCAGCTCAATCGACTTATTGATGTTATAAAATTGCGGGACATGACCCTTGAAGAAAAGGCGGTCAAGCGTGAAATGGCACTGGTCAGCGTTGATAATGCCAGCAAGGACCGCCCCGAATTTACTGCAATACTGAATGCGGCAGGAGCGAGGATCGTCAGCGAAGCATCTGATTCTGTCATTGTTGAGATTACCGGCACCGAACAGAGTGTCAACGAGCTTATCGACAGTCTGCGTCCCTTTACCATTTATAAAGTCAGCCGATCCGGAGTGTTGGCTCTCTATCGTGAGCTTGAAAAAGCATAAGAGCGGGTGGTATGGAACTGCCATAAAAAGAGGCAAAAAAGAGACAATGGCGCCTGTAACCAGAAAAGAAGCAATTATGGAAGCGGCATAATTTTTTTGCGGCCAAAGGGATCCTGCGGATGCGGCAGTAACGACTCTGGCCAATCAAGCTAACATCGAGATGTCTATAACCATACGACACTTCTCTCATCCCCTTCTGCGGGTGCAAAATTTTTCTGTTAATCCCGGAGAATCATGGAGTATATACGGAAATAATCTGTCCGGTACAAGCGTACTACTTCAACTGCTGACCGGTGCGTTACGTAATTACAGTGTCAAAGAGCTTGTCCTTCCCTGTAACCCGGGAATTCTCAGTTTTGCAAAACAGCAGGAAATATTTGAGAGAGAGCTGGTAAATGATGATTCAGATTTTCTCGATTATCCTGATCCCGGAACTCTGGTGCGGGAATTTGTTCCAGACTGGAAGCAACACCTTGCTCTTTTTCAGGCGCTTGACATGGAGCGTTGTCTTGATACCGGATATCGTCAGCTCAGTTCCGGTCAGAATCGTAAACTTCTTTTGTTGATGGAACTCACCAGAACAACTGACTGCTTGATTCTTGAAAATCCCTTTGATGGGCTTGATCCAAAGAGCAGGGAGGAGATAACAAAAGCGTTGAAGTTGCAGATGAGACAAGGACATACCCTTCTCTTTTTTGTCAGCACTCAAACAGATATCCCTTCCTGGTGCAGCCATCTTGCGCTAATCAGGGATGATGAGCTTGTCTTTTGTGGAAAAATGCCAAAAGAAAAAGAGCGCAACTCTTTGCTGCAAGCGGTCAGTGGCTGCGATCAGGATTATGGCGAATTTGATTTTCCTTTACGTAAGGACAAAGAGGAGCTTGTTTTTCTTGAAAACGGTTTTGCAGGTTATGGCGGCAACAAGCTTTTTTCCGGAGTAAATTTACGTATCTGCGATGGCGATCATACTCTGGTAACCGGCTGTAACGGTTGTGGAAAATCAACCTTGTTTGAGATCATTACCGGAGATAACCCCAAATGCTACAGCAATGAGTTACGGATTTTTGGGAAGAAACGGGGCAGTGGCGAGTCTATCTGGGAAATAAAAAAAGAGATGGGAATTGTCTCTCCCGCCCTTCACCGTGAACATCGTGGAGTTGGAACGGTTTTGCAGGTTGTGTTGTCCGGACTTTTTGATTCCATCGGTCTCTATACTCCACCAACAGCAAAAGAGATAGCCCGGGCAAAAAAATGGCTGGCCTGGACAGGTCTTGCTCAAACTGCCTCTACAGCTTTCCGTAATCTTGATTATGGAAAACAGCGTTTGATTCTTATCGCAAGAGCTCTGGTCAAAGAACCAAAACTACTGATGCTTGATGAACCGACACACGGGCTTGATGACAGTCACAGGCAACGGCTGCTCAGCTTTCTCGAAAAGGTCGCACGACAGAGAGGTGCAACGATCTTCTATATTAGTCATCGCCAGGACGAATACCGCTCGTTTTTTCGCCAGAGAATAGTCCTTGAGGATTATCTGTATAAAATCAGATAAGGCCAGGCCTTGTAGCGTCAGATTGTGTCTTAAGCGATCTTGCAATTACCAAAATATCTCGCCTGCTATATTTTATTCTTTTTTCCTGAAGCGGGGAAAAATTTAAAGAAAAGATACCAGACAAGGTACCAGAAAAATACCGAAAGAATAAACCAGAAGACGGCACCGATCAACAGGGGTTCACCATTTGTTGAAGGTAAAGCGATCACATAATGGTGACCAAAAAGCTCTTCCAGTCGTTCTGAACGATACGTCTCATTGATAAAAGCGAACAGAAAAAAAAGTGGGATGATTTTTCTGGCCACTCCCAGCAGTAAACCTTCAAAGAAATAGTCGTAATAGGCTTGATTCAGTTTTGCCTGATCGATATTTCGCGCCAGTCTTCTTCCTTTCTCCCGGTCTTCGCATTTGCCCGCTTCTTCTCTTACTGCATGCCAGTGTTTGAAATCAGCTTCCAGCGCTATAAAACGTTTGGTAATGATAATACGGTTAAGAAATTTGGTCAGGCACACCGCCAAAAACGCTATGATTGAAATTGTCAGAGCCCCACCGAGAGGATGAAATAAACTGGTAAACAAAAAAAACAGATCGCTGAAAGAAGTAAAAAGCGAGACAATCAGCATCCAGACGCGATCCAGAAAATTATCAAGGTTTTCCATTGGATATTTGGGAAAAAGAAGAGATACTCCCGCATTGTAAAAAGCAATGCGGGAGTGGAGAGTTCATTCTCAGATCAAATCCATACTTCAATCTTGAAGAAGCGGAAAAACAGGAAGAACAGGGTGAAGGCCAAAACAGCCTTTAACTGTATTTCGCTGAAAAGTTTCTGCGCCCTGCTGCCCAGCATACCACCGGCAAAACCACCGATAATGATTGCACCGGCCAGTATCCAGTCAGGCCAGTACCCGATCATCACATACCCAAGGAAAGAACCGATACTGGAAAAACAGGTCCCAATCAGAGAAATAGGTACGGCAACATACATTGGCAATGCGCCGATACTGGTCATTGCTGGCACGAGGAGGAAGCCGCCACCAATACCGAAAGAGCGGGAGACGATACCGATAAGCACCCCGAGGATGGCAAAAAGCAGCGGATTGATCTTGAATTCTTCGCCCCAGAATTTAAAGCGATAGTCGAGCAGCCCGGTCCTGATCGGTTCGATGGAGCCCATTTCCATTGCTCCGCCGGTCTCCTTTGCTTTTTTGACCGCGGCGTTAAACTTTTGGGTCATTGCTTTGATGTTTTTACGCTTGTCCATCGCTTTTGGTGTCATCTCGGTAAGAGTTTTGATTCCCATGGCGACAACAAGAACAGCCAGCCACTCTTTGTAGGCACTCATTGGCAACAGCGCGGAGACATATTTGCCGAGCCAGATCGAACCAATGAAAATACCGATACCAAAAGAGATTCCGACTGGCCAGGCGACACGTCTTTCCACTACCGCAAATCGGTAAAAGGAACCGAGAGGGGAGAAGAGAGTCAAGGCCATATTGGAGGGCTTGAGTACGTTAGCGGCATTCACGCCGACAGGTCCCATGGTGTTGACTACCAGAACCTGGAAGGCAGCCATCAGTAGTCCCCCCGCAGCGCCGATCATTGAGAAATAAGTTCCAACAAGGATTGCGCCAATTACAATCCAGAGAGGATTCATATAGCGATATCCCTTGTTAAGCCAGAATCCTTTCCCTGCAAGCGTAAATTCGGTTTCTTTTACGCCATTGACATAGACATCAAACTCGGTATTTGGCGGAGTATGGCGATAACTCTTGAAAGTAGCGGAAAAGATCCCGGTCTCCTTGTCAAGATTGATTTTGGTGCCTTTATCCCAGTAGTTGGTGCTGGATTCGTCGCCAAGAACAGTTCTTGAAAAGATAACAATTTTACCAACCCGGTTGCCTTCCTTGACGATGGTATTGATTCCGTAATTTGTTTCGTTGGCCCATCTCAGGAAATTCCATTGTTCTGCATTCTTGATCGGGCCGAGGCCTGCCTTGGCGGAACTATCAATAGAATCAAAGTCCTTGGTCAAAAGATAGGAGTATGTTGAGTAAAGTCCTTTGGTGCGGCCTTTGCCAAGAATAACAGCTGGGCCACCATAGCGGGTATCATCAACACGTTTCCCAAAAGCATTGGGATTCGAGGTGAGAACATAGTAGAGAGGCGGAATAGAGGTATCCATTCCAAAACCCCGCTTCTCGGTTACTTTGGCAAACTTGTTCTTCTCATGTGGCATTGTCGCATCAGCAGGTTTAAATTCATTTTGCTGGGCTATTGTCACATAGAGTTCCTGTCCAGGTTCAATCTTGCCTTCAATGGTAACGGTGTCGCCAACCATTCCATCTGTTATAACTTTTGTTTCTGCCATTGCCATTCCAGAACTGGCGAGAAGAACGGCAAGTGCGCCAGCAAGAAAGGATGTTTTCATAATTTCTCCGTAATAGTTAATAGTTAATCTTCTTGATCTGTGCTATTTTTTTCTCAATAACTCCTCCTTGTAATAAATTGCTTCTTTTTTTCGTTTTGTTTTTGTCTGAACGTGCTGTTAATGCCGATCTGACTGCCTTTTCTTTTTCGCAATCCAATTTCCAAAGATCATCCCAATATAGCCTGCCAAAAAGGTAAAAACAGCACTGGCAGTGAGAACTGACCACCACTCCTGAGCAAAAACGAGAGGGAAAAACAGTCGTAAACCGAGAACTCCGACCAGCGCATAGAGAAGACTGAAAAGGCCATGAGTTAATCTTGGCCAGGAAATCTTTTCCAGCTTCTCGATAAGATTATATCCAGTAACCATACCGTTAAAACCTGTAAGCAGAGGCAGAAAAACCACGAGGCCAGTCGCATCCATGAACAGAGAGAAAAAGCCAACGAGTAATATCACTCCACCAATACCTGTTAAGGCCAGGAGTAAAAGTGTTCTGAAAAAAGGTTTTCCCTTATCCATCTTATTTTGTTTCCATCCATACAAATTGCAGTGCGTGGGTCGTGCATTTGGTTACACATGCCGGTTTTAATCCTGCATCAATACGATCGTAACAGAGATCACATTTTACAGCTTTGCCATTGGCCGGATTTTTTACAGGGATATCCCATGGGCATGCCCGGGTGCAGGCCATGCAGCCAATACATTTTTCCTGATCAATAAAGACGATGCCATCTGCCCGCTGTATCATCGCGTCTGTGGGGCAGACCGGAACGCAGAGAGGCTGTTCGCAATGGCGGCAGTGGGAAAAGGTAATTCCCAGTCGAGGCACGCCATCAACATTGCGCAAAGGACTGGTAGTAATCTCACAAAGCAGGGGACCAACGGGAAGTTTTTTATTTATCTTGCAATGCACTTCACAGCCATGACAAGCAATACAGCGACGAGTATTTAAATGAATAGTATATTGTTTCATGATTTTTTCTCAAAGTGCAATATTTTTCCTGTTATTACGAATACTTTTTCGTACCCGGACAAAGTTTTCACAAAGATTTATGCAGCCACCGGCCTGATCCCAGTTGGAGAGGGAACCGACCATCAACTTCTGATCGCTGAGACCACTGTGATAACTGCGGCTTTGACGAGGTATTTCCTTACCAAATCCATGGGTGGTATAGACTGCTTCTTGAGAGATAAAATCAGTAACATGAGCTTTTACCGTACCGGTGTATCCGTTTTTCGCAGAAGATACTTCAACAAGATCTCCATCTTCAACACCCAGTTTTCTTGCCGCCATACTGTTGATCCACAGACAATTTTCCGGCATTTGTTCCGATAATAATGGATTGTTGATAGTATGGCCCTGGGTATGAACGGCAACCTTGCCATATATCAGTCGGAACATGTCCTTTTCCGGAGGAGCTTCAGGAGCTTCAAAAGGTTTGAGTGAGGGGAGGCCTGCGGCTGTCAGTTTTTCGCTGACAATTTCAATTTTTCCACTGGGTGTCTTGAACTTTCCGTCGAGTTTGTCTCGATCATAAAAAATCGGAGTGCTGGTCAGCTCAACAAAGCCTTTTTCATCAAAATCCTCAATGGAATAGCCTGTTGGTTCGAGTTGCCATTTCCAGAACTCTTCAATCGTATCAAAGGGAAGAAAATCCGGCATATCCAGTTTTGTTGCGAGATCCCGGAAAATTTCCCAGCCGGCCCTGGTATTATAACGGGGGGGGACGACCTGTTTTCTCAATGCCAGACGAGGTTTGAGACCTTTTTGTTGAACGATGAAATTATCCCGCTCAAGATAGGTGGATTCAGGAAGAATAACGTCACTGTACCAGCCAAATTCACTGTAATTGGTATCAATAGAGACCAGAAGATCACATTTGTCGAGAAGCCGCTTTTGTTCTTCCGGATCTGGCATTCCGGAAAGAAGATCATGACGCATTGCAATCCAGGCTTTGACCGGATATGGTTTTTCGGTCCGCAAAGCTTCGTAAAAGAGATGAACCAGACCGGGCCCCTTATCAAAGTGCTTGTATTTCCAGCCAATTCCATCAGCGCGTTTGATGTCCGGTTTTGCCACATCTATCGATCGGATACCTTTTTTCCCGCAATCTCCAGCTCCTTTCGGAATAAAAAGTCCACCCTTCATTTCGATATTTCCCATCAGTACATTGAGAATATGCAATGCCCTGCTGGAGTAGAAAGAGTCCCGATAACGGGCAAGATTCCAACCCGGATGAAAAATGACATTAGGGCGATCCTCTCCAATCTCTTCAATAAAGGCGTTAATATCCTTTTCTCTGATCTTGCACTCTCTTGCGGCCCATGCAGGTGTGTAGGGTTCGATAAACGTACAGAGCTCCTCAAAGCCACTGACATATTTTTCGAGAAAATCCTTGTCATAATAGCCCTTCTTGAGAACCCCGTGGATAACACCGAGAGCAAGGGCATAATCGGTACCAGGACGAACCTGAAAGAATCTGGTTCCCTTGACACCAGTCATGGTCTGACGAACATCAACATAGGTGAGCCGACCTCCCTTGTCCAGCATATTGAGGGTCTGGATGTTTTCGGCAATACGCAGTGCGGAAAACATATCCCGTCCAAAGAGGACAAGATGTTTCGCATTACTGATATCGTACGCGAATCCCTTTCGACCAACACCATTTATCGACAGGCTCGCGTGATGGGTGTTTCGTCCGCATACCGAATCATGGTTGGTGTAGTTGGGAGAACCAAAGGCATGGATAAAACTCTTGTATAAACTCTGCCAGGGACCTCCCCGGCTCGATAAAACGACAGATTCCGGCCCATACTTCGTGCGAATACCTTGAAGCTTTTGGGCAATATAGTCCAAAGCCTCATTCCAGTCGACTTCACGCCAGCGTCCCTGACCCCGTGCCCCATCGCGAACAAGCGGAGTCTGCGGCCGCTGATCGTCTTCGAGCAGGGCGATACCGGCACTACCTTTGGCGCAAAGGGCGCTGTTGAGTTGGTGAGGGTTCCCCTCAATCCAGGTAATCTGCCCGTCTTCACTCTCCACTTTGATTGGGCAACGGACAGTACACATGCCACAGAGAGAGTATGTGGTTCTTGTCATTTCAATTCCTTTTCAATTCTTGGGTGGTTTTGGAAAAGGCGGGGTCACCCAGGGACTTTTAACCTTTTCTTCCGGTTTTCTGTTGTTTACTGGTTTCATACAACTCGCACTCTTCCTCAAAGAATAAAAATATTGATTAACGCACGAGTGCAACAGGTAGCCACTCAGGGTAAGCATGGTTGCTTTCTTTTCCCTCTCTTGACTTTTGACATCTCTGTTTCGCTGATTTTGTTACGTTATAGAGAGGATAGCTGGTTCAGTATTTTATGTTTTGTAGGTATGAATGCGTTTCTTTTTTAGAAAAACTTACGGTTTTGGCTCCTTTTCTCGTCAAAAATTTGTTGTAACGGCACTGGCGTATCCTCGACATCGTTCAATAGGGAGAGATTGGCTATTGAATTCTTACGAGGAAAATAATTGTCGCAGTAGAATACGATACAAAAATGCAGCTTCTGTTTTGTTGGCTCCAAAACGTTATCCATTTGGAATTAAAACAGAATCGGCAAGATACGACAATGTCGTAGTTCAAAATAATTATGCGAATCAATAAAAGCAATCTAGTCAAAAGATGCAATAAAAATCAGTATGGTACCAAAAACTATTCTCCGGACAGCCCTTGTTCTTTTCGGTAACTATCTGTAACTAGTAGTGAAAAAAGGGGAGAAGATATTTCGTTTTTTTTCTCTTTTTGTTGATTGGTTATACGTTCTTTGCTTTTTTCTCGGCAGCATAAAAAAAATCAGATATTGACTATATTTTTTGAATTCTCTAATATGATTTTTTGTTCTAAATACAGTAAAGACAGACGAAAGCGAAAACCCTTATTGCAATTCAGGAGGAAACATGGCACCATTTATTCCCATTGCTTGCGGTATTGCCGGGGCAATCACCTGTGCGTTGGCAATTGAAACGGGTAGGGGGACAAAAAGAACAATCAAACGGCGACAAAAACGGAATGCAAGGAAAAAAGCCCGACATTGAGATGAGAAAGGAAGTGGCAAAAATTGCCATGACCACAGCACTTGGTGTGGCTGTTTTCACAGCACCTTTTTTGAAAAAAAATAGAACCGCCAAGAGTATTCATACTGGCGCGGGTGTTTTGCTGACCGGCTTTGCGCTCTGGCATCATATGCTTTACCAGCCGGAAAAACGCGTGAAAAATTCTCCCAAGGAAAAAAAGGATAAAATTTTAAGCGAGAATAACTTGAAAAGAGAAAAATGAATTGTGCTGGTCTGTTTCTCTGTCTATACCAGAGAGTAGATTTAAAAATAATTTTTTGGAAAAAATAATCCAAGAGTCAGGGAATGCGTTGCATCCCGCTGACTCTTGGACAGCTTTTACAGCGAAGAGACAACGTCTTCAGCCCATTCATCAATCTCACCGCTTACATCTCCGGGATCTCCATCAATTTTCAGAGAAACATTGATATTGTCTGCACCGAGGCTTTTCATTTTCTCTTCGAGTTCATCAACTGCGCCACAGAAAAATTCATAAGAGCTGTCTCCACAGCCAAACACCGCGACTTTTTTGCCTTTAAGATCAGCGTTATCAATTTCATTATCGAAAAATTCCTGGAAATCTTCCTGAAATTCAATTTCGGAATCCCCCCAGGTAGAAGAACCCAGAAGTGTCACATCATATTCTCCGCCCAGCTCAGAGACAGAAACGTCTGTAACATTTTTTACGGTTACCTCAACGCCCTTGCCACTCATAACTTCGCCGATCTGATTTGCAACTGCCTCAGTATTGCCTGTAGTCGAGCCAAACACAATCAACGCTTTTGCCATAATAATTCTCCTTAAAAGATCACTATAAACTCTCTGTCGTCAAAAGACCGAGAGCCCCTCAAGATTCGTTATAAACGAATCAATTAACCATTTGCTTCTTCTTATCTCTGCGGGGACAATGCCCGCAACGACCCTGGTGCTTTCTGTCTGGAGGCACGATAACCCTGCCACGCTCATGACATAATTTTTTCCCAAGTTCTCCCACAAAATAGATATTTTCCCGGGAAAGATCAAGCAACCCAACCATGGCCTGAAAAACCTGTTGTGAGGCCGGAAGTATTTCCGTTATCTCCTTTGTATGAATAAAGATATTTCCAGTGCCATTCCATGTATTGCTGATATATTTTGTCACTTCCTTTGCTGTTGCGGTACTGAACTGTCCCGTCAGCCGGATATGTAAATTGCCAAGTCGAATATCAGAATTCATAACTGTGCCGCTCATCTTATCCTCCCGCATACCAGCAAACGTTGAAAAATTAGATCGCACTAAATCAATACCGCAAAAAAAGAGTGCTTCCGCACTCTTTGTGATTTCTTAGTACCAGATGATTTTTGTGATGTCAAATAATTTTGGTCAGTGACAATAAAAATCAAGGGAACTTTTTTCCTGCTGCATATCCTACCACGCCGACAGTTACCCCATTATGAATCAGTGCTCCGGTCAGTGGCGGAACCAGTCCTGTTACTATGCCGAGAAGAAGAAGAAAATTGAGGCTGATTGCCATGCCATAACTTTGTTTTATGGTCTGATTCATGCCGACCGCCAATTCATGCAGGCGGGCAACTTTTTCCAGACCTCCATACTGCAGGACAATATCTCCATACTCTATGGTGACGTCCGAACCACCGTCAGCAATCGCAAAACTGATATCGGCAGAGGCGAAAGCAGGGGTGTCGTTAATCCCATCTCCAACCATTGCGATCACCGCTTGTGGATGAGTATCACGATATCGTGTAATCCAGCGCGCTTTTTCTTCCGGACTCTGTCCTCCCAGTACTTCATCAAAACCCAGGGAGATCCCGACCTCCTCGGCCTTTTTGGTTAAATCGCCGCTGAGAAGAACCAGTTGCTGAATTCCGTTTGCCCGAAGTTTTGCAAGTGCTTCTTTTTCTTGCCCACGAAAATGCTGTGCTGAAGAAAAGACCGCCAGGCAATTTCCTCTGTAAGCAAGAAACAGCTGATTGGGTTTTCCGTTATCTTCTGCCAGGATTTTTTGTTTTCTGGCAGAGAAAGAGACTCCCGCGTTTTTGAGAAATTTCTCGCTGCCAAGCAGGATTTCGTTGTCGTCAATACAAGCACGAATACCTCTTCCGACCTCAAATTCCAACACTTCTGCATACAACAGTTCAATTCCCTGTTTTGCGACTAGCTTCAGCAGTTTTCTTCCTGTTGGATGTGGCCAGGTTCTTTGCAGACTGGCAGCTAACTGTAGCAGTTTTTCTTCACGAAAGCGGCGATCAAGCACGGTAATCTCCAGCGATTCATCGTCAACAAGGGTCAACGTGCCTGTCTTGTCAACAATGAGGGTCTCTATCTGTGCCGCCTGTTCCAGATAACGTCCGCCTTTTACCAGAATCCCCTCTCGGGAAGAGGCTGCCATTGTTGAACTGACAGCAACTGAAGAAGAGAGACGGAGAGCGCATGGACAGGCGATGATCAGCAGTGTTATCGCTTGCATCAGGCTGCCGGTAAATAAAAATCCAGCAGTCACAATACCGAGGGAAACAGGTACCATAGCCTGGGAGAGTTGATGACTGAAACGCTGTAACTCACCGGGATCTTTCTCTGCGGACTCAACCATGCGGACAATTCCGGCCAGTCGTGTCTCTTCTCCCGTTTTTTCGGCTTCAACAACGATCTCTCCTTCGCGAATCACTGTTCCGCTCAAAACCCGCTCGCCCTGACGTCTGACAATTGGCTGAGATTCCCCTGTGAGCATTGATTCATCGACAAAGGCCTGGCCTTTTCGAATACGACCATCCACCGGCACAACACTGCCTAACCGCAGAACTATCTTATCACCCGGTTGTAAAATATCCGCTTTCACCTCAAACTCTCCACCATCTTTCACCAGCCAGACCTTATCATCTCTCGCCAGTAACATCTCCCTTATTGTCTGGCGGGTACGATTCTGGATAAGGCTTTCCAGCCAGCTGGAAAGGTTAAAGAGCCAGAAGATGGTATATGAGGTAAGAACATTGCCCATAGCAAGAGAGGAGTAGAGCAATACCGTGGAGATCAATCCCATATCAGGACGACCGGTCTTTTTTAAATTCTCTGTCGCTTGCCTTTGAATGGGCCAGGAAAGGGCAACAGTAACGAGGGCAGGTAACGGTAAAAGAGAAGCTGGCTGGGTGACAAAAACACGTTTTAAAAAGAGGTAGAGAAGATACAGACCACTAACAACAAGGGTCAATCCCGATACATGGCGTTTTTTCTTTGCAAGATTGTCTGCGTCCTTTTGCTCAACAGAGTTTTTCTGTCGCATCGGAACAAAGGAGCCGCAGGCCTGTTCGACCTTTACGATAATCTGTTGTAAATCAGCAAGCCCTTGAGGATGGCAAAGGATGAGGGAGCCTGTTTGCGGTCGTGCCTCTACGCGAACAACTCCGTATTGTCCTAAAAGCTCATCTTCGAGATGGTGACAAAGGGATCGATTATTTTTCAGACAAGCATACTGCAAACGTGTCCGATGAAAACACCGATGGCGAAGAATAAAAGGTATCTTCATAAAAGAAGAGCCCGTATTTTGAATTTCTGCCCCAAAATCCCCTTCAGAGACACTGGAGGGGGGAGAAACAACTACTCTGTTCTTCCAGCCATTTCTGCTTTTGCTTCGGCCTTGGCATCTTCAAATTTTTCTTTCATCTCTTCCATTCCACTCTGGGCGGCAGCACTAAGAGAAGAGATTCCCTTGATGACGCCTTTCTGAACGGATTCGTTGGTCACAAGCAGGGCAACAGCAGCTCCAAGCAGTGCTCCTTTCCAGAATTGAGAATCCTGCACATTGACCCCAAGTACTGAACTTGGTGGAGAGGGTATGGCCGAAGTTGGTGTAACAATTGCCTGGGGCTGTTGATACTGATTGTATTGGTCCATGTTATGATGCTCCTTTTCTATTTTGTAAGTAAATAACTGATTCCTGTTCCAGTGGCAACAGCTACTGCCAGCCCTAAAAGGCCACCTGTTGTCAGCGAGGCAGAGGTATAGGTCGCTCCTGCCGCCGCTGCCGCTCCAACCGCTCCCTTTGCCACACTTTCGGTCAAGGCTGTTTTAAAACTGATCTCTCCGGCATTAACCCGATGCAGATTTGTTCCCATTGTGCCTGTTCCAACAATAACCAGCCCCATAAATCCGGCAGCAAGAGCCTCAGAAGCAGCGCTGACATTCTGCTGGGGCTGCTGGTGAAGATACTGGGGATAAAGAGGTGCTGGCGCCTGTGGTGGTGGGGCCATAGCTGTAATTTGAGATGTTTCTGAAGGAGTAGCGGATGTTATTTGGCTCCTTTGCTCTCCTGGGTTGGCGGTAACTACTGTACGTGCAGCTTCTACTGCATTGTCCATACTTTCCTCCTTTGCGAGCAAGAACGCAGAAAAAGAGCGTTATCGTCTTCCTGGTTTTCTTGCTTGTTACTGCGATTGTTCCACATCGGTCTTTTTGGGTTCAACCTCGTCTGAAGCCGTGTTTTCGCCTGCTTTTTGCGGGCGTAACCCGGGAAACAGTCCGTCCACTGTTTTTCCCATAGCAGCACGGAACGGCCCGCTGGTCAGCAGGACTGCGGCAGCGGCTCCGACAACGGCCCCTTTCCAGAGATTTTCATCCCCGGCAACACTGGCTGAGATATTTTTTACCACATCTCCCACCGTTGCCTTGCCTTCTATGAACTGTTCGACAGTTTGAGAGATATGCCCCTGCCGTTGCTGGGCTGCTGCCTGTTCCATTGCAAGTTGCTGCTGAACTGCGGCTAGTTGCTGGCGTGTTGCAATCAGTTCTGCTGCGAGCTGTTCGGTGAGCTCTGACACACCTTCTGGTTGTGTTTTCTGTTCAGTCATAAAATTCCTTCCCTTTAGGTAAGCAATGTGAGCAGTTTTCTGCGAACTTCATCCCGTTGCGCGGGAAAGTTGTCTACCTTGACAACATCTTCCCACAAGGTATAAGGAATCAGGGATTCATCATATTCAATTACTGCAGATAACGCTTTTTTGTTAAGCCGGTACTGTTTAATTCCGGGAATGCGGTCAATCAGTTCCTGTAATCCGTTTCCATCGATATCTTTCAAGTTGTTTACCTTGAACCAGGAGGCTTTGACCCTAATCCTTCCCGGCACATGGTGGGCAATGGAAAAGTGCCGGATATAATCAAGAAAGGTGTCAACCGCCTCTTCATTACTGTATTCCATTTATTCCTCCTTTTGACAATACAATACTGCATGAATATCGACAATATCCCGCACTGTCATAAACAGAAGACGGGGAGCTTTCATGGCAAACGCCTTAAAAGACCAGTTGAGTGAAAGATCAAACACCAACAGCTGATCTCTCTTGCGTATAATACAGTCTACCGGAAGCTGGCGCCTGACTCCGGCAAGTTCGAGGATGCCGGTCAGCTCTCCTTTCCAAATATCTCCGCAATTTGCAAGTGGTATTGAATCGGTGATGTAAAAACTGGTTTCAGGATATTGGAGAAAATTAAAATACTCCTGCATTGCCTTGTTTCGGCTGGCATCTCCTGTTGCAAAACTCATTGTTGAAGCTTTGGCAGCAAAGTTTTCGATTTTGGCCTGTTCCAGATCAACTTCTACCTGACCGACAATTGTGTTTACAGCCCAGCCGCAAAACTTATGCATTGGAGCGTAGGCAACAAAATCAGCACGACTCCTCTCCTGGTTTATGTTGTATCTCATTTCCCTTTCTCTTCAGCAGAGGGTAAGGCTGGAGCCTGCCATCTTAACAGCAGGCTGGAATTCACCAAAATTCCACCTGTATGAAAGATATGGATCATTCCGGCCATGATCGGGGAGAGCATCCCCGCTATTCCGAGTGCGGCTCCCAGCAGATCAGTTGTTACCGCAAAATAATGATTCTGATCAATAACTTTCATTGTTCGGTGGCTGAGGTTTCGTACCATAATCAACCCTTCAAGATTGGAATCTGCCAGGGCGATATCCGCGGCTTCAAGGGCAACTTCTGCACCAGCTGCTCCCATGGCAATACCGATATCCGCATGGGCAAGGGCAAGGGCATCATTTACGCCGTCTCCAACCATTGCAACTGGATAATATTCAGATAACTCTTTTACATAATCGGCTTTTTCCTCCGGCATAAAATCGCCTTCGACTCTATCAAAAGGGAAAACTCTCATCATCGTCCTGGCAACATCCGTGGTATCTCCACTGACAAGGTGTATTTCCCGAACGCCGTCATCTTTAAGGCTGCGTAACACTTGTACCGCTTCTGGACGAACCGGATTTGCCACTCCTATCATTCCCTGGACCTTACCATTTCTGGTGACATAGACAACAGTGTGTCCCCGCTCTTTCTCTTTGCTGGCCCTGTTATTGAACCAGGAAACATCCACCTTTTGTTCTTCCATATATTTGAGATTTCCAACCAGGATTTGATCCCTGCCAGCGACAGAGCAGCTTACACCCCGACCGGGGCGAAACTCACATACCGCATTCGGGCTGATAGCAAGATTTCTCTCTTTGGCGGCAGCAACAATGGCTTTTGCCATTGGATGCTGGTTATGAGATTCGGCAGTCGCAGCCAATGCCAGAATTTTTTCTTCATCAAGGCTTGGTGTTCGTCCAATTACTGAAATAACTTGAGGATCTTCGGTTGTCAGGGTTCCGGTTTTATCCAGACAGTATATTTCTGTCTTACCAACCATTTCCAGATAAAGCCCTCCCTTGATAAGTACAGAATGACGGGCAGCATTGGCAAGAGAAGCGGTAATCGCAGAGGAAGCGGCAAGAACCGTCGCGCATGGACAGGACATTACCAGCATAACAGTCAGGGCACGGAGCGGGTCGGCAGTGACAACAAAGGTTAGTACCGTTGCGGTAAGACCAATGCGTAACAGGCGTCCGGCAAGTTCATCGGCCTTTTGCTCTACCGGAGCCTTTTGCGCCATCGAATCCTCTACCATTTTCATAATATTGGCAAGGTAGGTGTCCTCTCCGGTTTTAACAGTTTGGATAAACAGTGTACCCTGGTTGACAAGGGTTCCGGCAAAGACCTTGTCTCCTTTGGTGCGGTGCATTGCTTCAGCACGGCCATTGATAGAGGCTTCATCAACCAGGGCTTCACCCTTTTCAACAATCCCGTCAACGGCAATCTTTTCGCCAGTATGGACAACCACAATATCCCGTGGCCGGATATCGGCAACAGCCGTTTCCATCTCAATGCCGTTCACCATTACCCAGGCGTTTTGTGGCGCAACCTGAAGAATATCTTTGATAGCCTGACGAGAGCGTCTTGCGACATAATCCTCTGTAAGTTCGGCGACATTGTATATCCATAATATCTGCAGGGCGGAAAAAGCCTCGCCCAGACCAATGGTAGCGAGGGCACCTGCAGCAAGAAAGGGTTTTACCGAGAGTTTTCTTTTTTCCAGCGTATCCTGAACCGCTTCTTTTGTCAGCGGGATCGTGCTTGCTATCGCCGCAAGACCAAGAAAAGAAAACGGAGTCTGTAGTAATGGCAGCCGAAAAAGCCACGATCTTGCCAAGGACCAGGCCATGATCCCGGTAAGAAACATTACCCGTCGGGCCTTGCTGGAAAAAGTCCTCTCTTCTCCTCTGTCGCAGCTTTCACAAGAAGAACAGGTTGCCAGACTCTGTAACGGTTTCTTCTCTGTTTTGAGCTTTCGCTTGTTATCTTTCTTTTGGGAGGCGTGTATCTGTCCGGCAACTTCAGCGAGAATTTGTCTGGCTCCTAACAAAGAGGGAGTAAACCAGATAATAACCGATCCTGTTGCCAGTCGGGTTTCAGCACTTTTCACCCCCCTGACAAGCCGGAGATGGTTTTCCATTGCTATGCAGCTGGTTTCCGCGTAGCGCAACGAGCGAACCCGTAAACGCATCCGGCCCGCCATCGACTGTTTTACCCGGATCCCCAGACGCCGTAAAAGAGCTGTGTCAATTTGTTGTGTATATCCTTTCATAATATTTCTGAACAATTTCTCTGCAACTGTAATTACCGTAAAAGACTTAGGCTTCAGTTAGGGGCAAGAAATTCTCTCCTTTAGTTAAAACAAAAAAACACCGTAAAAATAATTATTTGACAAAACTTCACTCAAAACATATTTTATTAGGCATAAAGGTCAAGCGTATATAAAAACATCATTTCGACTGGAATAATTTTTGTTAACATAATAACGCTTTTTCTTGAAGTGAAACCACTACAAAAAAGGAGAAAAAACATGCTCTATTTACCACTCACGGCAACCCCATTTGGCTGGATTATCCTCGGTGCTGGCGGCTATGCGCTTTACAAGGCCGGCAAGAAAAAGGGCCAAGAAGAATCAGTAGCCTCACGTATTGTTGAGCCTCCTGCAGAAATAGTCCAAAAAACTTTATCCAAAGGAGAAAAATAATGGCACATCCAGCATCTGTTCTCACCGTTCCATTGTTATCAGCCAATCCCGTTGGCTGGGCAATTCTCGGTTTTTCCGGCTACCTTATCTACAAGGCAGGAAAAAAATCAGCAATCGCTGCCGAAGAGGGGCTTGACAAGCCAGGTCTTACTGACCGCACCATTAAGGGTGCGATGAAAACAGCCTATAAGACAAAAACAAAACTAGACCAATCCCTCTCAAAAACAAAGTCAAAATACTCTGATATGTGGGATGAAGTCCGCACAGAAGCAGTTCAAGACTGATACCAGGATAAGAGATTGTTTTTTAGTCTCTTATCCTATTGTTTTTACAACTATTCGTGCTGCCTGCCCAGGGGTAAGATAGAGTCTCAGGCCTCCGGGACTGGAGATAACGACAGGAGAGGCGATCGGTTTATGCACTTCCTGCACCTGTTCGACTGTCTCCATAAACAACCTGTCCCCTTTGCGGACACCATGACTGGCAAGATGGTCTTCCCGTTTTGCTCCTCCGAGGATTTCCTTTACCAGAAACTCTTCTCCCTTTCGGGAAAAGTAGAACTGGCCTTCACCTCTGTCTTCTCTGCCCGCATATTCTCCCCAGATTATCGCAGCTTCTCCTTCTGAAAGGCGAGTACGTTGTCGATGATTAATGATTGTCACATAATCCATATGCGGCAGAGTCCTGATAAAGTGGATTGAACCGTTTTCCACCAGTCCGAGTTTTTCCAGTGCTCCTCGTAAACCACGTCCGCCAGAGATCGTTTCAATATGACCACTGCTTTTTCGGGGCATCTCCGTCAACGGATATCTCTCATCAGAATGATCAAGATGAACAATAGTTTTGATCCCAAAACCCGCTGGGATTACCACATCCCCTTTTTCTCCCCTTACCCTGACCGGATAATAATTTATCTCTTCTGTATGACGATAGAGAGAGCTTCCATCAAAAAGGCCAAGATGTTTCAACCATTTCCGGATTCCGGATTTGGTAACATCAACGAGCATGAGCTCCCTGTTAAACGGGGCATCGATCAATGGGCAATAAATAGGCTGTTCACTCATGCCTTTTTTCCTCCAGAAGAAGTTGTTTCTTCACGTTTTTTCTTCCACGCAAGGTTGCATAGCAAAGAATTCCTACGGTGCTGAGGTTATGCAGTAACGCCGCACCGACCGGAGGCAGAAAGCCAAGGCTCGCCATCAGCAGGAAAGTGCTGTTCATTGCGACTACCGCAGTAAAGGAGCGGTCAATAGTCTGGCGGGTCTGAAGAGCTATCTGGCGACCGGCAAGCAGACAGTAGAGGTCATCCTGCAGCAAAATAATTTGCGCCGACTCTTTTGCCAGATCCGCGCCTTTTGGCAGGCAGATTCCAATATCAGCAGAGACAAGTGCTGGTGCATCGTTCACACCATCACCGACAAAGCCGACTTTTTTCCCGCTTTTTTTCAGTTCGCCAACAAGCCGTGCCTTGTCTTCCGGCTTCAATTCGGCATGGATTTCATCTACCGCATTGATATCTGCTGCAAGTGCTCTGGCTGTCACTTCAGAATCGCCGGTCAGAACAACAATTTTGCCGATGCCGGAAGCTCTCAGACCTTCGAGAACAGCCTCGGTTTCTGGACGCAGTTCGTCACGCAATCCAATAACTCCGGCAAATTTTTCTTTGCGGGCGATATAAAGAATGGATTTTCCTTGCTGCTCCAGTTTTTCAACTTTTGCGTCAAGTGCAGAACAGTCGATCTCCTCATCATCTTCAATAAAATGGCGGCTGCCCACAAGTGTATTCTCGCCATTAACATACGCAGAAACGCCGTGAGCGACAATGAAGTCGACTTGTGAGGTTGGTGCCAGAGGCAAGCCCCTCTTTTTTGCCGTGGAAACCACCGCATTGGCGACCGGATGCGAATAATGTTCCTCGGCGCTGGCAGCAAGAATGAGCAGTTCGTCTTCTGTCATCTCGTTTGCCGGATAGATATCTGTTACCTCAAGTTGACCCCGGGTAAGAGTTCCCGTTTTGTCGAAAACGAGGATATCCATTTTGGCCAGTCCGTCCATTGCCTGTGCCCCTTTGAGCAGCACACCCTGCCTGGCACCACTGTACATTGCGACACGTATCGCTACCGGATTGACCAGTTTAATGGCACAGGAATAGTCCACCGTAAGCACCGCCGCAGCTTTTTCCAGATCACGAGTCAGGACAAGAAGGCCCAGTCCAAGCCCAAATGTTATCGGTACCAAACGGTCGGCAAGTTCATCTCCCCGTTTTTGTGATTCCGACTGATTTCGTAGTGAATTTTCGAGAAACCTGGAGATACGGGCCATCGAACTCTCTGCGCCAATGCGGGTTGCCTCAAGGACAATGCGTCCCTCTTCGAGAACCTCACCGGACAGAACCTCAGTCCCTGGAGAGACAGGAACAGGGACGGACTCCCCCGTGATAGAGCTGGCATCAACCGTAGCCTCTCCCCGTATCACGACTCCATCAAGTGGAATTATTTCTCCCGCACCGCAAACAACGTGATCCCCTATTTTCGCTTGATCAAGGGGAATTTCCATCTCTTGTCCGTTCTCTTCTATCCAGACTTTTTCAACCTGTGGTTTGAGCAGGCTCTTCAGCAAACCGGTTGAGTGGTATTCACTCTGTTCTTCGAGATATTCTCCTACCGAAAGCAGGAAGACAATCGATGTCGCAGTAAAATAATCGCGACGCACCAGGCAGAACAATACCGCAGAACCATCAAGAACTTCGATCTTTACGCCTCTTTTCCAGAGAGTAATCAGTGCTTCAATAACAACAGGAGCCACGGTAATACAGGCAACGGGAGCCGCGATAATCGGAGGTAAAAAGAACATGGAGCAGGCGAGAAAGCCCTTGCCAATGACAGGCAAGGCAGAAAGAAGCGTCCGGGGCTGCTGCGGCTTAGTGAAAAAGGTCGCGGGAATTTCGGCAAGGCTGAGCAAAATAGTCTGCCGTACCTGGCGGGAGCCATCATATTCAACAACGATAGAGGCAGCGGGAGTGTTACAACGGGAAGAGAAGACCCCCGGGATCGACTCTATTCGTGATTCTAGCTGATCAGGATCAAAATCTCTGCGGCGAATTGTTTTGCAACGAAGCCGCAGGCGACATTCTAACTCATGGACAACCTCTATGGCTGTCAGATTCTCTTCTTTCACAGAGTAACATCCTCACTCTTTTCCCCGGACAGTTCTGGTTTCATAAGAGAATCAACGACATATCCAACACTTCCAAGCAAACAAACCTTTCCTGCTATTTGCAGGAGTGTTTCAGGTCGGGAACCACTCAGAACAATTGTTGCCAAAACACCTTTGACCAGAGCATTACTGATGGCAAGATCAAGTCCCATTCGGCCCTTTCTCACCTCAACAAGATTGGAGCCTGCCGAAACTGAACTTGCGAGAAGAAATGTTGGCAAAGGATTAACAGCCTTTTCTTCTGTAGCTATGTTCTGAATGGCTGGAGATTGAATCATTTTTCATTTCTTTGTTCCAGAAACTGGATAAAACTTTGCTCTTCTCCCTGAGTTTTGAGGTAATCCCCGTAACGAACCATGCGATCAATAATCCTCTGCGAAACGACATGCTCCATTTTGCAGGCACCATCATCTGCGATATCAAAATCAATCAGCAGAATTTTTTCAAAAAAATTGCGTAGGGCTATATGCCGGGAAAGAACATCCCGGGCAATTTCTTCACCCTCAGGAGTGAGCGTTATTGCCTCATACGGAACATAATTGATAAGCTTTCTTTCTGCAAGTTGTTGAAATGCTTCCGTGACTGATGGCCCGGTCACATTTAACTTTTTCATAATCTCTTTCGAGCGCGCCTCTCCCTTCTCTTCAATTATCAGAAGAATGGCTTCCAGATAATCCTCCATACTTGCGCTCAGCTCTTTCTTTTTCGCCATATCAGTTCTCACGCCCCTTTTTTTTGCTTGCCAGGATTGTTGTCCTATAACGACCAAAAAACAACCAGTCATTACGATGTTACTGTACTGCTTAATCTTAGCTGCCGCTAATTTTTTGTCAATAAAAAAGATAGATATACCCAAAAAGCTGAGAAAGAGCTATGGAGATTACACCGCATCGATAAAAGTGTACCAGTCCAGTTCTTTTGAAAAGCGCATCAGGCACCTTGGCAAGATGACAGATTCAAAATGGTAAAGTGTCCGGACGAAGAAAGACATAACACATTAGTTTTTTTGCTTTTTTTGTAAAAGAGAGCCCTCCAGCTTTCAGGAGTAACAGGGCCAGCAAGGATCCTGTCTGGTAAAGATCAACCAAAAAGTGTCTTGATGAAAAGAAAATAGGCAGAGATATACTGTATACTTCCAGATCTTCGCTAAACGGTGGGAACCCAGTTCGCCCTCGCTAAACAAAGAATAAACTGTCCGTCCTTTCAAAACAGGTAATTTTAGTCCTTTGTGCTGTCCTGAGAAGATTGTTGGCGATGCATGCAATCATCCTGCTGGCAATCCTCATTACAGTAATAACCAAAACCAGAATCCCAGGTAATTGTCCCTTTGGGACAGTTCTCTACATATTCTGCGTATTTGATCAGACGCTCAACAATAGTCTTGGGTACAGAGTGCTCCATTTTACAGGCAGTCTCATCCGCTTCCTTAACCTCAATTCCCAGAACATTGATAAGAAAATTTTTCAGGGCATTGTGGCGATGGGCAATATCTTCCGCGATAATTCGTCCCTCGTCGGTCAGGGTAATAAGATCATAGGGAGCATAGTTGATAAGACCCATTCCTCCAAGAGTTCGAAGTGCCCCTGTCACCGAAGAGGCCCGGACATTGAGATGGATTGAGATATCCTTGGCCCGGGCTGCCATTTTTTCACGAGATATCTCGTAAATAGCTTCAAGATAGTCTTCCTGGCTTGCAGTGAGTTTTTGTTTTTCCATTTTCTTTCTCTCTAAACAAAGAATCAGTGTGGATAATATGGCAGGACAACCCTGAAAGCAGAAATCTGTTCTCCTGCCAGCGGATACATATAAGCCATACTTTTTTCAAGTCAAGCTAAATTTTTTCTAACTTATCATGGGAAAGAAAAAAAATACAGCAAAAAAGAAATTTTGTGATGAATTGGCTAAATATTTTAAATGTAAAAACAAATTTTTTTATCTTTCCTTGCTGTCTTGTCATGGTATAATAATTGGTTCGCAAGTTTTCTAAGGAGCTGATTTTTCTTTTTATTTACTTGTTGGTAAAGATTGACTGTTAATCAATAACAAAGAGCAGCCTTATGGATGATGACACGTATATGGAATCTTCTCGATCAGCATCCATTTCCCATTTTGAAGAACTTGATCCTTTTGAACAGGCAATTGTTACCCTTCTTGCCATCTCCTGCGAACCAGCTCATTCAACCATGCTCGTCAACTGTTTGAAACGGTTGGGATTTAAAAAAACAAGAGGGAATCAGCCAACAAGCAACAATGTCAACCACTCTCTTGTCAGACTTCAACAGGCTGGTTTTCTTAACACGGAAGGGCAATGTGATCTGGAGCTGGGCGAAATCCTTTGCAAACGTGCTGTCAGGCAAGGTTATTTTCAGCAATATGCGGAAGTTGTCCGTCTCGAAGCTCCTGTTTCCTATTTTTATGGAAAATGGAAAACCCGTTGCTGGCGGGCATTGAGGGAAATTCGAATAGGTATCTATACTCAACAATTTGATATTATTGATGATGCCACTGATTTTTTGGGCAGCCAATGCGGGGAGATTCTTGGACCAGTGCCGGTAACAGTCCGGGTGCTTTGCTCTCCCTTTGATTCTGAATGGCTCAGATCTCTTCCTCCTTCCTTCCAGTTTTATCTTCTTGCCGATGTCCTCAACCATGGACAGGCAACACTTACCTGCTATAAAGACGCGGTCAATTTTCTTGTTGACGAGAAAGGGTATAGTCAGCTGGGAGAAGACGAGCAGCTTCCCTTTAAACGACTGTGCTTTAACGAACTCCTTTTTCAGGGAAAACTCGAAAGAGCTCAGGAATTTGTGACAACACACAAAGACTCTTTTTTAGGAACAGGAGCACTGGGTTCGATACTCTTTTTAACGGGAAAGAACAAGCAAGCCCGACAGGCCTTTGCGGATGATATGCGGTTTTTGCAAAAACTTTCAGACAATACCGATACCGCTTTTTTTGGCTCTGCCGGAATTTTCTGGATATTACTGAGAATAGCGGCGGCTGATGATGACGAATATCAGAATATTGCGCGAGATATCTCTACCGTTCGTACCCTGTTTGGCAAAAGCAGGGAAAATAGCTGCTATGGCTATCTGGCCGAGGTCGTTGGCGTCCAGATCAAAAAATCAGAACATCTTGTAACACTTGAGCTGCCAGAAGAAAAAGAAGACGTCATTAATATTATTTTTTACGCATACAGTCATTACTGGCTCAATAACACGATTCCACTAGAATTGACCAGGCGCATAGCAAGTCTTCAAAAACGGGCAGAGCAACAGGGCTATCTTTTTGCGGCTGTGCTGCTTGCTGAAATCCTTACCATTATTCATGGAAATGAGTCGGAATATATAAACAATTATAGGCAGTTGCAAAGTGTTACCGGGATCATTCCGTTACAGCAGCTTATTATTCCGGAGGAACCGTGGAAAAGAAGCCTGCGGGCACTGATCAGTGCAACCAGAAAAAAAGTCCCGGATGGTATTCGTATGGGCTGGATACTCACTCTTGATGGTGATACAATTTCTCTTGCTGCGCGTGAACAGAAAATCGTTCAGGATGGCAGCTGGAGCAAGGGCCGGCCAATTGCCCTTTCCCGGCTGTATGGAAATGACAAACTGTCGTATCTCAGCGTGCAGGACAGGGAAATTTGTGCTGCAATCAGAAAAGAATCAAACCCGACAAACGGCAATGCCATCTACCGGTTTGATCTGGAAAAAGCACTGCCCGCGATGATTGGTCATCCCCACCTTTTCCTTGCCGATTCCCCACCAATACCCGTAGAGTTTATTAAAGGAGAACCGGAACTGTTGATAGAGGAACGGGGTGAAAATCTGCATATATGTTTTGCTCAGCCTATCACCGGTGAAAAAGTTACTTTGCACAAGGAGACACCGACACGAATCAAGGTTATCACGGTTAAAGATCAGCATCTTGAAATTGCAAGGATTACAGGCACGGAAGGTATTTCTGTGCCAAAGGCTGCCAGCGAAGAAGTGCTTAACGCAATTGGCAATATTTCCTCATTTATGACAGTCCATTCCGCTATTGCTGCCGACCACCGCAGGCAGAAGGGAAACATCCAGTTTGTTGAGGCGGACTCTACAATTTATATTCATCTGATCCCCTATGGTACGGGATTTCGTCTGGAGATGTTTGTCAAACCTTTTCCCGCCGGCAATCATTACCTCAAACCAGGTCAGGGCGTTGAGAACATTATGGCGGAAGTCGATGGAATCCGTCTGCAGACAAAACGTAATCTCCTCGAAGAGGAAAACAGGGCCCGTGAAGTGGAAGAATTATGTCCGGTTCTTGATCTGGCAGTCGATCTTGAGCAGGAAAATGAACGAGAATGGCATCTTTATGATCCGGATGACTGTCTTCAAGCACTGATGGAATTACAGGGTATTCGTGATCAGGTACGGATCGAGTGGCCGGAGGGGGAAAAACTCACCATTACCCAGCAGGTCAGTGGTGAAAAGTTGAATCTGAAGATTCGCACCAACCGCCAGAACTGGTTTGCAATGAGTGGACAGCTGGAGCTGGATCAGGGCAAGATCATTGAGTTGAAGGAATTACTTAAAAAAGTGGGAAACAGCCGCAGCCGCTTTGTTAAAATCGGTGATGGCCAGTTTATCGCCTTAACCCAGGAATTCAGAAAACGACTTGAGGATATCAGGCTTTTTTCCCAGGATTTAACAGATGAGGAAGAGATTTTGATCCATCCTCTTGCCGCAATTCAGCTGGAAGAACTTGCCGAGCAGGCAAAAGCAGAGACCGATGATGGTTGGCAGCAGATGCGACAGCGAATATCCAGCACCAAGAATTTTGTGCCTACGGTCCCCTCAACCCTTCGGGGAGAACTCCGCCACTACCAGCGAGAGGGTTTTGAGTGGCTTGCCCGACTGGCTCATTGGGGGGTAGGGGGGTGTCTCGCAGATGATATGGGACTTGGAAAAACGATTCAGTCCCTTGCTGTAATTCTTGAACTGGCAAACAAGGGACCTTCTCTTGTTATTGCCCCCACTTCGGTTTCTACCAACTGGCAAACTGAGGTTCAGCGTTTTGCGCCGACAATTAAGCTCCATTTCCTTGGTGGCAGAGAACGGGAAAAGACCGTGCAGAGCCTGGGGAAATTTGATCTGTTGGTGACGACATATACCCTGCTTCAGCAGGAGAGTAAACTGCTCTCTTCCCTGCAGTGGCAGGCGGTAATTCTCGATGAGGCTCAGGCTATAAAAAATTCTGCGACCAAACGCAGTCAGGCGGCAATGGCACTGCGGGCACGATTCAAATTGATCACCACCGGCACACCAATTGAAAACCATCTCGGTGAGCTCTGGAATCTTTTTCATTTTATCAATCCTGGTCTGCTTGGCGGTCTTAGCCATTTCAACACCAACTTTGCCATTCCGATTGAACGTCATGGTAACCGGGAGGCACGACTCCGTTTAAAAAAACTTATTCGGCCATTTTTGCTGCGACGGATCAAATCGCAGGTCCTCGAAGAGCTGCCCTCCCGCACTGAAGTAACATTGAATGTTGAAATGTCTGAAGAAGAGAGGCTTTTTTATGAAGCCCTTCGCCAAAACGCCATTGACATTCTTGAAAACAGCCGGGAGCAAAAAGGACATAACCTGCAGATTCTTACCGAAATAACACGGTTACGCCAGGCATGCTGCAACGTCCGCCTGATAGAGGCGGGTAGTCCGATTGAAAGTTCCAAGTTAAAGGTTTTTGCCGAAGTGATATCGGAACTTCTGGGAAGCAACCACAAGGCACTTGTTTTCAGTCAGTTTATTGGCCATCTCTCGATTATCCGAGAGTATCTGGACAAGCAGAAAATCCATTACCAGTATCTTGACGGCAACACTTCCGCAAAACAGCGCAAGATACGGGTCGATGCGTTCCAGGCCGGAGAAGGGAAACTCTTTCTTATCAGTCTCAAGGCGGGAGGACTTGGTCTGAACCTGACGGCCGCGGATTATGTTCTGCATATGGATCCCTGGTGGAATCCCGCCATCGAAGATCAGGCATCTGACAGGGCCTATCGCATCGGTCAGACCAGGCCGGTAACCATTTACCGACTGGTTTGCAAAGATACCATTGAAGAGAAAATTGTCAAACTGCATCAGGAAAAACGCGAACTTGCCGGTAGTTTGCTCGAAGGAACAGACAGCAGCGCCCGGATAAGCACGGAAGAGCTGCTCAGTCTGATCAAGACCGGCTGACGGGTATCATGCGGTATTGCTGTTCAGTTTTTCTATGAACTGCGATGAGAGGACAAAACCTAGACCGACGAGCGTTGATAAATGGATTGGCTCCCCGAGCAGCAGCCAGATAAAAAACAGTGACGGAAAAGGAGCAATAAAGATCAGCGGCGCAATTTTTGCGGTATCCTTGGTCAGATTCATTGCCGTCAGCCACATCAGAAAAGAGAGTCCCATTTCAAAGAAACCAAGATAAACTCCTCCTGCGAATCCCTGCCAGTTGATATGCCGCATTGCCTCTGTGTCGACAAATAGCAGATATCCCCATACCAGCGGTACCGAGCAGCAGAAATTGGCACACAATCCAATCACGGGATCACGTTTGTCCCTGGTATTGAGGATCCAGTACAATGCCCATACCACTGTCGAAATAAAGGCAAGAGCCACTCCATAGGGATTCTCAAAATCGAGTAACCATGGTTTCCCTCTGGTTGCAATCACCATCACCCCGAAATATCCGACAGCAATGGCCAGCCATTGTACTCCATGTACACGCTGTTTGAGCAGGGGAACAGAGAGCAGCGTCATCGTTATCGCCCAGGAATAGTTGATCACCTGACACTGTTGAGCGGGCAGCAGATCATAAGCCTTGAATAACAGCAGATAATAAAGAAGAGGATTAAGAGAACCGAGAACAATAGATCGAAGCCAGTCTTGCCGGTCAAGAGCGAAAAAAGCATTGATTTTCTTCTGTACCGCAACCGCAATAAAGAGAACTCCACAAGAGACCGTACTCGCGTAACAGACCAGAACAAGGGGGGAAGCCCAGGCGAGGGAGAGTTTCGTTGCAGTAGCTATGGTTGACCAGAAAAAAACTGTTGTCAACGCGAGCAAGTATGCCCTGGTTTGCTGTTTCATCAGCGAAAATCACTTTCGTTGCAGGTAGTATTCCACAATGGCGTTTACCAGTCCGGGGATAGTATGTTCTCGTGCCTCTACATCAACAGCCAGACCATTGTCGACAACAGTTTTTGCCGTGACCGGACCAATGACCGCGATTCGTACTCCATGCAAAAGCAGTTGCAACTCTTCACTGTTTTCAATACCGAGCAGGGAGATAAAATTGTTTACCGTTGATGAACTGGTAAAGGTCAGCATATCGATGGTATTTTGGCTCAATCTGTCGCGTATCATCGCAGCCTGAGACTCTTCAGGGATATTCTGGTACACCGGAACGACAACAACCTGGGCTCCGGCGCCACGAAGGGTTTCCGGCAAGAATTCCCGTCCTTCTTTTGCTCTGGGAATAAGGATATTTCGTCCCTCGACACCAAGATCCAGTAGACTTTTTGCCAGCCCTTCTCCGGTAAAGGTCGCGGGGATAAGATCCGCGCTGATTCCATAGTGAAAAAGTAATTCTGCGGTAGCTTTGCCAACACAGCCAAAATCAGGCCCTTTAAGATCTCTGGCGTCCATTCCTTTGGCGTGGAGTCGTTCAAAGAAATATTTTACTCCGTTGATCGAGGTGAACAGTATCCAGTGGTATTCTGAGAGCCGCTCAAGTTCGCCATCAAGCTGATCATAACTCTTTAGCGGCTGGATATTGATAGTGGAACATTCCAGACAGTCAGCGCCCTGCTCCTCCAGTTCGGAAATCAGGCTACTGGCCTGGTTGCGGGTTCTTGTTACCATAATACGCTTATGAAAAAGCGGACGTGTCTCAAACCAGTCAAGTTTTTCGCGTAAGTTGACAACTTCACCGACCACGATCAGGGCAGGTGCTTTTATCCGTTCCTCTTTTACCACTTCGGCAATATTGGACAGGATGCCCATCACACTCTTTTGGCGTGGGGTGGAAGCCCAGCGGACAACGGCAACCGGGGTTTCGGGTGCCCGACCATTGGCAAGGAGTTTTTCGACAATTACCGGCAGATTCTTGATCCCCATATAGACCACCAGGGTGCCAACGCCAGTTGCCAACTTTTCCCAGTCAACGTTTGATTTCGGTTTGGTGGGATCTTCATGGCCGGTCAGAAAGGCTACCGTGGCGGTGTATTTTCGATGAGTAATAGGGATCCCGGCATAGGTCGCGGCAGCGGTCGCCGAGGTTACTCCCGGCACAACCTCAAAGGGTATTCCGTGATCATGCATCACCCCCACCTCTTCGCCACCACGACCAAAAATAAAGGGATCCCCTCCCTTCAAGCGAACAACCGTCTTTCCCTCGGAAACTTTTTCCACAAGCAGGGTGTTAATTTCATCCTGGCTATGATTATGTTTTGCGCCGCCTTTCTTGCCGACATAGAAAAATTCGGCATTTTCTGGAGCATATTTCAGCAGTTTAGGATTGGCCAGATAGTCATAGACCACAACCTCTGCCTTTTCGATAAGAGCTTTGCCACGAACAGTTATCAGGCCAGGATCTCCCGGGCCGGCTCCGACAAGATATATCTTTCCGTTTTTCTTCATAAAATATTACGTTAAAGAAATAAAAATATTTGGCGACAATACCATGTTACCAAAGAGTTTAATAAAAAAGAAAAGGGCTTCCGTATCATGAAAGCCCTTTTCTTTTTTTAATAGTAATAAACGACAACGAACTCTATTTCAATTACAATTCGTTCATAATTCCCTGGGTTACTTCGTCAATCGACTTGGATCCATCGACGGAAATAACCTTTACGTCAGTTCCCTTGAAATAGTTGACGGCTGCCATTGTTCCGGTTTCGGTATCGTAGTAGATATCATGGCGCTTGTTGATAGCTGCTTCATCCTGGTCATCCGGACGGGTTTTTAAACTGCCTCCACAAACCCGACAGACCAGAGTTCCGTCCTTTTCCACAGGCTTGATGGCTTCAAAAGCGATATGATTGGGATGATTATTGTCATGTTCACAGAGACGTCGGCCCATAATCCTGTCCTTGGCTATCTGACGGTCAAGTTCAATCTCAACGACATAGTCAAGTGCTAAGCCCTCTTTTTTCAGGGTTTCGGCAAGAGTAGCGGCCTGAACCTTGGAACGCGGGAAACCATCGAGTATCCACCCATCCCTGCAGTCCTCTTTCTGCAGCCGGGCAACCATCATTGGAATGGTGATCTCATCGGGAACCAGATCTCCCTTGTCAATATATTCTTTGGCCTTTTTGCCAAG
>PDWJ01000763.1_pt1 | contig 46208 bp, 44 predicted proteins | sample 1430881 | NCBI WGS metagenome assembly PDWJ01 (sample SAMN01162460, study PRJNA174530) | Oral metagenome, whole genome shotgun sequencing project. | biome: Marine environment; feature: Marine mammal; material: Swab sample of the gingival sulcus; isolation source: swab sample of gingival sulcus...
AAGGAGGCCTGGTCACGAGAATCTGAAATTGAACGCTCTAACTTGTTAGCCTGTCACACCGGCAAGGGGATTACTGCGCTGTTTTGGACAGCTCTGATCCTCCACCTCCAGAAACTCAATCCTGAAAGAAGGCTTCCTGCGTTTCTCTTTAGCCATTTTAGCTCCTCTCGATAAATTCTGATTTGCGTATTGCTGCTCTGCCCTTCCTACAGAGCTTTTTTAGTACTTACATGACTATAACCTCAGCAGCCTGACACCGTTCAGGTGTCTACTAATCAGTTACCGTCATATTTCGGTATTTTTCAAGGAGCTTACGGAAAAGTACAAAATGGTGGAAAGATGTTTCTGCCGGAAGCTGTCTATCTGCCTTACTGAAGATGCTCCGTCAGGAACTCCTCCATGGCCAGGCAGAATTCGAACTGGTTCTCTTCTTTGAAAAAACCGTGCGCCTCATCCTCTTTCAAAATGTATCTGACAGGAATACCCCTCCTGCGCAAACCATTCACAATCTGGTCAGACTCAGTTCTGTTTGATCCGAGATCATTGGCTCCCCTGCTGATCAGAAGAAGCGTTTTCATTCTGTATTCATTGCCGGAAACATTGCTTTCAGGCGATCCCTGTCTTTCTCCAGATGGCCGATGTCATATCCCTCAGGCATTCCCGATATGGGGCATGTTCTCAAGTATTGTAAAGAGGTTTGAAACTCCTGCAAGCTCCGCTGCAGCAGCATAGAGCTTAAATACGGCACTGCACAGACAACAGCTTCCGGCTTACCCCCTGACTGAAGAACAAATACCTCATCTGCAGGATCATCTGTAATAGAACCGACTACATATACATTCAGCACATGGAGCAGTTCCTTCGGAGCATTCAGAAATGACGGTGAATCATGATTTCCGGCAACAACCCACAACATGACGGCAGCAGGATGCTGCCATGCGGCATAGAAAACTATAGTAAAGCTCCTGCGCCCGGTTTCCAGGCGTACCGGTACTAAACACATCACCTGCAACCAGCAGCGTATCAACCTTTTCATCCTCAATAGTCTGAGCCAGCCAGTCCAGAAAAGCAGAAAACTCCTCATAACGCTTCCGACCATACAACGACCGCCCTAAATGCCAGTCTGATGTGTGGAGAATTTTCATTGAACCTCCACTATTGTTTGAAGCTCTTCAGCAGCTTCCTCGGTTACGCCAATACTCTGGAGTAAAGCTGAATACTGCTACTCGGGGTCCTTTTCCTTGGTTTTCCACAAAATGAAGTTTGCTGCGGTCTTCATTTCCGGAACATCAACAGGTAAAACACTTCTCTCAAATACGCCCGCTTGATGGGAAAACTCATTGTTGATGCGATCCGTTAGTGACACAGCCAATGCATCATCTACTAAAACAGTTTGCAAAAAACAGGAGGTACAGACAGGTACAGATGTTTTCAACCCCCAAAAACACCATGAGCAAGAATCATTACTCATTATAGCATTCTTTTATTGAGGCTTCGATCTGCTTAACAGCTTTGTCGAAGTCTGATTCTATGCGCTGAGTTTTGTTGAATGTGTCATATTCAGCAAAAGCCTTTTCTTCTGCCTGTTTGCGGGAAATACTGCCATACCCTTCAAGAATTTGGTATTCGTTGAACTCCAGAAAACGGTTTACGCTTTCGGCAAAGCTCTCCATGGTAAAGTTTTTGTAGGTCTGCATTCCCATCAACGGTTTGTTTGCATTCGCATTCAAGTAAATTATTTCTGCCGCAGTGTGGCCGGTGATGGCGAAATGAAATTTATCCTGTACATGGGCAAAGAATTTTCGGGTGGTTTCTGATTTTGGATCATAATCAATACTGCATTCTGTAAAAATATCGGTTATCTGCTGATAAATACGGCGTTCGGAAGCACGGATTGAGCGAACCCGTTCCAGGAGTTCACGAAAATAATCTTTGCCGAAAAAATGACCGTTTTTCAGTCGCTCATCATCCATGGCAAAGCCTTTGGTGATATATTCTTTTATCAGTTGCGTAGCCCAGATACGGAACTGTGTGGCCTTGGATGAATTGACCCTATAACCAACGGAAATGATGGCGTCCAGATTGTAGAATTCCAGGTTTCTTCTGACCTGGCGGGAGCCTTCCTGCTGAACTGTTTCCAAAATGGAAACAGTTGCTTTGCGTTGCAACTCACCATCAGAAAAGATGTTATCAAGATGCTTGGAAACAGCCGGCACACCGACACCGAACAATTCCGCTATGCGCTTTTGAGGCAGCCAGATAGTCTCATCGCGCAGAATGCACTCCACTTTCACTTGTCCATCTGGAGCCGTATAGAGAAAAAATTCCGTCAGCTCGTCTCGTGTTGTCAAGCGACGCTCTTCCTTGTTTTCTGTGTGTCCCGTGGAGCCACCTGATTCGTGTTTATTCGTGTCCATTCGTGGTTTCTTTTTCATCACAAACTCCTTACATCAAAAATCACAGCCTGCTTGAGAATCTGAACCGCATTGGTTTCAACCACGAAAAACAGACCAAAATTGGCGTTGTGGATACTGAAACGGAACATAGAACCTGCAAAAGAGTTTGTGGACATTCTGTAAGCGACAAACAACTTTGTGTATCATTAACCAGGAAATACAGTACACAAGCATTACAACGGTAAAGATCCATGGGAAGTGCCTTAAAACCAACCTCTTCAAGAAGAGAATCAACATGAGCAAGATCCCTGCGAACATATCCAGGCTGCCGGGCTTTCCTCAGTCGGCTGCCTCCGGGCTGTTTCTTCTTCTGTACCGAAAGAAAGACCTTGCGAACTCTCTGCAGGTAAGTCCATGGGTTCCGAAAACCCGGCTCAAGCTCTGAGTGAAGCAGATCAACCATACTCTCCAAAAGCTCTCGGCTCTTGTTCAACAGCTTCAGGTCAGTGGGAAAGGTTATGTCTGAAGGATGGGCAGTGGCATCAGCGAGAAGCTGACCAATGTCAGAAGAACCACCTTCAGCATCTCCGTCGTGTATGTCGATATCAGTGTTCTTCCTGCGGAAAGCCCTGATGATCTCATTGTTGTTCTCTGCTATGGCTTCCGCAGAAAACCGCTTCTTGAATCTGCACACCTGAGAGTGATCCAGAGGAGGTTTTATCTGAAACTTCTGCAGCCCTATGAACCACTGAAGGTATGGATTCTCCTGTATGTTTTCAACAGTTCCTCTGTCAGTAAACCCCAGTCTTTCCTGTGTAACCAATACACCGAACGCAAAACGGCTTGTGCAGGCTCTCTGCCCCTTTCTCTTCCTTTCGGGCTGACTAACATAGACATCCACCACTTTGTCCCATGGAATCAGCTTCAAGAGCCTGACCCATCTGTTTTCAGTATTCAGCGAAGTTCTGAACGGGGTCTTGAAGGCTTCAATCTGACGAGAGTTATGCTGATACAATTGAATCTCCAGGTGCAGGGGTTTTAAGTTGAATGGCTCATTTTGTGTGCACTTACGAACCTTTAATATAGCACTATAATGTTGCGCTGTAAATGGTTGAAAACTCAGCACCAAGCCCCGGATTAGCTTTGTGATGTACTCGAATAACCTGAAAGAAAGCAGTCATACTGTATAGAATGCTTTTGAGAAACGGTTTGTTTTTTTCTCAATGGTGGAGGCGGCGGGATTCGAACCCGCGTCCGTTTACGGGGACTGAACAGGCACTACATGCTTAGTCCGCTTTTAGTTCTCATCCTTGCGGTAGGTGCGGACAACCACGCCTGGACCAGTTTTCATTAATCTCGCCGATTCCCCCGGAAAACACGGGTTGGCGGCCAGTTCTCTGATCAACGCCCCTTCCGGGTCCGAGAACACGACACCGGAGGAACGGCTGCCCTTTATGCGGGCAGCTGTCGCAATTTATGCGGCAGTTATTTCTATTCCCACCTTTTTAACGAGGCCGGTGGAACCTCGGCATGCTCCTGAAAAGCCACTTCCGTACCCGTCGAGACCTGTCGCCCCCACTGTCAGAATCTGAAATATATACAATTTCCCGCTTATGAGGTTCCAGCTTGATTTTGCGCGGTGGATTTGCTATATATCTCTCTCATTAGAAAACGAAAAGGGAGACAACAATGTCCTGGAAGTGCGATATATGCGGTAAGGGACCTGCGGTCGGCAACAGAGTCAGCCACTCTGACAAGAAGACAAAGCATATTTTCAAGCCTAATCTTCAGAGTGTGAGAGCAGTTATCGACGGTAAGCCTAAAAAGATCAAAGCATGTACAACCTGCATCAAGAGCGGCAAGGTTGTAAAGGGCTAGATCGGCTGAAACGCTATCAAACAGGGGGGGGGAATCGCTTCCCCCCTTTTCTTATCGGTTCTGTCAATTCTGCCGGTTTCAGAATATGCTGTTGAGACTCTTTTTTTTACGGTATCAGGGTTGATTCTGCTGGTTACCTGAAGACTCCACCTCAGTGCTGCGGTTGTAAGAGCTGTGACAGGGTTGATTCTGCTGGTTATCTGAAGGCTGAGGGTCTATCGGTTCCATGGGTTCTGTTGGGTTTCTGCCTGTTTTGAAATGGCTTTACTCGAATGCGTAACTGATTCTCAACTCTGGGGAAGAGATGATTCCGGTTGCCTTTACGCGGCTGTGTGATGGGTTTTCTGTTCCAGCTAAAGGAGTTTGAACCTCAAGCCAGTTTACATCAATCTACGGAAGGGACCACAGAGGGCAAAGACCATGATTGAACCACCGGGTTTGATGGTTCTATGGGTTTCGGGTCAGTTGTATCTTGTTCCCGATCGCTTTCTCTGAATTCTGAAGAGCTGAAGCTTTTGTTTCTGCCTGTTTCGAAATGGCTTTACTCGAATGCGTAACTGATTCTCAGCTCAAAGAAGGAATGATTCCGGTTGCCTTTATGCGGCTGTGTGATGGGTTTTCAGTTCCAGCTAAAGGAGTTTGAACCTCAAGCCGGTTTACATCAATCTACGGAAGGGACCCAGAGGGCAAAGACCATGATTGAACCACCGGGGTTGACGGTTCTATGGGCTTATTACGGTATGAACTGTAGATGAAGGAAGAATGCTGGAAAGCGAAGGAAGGCTGGTCTTCGGCGCTATAGGCTTACTGCTGTTGGCACTATCGGTGATTGGGTTCCATAGCTTCCACAGGGCTGGAAGCGGTATTTCTAGAATTCTTCCTCTTCTTCAGGGTTGTCTTCGTTGGCTGCCTGTGCCATGAGGAATTCCCTGGCGAGTCTGGTGTAGCCGAAGCCCATGTTCAGGAACTCCCATGGGAGCCTGGTTTCCTGGTTTGAAGGTTCAAAGACTGAACTCATATCTATGCCTGCATGCTCGAAGGCGGTATTCCAGCCCACGCCTTCAAGTTTTTTGACAAGGGCGTTTCCAACCCGTTTGTCGCCTCTGATGAGAAGTGCCTGAATGTGGGTTTCTCTGGGGTCAAAGCCTTTGATTTCCTCTATGCCAAGCTTGTTCAGCTGAGTTTTCAGATCAGCCAGATGCTGTCTAACATCCCTCAGCCCTGCCATTGGTGACCACTGGAAAGCTGTCCAGGGCCTGGGAATGAACTGGTCGATTCTTACCTTAAGCGGAAGCTTTGTGATTGATTTGATTTTCTTTACAAACTTAATATTCTCTGCTCTGTGTTCATCTGTTTCAAAAGGAAATCCCAGCTGAAGATTTATCTGAACCGACTTTATGGATTTTGGTCTCTTTCTGACAGCATTGAAGTAGCTGCTGTTTGTTCTGTACTTGCCAATAATCTTTCTGAGTTTCTCGCTGCCTGTTTCCGCAGTAAGGAGCAGGGTTTCCTTATCCATTATGGTTGGCAGTTCTTCTGCCAGCTCAGGAGTTTCACGCATGTGAGAGCTGATTCTGGCATTCAGACCTGCTTTATTCGACATGCGCATAAGGTCTTTAAGCTCTTCGTGATCTTCAGGAATACAGGAAGTGTACACCACTGTGTTTCCCTCAGGAAAACTCTTTATCTTCTCCTCCAGATCCTCTGCTCTCTGCTCCCTGTAGGGAAGAAGCAGGTATCCTGTCATGCAGAATCTGCAGTTGTAAGGGCAGCCTCTTGCTATTTCCAGAACATACATATCAGGAAGTATTGAGTTGGCGGAAACGGTGTCGGTAAGCGCTCCCACGCTCTCTGCACTGGCCCACTGACGCATTATGGAATGCCTGGGTTCTGTGCCGTGCACAGCTGGAACATAAAGGCCCGGAAGATAAGAGAGCCCCTGGAGTATTTCAGCCTTGGGCCTCCGCCTGGAACCAAGACTTTTGATGATATCAAGCACAGGCCCCAGTGTAGGTTCAGTCTCACCTATGATGAAGGCGTCAAAGAAACTGCTCAGTGGTATAGGGTTAGCTGTAACGCTCATGCCGGCAGCCAGAAGAATTGGCCATTTGTGTTCTCTGTTCCGGTTCTCCAGAGTTATTCGAGAGAGTTCAAGCATCTCCAGAGCAGGCATCCAGTCGGTCTCAGAGGGCATGAAAAAAACCAGCAGATCAGAATCCTTTATGGATTTTCCTGTATCTGTGGTTTCTATGGGTCTTTCCTGCCGCTTACGCCAGTTGAACTCGTCCTTTTCAGGCATAAAAGCCCTGGCACAGACAGTGTCAGGCCAGGTTGACAGCTGCTTGTACAGCCTGTGAAATCCCAGATGCCCCATGGCCTGTGAGTACTCACGGGGGAATGCTGCAAGGGTCTCAAAAACGCCTTCTGAATTGCCGGAAGAAAGCCTCTGCTCAGCATTTACCAGCTGGCATCTTCTCTCTTCGTACTTGTCACTGGCTGACTTGCGGCTCATAAAATTCTACTCTCCGTTCAAAAGTTGAACAGGAATATACTCAATGAGGTTGGAGTCACCCAAAAATCGTCATTTTATTGACTATCTTTAATCCACATCCCTTCTGAGAAAAATGGGCATTTCAACATCACCGGTGCTCATTCTGCCGGGACTGCCGGTGGAAAATCTCCTTGGCAGTTCTTCTGTTCCCTTTCGTTCCGCGCTGAAAGGGAATGTCGGCTGATCCCTTGTAATAGAAAGCTCATCAGGTGCACTTTCTTCTGATCTGCCGAAACCGGTTGCAATTACTGTAACCTTTATCTCATCGCCCATCTTCTCATCAACGCTGCGACCTATTCTCAGTTCCACATTGTCTCCCACCACATCCGCAATGGCTTTCTGTGCCTTGCTGAACTCGAAGTACTTGAGTTTCTGCGATGAGTGGATGTTTACCAGTACCTCTCTGGCTCCTTCTATGGAGATGTTCTCCAGAAGCTCATTTGAGATTGCCTGTCTGGCAGCCTCCTCGGCTCTGTCAGGGCCAACTGCCACACCGGTACCCATCATGGCGCCGCCTCCACTGGCAATAACCCTTCGAATATCCTCAAAATCCAGATTGATCTCACCTGGGCATGAGATGATGCTGCTGATTCCCTCAACTGCATTGGAAAGAACGCCGTTGGCTATTCCCATTGCCTCGTCGAAAGTGGCATCTTCATCAACAACGCTGTCAAGACGGTCATTGGGTATGGTAATCAGTGTATCCAGTTCCCGTTTCAGACGCTGAATACCATCCATTGCTCTCTTGGCCCTTATGGCACCCTCGTAGGCGAAAGGCAGTGTAACCACACCTACTGTAATGATACCGTTGTCTTTGGCAAGCCTGGCTATCACAGGGGCTGCACCGGTTCCTGTTCCACCGCCCATGCCTGCTGTTATGAAGAGAATGTCTGCGCCGCTTATCACATCCTCAATGGCATTAACACTCTCTTCAGCAGCCTGCTCGCCCAGTTCCTGATTGCCTCCGGTTCCTCTGTTTCTGGTTACTCTGCTGCCTATAAGGAGCTGCTCTGTACACAGACATCCTTTGAAATCCTGCTGATCTGTGTTGACTGCTATGTACTCAACGCCCTTAACCTGATCCCTGATCATTCTTGTTATGGCATTGCATCCGCAACCGCCGACACCGATAACCATAACACGGATGCTGCCATTGAGATCCTCACCTACCTCTTTGAGATCAAATACTGCTGCCATAACTATTCCTCCTACTTGAGTTTATTTATAAATTCTCTGAATTTCCTTATCATTCTTCCGGTCTCGGTTTTTCTTCCTGTACTGAAGCCGGTTCCACTGCTTCCGGCTCCGTGCACCACCAGACCCACAGCAGTTGCCATCTCCGGAATACAGACAAGTTTGCTGTCTGAGGTGATTCCTCTGGGAACTCCCGGTTCCACCTGATGACCTGTTATCTCTGAAGCTGCTTTGAGTATGCCGTTCATTCTTGCACCTCCGCCGGTTACCACAATACCCCCTGTAAGGCTTTCCGGAGACAGTCCTGAAGCAACTATCTCTTCTGAGACATAGCTGAACATCTCCTCTACCCTGCTGGAAGCAATCTGCACAAGAACAGGAAGGCTTATGGAAACGCTTCGCCGTCCTCCAACCTTTCTGACAGAAAGCTCCTTGGATTCAGCAAACATTTTTATGGCGGTAACACTCTCTTTTTTAATCTTATCGGCTTCTGCCCAGGAGATTCCAAGGCTCTGAATGTCGCTTGTTATTCTGTTGCCGCCCATTGCAAATGAAGAGATGTAAACAGGTGACCCTCTGTGGAAGATTACCATGTCAGTGTTGGAAGCGCCTATGTCCACAACAACAGTGCCAACCATTTTTTCATCATCGTTGAGAACAGCTTCAGCACTGGCAACTGAAGATGGAATTACTCCCTCCACATCAACCCCTGCGTCGGCTATGACTGAAACAAGGTTGTCTGTGGATATTCTGTCTGCATAGATAGTGAAAACTCTTGCCTGAACCGAAGCTGCAATGAGTCCTAAAGGAGGTTCAGGAATTTCTGTAAATCCGTCAAAAGAGTAATCTCTGACCTTTCGTTCAAGAATCCGGCAGCCTGAGGGCAGATTAATGTTTTCTGCAGCCTTTACCACTTTTCTTATCATATCCCAGGTGATTTTTTCAGGCTCACCATTTCTGTTTTCACTTATCTGGTTCGTGTGGGAACTGAGCATTCCACGGACATGAAGACCGGTAATTCCAGCCCAGGCAGACTCTATTTCCAGCCCTGAAGTCTGTTCAGCTTCTTCTACCGCCCTTCTTACAGCCTCTGATGCAACACCTGCATTGATAAGCACACCCTGTCTTATGTGTCCGGAGCATGGGGCAATACCGACTCCTGCGATTTCAGGCATTTCACCTGGAGTATCCAGCGCTATTGCGCATTTAACCCCTGAACAGCCTATGTCTATTCCGGCAAGAACCCTCTGACGGCTCATACACCTGTCCCTTCTCCGCTGCGGACAACTGCCTGCCCTGAGTATCTCAGATCGACAATGCACGGGGTTTCTCCAATAAGGTCTCTCAATGAAGTCCAGGTGTTCCAGTCGGCTCTGGTGGAGAGTCCGCTCATCAGTATCAGATTGTCTCTCTCCCTGACTTTCAGCCCTGAGTTATCCACAGTAATTGAAACTTCTTCGGCAAGATTATTCTTTACCAGAAGATCAATGCCTGAAACAATGTATGCTTCATCGGGATTTCCCTGAATTCTCAGTTCAGGAAGATCGCTGCTGTCCCATGCAGAAGGCAGAACTCTGCCTTCCATATCAACAGGGAACCAGCCACCTTCATTTAGTATTCGTGCCACAGGAGCCCTGGGAACCATTGCCACAACCATTGAATTAGGGAAATGCATTTCAACGGTTACAGAACTGAGCCCTTCTATTTCCATAATTGCATTTCTCACAGAATCCGGATCAAGAGAGAGGAGTGATTCACCGAAGAAAGGTTTGAGAACCTCTGCAACAAGCGCGGAATCCACAGGCCCTGAATTGTCCACCCTGACCGTTGTAAGATCAAACTGTCCTTCTCTTTCAGCATGGCGGAAAATCAGTACTCCCACCACAGCAGCAATCACCAGAACTCCAGATATCCAGATTCTCTTTTTCATAGGTTACTGCACAACTCCCTGGCATATCTGTCCACCGAACCTGCACCCATGAAAATCAGAACACCTCCAGTGAGATTTTCAACCGCCTGCATCAAATCTTCAGGCTCAATCGGTGAGCAGTCTGCTCCTGTTTTCCTTGCCGACTGAACCACAAGTGAAGAGTCAACCCCCGGCACCGGAAGCTCCCTTGCAGGATAAATGGGCAGCACATAGGATTTGGTGGCTATTTTCAGAGCAACACCCATTTCCCTGTGAAGAAGTGATGTTCGGGAATAAAGGTGAGGCTGAAAGACCACTGTAACCGGTCCGTCAACAAATTTTCTGAGGGATCCCAGTGCAGCTGCCATTTCATCAGGATGGTGGGCGTAATCACTAACGAAAACTGTATCTCTGAATTCACCGAGCTTTTCAAGCCTTCTGGATACTCCCGGCCAGCTTTCCAGAGCTGCCACAGCATCACCTGGTTCAACACCGAATGCTCTGCATAGCGCCACTGCAACCTGAGCGTTTCTTACATTGTGTGCTCCGGGAGCAGGTAGAAAACCTCTGTGTCCAAGAAGGGTGTACTTTTCTCCCCAACCGGAATATTCACCAAGCTTTGCGTCAATCTCTCCTCCTGAACCGCTTCTGAGAACTTTTCTGCCTATTCTCTTTGCCCAGTACCCAAGGCCTGGTTTTTCAACAGGAACAATCACAGTACCTCCAGGCAGCACAGACTCAAGAAAAGCCTGAAATGCCCACTCAAGAGCCTCTGGAGAACCGTAGCATTCAAGGTGTTCAAGGGCATAGCTGGTAACAGCTGCGTGGGCAGGTGTGAGCCTGAGAAAGGTTCTGTCGTATTCATCTGATTCAACTATCGCAAGGTTTCCGCCAGGTCTGAAATTTCCGTTCCAGCAGTTCACATTGCCCCCTACAAAAACAGTAGGGTCAAGACCGCACTCCTGGGCAATCCAGCCAGCCATGGATGTTGTTGTGGTTTTTCCGTGGGCTCCTGCAATTGCAACCACTGAATGGGAAGAGCAAAGCTCTGCAAGAGCCTCACTTCTTCTGAGAACAGGAATACCCGTTTCAGCAGCAGCGTTCAGCTCAGAGGTGTCCGGTGGAAGAGCAGCTGTGAACACTACTCTGTCAACGCCTTTCAGGTGTTCAGGGGAATGGCCTTTCTGAACAGCTATTCCAAGTTCCGCAAGGGAAGCTTCCTTCTCTGGAGAGGGAGATCCGTCGCAGCCGGTAACTTCAGCTCCGAGAGCCTTGTACCAGGCGGCAAGGGCACTCATTCCAGCTCCGCAGATACCTATGAGATGAACCCTCATTCAACCATCTCCTTCAGAATACCAACTATCTTCTCTGCAGGTTCAGCAGGAAACAGATTCCCCATGGCCTGCTCCATTCGTTTGAGTTCTTTCCTATGGGTGATAAGCCGGTGCAGCAGTTGCGACAGCTTTTCAGGCGAAGACCCCTTCTGCTTCATCATTACCGCTGCGCCGGCTTTCTCAGCGACGGCAGCATTTGCCGTCTGATGGTCTTCAGCAGCATAGGGGAAGGGAACGAGCACTGCAGGCAGTGAGGTGGCCGACAATTCCGCAATAGTCTGCCCACCTGCTCTGGCAACTGCCAGCTCGGCTGCTGAATACCAAAGTGAAAGATCATTCAGAAATGCTTCTGCAATAATGCCGGTTCTTCCGGCAACTGCTTTTCTTACCCTCTCTTCGTCCCTGACGCCGCACTGCAGAAGAACTGTAAACTCACTGCCGAGGCCGAGAGCAAGGTCATTAACTGCACTTGCTCCCTGGCTGCCCCCCAGAAAGAGTACAACAGGTTTGTCCAGAGGAATGCCAAGGATTCTGCGGGCTTCATTTCCTGGAATCCGTTTCACCGAAGAAGAGACAGGAGTTCCTGTGTGGTGAACGGCGCACCTGAGCCCCTTTCCTCCTCCGGGAAGCCCTGTAAAGGCAGATCTGCAGAATCTGGAAGCTATTCTGTTACTGCGGCCTGCATGGGCATTGCTCTCGAAGAGGGCGGCAGGTTTGCCCATAAGCCTTGCTGCAGCCAAAGCAAAGAAGGCAGAATAGCCACCAGTTCCCAGAACTATGTCTATTCGATTCTTTCTTATGTACCCCATTGCCCTGAAAAGAGCGGCGGAAGCAGTAAAAGGAAAAAGAAACTTCATACCCTTGTCTATTCTGGGGGGATTCATTACGGTAACTCTATCAGCTACAATTGAATACATTGTTTTGTCCACAGGTCTCGGTGTTGAAAGCCATGATACCTGAAATGACTTCTCCGCAGCAAAACCCACAGCAAGAGCAGGAGAGATGTGTCCTCCTGTGCCACCTCCTGCTATAAGCAGTTTCTTCATGACGCAGCCCTTCCAGCCATACCTGCAACTGTACCGATACAGATCATATTAACAACCATTGAACTGCCACCCCATGAGATAAGCGGCAGAGGCATTCCGGTAACTGGAATCATTCCGGTATTCACCAGAGTGTGTATCATCATGCCTGTAAAAATCACTGCGGTGAGACCTGTTCCAGCTATGGCATCGAACGCGGATGAAGCCTTTCGGGCAATGTGAAGGCACGAGCCAAAAAGAACTCCGAAAAGAGCCAGAACAGTAAAGGTTCCAATAAAACCTGCTTCCTCGCCTATCACAGCAAGTATGTAGTCGGTATGGGGTTCAGGAAGGAAACCCCGTTTCTGTCTGCTCTGCCCCAGCCCTCTCCCTGAAAAACCGCCGCTGCCCAGGGTTACTCTGGCCTGATAAGGCTGATAATTAGCATCGCTGTTGCCCTCTGAGTTGTGAAGAACAGCCTGTATTCTGCCAAGCTGATAGTCGTCTTTTATTACTATCATGGAGCCTCCGACAAGAAGAATTGCTCCTATGAGAATTGCCAGGTGCTTAAATCTGGCTCCCCCTGCAAAGAGAACCACAAGCATGACGAAAATGGTAAAAGCAGTGCCTGAGAGATCAGGCTGCAGATATGTAATCAAACCGGGAACCAGAGCCAGTAAAGATATTAACAGAAATCCCCTGAATTTCCTTATGTCAACTGAGCCTCTGGATATCATCAGAGATGCGAGAAGAACAAAACCAAGCCTCAGAAAATCTGAAGGAAGAATATTTGTGCCCAGATCAAGCCAGCGACTGGAACCGTTGGCCTTATGAACAATCTGTGAATCTGGAAAGATCACAGTAACAGCAACTGCAGCAACACTGAGAATGTATACAGGAACAGCCGTTTTGCGAAGTATGGCAGCAGGGCATTTCGCAGCAAGAAAACCAAAAACCGTTGCGACAACCAGCTTTGCAATGTGCTGGTTGAGATAATGGCTCCATGAGCCGTGGTCTCTGAAGGCAAGGAAGGAGCTGGCACTTCCAACGGCAAAGATACCAATAAGTACAAGTACTGCTGTTACAGATATCAGAATAGTTCTTGCTCTTGCAACTCCGGAGGTCATTGAATTCCTCCTACTATTTCTCTGAAATCTTCTCCCCGTTCCTCGAAATTTCTGTACTGGTCAAAGCTTGCGCATCCAGGTGAAAGAAGAACAATGTCTCCAGCTGCGGCAACCTCAAGGGCCTTTTCAACAGCCTCTTCAAGATTGTTCACAACCACTTCCGGTACAGTGTTCATCCACTGTTTCTGAAGAGCCTCCCCACCGGAGCCGAAGAGAATAATCCTGCAGGTCTTTTCCCTGAGAAGGCTGCTGAGAACCGAGTAATCGCTCTCCTTCTCCTGGCCGCCTGCAAGAAGAATGACCTTTCGGGACATGCTCTCCAGAGCCACCTTGAGAGAATCCACATTGGTGGACTTTGAATCGTTGATCCACTGTACTCCTCTGTGCTCACCGAGGTTTTCCAGGCGGTGCGCAACACCTCTGAACCTGGGAAGCGCCTCTCCTATACCCTCAGGATTCATTCCACAGGCAGCACAGAGACACACCACTGCAAGAGCGTTTGAGAGATTGTGTCTTCCAGGCAGAGGCAGTCTGTCTTTATGAATAACCCTGGTTGACCGGCTGCTGATGGAGAGCGTCAGATATCCTTCACTGTCCACCCATGCTCCGTGCTCAACAGGTTTTTCAGCTGAGAAAAGCATAACTTTTCCCCCTGCGTCTTTTTTAAACCGTTCAAGCCCTGGATCATCCAGATTAAGGATGGAGGTATCGTCCTTGTTCTGATTCATGAATATTCTTGCCTTGGCATCACCATACGCTTCCATGGTTCCATGTCTGGCAAGGTGGTCAGGGGTCAGATTCAGAAATACTGCTGCACTGGCTTTCAGATCCTGAATCATTTCCAGCTGATAGCTGCTCAGTTCCAGAACAAATACAGGACAGTCCGGATTATCAAGAACAGCATCGGAAAATGCATAGCCAACATTGCCTGCTGCTTTTGCTCCGTGAAACCGTGAATCTGAACCAAGAACCTGAGATGCCCAGATTACTGTGGTGGTCTTACCGTTGGAGCCTGTTACAGCCAGAATATCCGCTGAGGTTGCCGCCCATGCCAGTTCAACCTCTGCTGCCAGAGGAACTCCCTTATCACGGCACATTCTGCATATCTCTGAATCCGGCGGAACTCCAGGGCTGAGAACCATCATGGAAAGCTGGTTTATATCTCCTGCTGAAGGAACTCCTGTTATCAGTCTGCTGACATGTTCAGGCTTTGCTGCTTCCATGGAACTGTCAAAGCCGACAACAGAATACCCTAAGGAGGCCAGAAGCCTTGATGCAGCCGCTCCGCTTCTGCCCATTCCTGCAACTCCCGCAGTCATTCCCTTTCCGGAAGGAATAGATATCATTACCGTCCTACCTTATCTTGAAGGTGCTCAAAGCCAGAAGAGCCAGTATGGCTGCCACTATCCAGAAACGAACAACCACTTTTGTCTCCGACCAGCCAAGAAGTTCAAAATGGTGGTGTATGGGAGCCATTCTGAAGACCCTTTTTCCGGTTCGTTTGAAATGGGAAACCTGTATCATCACGCTAAGTGTTTCTGCAACGAATACACCGCCTGTAAGAACAAGAAGAAGCTCGCTCCTTGTAACCACCGCCATAGAACCGATGGCCCCTCCCAGAGCAAGTGAACCTGTATCCCCCATAAAGATTTCCGCAGGATGAGAGTTGTACCAGAGGAAGCCCAGACACGCACCTCCTGCTGCACCGGCAAAAACAAAAACTTCACCTACACCTGGAAGGTGAGAGAACTGGAGATATTCAGCAAAACTGGCATGTCCAAGAAAATAGGCCAGAGCGCCGAAGGCGAGGATTGAAATAAGGCTTACTCCAGTGGCCAGTCCGTCCAGACCGTCTGTAAGATTTACCGCGTTTGATGTGCCTGCCAGAACCAGCATCACCAAAAGCACATAGAAGATTCCAAGATCAAGACGAATGTTCTTGAAGAAGGGAACTGTTGTCTCTGATGATGTTATAGTTATCTCACCGGAATCCTCCGATAGATCAATGGTTCTCACAGACGGTACAAGATCAGGAGTTTCAGTAGAAACCGACGGCTGGGGAGGTGTAAGAAAAAGCCAGACACCTGCGATAAGCCCCAGAAGAACCTGACCTGCAAGCTTGTAACGCCCTATAAGCCCCCTGGAAGAATGTCTTACCACTTTCAGGTAATCGTCCATAAGACCTATAAGGCCCATCCACACAGTAGAGACAAGTACAACAAGAAGCGCTGTGGAATCCAGCCTTCCCCAGAGAAGAACAGGTACAAGTATTGAAAGAAGAATTATCAGCCCTCCCATTGTGGGAGTTCCCTGCTTCTTCAGGTGACTCTGAGGTCCGTCATCTCTTACTTCCTGTCCTATCTGCTTTTTTCTCAGATATGCAATAATTCTGGCACCGAAGAGAAAACTGATAATCATGGCAGTAAGGGTGGCACCTGCACTTCTGATGGTAATGTATCCGAACAAATTGAAGAATGAGGCAGAGTCTCTCAGAGGATAAAGAAGCCAGTAAAACATCAGACTCCTTCCTTTCGAATCTGCGCAACCAGTTTTTCCAGACCTGTTGAGTGGCTTCCCTTTACCAGAATCCTGCACTTGTCCGGCACATTGGCTTTCAGAAGTTCAAGCGCTTCCTGCCAGTCCTCTGCAAGAATGACAGAGGGCAGACTGATATCTTTTGCCGCCTGGGCATAGTTTTTACCCACAAGAATCAGGTGTTCATAGCCTTCTTCGGATGCACTCATCAGTATTTCCTTGTGGTAATCAACTGCCCTGTTACCCATTTCCAGCATATCCCCGAGAACGGCAGCAAGCGGTTCTCTGCTCTCTGCTGCCACTGCTCTGAGACAGGCTGCAGTTGAATCAGGGTTCGCATTGTAGCTTTCATCAAATACAGTTCTGTTTCTCCACAGGAATCTGGCCCCTCTTCCGTCAGAGGGGTTCAGAGCAGCTATGGCATTAAAAGCATCTCTGGGCTCAATTCCCATTCTTTCAGCAAAGGCAATGGCGGAAACCGCATTCATCATGTTGTGACAGCCTGCATAACCAAGTTCAAGCCTTATTCCCCAGGGCATGCCGTACATACCGTCCAGCCAGCAGTCACCATCTTCACCGTGTGTGATTATCTCCAATTCCTTTTCTCCGGCCACTTTCAGCAGAATTTCCTCACCGGCTGGAAGAACAGCTATTCCACCTGGAGCAGTTGTTTCAAGCATCTCTGCTTTTGCGTGGGCTATTCCTTCTATGGACTCAAAGAATTCCATATGGGCACGGCCTATATTGGTTATCAGAGCATGGTCAGGCTTTGCAGCCCAACCGAGTTTCAGCAGTTCACCGTGGTGATTCATACCCATCTCAAGAACCAGAAACTCAGCATCATCAGGTGTATTCAGAAGTGTCAGCGGAACTCCCAGATGATTATTGAGATTGCCTTTAGTCTGTGCAGTATTGAATTTTACTGAAAGGGCTTGAGCAAGCATCTTTCTTGTGGTTGTCTTTCCACTGGAACCGGTAACACCAACCACAGGGCAGCCCATGGGCTCCCTTGCCCATGCCCCTGCTTCCAGCAGAGCGCCCTCCACTGAATCCACTTCAAGCACATTACCGGTAAAGCCGCCTTCTGATACCACAGCTGCCCCTCCGGCACCGAGGACTTCAGGCACAAAACGGTGACCGTCTGCCCGGCTTCCGGCAAGGGCAAAAAACAGAGCACCTGGAACAGCTTCCCTGGAATCAATGATTGCCTTATGGAACAAGAACTCTTCAGGAGCAGGACACCCAAGCCTTGCTGCCAGTGATACCAGTGATCTCATCGGCACCCTCTGTTCTTCAAAGCCTCAACTGCTTTCTCACGGTCATCAAAGTGTACCTTTACAGTACCCAGTATCTGGTAGTCCTCGTGGCCCTTACCTGCAATAATCACCACATCTCCTGTCATTGCATGGTTGATGGCATACCTTATTGCCAGTGATCTGTCAGGCTGAACCACAATTCCATTTTTTCTGTTTATTCCCTCCATGATGTCCTGTATTATTCTGTCAGGGTCTTCTGTTCTGGGGTTGTCACTGGTTACCACAGCCAGATCTGCTGTTTCAGAAGCGATGTGCCCCATTACAGGCCGTTTCTTTCGGTCTCTGTCGCCTCCGCAGCCGAAAACAGCGATGAGCTTTCCTTCAGCCAGTTGTTTTCCCTGTTCAAGAACCCGCTCCAGAGCGTCAGGTGTGTGGGCATAGTCAACTGCAACCAGAAAATCCTGCCCGCAGTTAACCGCTTCCATTCGACCTGGAACACCGGTGAATGTTTCCAGAGCTGCCGCTGCAGCCGGAGGGCTTACTCCCAGTTCCACAGCTGCTGCCAGAGCCCCTGCTGAATTGAACACATTGAATCTTCCAGGGGCAGCCACTTTCACAGGGATTTCTTCACTGTTCAGGTGAAGGGTATACTCTGAACCTGTAATGAACACTTTTTCATCAGAGATTCTGTAGCAGTCGCTGTTTCCTGTGCCGAAGGTTCGCACACCTTGAACAGCAGGGATTCCAGAAGCATAGGAACCAGCCAGACCCGTGCCTTTATCCTTCAGCAGATTAAATATCTCAAGCTTGGTATTCAGGTATTCGTTCATGTCAAGGTGAAAATCCAGATGATCCTGTGATATATTGGTGAACACAGCCGCGTCGAACCTGACAGAGCTTACCCTTTTCAGAGCAATTGCATGGCTGGAAACCTCCATAACGCAGACCTTGTCGCCTGAGTCCGCCATCTGTCTCATGTATTGTGCGATGTGAACAGATTCAGGGGTTGTAACTGAAGCAGGAATCTCTTTCCCTCCTGCTATGTGTCCCACTGTTCCCATTACTCCAGTTGAAATACCGTTCTGCTCCAGTATCCACCTGAGCATGTGGGCAGTGCTGGTCTTGCCGTTTGTACCGGTTATTCCCACTGTTTTCATATCCATCCAGGGGTACCTGTAAAAAGCTGCTGATGTTTCTGCAAGGAATTTTCTGTTGTCTCCCTCGGGGTTTACAAATACAGGTATTCCGAAAAGGGTTCGTTCCGCAACCACAGCTGCAGCTCCAGCTTCAATGGCTTTTTTAACATAATCATGCCCGTCTGACCTGTAACCTCTGACTGCTACGAAGAGACTTCCCGGCTTAACTTCTCTTGAATCGTTGGTGATGGATGTGATTTCCGTATCTGATTCTGACAGCATGGATGCATAACCGGCTGTCCTGAGTATATCGTTCAGTTTCATGCTATCGTCCTCCAACCACCGCAGCAATCATTTCATCACCTGGGACACTCTCTCCAATGGCTATTTCAGGAGATGTAGCAAGCACACCGGAAACAACCTGACTGAATACCGGAGCTGCCAGAGCACTGCCCCACCTGTATTCGTATTCAGGCTGGTCAAATACAACCACTGCGACAAGTTGCGGATTATCTGCAGGAACCATTCCTGCAAAAGCACTGAGATATTCACCTTGAATCAGTCTCTCAGCTGTTCCTGTTTTACCTGCAACAGTCACCCCTGGTACCGCTGCTGAAGAACCTGTACCGGTCTCCACCACAGTGGTCAGAACGCTTCTCACCTGAGCGGCAGTTTCAGTTGAGACAACCCTGTGTCCAGGGGAGTTGGCAAGTTCTCTCTGGACTCCGTTCTCAAAAGTTGCCTGAAGAAGCCTGGGGCGGTAGAGAACTCCGCCGTTTGCGATTGCTCCGTAAGCAGCTGCCAGCTGAAGGGGAGTCACTGACACTTCCTGACCGATGGCTATGCTGGCCTTGGAAAGCCCTGACCAGTTTGAAGGTGCAGGAAGAGAACCTCTCTGTTCAGAGGGAAAATCAATTCTGCTTCTTTCCCCGAAACCGAAGGAATGACAGTATGAAAAGAGAACAGAGTCAGGTATCAGCTCTGCCAGCTGAACAGTGCCAATGTTGCTTGACCGGGCAATAACCTCCCGCAGGCTTAGTATTTCTCTTATTGGGTGGCTGTCATGTATTCTGTGTCCGAAAAGCTCTATGTAGTCTTTGGTGCAGTCAAAATCATCTTCAAGATCTGCATATCCCCCGTCAATTGCCGCTGCAAGAGTAATGGCCTTGAACACCGAACCAGGTTCGTGTGAACTCTGAACACAGTGGTTTCGAGCAAGTGTTCCATCCTGGTTGAAAACAGGATAGCTGGCCATTGCAAGCACATCTCCGTTGGAGGGATCAAGAAGAACAATGGCTCCCCACTGGGATTCAGAGCTTTCAACAGCATCTTCAAGAATCTGCTGGGCGGTTTCCTGATATCTGGCATCAATTGTGAGCTGAACATCCCTTCCGTGAACAGGCGCCTGATTGTCTGCTTCCGCGTCAAGTGCTCTCAGACCATTCCATTCGCTTCTCTGGTAACAGGTTAAACCATCAATACCGAGGAGAATATCATCTATGTGGTGCTCCAGACCCTGAGATGCATTCTCAGTATAGCTTCCTATCACCGGAGACATGGATACTCCCATGGGATAGGTTCTTCTGGTGACATATCTGCAATCAACAAAATCAGGCATTGAGGCTATGATATTCTCAGCTTCTTCCCATGAAACATCACTTGCAATAACAAGATTACTGCCGGTTCGGCTGAGGGGATATTCGCAGTCAAGATACTCTGAAATACCACTGGCAAAACTATCCAGAAGACACTCTTCAGCTTCAGAGACATTGGGCCAGAATATGCTGAATGATGCGCTTGTCACATTTCCAGCAAGAAGAAAACCGTTTCTGTCAAGAATACAGCCCCTGAGAGCCTCCACAGAGACCTGATAAGACTGCTGGTTATCTGCCAGTGCCAGACACTCACTGTGATGCATTATCTGTATTCCTGCAAGCTTGGCAGCGGAGAGAAAGAGAAAAGTAATAATCAGAAAGAGAATCAGACTGATTCTTGCTGAAACCCTCTCCATGCAGTTTACCTGCCAGCTCATTCTGCCACCTCCGCCATGACAAAGCTCTCTACCGGCAGAGGATGGAGATCAAGCAGTTTGCCCATAGCGCTCAGTCTGGATGGAGATTCAAGGTATGCAATTCTGGATTCCAGGGCCTGAATGGTTCTCTGCAGTTCAGCTGTCCTGTCAGCCTCAGACGCAAGTTCAACTGATGCGGTCAAGTAAAAATTCCTGCTGGCCAGCTGGGCTGCAAATGCCAGGAAGGTACCTGCAGCTGTTGCCATGAGAAGCCTTCTGCCGTACTTCCTCACAGCCTCACCCCCAGTCTGAGCCTTGCACTCCTTGACCTGGAGTTGGCTCTTATCTCTTCCTTTGAAGGTACCATCCAGGGAGGATCAAACCTGGAGAAAAACTCAGAGTCTCTGAAGTGGAGCTTCACCATACGGTCTTCCAGGGAATGGAAGGTCAGTATTGCTATTCGGCATCCCCGGGCAGTCCACTGGTGCATCTCTGAAAGCATTCTCTCCAGATGCTCAAGTTCTTCGTTCACCAGTATTCTCAGTGCCTGAAATACTCTGGAGAAAGGTTTTACAGGATTACCCCTGACAGCCCTGCGAACAGCCTGGGCAAGTTCTTCAGTTGTTCTTATTTTTCCTGATCGCTTTATCTCACGGGCAATTACTCTTGACCTGCCCTCTTCTCCGTACCTGTATATCACATCGGCAAGCTGCTTCTCGGTCATTCTCATCATGTGCTCCCAGGCAGGTTTTCCTGAAGTTCTGTCAAATCGCATATCAAGAGGGCCTGAAAGTCTGTGGGAAAAGCCTCTCTCACCTTCATCCAGCTGAATGGAACTGAGCCCCAGATCAAAAAGCGCAGCAGTGGCAGGAGCAAGATTGTTCTCGCTGATTACCTTTGGAATTGAGGTATAGCTCCCTGTAAAAACCTGAACACCGGTCCCTGCAAATCTTTTGCGCAGAAATGCAGCTGTGTCAGGGTCCCTTTCAAAAGCCAGAACCGGATTACCCTGAAAAGCCTGGTAGAGAAGTACCGTATGCCCTCCGCCGCCTGCAGTACCGTCAACAACAGTTCCAGGGGCGGCATCGCAGAGATATTCCATTATCTCCACCGGCATTACCGAAACATGACCTGAGTCCATCATCGCACTCCCTAAAGAGGCAGATCATAGTCCTCGGCTATATCCTCCAATGGAATCTCCTGGCTCTCACAATGGGCTTCGTACCGTTCTGGCTGCCAGAGCTCCATCAGGTCTATCTGACCAAGGAACAAGACCTCACCGGTTATTCCGGCTTTTTCAGCAAGATCTGCCGGAACAGAGATCCTTCCCTGGGAATCAAGGCTGACCGCTCTCAGGTTCTGTGCCAGCTTCCGTCTCAGATACCTGGCTTTCCTGCTGCCTCTGGATATTTCCAGAAGTTTTTCTTCAAGCTGATGCCATCTTTCTGACGGATAGAGCACAAGACACCCTTCCATCCCGACATTCAGATACATGTCCTCTGCGGTGAGTCGTTTTCTGAACTGTGCAGGTACGCTGACTCTCCCCTTGTCGTCAAGCGTATGAATGTGGGTGCCAATGAAAGCTGCCATAGTGTTCCCTTCCACAGCTATCATTATCCCACTTTGCCCCACTGTCAACCCATAATATCCCATTCTATCCCATTTCATCCCCCAACTTTTATAAACACAAGAAGAGACCCCGAAGGGCCTCTTAGCTTATTCACATATGCTGCAATAACTTAGCTAGGATTTACCTGAATAGTAGTACTGATATCTGTAGGTGTAGTAGGAATAGGATGTGTATGAACTGATAGGATCAAAATCGTTCATCACAGCACCTGAGAGATGGGCGCCTGTTCTGAGAAGCTTCTGCCAGACTCCCTGAACAACCTTCTGCTGAACCTTTCCTGATCTGGAGACAAGCAATACCGAATCCATTGATGGAGCCATTGAAACTGCATCGGTCACAACTGCCGCAGGGGGAGAATCAACAATGATCAGGTCTGCGTGCTCTTCAATCCTGTTAAATATTTCCTGTCTTACAGCAGACTCTATAATTTCTGCAGGGTTACTGGGGATATGTCCGCTGCAAATTACTGAAAGACCTGGAATATCAGTCTTCCTAATCACCTCTTCCACTGTGGCCTGGCCTGTTATAAGCTCAGTAAAACCAGGCTTTCGCTGAAAACCGAAAGCCTTGTTGATCACTGGTCTTCGAAGGTCACAGTCAATCAGAATAACTCTTTTTCCAGCATGAGCCTCAGCAACTGCCAGGTTGGAGGAAATGCTGGATTTACCCTCCTGAGGGCCGGAACTGGTTATAAGAAGTTTCGAGATCCCTTCACCGGGCCTGACAAACGACATACTGGTTCTGAGATCTCTTATAGCCTCTGCAGAGGGTGATTTAGGGCTTTCAAGAATAGCAAGAAGGAATGTACTCTTTTTTATGCTGAACTGTGGAATTACTCCCAGAAGAGTTATTCCCATTTTTTCCAGCTGCTCAGGACTTCTCAGTGTGTTGTTCACCTGATTAAGCATGAATACAATGCCAATACCCAGCGCAAACCCCACAAGAATACCCATGATCAGATTCCGTCTTGTGGTGGGTTTTATCATGCTCCCTGAAAGAGCGGTATCAACAATGGTTACATTACCCATCTGACCCACTTCAGCAATACGGATTTCCTCAAACCTGGTTCGAAGAAGAATGTAAATATTCTCACTAACAGTTCTGTTCCTCTCCAGAGCCACAAGCTGATATTCCATATCAGGCAGCTCGGAGAGCCCGGCAGACATCAAATCAAGTTCATGCTGGAGAGCCTGCTTTCGCGCAGAGCTTGATCTGAAGTCAGCCTCAGCTGAAGCAAGTGAAGAGAACAGGTTCTCCATTCCTCTTCTGGGCTCATATGGATAATCCATCTCAGAAATTTCAGAGAGGGCTTCTTCCAGTTCCTGTCGCCTGGTTTCAATGTTCTGTTCCATTGCAGTCACAGGGTCGGAATCAGGGGCTGCTCCCTGCGCAAGAAGTGATGCTCTGGCACTTTCGTATCTTGCCAGATCACGCTGTATCTGATCCACATACGCACTGTTTGCATCAGATATTTCCACCTCTACAGATTCTCTCTGCTGATTGAGAAGCTCTGTCAGATAGTCCCGCCTTACCCTTGCTGCTTCACGGTCTGCTCCAGCTGCCCTCATCTGGGTCTCGAAACCGGCAAGCCTGTTAATAAGCTGTCCCGTCTCAGCATCTATATCTGTAATGCCATTGGTCTCCTTGAAAACCAAGAGTGCATTCTCATCGTCGGCCAGCTGTGAAGAGACAAGATTCAGCTGTTCCTCAAGAAAAAGCCTGACTTCACGGTTCTCTCCTCTTGCCTGAAGCCTGTTCCACCTGTAATAAACATGAAGAACAAGATTGGTAATTACTGCAGATGCCTCTGGAGTGTAGCCGGTTCCTGTAAGAACAAAGAAGTCGGAATCCTTTATCCAGCTCACTGAAACACAGGACTGGGCCAGACCTGCAAGGGAGTTTCTTATGTACTGTCTTTCAGGGATATCTCCCTGAAAGAGCACTGCAATCAAACTGTCTGCGTCAGGAGACTGAAGAACAGAATCTGCTACCTGTTCAGCCAGTGTTCTGCTGTTGATAAGATATATCTGGTCATTCCTCATGGCATCCATCTGGAACCAGGATGATACAGGCATATCCAGAGTACGGGCCATGCTGTTGTCGGTGTTATAGATAAAAGTGGAACTCGAGCTGTATACAGGTACAGTGGTCATGTTGATCCAGCCTGCGGCCAGAAGCCCGAGCAGAACGCAGATCAGTATGATCCATTTCCCCCTGCGAAGCATCCACAGATAGTAATGAATATCTATGGACTCCTCTTCACTGGAGAAGTCTTCTGTATTTATCAACCTGCCTGAAGGATTTTCCATCACCGGCTCATGACCCATACCACATTGACCATGATAAGAACCTTGTAGCTGAAATCAACAATATCTTTCCACCACTCATAGCTGGATACTCCAACATAAACAGTAACGCCAGGCTCCATTACAGGAACAGGTAAACCGTCTCCGTGAAGAAAAGCTTTCAGGTCGTACTTTATCTCCAGATCATTTGAGACTATCCGTATACAGGAAAGGTCAGCGGTACTCACAGGACCTCCTGCAGCTGATAGAGCATCCCTCAAGTCGGAATTCCATGGTATAAAATGACGACCTGGGTTTCTCACCTCACCCCAGACATTTACCTGTATGTTGACAACATCAGACTCCACTCCTGGAAGAGTGTACTCCGACGGCTCAGCCAACAGCGTAAATGCAAGCAAAGGCAGCAGGTAAAGAATCTTCACGCCTTGTATATCCTCTTTTCAGACACAACATCAACACAGGCGTTTCTGGTGTCAACAACTATACTGCTGTTATCAACTATCCACTGGTAATCATAGCAGTCATGATCGGTTATGACAACGCAGCAATCGTAACAAGCAAGGCTCTCAGCACTGAGTTCTACAGATCTGGGCTGAAGGATTGTCTGCCTGGTGGCAGGGGGTATTGATGGAATGAAGGGATCGTTGTAATCCACCTCTGCCCCTCTCTCCATTAGTTTATGCATCACCTTTAGAGCAGGAGTTTCCCTGTAATCATCTATATTCGGTTTGTATGCCATACCAAGCAGAAGCACTCTGCTTCCCTTCAGAGACTTTTCAGCATCGTTGAGAGCATCGCAAACCCTGTCGACAACATATGAAGGCATTGATGTATTTACCTCACCAGCCAGTTCGATGAACTTTGTAGGCAGCTCATACTGATGAGCTTTCCATGTGAGGTAAAAAGGATCAATTGGAATACAGTGGCCGCCGAGACCAGGGCCTGGGTAAAATGGAGTAAAGCCGAAAGGCTTGGTTGCAGCAGCATTGATAACCTCCCAGATATCAATGCCCATTCTGTGCGCAAGAACTTTCAGTTCGTTTACCAGGGCAATGTTTACAGCTCTGTAAGTGTTCTCCATGATTTTTGCCATTTCAGCAACCTCAGGAGAACTGACAGGCACCACATTATCAATGGCAAAACCATAAACGAATACACTTGCATCGGTACACCGGGGAGTAAATCCGCCTACAAGCTTGGGAATGGTTCTTGTATTGAAGTTCTTGTTTCCAGGATCTTCCCTCTCAGGCGAAAAAGCAATGTGAAAATCTTTACCTGCTTTAAGACCGCTCTCTTCAAGAACAGGGATCATCTCTTCCCTGGTGGTACCTGGATAAGTTGTGGACTCAAGAATTATCAGCTGTCCTCTGGTGAGATAACGGGCCACTTCCCTGCACGAATTGAGTACAAAACTCAGATCAGGCTGACGGCTCTTTCCCAGAGGAGTGGGAACAGCTATCAAAATAGCATCTGTCTCACCAAGAACCGAAAAGTCAGTGGTGGCTTCAAGAAGACCTGTATCCATCGCTGCTGCAATCTTCTCGTCGGGAAAGTGCTTCAGATAGCTCTTTCTTTTCTCAAGAAGGACAGGTTTCTCAGGGTCTACATCAATACCCAGTACCCTGCATCCTCCCAGAGCAAACTCCATTGCAAGAGGAAGCCCCACATAACCGAGACCGATTACTCCTATAACCGGTTTATCCCTGCCATTCATTCTCTCTTTGAAAGAACTCATAAGTCTCCTCTGCCTATTCCGTAATAGACAAAACCCTTCTTACGGAGAGAACTGGGGTTCCAGATATTCCTGCCGTCAAAAATCGTTCTGGTTCTGAGAAGCTTGCCTATTCTGTCAAAATCAGGTTCTCTGAACTCAGTCCACTCGGTGACCAGAACAAGAGCATCTGCCCCTTCAATGGCATCATAGCAGGTACTGGAATACTCTATTCTGTCTCCCAGAATTGTTCTTGCATAATCAGTGGCCTCAGGATCGTATGCCTTGACAGAAGCGCCTCTTTCCAGAAGCTCATTGATTATCACAATAGCAGGTGCCTCTCTCATATCGTCGGTGTTCGGTTTGAATGAGAGACCCCAGATACCAAAAGTCCTGCCTTTGAGATCTTCACCGAACTCTCTGGTAATCTTTCGCCCCATGACCTTTTTCTGAGCAATGTTAACCTCTGTAACCGCCTGAAGAATATCCAGATGGTAACCGTATTCATCTGATGTGTGTCTGAGAGCCTTTACATCCTTGGGAAAACAGCTGCCGCCGAAGCCCACTCCAGGAAAGATGAAATGAGGACCTATACGGGTATCGCTGCCGATTCCACGCCTGATATCCTGAACATCAGCCCCTACAACATCGCAAAGGTTGGCTATCTCGTTCATGAAACTTATCTTGGTGGCCAGAAGACTGTTGGCAACATATTTGGTAAGTTCTGCAGACCTGTTGCTCATTATGTAGATAGGATTGTTGGTTCTGACAAAGGGCCTGTAAAGTTCCTCCATGGTCTCGGCAACCTGCTGGTCATCGGTTCCTATCACCACCCTGTCAGGCTTCATGAAGTCATCAATGGCGGCGCCTTCCTTGAGAAATTCAGGGTTACTTACCACATCAACCCTGAAATCAGTGAATTTCTTCACCTCTTCAGACACGAGTTCTGCCGTACCCACAGGAACTGTACTCTTGTTGACAACTATTCTAGGGCCGTCCATTGCTCTTCCGATATCTCCGGCTACTGCAAGAACATGCTTCAGGTCGGCACTGCCGTCTTCGTCGGGAGGGGTTCCCACAGCAATAAACACTATACTGCTGTTTCGCACAGCCATAGCGGTATCGGTGGTGAAAGAAAGCCGCTTCTCTCTTACATTTCTCTCTATGAGCACATCAAGACCTGGCTCATAAATAGGAAGAATCCCATTTTCAAGCCCTGCTATCTTCTTTTCGTCCTTGTCTACAGAAATGACGGTATTGCCCATTTCTGAGAGACACGCAGCGGCTACAAGACCTACATATCCGCTTCCTACTACTGCTATTTTCATCTGGTTTCTCCTCTGATCTGGGAGTATAGAAGATTTATTTCTGCTCTTTTCCGTATTCTAGCTGAAAGGCCGAGAATACGAAAAATACAGCCGTTTGTAAAGAACGGCTTAACTGAACACTGACAAGGGTAAGGTACCCTGATCAGCGGCGGTGGTTCAACCATTATGTTTTATCTTTGCCTGTGAGCACCCTGCAATCATCTATCCTTTTTGTATCACCGGAACTGTCCATAAGCTCAGCCCACAGCAATGCTATTCTGCGTGATACTCCAAGGCTCTCCCTGAGTTCCCCCAATCGGAACTGGTTTGTTCCGAAACTCTCACTAACTTTTCTCACAGCTTCTGAGTAGATACCTGGAGTGGAAACCAGACCTTCTGTGAGAAGAATAACCATACCTCTGGCAATAAGTCCATCCACATCCTCAGAAGTACAGTTGCTCAAAGGAAGCTGACACCCCTTTAATCCGGCTTTCTCTATATCGGAGACTATGTACCTTGCAGCAACTGCATGTTCACCTTCAAGGTCTGCAGGAAAATCGGCAACAGCAAGGAACTCTCCTCTTCTTTCAATCTCTCCCTTTTCCTCAAGATCAGCCAGAGAGAACCTTATGGCCCATACAGGTGTCTCTGATGGCAGATTTCTGGCCAGAAAAGCAGAAGGAAGACCTGGACTCAGAGGCACCCTTCGGTGAAAGGTTTTCACACTTCCCAGTATTTTCTTCTGAAGATCTTCCACTGCAGCGGTGAGCATTATTCTTGCTGATTTTCCCTCGCCCACTGTAACTGCTCTGCCCTGCTTCTCCAGAGATTCAACTGCCTCCTGAAACTCCACAGGTTCCACTCCTGTACGGTCTATCCAGCTCATGACCTGAATGAAGTGGCCTTGAGCGTCTTCCATTGCTTCATAAAGCAAATCCTCAACATCACCGTGGGAGAGGAGATCCAGGTGTTCCATTCTGGCAGCTCTGAACCTGGACCTGACTTTGCTTGTATCAGTGTCAAGTATTACCCCGCCACCGATGGTAACCACAGGGGAGTACCTTCTTATTACAAAGCGGTCTCCAGGCATTGCCACCACAGGATGTTCAAGCTGAAAATGAACATATCCTGTTTCGCCTCTGGGAAGAGGGCGGCCTTCAACAGGTACAGCCCTTGCCATAACTTCGGCGGTTCCCACATGAAACCTTACCCTTTGCCTGACAAGCAGATCAATATTCACTGAAAGCATGGTGCAAATGGTATCCAGACTGCTGAGTATTTTAAGAAATCCCGGCTCACCTGCAACACTTCCCCTGTGAACATCTTCCTTTTTCAGTCCAGTTAGATTAAGGGCTATTCTGTCCCCTGCTGTACCGCTCTTCACATTCCTGGTGTCGTTAACCCCAAGCTCTCTGAGCCTGTACTGTTTCCCTGCAGGCTGAAGTTCAATTGTATCTCCCTCTCTCACCGTTCCAGAAAGCCCGGTTCCGCAGATAATTGTACCGAAACCCTTAAGGGAGAATATTCTGTCCACAGGCATCTTGAAACGGCCCTCAGAGCTTTTGCCCTCTATACTCTCAGCCATATTCACTATGGCTTCACGGAGCTGCTCAATGCCCTGACCGGTAACTGATGAAACCCTCACAACAGGGGCGCCTTCAGCCGGGGTTCCCTTCAATGCTTCCATAATTTCTTCCTGAGCCAGTTCAATAAGCTCTTCATCCACAAGATCGCACTTGGAGAGCGCCACTATACCCCTGTCAACTTCCAGCAGTCTCAGTATGTCAAGATGCTCTCTTGTCTGGGGCATAACACCCTCGTCGGCGGAAACCACCAGCAGAAAACAGTCAACCGTTGAAACACCTGCCACCATTGTCTTTACAAATTTCTCGTGACCGGGAACATCTATGCAGGATATGGTCTTACCTGATGGGGTCTCCATGAAAACATAGCCCAGCTCAATGGTGATACCTCTGGCTTTCTCTTCCTTCAGTCGATCAGGATCCCTTCCGGTGAGCTTCAGCATAAGGGTACTCTTGCCGTGGTCTATGTGCCCTGCGGTTCCTATTATTACCCCCACAGCTCACCTGCTTTTTCTGCTACAAGCCCTGCAAGCATTTCATCCTGCTCAGGAGCTACCGCTCTCAGATCAAGCTGCAGAGCATCGTTCTCCACCCGGCACGCAACAGCAGGGCTTGAAAGCCTCAGGGCAGAGGCCAGCTTTTCAGGATCAGGACACCTTACAGAAACACCTGCAGAGGGAATGGCAAAGTCAGGCAGACTTCCGCTGCCTACAAAACTGTCCATGCTGCCCACTGAAACAACAAGATTCTCTGACTGTTCAAGAATCCCTGTAATTACCTGAGCCCTCTCTCTGAGTTTTTCAACAGGAACAGAGAAAGAACGGTACACAGGATGGTTCTCTGCGATGTATTCAGGGGTTTCCAGGAAAATGCGAAGAGAAGCCTGCAGCGCTGCTATAGTTAGTTTTCCAACCCTGAGAGCCCTTGCCAGAGGATGTTTCTTTATTCTGCTCAGATACTTTTCTCTGCCAAGAATAATACCTGCCTGTGGACCCCCGATCAGTTTGTCTCCGGAACAGGTTATTACATCAGCACCTGTTTTTACACTGTGAACTATGGTAGGCTCAGATGGAATACCGAACTTATTCAATGGAATCAGGCTTCCTGCACCGAGATCATCTATTACAGGAATTCCCCGCTGCCGGCCCAGAGCCACCAGTTCCTCAAGTTCCACCTCACCGGTGAAACCCTTTACCCTGTAGTTGGAGGGATGAACCCTGAGAATGGCAGCAGTGTTTTCTGTTACAGCATTCTCATAATCCCTAAGATGGGTCCTGTTGGTACACCCTACTTCAACCATTGTGCAATTGCTCTGCTTCATGACTTCAGGTATTCTGAATGAACCGCCTATCTCTACCAGCTGTCCTCTGGAAACAATAACTTCCTTTCCTGCTGCCATAGCCGATAGAACCAGAAGAGTGGCTCCTGCATTGTTGTTAGCAACTGTTGCAGCTTCAGCGCCTGTAATGGCAGTTATCAAGTGAGCAATATGCTCATCCCTGCTGCCCCTCTTTCCTGTTTTTCTGTTCCACTGCAGAACAGAATACCCGCTTGCCACCCTGCGAACCGCCTCTATAGCCGCAGGAGGCAGGCTGGCCCTTCCCAGTGCTGTGTGCAGAACTATACCGGTTGCGTTTATAACAGTCTCCATAGTTGGTCTGCTTCCGGCAGAGGCCAGCTCAACACATCTGCTTATTATCTGATCAATACCTGGCAGTTCGCCTCCTGACGCAACTGTCTCACGAGCCCATAGAATACCGGCTCTTGCCGCTTCCCTCAGTTCAAGAGGGGTCAGACCTGTTAATTTGTCGTTGATTACCGGTACTATCTGGTGAACTGCCGGCAGGTTCTTAAGTTGTTCCATCCCCATGATAACTCCTGACAGAAGAATGAATGCTGCTGTTTTTCATCCTCTGAAGAATAGGAGGAAGTGATAGCTGAAGCAAGCACCGGAGAGCAGCGGAAGAATCAGTAAACCGTTACAACTCTGAATGACGCATGGAACAGCTTCTTCATAAAACTGCAGCCAATGCGTAAGACATTATTAAATCAAGTCTTTCATGTGATTTGGCAGGAGAGAAAAGCCATTAATGTTTTCTGCTTCCTTTTCTGTTTTAACTAAGATAAGAACCTGGTAAAAGAGTATGCAGGTTTCAGGCCTGCCAGAGAGAAAACAGGTATTACCATGAGACTTTACATATTTTATATAGCAATAAAGTGAGTGCAGATTCAATATTATTAATTTAAAAGGTAGAACATTTCAACTGCTCAGGTTTTGATTCCTGCCGATACACCTTACAGAATACCAGCTATTCCATAACTGAGATTTCACACAGAACTTGAAAAGTTAACTTCTTAATCTTTCTAATGTTACTCCTGCTGTATCTGAAAAATCTGCTTACGAACTGCTTGAATCAACACACCTGCCTGCATACTCCGGCACTTCAGCCTGAGCGGTCATCGTTCACCTTACAGGTATTCATTGCTGCCGGTCAGGCCGGAAACCAAAGATCATTCAGACTAAGGAATAACAACGCTCCTTGTGACAGCTGTTCTTCCCAGGGCTTCCACTGTTACGAAATACATTCCAGGAAGAAGATTACAGCTGAGTTCCAGTCTGCCTGATTCAGGAACCGAGTATCTGGAGTCTACAATTCTTCCGGAAGTGTCGTATATACTTACAAGGGCAGGTTCACCTTCGGGATAACCGGAGATACTGAGTGAAATCATGCCGTTTACGGATGGATTAAGAGCGCAAAGCCCGAAACCCTGAGAAGGGCTTTCTTCCTCAACACCCAAAGGATCAATATCTATTGTGAGAAGATGATCACCGTCAGGTCTTGAACCGGCCACCGCAAAAAGCCTGTCTCCGCTTCTGAGTTCCCATGGAATTGAATTGCCGTCCAGATAAACTCCATTGACAATATCAGATGGACCAAGCATGGCGCAGAAGGTAAGTCCCTCAGGCACATATCCGTTAAAAGCCAGACTGAGTTCATCCCCCTGGCCAACTATAGAGGTGGTATTTATATTAAAACAGTCTTCAAGAAAATCTCCGTATTCACCTGGAAACATCCACATAAAGTTTTCGTAGTCGTTTTCCAGGCTTGTGAGAACGCTGTCCACTCTGTTGTAGGCAGTGGGGTTAACAGTTCCGCAGCCAGCGTCAAGCATGTTAATGGGATGACATCCCATCAGCCCGAACTTACCCCTGTCCATCGAATAAGCAAGAATCTCACCTGGAACCGGAACACTGTAGTCACCCCACCAGACGGAATTAGAACCCCATATTCTACCATTTACTGTCTGATAACGGGATATCCACTGGTTCTTGAATTGCTTTCCTGCATACCAGTCGATAAGCCTCCATCCGTTGCAGAAGAATGTGAAGCCATGGTCAATTATGGCCTGCAGACCGCTCAAGGAAGTACGGTGACCGGAGAATCGTATAACTCTTACCATGTTGGTGTCCAGACCGCAGGCGTCCAGATCCAGCATATTTACCCTGAATCTCTCCTGATGCTCTTCAGGTTCATAGGTAATGAACTCGTGGAATTCTCCGTATGAAGAATCAGGATTGGGAGTATGATGGTATCCGTGACTGCCCATTCGAACCCTGTCAGCCCAGGGGTAAATGTCGTTCTGAATGTTCAGCATCCACTGAAGATACTCAGGAGTGGCTTCTGTTGACATGCGCCAAGTGCCGTGCCAGTGGGACCAGCTGTCCTCATAGCCAGGCTCGTACCATACTGAATCCCTGTTAGGTGTCAGTATTCCATCTGGAAGGATTATCCAGTTCATTTTCATTTCCGGATGGATTTCAAGCAGGTTTATCAGAGCGGCACTCACAACCTCATCGCCCTCCGGTGTCTCCGAAAAACCCCATATGTCTCCCTGATCCGGATGAATGAATGTAAGCTCATCCATCATCCATGCCGCTGCCCTTTCAGCGCCGTTCAGATGACCGCTGATGAACACAGGGGCAAAATACTCATCAAGTGAAAGCCTTACATAGTATTCTTCTGTCTGTCCGGCAGGAATTATGGAATGAAGATCAGGCCCTACTGCAGTTTCCCTGGGCTCCTCAACCTCAAGTATTCGAAGGGAAAGGTAGGCATAACTGTCATGATCCAGAACCACCGACATACTCTTAGCAGTGTTGGGCATAAGGAACACAGCAGAGGGGAGCCCTCCTGAAAGCCTGAAAACCTGATCACCTGAGAATCTCTGCCAGTCATGTGTTCCGTCGAGAGCAAATACTTCATCCACAGCGCTCTGGTTCATGGCGCTGATGGTGTCCCAGCCCATAATGCCGTAATCTATCTCAAGCGGTGACAACACCTCTGTATCTTCCGTGAAAAGGAATTTGTATCTCATCTCGAGACCTCTGCCTACAAGGGTGTAGTCGATGGTTATTGCCACAGGAAGAGCGTCAGAGCCATCGGTCATGTGGGTGGAGTGAAAGGTGAGGGATGTATCGCTGGAAACGGTTACAACACCGTTTGCCGGAAGATAGCAACCGGTATTGATACCGGAGAACTGAAGCCCTGAGGTAATCTCAGAACCTGACCACTTGTCCTTAAGAAGGACAATAGCGCCAGGTCTGTAAGCGCAGAGAGCATCGTTCACTGTAACCGAAACCGAACCATTTTGAATAGTATGATATGTTGAAAAGAGAACGAGTATAAGGGAGAACATTTCTAACCTCCATTCTGCTATGGTTTATTGATATGCATAACCCCCCGTTCCGTCAATCCCAACTGATAACATACTAATATGATAAAGATTACCTTCGGGCAATGCAGCAGTTTACCATATTCGGTTGAAGCGGGACTTTACTCAAAGTCCTGCTTCAACCGGTCAGCATCTCTGTGCGAGAACGCCGCCCATCATTTTGATGGATTTTTTTGGGCATTTCTCTACACACTGGCCGCAACCAATACACTTATCCGCTATTACCTGATGCTTTTCTTTGACAGAACCCTCAATTGCATCAGTGGGGCAAACCCTTGTGCAGAGTGTACAGCCGATACAGGTACTGTCGATGAAGGCTTTAGGCCTGACAGGTATTCCATCCACTATTGCGCCTATGGGGCACTCAGAAGCACAGAGACCGCAGTTTATGCACTTCTCAGGATTGATTTTCGCAAGAAAGCCGTCAATCTCGATTGCATCTGCAGGGCAGACCTTTGCGCACTTTCTGCATCCGATGCAGGCAACAGAACAGGCTTTTCTGGCAACACCGCCTTTGTCTCTGCTTGAACAGGAGACTATCACCTTTCTGCTTTCAGGCCAGAGTGTAATGATGTTCCTGGGACATTCCTCTATGCACTTGCCGCATGCAACGCACATTTCAGGGTCAATATCAGGAACGCCGTTATCCCCCATCTCCATTGCATTGAAGGAACATACCTCTATGCAGTCTCCGAATCCAAGACAGCCGTATGAGCAGCTTTTCTGGCCGTTCATCACGAGAGCAGCTGATTTGCAGCTTAGAGGGCCATTGTAGTTGAAGGCGTTTACAGCGGATTTTCCTCCGTTACAGAGAATAACCGCAATCTGCTTCTCCTTTTCCTCAACCTGGGCGCCCATGATCCTTCCGATTTCAGCTGCTGCAGCTGCGCCTGCAGGAGCACAGCCGTTTACAGGAGCTTTGCCCTCCACCACAGCCGAGGCATAAGCAGCGCATCCTGGAAAACCGCATCCGCCGCAGTTGGCCCCTGGAAGAACTGCCTCAATAGCCTCCATTCTCGGATCCCTGGGCACTGCAAACTTCCTGGCTGCAAATGCCAGCCCCAGGCCAAGAAGCAGACCTATGGCGCCCATTACTATTGCCGGACCGCCAACTGCTGAAAGGGTGTCCTGCTGCCGGGAAACAATGGTCAGCGCAATCATTGCTGTTGTGAGCATCGCTTAACCTCCCAGCCCTGCAAAGCCAAGAAAAGCTATGGACATCGCGCCGGCAATAAGAAACGCAATAGGCAGACCCTTCAGCGCAGGGGGCACAGCTGCTGTTTCCATTCGCTCACGGAGTCCGGCCATGAGCACCAGGGCCAGTGTAAAGCCAATACCTGCAGCCACAGAGTTTATCAGAGAGTAGCCAAGGTTGAACTTCTCTTCAATGTTCAGCACAGCAACACCGAGAATGGCGCAGTTGGTGGTAATCAGAGGCAGATAGATTCCCAGTGAGTCATAGAGAGCCGGGCTGAACTTCTGAAGAATCATCTCCACCAGCTGAACCAGGCTCGCTATGATGATAATGAAGGAAATAGTTCTGAGATAAACCATATTGTAGGGCATCAGCACATTGTGATAGACAAGCCATGATCCAAGTGTTGCAAGAACCATGACGAAAATCACAGCCGCTCCCATTCCGACAGCGCTGTCCAGCTGCCTGGACACACCAAGGAACGGACAGATACCGAGGAATCTCATAAGAACAAAGTTGTTAACAAAGATAGCGGAAAGAATTATGGCCATCATTCTGGCTATGCTGAAAGATGGTTCGCCCCCTTCGGGAGCTGCAAGTATCACAGAAAGGAGTGCTGCAGGAGTCATTTGTTACCTTCCTTTCTGCGCTTCTCCATGATGTTGAAGAAACCAAGAATGAAGCCCATGAGTATGAAAGCCCCTGGAGCCAGAATAGCTATAAGAACAGGCTGATTCTGGTAGGCTTCACCAAGAAGATTGATGTTAAGCCATGAACCATTGCCGATAATCTCCCTGAATGTTGCCATGATCACCATTGCGATGGTGAAGCCAAACCCCATTCCTATACCGTCAAGGATTGAGGGAAACACCTTGTTCTTGTTGGCAAAACCCTCTGCTCTGCCCAGAATGATGCAGTTCACCACGATAAGCGGTATGAAGATACCCAGACTCTGATGAAGTGATGGCAGATAGGCATTCATCAGCAGATCCACCAGTGTAACAAAGGTAGCTATAATAACGATGTATGCGGGAATTCTCACCTTTGCAGGAATAGCTTTTCTGAAAAGTGAAACAAGAAAATTGGAACACACCAGCACAAAAGTTGCAGCAGCGCCCATACCGAGAGCATTCTCAACACTGCTGGTAACCGCAAGGAAAGGGCACATTCCAAGAGCCTGCCTGAACACAGGATTCTCTTTGAAGAGACCCTTTGTCAGTTCCTGCATGGCGCTCATTCCTCACCTCCTTCCTGTGGAAGAAGACCGGCGCCTGCCAGGGCATCAAGACCGCTTCTGACCGAGTTGGTCACAGCACGGGAAGTGATGGTGCTTCCTGTTATCGCGTCAAGAGAACCTCCGTCCTTGGAAAGCATAAGCTCTGAAGCAGTGCTGCCGGAGAACTGGTAGAGGAACCTGGCAGGATCGGAAACATTGGCTCCCAGGCCAGGTGTTTCCTGCTGATAGAGAATAGTAGTGCCGGTAACAGTACCGAGTATGTCCACAGCAACCATTGTCTGAATGGTACTGGAGTATCCTCTGCCGTACGCAACAAAAAGATAGCCAAGCTCTTTCCCGAGAGAGTCAGATACTGAGACTACGGCAAGTACCTGATCAGCATCTGCATAAGGGTTGGAAAGCCCGTCCACTGAAAGGCTGTCGAAAGAGAGCTGGCCGGAACCCAGACTTCCTGCCACATCTATCATGGCATCCAGCTTTGCCTGCTCTTTCTGCAGGGCGATAACAGGTTCAGTAACAGAATTGACATATCCCAGGGCAACTGCAGCTATCACCGCAATAAGCATCAGAATAAAACCAAGCTTTAGTATTTCACCCATTCTTCTTCACCTCCCCGAAAACTGAAGGTCTGGTGTATCGGTCGATAAGAGGAGTGGCAAGGTTCATAAGAAGTATTGAGTAGCTGCATCCCTCAGGATACCCTCCCCATCTTCTTATAACCATGGTCAGAAACCCTGCGCCAATACCGAAGATGATACGGCCCTTCCTGGTCACAGGAGTGGTTACCATATCAGAAATCATAAAGAATCCTCCCAGCATCACACCTCCTGCAAGAAGGTGGAAGAAAGGATTTCCGTCAAACCATCCCTGGCCGCCGAACAGCCATGCAAACAGAGCGACTGAACCGAGATAACTGAGAGGAAGACGAAGCTCAAGCACCCCTCTGAAAACAAGGTACAAGGCTCCAAGAATGAGCATGAGAGCACTTGTCTCACCTATGCAGCCCCCTATACGGCCCATAAAAAGGTTCTTCATGCTGCCGGAAGAGTAAAGCATTGAGCGAACCTCTTCGCTTCTGGTTTCCTCGCCTTCCCAATTGAACGACTGCTTCAGTGCGTTAAGGGGAGTTGCGCCGGTAAGGGCATCCAGCTCTCCCCGATCACTCAGTGAAGCTGTAGAGACGCCGCATGCCTGAACTTCAGTGCGGTCACCATTCTGCCACTCCATTGGAGCAGACCATCCTGCAGTCATAAGGACAGGGAAGCTGGCCACAAGAAAAGCTCTGCCCAGAAGTGCAGGGTTAACAATGTTGTGCCCCAGACCGCCGAAGGCCTGCTTGGCCACAGCGATTGCAAATGCGCTTCCAAGCACTGGAAGCCACCAGGGTACCCCTGGAGGAACATTATAGGCAAGAAGAATACCAGTAACCACAGCACTGCCGTCAAAAGCATAGTTCAAAGGTCTCTTCATGAACTTGAGACAGAGCCACTCTGTAAGAACTGCAGTAATAACACTGGCAGCCACCAGAAGCAGAGCAGAAGGCCCGAAAAACCATACTGCTGCTATCAGTGCAGGAACCAGAGCAATGGCAACATCCCACATTATTCGTTTCGTTGTCTGGGAAGAGCCCACATGAGGCGACACTGCAACATCGAATGTTCTGCTGTCAGCCATTATGCCTCCTTCGCCCGTTTAAGAGCTCGAATCTCGTTCTGAGCCCGTTTGATTCTGTGCACCAGATACCTTCCTGCAGGGCACACGAAGCTGCAGGTGCCGCACGCCATGCAGTTAAGGGCTCCAGCCTTGTCAGCCTCCTCCCACATACCGTACTGGGAGGCACTGGCAATAACACTGGGACAAAGTCGGAGGGGACACACATCAACACATTTTCCGCACCTGATACAGGGGCCTTCAGAGACATCCCTGACCTCTTTCGGTGAAAGGGCCAGAATACCGCTTGTTCCCTTTGTTACTGGAGCAGCATCTGTAAACATGGCTGTTCCCATCATAGGGCCGCCGCTGATAAGCCTTTTCACATAACCTTTGTAGCCCCCTGCAGACTCAATAAGGTCAGAAACAGTGGTTCCCACACATACATCAAAGTTGCCTGGCGCAGCCACACCGAGACCGGAAACAGTGGTAATACGACGCATGACTGGAATGCCTCTGAGCACCGCATCAGCCACAGCCACACAGGTTCCCACATTCTGAACCACAACACCTATATGCAGAGGAAGGCCGCCTGCAGGGACTTCCAGGCCTGTTGCAGCATCTATCAGCTGTTTCTCAGCGCCCTGGGGGTACTGAACCTTCAGAGGAAGCACCTTGACACCCCTTTTCTCAAGGAGTTCAATGGCATCAGGCTTGTTGACCTCAATACCTATGCACGGTTCAGCAACTCCAAGAATGTGTGCAATGATATTCATGCCCTGAATGAGATCATCGGGTCTTTCGATCATCAGCCTGTGGTCAGCGGTTAGATATGGCTCACACTCAACACCGTTGATGATAAGGTGTTTGATGGTGGCGCCTCTGGGCGGTGAGAGCTTGACATATGTAGGAAAGGATGCTCCACCCATTCCGCAGACCCCTGCTTCCTTTATTCTCTCCACAAGAATTGAAGGGGCAGTGGAACTCCAGGAAGGGATCGGTTCAAAGACCACTCCTCCATCCTCGGACGAGGTTTGAATAACAACAGCCGGACCGCTTCTCATGTGAGGCATAGGCGCATTCTCCACACGGAGAACCTTACCGTTCACAGGCGAATGGGTGGGAAGACTTATAAAACCGTTCTGTTCCCCGATAACGGCTCCTCGAATCACCTCATCACCAGGTTTTACAACCGGCTTTGATGGAGATCCGAGGTGCTGACAGAGGGGAACAGTCACTTTCTCCGGAGCAGGAACAGTAACAGCAGCTGCACCGCTGGTCAGTTCTTTATTGCCCGGAGGATGGGTCCCACCTGCAAAGCTCTTTACTCTGCTCATGTTCCTCCAGTGTTTGTGTCTCTGTCTATCTTGCTACTGCACAATTTATTACAAGCATACCCCTTGCAGGAGCACAATCAACCTGAAAGGCAAAACAGGAAAACATATGGATTAGATGAATATACAAAATTGATAAGGCTGATTCAGCCCTTCAAAAGTTTGTCCAGCTCTTCCCTGAACTGTGATACATCCCTAAACTGACGGTAAACACTTGCGAACCTCACATAAGCTACCTGGTCTACCTCCTGAAGGATATCCATTATGCACTCACCGATGAATTCAGCTTCAACCTCATCAGGGTATTCTCCTGTTATTCTTGAAATTACCTTTTCAACCATTTCCTGTATCTGCTCACGGGAAACCGGCCGTTTCTCGCAGGACCGGGATATTCCCTTCTCGAGCTTGCGGGGATCGAATTGTTCCCTCTGGCCGTTCTTCTTCTTGACAGTCGGGTAACTCGTTTCGATGTACTCGTATGTTGTAAACCTGTACCCGCATTCGTTGCACTCCCGCCTTCTGCGGGTTGCGCGGCCTTCCTTAACCGATCTTGAATCGATCACTCTGTCATTGCTGCTTGAACATCTGGGACACCTCATAATGATGTTACTTACTCCCAATACTGCCGCAAGTCAAGATACCCGCCTCTGAACTTGACGAAGAGTATTTCCGGTTATAGGATTGGTGCACTTCTGTGGTGGGAGTAGTTCAGTTGGCAGAGCCCCTGACTGTGGCTCAGGTGGTCGCCGGTTCGAGCCCGGTCTCCCACCCCAAAATGCGTCCCTGGCTCAATTGGTAGAGCAACGGACTCTTAATCCGTGGGTTCCGGGTTCGAGTCCCGGGGGGCGTACCAAAGGGGGCATCACGGATGTCCCCTTTAACATCTTTGTCGGTGCGCCCGTAGCTCAGCTGGATAGAGCAACGGACTTCTAATCCGTAGGTCACAGGTTCGAATCCTGTCGGGCGTGCCACATTGAATGCGTACTTCCTGAATCACAATACAAGTTTTCTGAATTGTGCTGTTCTTCACTGGTATCTGCATTTCTCTGTGTTCTTCAGCAGTAATAATACATTCAAGATTAATACATTTATCAGACACTTAAGGTGGCGCTCACTCAGGACTTGTCATAGGCTATTGATAAGGTTTTCCGGTACAGCATTCATGGGATGGCAATCTCCTGGTTTACCGAAAAAGCAGGATCGCCTGGAAAAGGCCTCTGACTTTTCATATTTCGTAAAATAAGTAGTATCAATTTTCAGGCCCTTGACAATGGGAAAGAACTTCAACAGATAGTAACGAACAATAGTTTAAGAAGTTAGACTGTTGTCAATCTGCGAGGGGTCGTGGTAATTTGGGTATCCGAAGGGTAGAAGGAAAGTCTCTTGAGCTTTACCTGCGGGAAATCGGCTCGAAAGAATCTCTTACTTCAGAAGAAGAAGCTGAGCTTGCAGGGAGAATCAAGAATAATGACACTGAAGCACAGGAGATACTTGTAGAAGCAAACCTCAGGTTTGTTGTGAGCATAGCAAAACAGTACGCCAACCAGGGGGTTGCCCTTGAAGACCTGATAAGCGAAGGTAATTTAGGGCTTATCAGGGCTGCCAGAGGATTTGATGAGAGCAGAGGCTGCCGGTTTATCACATATGCTGTATGGTGGATAAGGCAGGCTATTCTTCAGACGCTGGCAGAGAATTCACGAATAGTACGGCTTCCTCTTAACAGGGTTAACGAACTGTACAGAATGGGCAGGGCCAGCAGAGAACTGGGGCACTCCCTTGGAAGGGCTCCTTCAGCTGATGAAATCGCAGGAAGGCTGGATCTTCCCAGAAAGAACATTGAAGGCATGCTCTCTATTCACAGCACACACCTCTCACTGGACAGACCTGTATACGATGGAAGCGACAAGACATTTCAGGAAATGATGCCCTCCGACATTGAAAATACTCCGGAAGATGCCGCTGCAGAGGAATCAATGAGGAACAGTGTTTACGAAATGCTTACCGCTCTTGATATAAGGGAAAAAACTATCATAAGCCTCTTTTTCGGCCTTAACACCAACCGAAGGCATACACTGGCTGAAATCGGCAGAACAATGGGAATCAGCAGGGAGAGGGTGCGGCAGCTCAAGAACCGTGCCATCGACAAGCTTCAGGAATGCACTGATCCTGATAAGATACTGATGTTCATTGAATAATCAGCGGGAATAGCAGCGACTTCCAGACACAGGTCCCACTGACTCCTCAACTCTGTCAGGCTTAAGACCTTTCTTACCTAAAGCTTCCAGAAAAGCTGCACTATGTTCAGCATTCAGAATAATGCACATTCCGCAATCTGTGGAAAGTTTTCTGGGAATGGGAACCATTCTGCACTGAACACCGGCTTCTCTGGCAGCCCTTTGAGCCATAAGCACATGTGTCATGGTCTTAAATATCATGTAAAGCCTGTCAGCCATTGAATTCCTTCAAAGCCTTCAGAACTGTTTCTATTTCTTCAGCCTCTGTGAAGATGCCCGGACTGAGGCGGACAGTTCCACCTGGAAAAGTGCCGATTGTTCTGTGGGCATACTGGGCACAATGGAAACCATGACGGCAGCAGATATCGTACTCTGAGGCAAGGTAGTGAGCTATTTCTGAAGTGGAGCAGCCTGCAAGGGTAAAGGAAACAACAGCCGTCCAGGGTTTGCCTTTCTTCGGACGATAGACCTTTGCTCCGGGAATGCCTGCTATTCCATCTGCAAGAGCGCCGGCAGTGAGCAACTTTCTTCGGTGAATCTCCTGAAGGCCAAGAGAGGAGACATACTCAACGCCAGCATGCAGACCTGCAATGCCTGGGCCATTCATTGTTCCGGCCTCAAATCTGTCCGGCATGAAATCAGGATGTCTGTTTTCCTCTGAAAAACTGCCTGTCCCCCCTTGAGCAAGAGTTCTGATTCTTTCAGTATCAAAGCTGTCGGAAAACACCAGACCGCCGGTTCCAGGAGGCCCCAGAAGAGCCTTGTGGCCTGTAAAGGCAATGATATCTGCTCCTGAAGAAAGACTTACAGGGACTATACCGGCACTCTGAGCAGCATCAATAAGAAGAACAGTTCCGTTCTCTCTGCACATGGCGGCGATGCTCTCAACATCCTGAACGGTTCCTGTTACATTAGAACCGTGGTTGATAACCGCAAGTATTGCTCCCTTGAGGTTTCTGCGGAAAATATCAAGATCCAGATTTCCTGTGGAGTCGCATGGAGAGTAGCAGACATCTGCACCTTTTCTTTCAAGTTCAGAGAGAGGTCTTGTTACAGCGTTATGCTCCATGGCAGTTGAAACCACCCTGTCACCTTTACCAACCATTCCGTGAAGAACAGTGTTAATGCCCCAGGTTACATTGTGGGTAAAGACCACATTAAGTGGATTATTGGAACCAAAAAAGCCAGCTATGCTCTCACGGCAGTCAAGAACAACTCCCATGGCTTCCACTGATGCGCTACAGTTACCCCTTGCTGGACTGGTTCCGATATTCCGCATAAAACCCGACACAGCATCTATGACACTGTCAGGTTTAGGCCACGATGTGGATGCGTTATCAAGATAAATCAATTCCCCATCCTTTCATCGTCGCAATATAAGGGAAGACAGCGATGGTGGTAACACTGTCTTCCCTGTGTATGCTAGTTGCCCAGCGTGGCCTTTATGGCACCGAAGGTTGTGGCTGTTAAATCCAGTGCTCCGTTGAGCCTCATGTGCAGGCTCACCTTCTCCAGGTCACCTGAAGAAGCGCCATAGGATCCAAAGAGAGTCTGATTCAAGCCTGGATCCCAACCCCAGACATATATAGAGTTCGACCCTGAAGACCAGCTAAACTCCATGAGCAGGTTATCGTCTCCGTTGTACCAGAATGTACGGTCAAGGGGAACCTCAAGCCAACTACCTGGACCGGAGGAGGTTAAGGTGACAGTTGAACGGTCGTACACCTTTATCCTGGTTCCGGAAATAAAGTTGTCATCAAAGACTTCAGTCAGCTCATCATTGGCACAAGTACCCATGAATATCTGCAGTCCGTCAAGAGTAACTTCTGTTCCATATTGAACATGCCAGGACAAAGATGTGATATCCATAGCGGTTCCTATATCATCCGAATCTACCACCAACTGGTGGCGTAAACTTTGATATCAAGAGCCGCAGAAGGGCTTTTGACTGGGCTGCTGCTGCATACCGAATTCAACATATTCACCGTAGAGAACGCCTGCAATGACGATCATAACGATTACTGCCTTCATGCATCTCACCCCTTTCTTCAGACTAGTGTTTTTTTCTGCCGATAAGAACAGTATATCTACCGCTCTACCAGCACTTGCTTTCGTTCATCCACCATTTCAAGGCCACATTCATTCCTCAGGTTTTGTGTGAACCGCCTTTTCCCTGAGACCTGAAAGTGACAGTATCTTCTGTACTGAATCTTCATTGCCTGACACAGTTCGGAGGCAGACTCCGCATGATGATGAGAACTCCCTGGGTATGGGAACAATCTTGCAGGCAAACCCATTCCTCTCCACAAATCTGGCAGCAGAGACAACTGCACTCACAGAGTCGAATATCCTGTATGTAAAACTGTTCATATTGAATAGTGCCGCTCTGCTCTGCCAAGCTCTGTCGCAATTTCAAACATGTTAGATATTTTGCCGGCAGACAATCTCTTCATAACATCAAAATGCTTCAGACATGTACCGCACACCAGAAGATTCACACCTCTCTCCTGAAGGGTCTTGAGGTCTTCCAGAACAGGAGAACTGTCAATAGTGAGCAATACTCCTCTGTCGTAGAAGATAATGGTGGAAGGCATCTCATCCAGTTCAGTAAGGGTGTGGAAGTAGGCTCGGCACAGGACATCCTCCAACTCTGAATCGCCGCCATGTCCGAACGAATCACCTGGAACAGATATTGCCAGATTAACCAGCTTGCTTTTTTTCTCAGGGGAGGCCTCTTCAGAACAGCTGATTTCAACTGTATCGAATTGAGAACCCTGTGTTATCTCTGCACTGACACCTGCCCTGAGAGCAACTCTCTTTATGTTCTCAGCCTGTCCTGAGCCGTTAACAAGAATACGAAAAGGATGTTTCTTAACTATCTCCTGCTTTGCAAGAATCACAGGTTCAGGGCAGGAAAGACCCCGTGCATCAATCTCTATCACAGCAATCACCTTTCAGTCACGCTCCGCCGGAACTCTTTCATGAAGGGTGAAGTGTCGCTTTCAGAAAGAATCAGATGGCGGAAGCTTACCGCCGGTACATACCTGTACCTGAAAAACAACAGATCAAATTAAAGGAATCTGCAGGCTTTTCATTCCGCCTCCTCTCAAAGATTTCAATAATGCTAAAAGTCTTTTCATGAAACAAGGGTCTTCTTCAAGGCATCTGCCAGCCATTCATACTGACTGAAGGAATTGTAAAGCTGTGCAGACAGTCTGACCAGTCTGTCAGACCCGAAGCCTGTTGAAGTAACTGGAACAACTATGCCGAACTCCTCTCTCAGTTTTCTCTGAAGTGGATCTATCCAGTTAAACTCTGAAGAAAGATCAGGAGAATAGCCGGGAAGAGGCACTGCTGCCATTGAGCCGACCATTGCGGAAGGATACGGATGTTCCACTCCCAGGGAACTGCATATCATCTCTGAGGCTTTGATGGCAAGATTGCGGTTTCTTTCCATTACTCCAGACCAGCCATTCTCATCCATGGATGCCATCAATTTCATTGTAAAGGGAATTGTCAGCTCCGGAGTGGGATCAGGTGTTCCGTTCCATCTGAACATAATCTGATAGTCTGAAAGGTCTGAGGCTATCCGCCGGGGAAGATGGCTGATAACAAGAGGTTTGAAGTTTCTCTGAAAATCAGGCCTCACATAGAGCATTGCTGATGATCTTGGTGAGCATAGCCACTTGTGGCAGTTGCCTGCATAAGCCACACAACCCATTTCCTCAAGGGCAAGAGGAAGCTGACCAGGGCCGTGGGCTCCATCAACCATTGTTTCTATTCCGTGCTGCTTAAGCAGGGTTATGATCGACTCAAGCGGCATAACCATTCCAGTGGAGCTTATCACATGATCCACAAGGGCATACCTTACAGAAGAATCAATGGCACTCTGAAACCGTTCAAGTATCTGTTTTTCGCTTTTAACAGGCCAGGGCATTTCAACCACTTTCACATTGAAGCCACGATGTTCTGCCAGTGTTTCAAGGGCATTGGCAGAGGAGAAATACTCCTGATCGGTGACCAGTACAGTATCACTGGAATCAATGTCCATATTTTCGAGAATGGTGTTCACCGCTGTGGTTGCGTTCTCAACCATTACTACAGAACCTGACTGGGCTCCTGTAAAGGTCTCAAGCTCCATGATGGTCTTTTCAAGAAGAGGCTGATGGTGTTCCAGAAGAAATTCCATAGGGTTTTTCTCAGCAGAGCGGAGAAGTTTTTCCCTGTAGACAAGGGCTTCTGCGGGGCATGCTCCGAAGGAACCGTGATTCAGGAACACTATGTCTCTGTCAAGGCACCAGTTTTCAGAAAGAGCGCTTCCTTCAGGTAACCCTTTATGAACACTCACAGGTTAGTTCTGCCTCTGCAAGGATGTGACCTTCCATAAGTCTTACCAGTTGATCTGCTGTCAGATCTGATTCCTGCTCCTCAATCAGAGTATCCAGCGCATAAGCATGAACAGTAATGGTAAGACCTGGTTTCTTCTCGTAAGGACCTGTCCATCCTATTCGGGAATAGTCGTTGATTCCCTGCCTTATTCCATTACTTAAAAGCCTTTGAGCAGGCTGCTTACCGTAAATGGTCTTTGTATCAGGAGGAATATTCCACAGAACCCAGTGCACCTGCTCCTCACTGGATATGCACACCACTGCCAGGGAAACTGTACCATCAGGTTCACCTGCCCAGCCCAGAGGAGGAGAAGAGTTGAGACCTGAAGCGCAGTACCAGCAGGGAAGATTGGCGCCTTGAGAAAATGCGCTGCTTGATACAAGAAACTCCATAAGAACCTCCTTGTCTGCATACAGTATAAACCAAAGCGGCTGCAAATTACAACAGCCATAATTAGGGCTTGATGATCAACCCATCATCCCACTCAGCCCCGGCCATGCATACCTGACCAGTCCAGTTTGACCCAAAGGACATCCAGTAACAAGCAGG
>PDWJ01000718.1_pt1 | contig 46160 bp, 43 predicted proteins | sample 1430881 | NCBI WGS metagenome assembly PDWJ01 (sample SAMN01162460, study PRJNA174530) | Oral metagenome, whole genome shotgun sequencing project. | biome: Marine environment; feature: Marine mammal; material: Swab sample of the gingival sulcus; isolation source: swab sample of gingival sulcus...
GGCCGAGAGCCTCGCCGCAGTGCCCGCCGCCCCCCCCACGGGTGTCTCGAGCACCTTCGACAGTCCTGTCGCCGATCCCGATGAGGTCCCGGTCTCTGTCTTCGACCGCCCGCGCGCCACTTCGAGCAAGGCCCTCACCCGCAGCATCAGCGACGTCTTCGACCTGCACCGCGATCCCTCCTTGACGATGCCGGACGCTGACGACCAAGACGTTTTCACCAACCATCGAGTCCTTCTACAGCGCCAGCGGGCGAAGCAGCGCGACAACCGCTCTGAGGAGGACGGGCAACCCTCCGAGGTCCGCGCCCCCAAGGCTGACGACATCTTCGCCCAGCATCGCAGGTACGCCGCCATCCGTCGCGAACGAGAGAGCGAGGGCAGCGAAGACAGCGATATCTTCACCAGCTTCACTCGGTACCGCCAGCGGCTGGCCGCGGCGAGCGAGAGCACCCCCTTCTCGAGCTCGAGCGCCATGAGCCAGGCAGCTACACCAAAGCGATCCAGCCACGACAAGAGACCCCCGTCCGGGGTCTCGAGCCCCTTCGACACTGGCGCCGCTCAGCAGAACCGAGCGCGGAAGGCGAGGCTCTGGCCGGCGGTCTTCCGGGCCACGCCCACCGACGCCCCCGACGCCGAGGAGGTCGAGACAGAAAACGCCTCCGACCCCTCGGAGGACGTCCTCGCTGAGGCCGAACACGCCTTCGAGAACGGCATGCTCGATCTCCGTGACGGGCGCCTCCAGGGAGCCCTCATCGCCTGGACCCGCGCCACAGAGCTGACGCCGGAGAACACCTACTACCAGGTCAACCTGCGGATGCTCCTTCGCCGTCTCGAGGCTAAGCGATGAGCGCGGCAGGTCCCCCGATAACCGTCGCCGCGGCGGGCCACTTCATGGTCGCCCACGACGCCGTCGGCCCCAAGGTCCTCGAGCGTGTCCAGGGGCGCTACGACGAGGCCATCATCGAGGTGGTCGACCTTGGCACCTCGGGGCTAGCCCTCCTCGACCGCCTGCGCGGACAGCGTCTGCTGATCGTCGTAGACGCCTGCATCGGCCAAGGAGCGCCTGGGGATCTGATCGAGCAGACCTACGACGCCACCGACACGCCGCCGAGCCGTGAGACAAGCGTGCACCAGCTCGGCCCCATCGCTGCCTTGCAGATCGCCAAAGAACTCTACCCCGAGCAGCTGCCCCAGCGCACCGTGCTGCTCTTGGTCGACACCACGGGAGCCGACGACACCCTCGTCGAAGAAGCCAGCGACCGCGTGGTCGAACGCCTCGACGAGCTCATCGGCGCGAAGTCCTTTGATTGATCGCGACACCCTCGGGTGTCCAGGGAGGAGCCGGATGAACGAAGCGCTACAGCAAACGCAGGGGTTGATGGTCTTTTTGGCCTCGGCCTCGCACGGTCTGGAGGAGCTGCTCGGTCGCGGAGCGCCAAGTATCACCTTTCGCGCCGGTCGAACCAAGGGGTTGGAGGTCGAGGTTCAACGCAAAGAGCCCGATGACCTCACGGCCGCGCTCGACGCGGTCACCAAGGAGATGGAGCGCATCGGCATGCACTGGCCCTTTGAGATCTACAAAAAGGATCAGGAGGCGAGCCCCTTCTCCGAGGCCGATGGCAAGACTCAGGCCAAGTTGGTGTTCCGCAACTGTATGATCCGATCATCCCTCTTCCGCTATGGCCACGAACAGAAGCTCTCGCTCTGCATGATGAACCATGGCGTCTTCTGTGGGCTCCTGGAGCAGATCCACGGGGGGAGAGCCAACCTGGAGATCATTCACGCAGGCGAGAACGCCTGCCTCAAGCTGCTCACGGTGGAAAAGAGATAGGAGTTGGCGATGAGCGAGAAGATTCGCGTCTCCGTCGAGTGGCTCTCGGGCTGCTCCGGCTGCGAGCTGAGCATCGTGGATATGCATGAAAAACTGCTCAAGGTGCTCGAAGAGATCGACCTGGTGCGCCTGCCCATCTTGATGGACACCAAGGAGCACGTCGAGGCCGACATCGGTCTCATCTCCGGCAGCGTACGCAGCGAGCATGACGAGCACAACGCCAAGAGCATGCGCGCGGCCTGCAAGTCCATCATCGCCTTCGGCACCTGCCCGGTCTATGGCGGCCCCCAGGGCGCGGGGTATGCCCATACTAGCGAGGAGCTGCTCGCCGGCGCTTATGTAGATAATGCATCCACGAGCACCACCGAGGTGCCCCAGGAGGTCCCCGAGCTCTTATCCTATAATCGCCCCCTCGACTCCGTCATCGACGTCGACATCTACATCCCCGGCTGCCCTCCACACCCGGCGTTCATCTTCGAGGCCTTGATGTCTCTTACCCGTGATCGCGAGGTCAAGAGCAGGACCCACAACTGCTGCTTTCACTGTGACCGGCGGATGGAGAAACGCGAGGACGTGACCACGCTGCGGCGCCCCTTCGAAGGTGACTTCGATCGCGATGTCTGCTTCCTCTCGCAGGGCTGCCTCTGCTTCGGATCCGTGACCCTAGACCGCTGCATGACCCCTTGCCCCAAGGTCAACGTGCCCTGCTTCTCCTGCGGCGGACCTTCCGAGTCGCTGATCCTAGAGCCTCAAAAGGACGTCCGCACGGAGGTCGCGGCGCGTATGGCGCACCTCACGAGCATCCCCGAAGAGACCATCCGAGCAGAGATCGAGAAGGAGGCGAAGACCCACTTCGCCTACGCGATGGCCTCTCCCGTCTTCCGTGAGAAGCCGACCTTCTTACTCAAGAAGTGGACCCAGAGAGATAGAGGCGCGGCGACGAAGAGCGCAGGAGGGTTTGGACTATGAGAACGATCACCATCGATCCGGTGACCCGCATCGAGGGCCACGCCTGCGTCGAGCTCGACATCGAGGACGACAACTCCGTCAGCCGCGCCGTATTCAAGGTGATGGACTTCCGTGGCTTCGAGACCTTCTTGTCAGGGATGCAGGTTGAGATGATGCCCACCATCACCTCGCGCATCTGTGGGACCTGCCCGCAGCCGCACCACATCGCCTCCGCGCGCACCGTCGACAAGGTCTTTGGGGTGACCCCACCACGGGCCGCCGTGCTTCAACGCGTCGCCTTGAACATGGGCTCGATCGTGCACTCCCACGGGGTGCATTTCTTCGCGATGGCAGGCCCCGACCTGCTCCTCGGCGTCGACGCCGATCCGGCCACGCGAAACATCGTGGGGCTGATGAAGACCCACCCCGACGTGGCCAGAAAAGCGCTGCGCCTTCGGACCCTCGGCGCGTTGGTCACCGAGACCATCGGCGGCCGCCCCACGCATCCAGTCTCCTTCGTCCCCGGCGGCGTGTCGATGGCGCTCTCCCCCGAGAAACGCGACGCCCTCAGAGCCTTCGCCGAGGAGGGGCTGGAGCTAGGCAAGGAGCTCCTCGTGGTCGCCAAGGGCGCGCTGGCGGAGCAGCAGGAGCTCGTCGAGGCCCTGCCCATGGAGACCCACTACCTCGGCACCGTCACCGAAAACGGCGCCCTGGATCTCTACGAAGGCACCCTGCGCCTGCGCAGCCCTGACGGCACCACCGACCTCGACTTCTCCTGCGACGACTGGCGGGAGTACCTCTTCGAGGAGGCGGTTCCCACCTCCTACGCCAAGTACGTCTATTGCCACACCCCCGCCGGCCCCGTGCCTTACCGAGTCGGTCCCCTCGCGCGGCTGAACGTCTGCGACTACATCGACACCCCGGCAGCGCAGGCGGAGCTAGAGGCCTTCCGCGAGCAGGTAGGCTTCCCCTGCCACCAGACGGTGATGTTCCATCACGCTCGTCTGATCGAGCTGCTCCACGCGCTCGAGAAGCTAAAGGAGTGCGTTGACGACGATGAGATCGTCTCAGACAACGTCAAGGCGACGATCACCGCCACGCCGCGAAACGCCGCAGCCCACGTCGAAGCCCAGCGCGGCGTGCTGATCCACGACTACGAGGTGGACAAAGAGGGGATCGTCACCAAGGCGAACATGATCATCGCCACGCAGCAGAACGCGTCGGCCATCGACGCGACGATCGCCCAATGCGCTGAGCGCTATATCGATCAACCCGACGAGGTGCTGCTCAACGGCATCGAGTTTGGGATCCGCTGCTATGACCCCTGCCTCTCCTGCGCGACGCATCGGGTCGGCGAGATGAAACTCGAGGTCATCATACGCCGTGATGGCGAGGTCGTCCGCGAGGCGAGGAGGTAATATGGCCACCGTCACGATCGAAGAGAAGGGCTGCCGTGGGTGCACGATGTGCGTCGACATCTGCCCTGTGGACGTCTTCGAGGTCGACACCGCACACGCGATCGCGAGGGTCGCGCGTACCCAAGACTGCATCGGCTGCCAATCCTGCGTCTACGTCTGCCCTAGCCGCTGCGTCGACATCGAAGACGTGGAGATACTCCGCCCCTTCCACCGGGTGGAAAAACACGCGTCGCTCGTGGAGTGTCTGCTCCAGGGCGAGAGCCAGCGCACCGCCGTGGGAGCAGACGATTGGAGCGAAGCCCTGCGCGACGTCGCCGTGCGCCTCGACGCCCTCGGCGGCGCCGTCACCGAGACCATGGGCCGCGGCCAGCGGGCTGTGGGGCGCAAGGCCGGCGTGCTCGCCGCCGAGCACATGCCCGAGATGTACGAAGAGGCCGACCTCGAGGGCGTCCTACAGAAGATGCAAGAGCGCTTCCGCCACGCCTTCACCTTCGACTACCTGATCCAGGAGAGCGAGGACGGGAAGGAGATCGAGCTGACCTTCAAGCCCTGCGGGCTACACCACGTGGTCAGCGCCTCCGGCGGCACCATCGGAGCGCATGTGCTCTGCGAGATCTTCCACGAGTATTGGGCCGGGCTGGTGGGCAGCTTCGCCAACACTCGCTACCGCTGCAAGATGCCAAGCGTGGGCGACCAATGCGTCATGCGCCTCGGCCCAAGCTGATTCGAAACACCATCGACCGAGACCCGAGCACCCGGGCTGAAGCCCGCTGAACCAGAAGGAGGACCCCTTGGCCAGCCGTACCGAAAAGATCGCCGAAGTCCTGCGCGGCCTGCGCGTTAGCTCCCCCGATGTCATCGGCGCCGCCGTCGTCAGCATCGAGGGCTTCATTATCTCTGCTGTAGCCCCCACAGAGGTTGATGAGGAGCTCGTCGGTGGGATGGCCGCCGCCCTCCTCGGTGTCGGCGAGCGGATCTCCAAGGAGCTGATGCGCGCCAACATGGAGCAGACCTACGTCCGCTCGGAGAAAGGTTACGTCATCCTCAACGCCGTCGGCGAGGAGGCCGTGCTCGTGCTCTTGGTCACCCGTGACGCCAAGCTCGGGTTGATCTTCCTCGAGCTCCGCCGGGTGGTCCCCGAGCTGGCCAAGGTCCTCTAGACCGAGAGGGTTGGGCGTGACGGTTCGAGGGCTCCAAGCGGCGATCGTCGGCTGCGTCGCGCTCGGTGTAGCCGATCTGGTGCTCATCGCGGGGTGGCTAGCGCCAGCGGCCTACCCTGGGCTCGAAGGTGAGCCCAGGAGCCCATCCTCCGTCGCTTCGCGGAGCGCCAGCTCCACACCCAAGAGGCCCACGCCCAAGGGGCCCACGCCCAAGGGGCCCACGCCCAAGGGGCCCACGCCCAAGAGGCCCACGCCCAAGGCGCCCGCGCCCAAGGGGCCCGCGCCCAAGGCGCCCGCGCCCAAGGCGCCCGCGCCCAAGGCGCCCGCGCCCAAGGCGCCCGCGCCCAAGGCGCCCACGCCAGTGCCAGCGCCCAGCGCGCCAACGGCGTCCAATACGCACGACGTGACCCTCGGCCAGATCTACTTCCAGACGGGGAGCTACTCGCTCGACGAACAGGCCAACAAAATGCTGCGCGCGTTGCTGGAGAAGCTGCGCGTGCTGCCACGAGGCAGCGTCGTGGAGCTTCGAGGTCACGCCGACGTTCGCGGTGAGGCGGACTTCAACCGCCGCCTGAGCCGCCTTCGGGCGATCAACGTGCGCCTCTATCTTCGCCGCTTCAGCGCCACCGACCACCTCCGCTTTCGCATCCGCCACCTCGGCTCACGCGACGCAAGCCAAGACCCCCGTCGCTGGGCCCGAGATCGTCGGGTCCATGTTGTCCACGAAAGGGGCTCCAACTGATGTCTCCGACGTTTCTGCTCTGGCTCGCCTGTGGCGTGGGCGCGCTCCTCTTCGGCGTCGCTGGTCTCCTCCTGGGGCGGCTACGTCAACCCCGAGAGCCGAGCCACGCCCCCCGAGGCGCACAGGGAGCCGCCGCCCCTGCCCAAGACGGCTCCGCGACGCTGGAGGCCGAGCGGAGCGCCCGGCAGGCCCTCGAGGATGCTCACCGCGAGCTTCGAGCCAAGTTCCAGAGCACAAACCAAGCTCTGAAGCTCGCGCGGCAAGCGACAGAGGAGCGGACGCGACAACTCGAGGCCGCAGAGGCCGAGCTCCAGCGCCTCCAAGCGCGTCCCGCCGGCGATCCCGATCTCGAGGATCGCGCGGCGAGCGCTCAGGCGTCCCTGGAGGCAGCTCGCCGGCAGGCTGCGCAGCTCGAGAGCCGCGCCCGTCACGCCGAGGCGGCGTTGCAAGAGATGCGCGCGGAGCTCCAGGCGGCTCAGCGCCAGGCACTCGCCGAGGCCAGCTGCGATCCGACCGAGCGGGCAGCGGAGGCCCGGACCGAGCGTCACGAGGCCGTCAAGAGCCAGCGCCAGGCCGAAACCGACGACACCGCCGCGCTCGCGCGCCAGCAGGTGATGGAGAAGCGCATCGCTGAACTCGAGCAGCTCCTCGAGCAGGCCCGGGGACGAGCGACGCGCGATCAGGATGAACGCCTCGCCGCCGAGCGGCAGCGCGTCGCCCAACAGCGAAGACAGCTAGCCGACGCCCAGGCCGCCCTCGCCGCTCAGCAGAAGGAGCTGAAGGGCCTCGAGGGCCAGAGCCAACACCTGCGGAGCCAACTCGAGCAACGCAGCGAGGAGGTCACTCAGCGCAACGAGCGTGTCGACGAGCTCGAAAAGGAGCTCGCCGCCCTGCGCGGTCAGGCCGAGGATCTCGAGAAGCTGCGAGATCAGAGCGCCGACCGCGCCGCCAAGGCGGCCCGCGCCGACGAGCTTCAAGCGCAGGTCTTCCGCCTCCAAGACACGCTCCGTGAACAGCAGCGGACCGTCGACGAGCTCAAAGAGCTGGAGAGCGTCCGCGAGGCCTATGAGGCGCAAAAGCTAGACCTGATGGCAAGCCGCCAGCGCGCCAGCGACGCCGAGCAGGAGCGACAGCTCCGCCTGGAGTTGAAAGAGGAGCTCGAAGACCTCCGTCGAGAGCGCGACGAGCTTGCCGAGGAGGCGCAAGCGCTCGAAGCGACGGAGACCGCCCGCCGAGACCTCGCCCTGCGCGTGGGTGTCCTCGAGCAACACGTCGAGGACCTCGAGGGGCTCCGAGACAGCCGACGACAGCTCCAGGAGGTGGAGGCCGAGGGCAAGGAGCTCCGCGCAGAGAACGAGACCCTGCGTGTGGAGCTCGCGAGCCTGCGAGCTCAGGGCCTGGCGCGTCAACCGCCGGCCCTCCCCACCGAGGCTCCGGAGACCGACCTCGAGGGCGTCGTCCACAAGCTCCTCAACGAGGGCGCCGCCCACTGCGCCGCCCTCGCCGACGAGCTCGGCCTGGTGGTCGCTGCGGCCGGCGATCATGCCGACGAGATGGCCGCGATGTCGGCCTTCTATAGCCAGCTCGGTGACCGCTCCCGAGACATCCTCCCCCTCGGCCCGCTCCGCCAACTGATCCTCACCGATGAGAACGGCCTACGCTTCACGGCCCAGCCCGTAGAGACAAGCTTGGGGCAACTCATGTTGGCCACGATCTCCAGCGCTGAAATCAAACAGCCGCTCAGCTGAGCCGTCAACGGGGGACCGGCGCACCTCCGCAGCCCCGCGGGGGGTGTTTATTCGGTCAACGTACTCACGAAGCTCCTGACGACGACGCCCTCTCCCCAGCCATCAGGCCGAACGCCAGAGGCGATCCCCCCTCGCAACGGGACGACGTCTCTCGAATGAAACGAAAGAGTGAATATCTATTGGGCCACCGAAGTATACGAAGGGTTGAGACCAGCAACTCATAGAGAGGCGCCTCCTCACTCGACACAATACAGCATAAGAAACGAGGTTATTCTTGCGAGGCCTTTATTCGAAGCTCGCCCCGTCGATGAACCTAGAGACATAGTCGAATACGCTTCACAGCCTCTTGATTCAGGCCGGGCAAGCGAGGTGACATCTTTCGAGCCAAGACCGCGGGACGGAGCCGCCCTCGCCGTGGTGTCGCGATACGCCTGCGTGATGAACACCTCGGTTCGAGAAGCGAACGTGCAACGGGAAGGCTGGAAAACGAGCCTTGGCATGCGGAAGACGACACGACGCTCGTGTCGCGCCGCTGAGGGTACAGGGGAGATGTGTGTAGGTAGGGGAACACGAACGACCTGGGCAATGACGCGCACCAACCCGCCCCAAGAAGCCGGTCCGGTGTCAGGAGCCACCAGCGCCCCGGCGGCGGCCTATGAGCGACAAGCGCCGCGCGTCGACCTCCAACAACGCCTGCTTATCCTTGAGCAGGACGCGGCGACCCGGGGCAAACTCGTCAGGGCCCTGCAACGCCCTGGCACCGAGATCATCGCTGCCGCGACCCTCGGCGATGCCGAGAGCTTCATCGCTCGTGAGCAACCCGACCTGGTCCTAGCCGCGCTCTCCCCCGACAGCGGCATCGAGGTCTTTACTCAGCTGCCCATGATCGCACGCACGACCTTCACGGCCCGCTGCGTGCGGAGCTATCGCCAGCGTATAGGGCGCTGGCTCGCCAGCGGTGCTACCCCAGAGGTCAACCACCAGCTGCTCCACTGCAACTGCCAGAAGCCACCCTCACGTCCTGTCCCGCTCTCCCTCGCCGACTGTATCCCGTTAGCTGCGCTAACGCATAGCGCGCTACGCATCGAGCTCGTTCAACGAGATCAATGCGTCGGTGAGGTCCTGGTGGCCAACGGTGAGGTGCGCGCCTGCGCAGACGCAGAGGGCAGCGGTGAGCCCGCCCTAACGCGGCTCCTGGGGCTCGAGCGCGCCTTAGCGAGGTGCAGCGCAGCTGCGCCGGAGGATCTCACCCTCGCGAGCTCCATCGACTGGCTCACGATGCTCTTCGTGAACGCTCCTGTGCGCTGGCAGAAAGACGCCTACCCCTCCGACACCCCCCTGTTCGTCGACGCCATCAGCACCGACTCCCCAACGACGAGAAGCAAGACGGAGGACGACGTCGACGGGGCGCAGGTCGGCACCTGTGATGCGGAACAACCAGAGCTCGGCGCGTCGAAGACCGGTGGGCCCTACGCCGACGATCCCGAGGTGGGGGCGCCCGCCGCTCAGAGACCGGACGCCGAGGCCGACGCGCGCTCGCGCGACGAGGACACCCCGTGGGATCGCTGCAGAGAGATCCCCGCAAGCTTGAGCTCGGGGATCTTCGATCTACATCGGGAGAGTTTTACCTGTATCCAGGCGATTGACAGCGACCTCTTCACCACACACCAGCTCCACGAGAACGCTGACGCTCACGACCACGAAGCACCAGACACAGCCCAGGTCTTCGTGTTGGATCAGCACCGTCTACCCGTAAACGAAACCGACGACGACGTCTTCACCAGCTACACCCGCCGCATGCAGGCCCTCGGAGGCTCTAGCCCCTTCTCCGACGCCATGCCCCAGGCCCGCCCCGCTGTCCCTCCCAGGCCGAACAAGACCCCTTCCCGGTGGCCCAGCGGGCGCGACGACGATGGCGACGCCGCCCCCGAGGCGTCATCAGCCACCACCCACGGCGGCTGTCAGACAAACAAAGCCGAGAGAGCCTTCGACCGCGGGCTCTTCGACCTCCGAGAGGGGCGCTTCGAGGCGGCGCTTCGGGCCTGGACCCAAGCCAGCGAGCTCGACCCCGACAACACGCATTATCGGGTCAACCTGCGCATGCTGCGACGCCGCATCGACGAGCACGGGCAGCACCTGGCCAGGTAGAGCGTCCGCCGAGCGCGCGTCTTTCGCTCGGCGTTCGCGGGAGCCCTTCGCCATCGGAGGCGATCAGGGCTGCCGCGACCCGCCTGTGCGGCTGGCAGCGCTGACCCAATACGGGACCAAGCGGGGTGCTGAGCTGCCAAGCCGGTTTCGTAGCCGAAGAAATGAGCCCTATGGGTGGTAGGGATGATACGGGTGGTACGGTGAGCGCTCTGAGGCATCGAAAGCGGCCGGCAGCGCTGTGCCCGGCGCGGGGAGGAATCGGTAGGGGTGCTCCTGACGCTGAGAGCAAGCACGCCCTCCCCTCGCTGGTCGGTGTGCTATGGCTTCGTTCATGTCTGACACCGCCCCCCTCTCCTCCCCCTCCCTCTCGGCTGGCTACCCGCAGGTCGTGCGGGTCTACGCGACGCGACAGGCGCCGGACCACGAGAGCCCTTGGCAGGCGCGCACGCCCTCGCGCGTGACCGGCTCTGGCGTCGTCGTCAGCCCAACCCAGATCCTCACCGGCGCCCACGTCGTCGCCGACGCGACCTTTCTACAGGTCCAGAAGGTCGCAGACCCGGACAAGGCCGTGGCACGGGTCGCCGCGGTCTGCCACGACTGCGACCTCGCCCTGCTCGAGGTCGCAGAGGGTGTCATCGACGGGATCGAGCCCGCCGAGATCGGAGAGCTGCCAGACCGGCAGGCGAAGGTCCAGGTGGTGGGCTTTCCAATCGGCGGTGAGCAGGTCTCGGTGACCGCGGGGGTCGTCTCGCGGGTCGAGCTGCAGCGTTACACCCACTCACAGCGGCAGCTGCTTGCCGTGACCGTCGACGCGGCGATCAACAAAGGCAACAGCGGCGGCCCGGTCTTTCGCCAGGGCAAGGTCGTAGGCATCGCCTTTCAAAAGCTGACCAACGCCGACAGCATCGGCGAGATGGTGCCGGCGCCGCTCTTGCGCCACTTCCTCGAGGCGATCCCCAGCGGACGCCACGCGCATATCCCGGGCCTCGGTGTGCGGACGCAGGGCCTGGAGAACCCCTTGCTCCGTCGCCGCGCCAACCTTCGCGAGGGGCAGAGCGGTGTCCTGGTGATCGGCGTCGAGCACGACAGCTCCGTCGACGGCGTACTGCAGCAGGGCGACGCGCTGCTCGCTCTCGCCGGCCACCCCATCGCCAACAACGGCACGATCGTCTACGATGAGCGCTTTCGCACCAAGTTCGGTGTCCTGCTGGGGCACTACCACGTCGGCGACACGATCGAGCTTGAGGTGCTTCGCCACGGCGAGCGGCTCCCCCTCGAGGTCACCCTGCGCCAGGCTCGACAGCTGGTGCCGCGGAGCCTCTACGATGCCCAGCCGAGCTATTTTGTCTACGGTGGGCTGGTGTTCCAGGTCTTGACCCGCGACTTCCTGGCCACCTGGTCGACCTGGTGGGATAAGGCGCCGCCGGAGTTTCTCGACTTCTACTATGCAGGGGTGCGCAGCGAGGAGCGCCGCGAGGTCGTCGTGCTGACGCAGATCCTCGCCGACGAGATCAACATTGGCTATGGGCACCTCTACAACGAGTCGATCGTCGCCCTCGACGGCGTGATGCCTCGCGACCTCGCAGACCTCGTCGAGCGCGTCGACGCGGCGACCGGCGAGCTCGAGATCCAAACCTCCCGCGGCGGGGTCATCGTGTTTGAGAGCGAGCAGGTGCGCCGCGAGAACTCGCGGATCCTCGAGCGCTATCATATCCCCAGAGACCGAAGCGCCGACCTGCTGCGTAGCTGACCCCTCGCGACGGCCAATGCCCCCGACTCCAACGCGTCGTGATATGATCGCTGTATGTGTACACCAGCCGCCTCTCATCGGTGCGCGTCGCTGAGGGCGGCGCTTCTTTTCACAGCGCTCTGCCTCGCAACACCGTCGGTCGCGCTCGCTGGACCGACGGAGACCGCCACCGCGACCTTCGCCCACGAGGACAACCTCACCGACTTGAAATGGGACACCGGCTGGGTGCCCTCCGGTGAGAAGATTCAGGTCAAGCTGGTCTTCACTGCCAAGGCCGGCGTCCACGCCACCCTCCCGGTGAACGCCGAGCTCGAGCGCCCTGGCGCTCTGACCTACTCCGGCGCCCAAGACGCTGGTGAGCTGAAGATGGGGCTCTGGACTCATCTCACAGCGCGCTATCGGATCAAGGACCTCAAATGGAAGGGCATCTCCCTCGACCACGAGGGCGACCTCCCCGTGCCCTCCAGCTTTCACAACAAGCTGAACAACATCATCGAGGACAAGGACCGCTTCACCCCGCTCTTACTCCCGGGCGCGACGCCGCGGCCGATCGACGTCGAGCTGGCACCGGCGAAGTACACCCTGCTGACCCTTGAGGTGCCGGTGATCAGCATCAGCATCGCCAAGGTCTCGGTGAAGGTGCCGATCAAGGTTCAGCCCGTCCTGCAATGCCAGCTGCGCGGCGAGCGCGTCGAGACCGTGCCCGACCACGCGCCACAGCAGACCTTGGTGCATGACAGCGAAGGCAAGAGCGTCCCCTGGCCCCACGATCAGAACCTTCAACAAGCAGCCCAGGCGACCTACTACGCCAAGCGCACGCTCGCGGTGATCCTCCGCGTCTATCCGGAGGTTCACGTTCAGGCTAAGGCCAAGATTGGGCCCTTCGAGGAGAGCGAGACCTGGAAAGTCGCCGAGTTCGAGCTGAAGCAGAAGCTCGCCGACACCTCGTCGGACTGGACCTTCGCCGCGCAAGCGCTGAGCTGGACCTTCCCAGCCCCGCCTCCGGGCAGCGACGCCGGCGTCATCCCTCCCACGCCCGACGGTGGCACACCGCCCCGCGTGGATAGCGGCAGCCCGGCTGGCGACGGTGGCGGTATTGGCGGAGATGGAGGCTCGGGGCAGACCAACGGAACCCAGATCAACGGCGGCTGCTCGGCACCTGGCAACACAGCAAGCTCAGAGCTGAGCTCGGGCATGGGGCTGCTGCTGGTGTTGCTGCTGCTGGTGAGACGCTGCAGGAGAAGATCGCCTCGCTAGCGACGCTTGCGCATCACGCGACGCCGGATAACGGCGCGGCCACGCTTGATGATGTCGCCGCTGCCGATCTTCTTGATCTGCCCAAGGACGGTCGAGTTGTTCACGACGACATCCCCGGAGCCGACCATCGAGAGCGCCCGTCGCGCCCCCTCGACATAGCTCCGGACCAGCTTCACGTCGCCGCTGCCCTGCATGTCGATCGCCGTCCCCTTGGTCGAGATCAGATGGCAATGGATCAGCGTGATATCGCAGGCGCCGATCACCTTCAGCGCTGTGCCGGTGGTGCGGATGTAGCGATTGCGGACAGTCATGGACGTGCCGCCGCAGACGATCGGCCGGCTAGCCTTCAGCCCCTTGGGCACCCTCGAACCGTTCGCGACGTGACCGCCGGCGCCACCCGTAGACACGGACGCGCTCCCACCCTTGCCATGGGCATGCACCGAGGCGCGACCTTTCCCGACGCGCACCGAGGCGCCACCACCCTGGCCGTGGGCCTCGACCGCGACCCCGCCGGGGCCGGTGCGCACCGTCGTGCCACCGCGGCCAGCGTTGACCGTGACGCCACCAGGGCCGACGCTGACTAGGACGCGCCGCCCCTTGACCCGAGCATAGAGCTTACCGCGAGTCGGCTTGCCGACCTTGGCATAGCTCTTGATTATGCGCACCTTGCGCTTCTTGATCTCGGCGTTCTCCGTGAGCTGCACGCGACCACGGAGCACGCCGCCCTTGGCGACAACCTCGGCGTTGCCGGAGGCCGAGACGGCCGCGCGCATCCCCGAGACATCGGAACCCACCAGCACCACCTTGGCGTTCTCCGAGAGCTTCAGCGCGACGCCCGCGCGGATCGTGCTGCCGACGATCGTGAGCTGACAGTTATCTTTGGCGACCACTGCCACGCCGCGGGTCACGATCCACACCCCGCGGACCGTGAAGTTCTGGTTATCTTTGCAGATGATGGGACCACTTGGCCGACGCTTGGCGAGGCTCTCGGCGGGGGAGGCCAAGACCAGCGCTCCGAGGGCGAGCGCACCGAGAACGTTCCAACGACTACGAGAGATGTGCATCACGGGTCACCTCGAGGCGAAGCGGGAGCGCGCTGCTCCGAGCTCCGCGAGCTATAGTGCTTCGGGTCTATCGCCAGACAGAATCCTAGAGGCTAGGACGACGGCTTGCATCCGATATTCATTCGCGCTCCTGCCGCGTAGCTCGACCTCAGACGTGGTTACGCAGCATCAGCTCGCGGGGATGGGGCTCGAGGTAGGATTGTTGGGTCAAGTAGGATACCTCGCGCCGGCGCAGGTGGTGCTTGATCAGCGTCAGGGGCACGATCAAGGGCAACAAACCCTGGCGGTACGCCTCGATCTGGTCGTGGAGCTCTTGTTTATCTCCATCGTCGAGCACCTTCTTGAAGTAGCCCGCGATATGCTGCAGCACATTCACCTGCTTGCGGGTCGTGGCGATCTTCTTCAACCCGTCGAGATAGCGCCGCGAATAGGTCTCGGCGAGCGCCTTGCGCGGCACCTCCTTGGCCCGCGCCACCAGGCGACCGAGCGCCTGATAGGTTGGGCGATCGTGGGCCAGGAGCAGCAGCTTCTCCCGGGAGTGGAAGGCCACGAGCTGCCCGATGGTCCAGCGGCCAGAGAAGAGATCGCGCAGCCTGCGATAGGCGAAGATGCGCTCGATGAAGTTCTCCCGAAGGCGGGCGTCGTTGAGCCGCCCTTCTTCCTCCACTGGCAGGTGAGGGAGCTTCTCGATCAGCGCCGCGGCGAAGATCCCGCGGCCATCGCGCTTGGGGATCCCCGTCTCCCGGTAAAGGCGCACGCGCTCCATGCCGCAGCTCGGTGACCCCTTCTTCAGGATGTAGCCACAGAGCGGCAGCTTCGTCAGCTCGCTAGCCTTCCGCTCGGCAAAGTCGCGCATCGCCTTGGTCCAGTCGCGACCGCTCTTCGGCGCCACCATCCGCGGCGCCGCTTCGTCGTCGGAGCGCTTGAGACGCACCGTCTCTCGCGGGACCCCCATCCCGATCTCGACCTCTGGGCAGACGGCCACGAAGCGCACGTAGGCGCCCAGCGTCTCGGAGACGAAGCGCGAGAGCTTATGGCCGCCGTCGTATCGCACCTCGGCGCCGAGGATGCAGTGCGAGACACCGATCAGGATCTCTTCTTCCATCAAGGATGACCTCCTGAGCTGGCAGGGGCCTTGGTCGCGGCGCTGCCCCCGGCGGGCACGAGCAAACGAAAGAGCCAAGGGAAGAGGATGCCGGTGACGATGGCCAGGAGCACCACCGCGGAGGCGGTCGTGGCGTCGATCACCTTCACGTCGAGGCCAATCCGCGCGATCGCCACCAGCAAGGTCAGCGGCGCGCCGAGCAGCAGCGCGGCCCCGATCGCCTCGCGTAGGCTGAAAGCGCGGAGCATCAGCAGCATCGAGGGCAGGAGCTTCGCCACGCTCGAGGCCCCGAGGAAGACCACCAGCCGGGTCCAGGTCTCGCCGCTGGCCACAACCCGCACGTCGAACTGACTGCCGACCCAGATAAAAAAGAGCGGCACGAAGAAGCCGAAGCCGATCGAGGCCAGCTTATGCTCGAGCTGCTCCTTGGCACGAAAGGCGAAGGAGAAGAGCGCTCCGGCGAGGAACGCGCCAAGGATCGGCTCGATGCCAAGCAACGCCGCCAGCGCGACGAAGGAGATCATCAGCGCCATCCCGGCGCGCACCCCGACCTCCGATGGGTCATGAGTCGCGACGACCCGCGAGAACGCTCGTGGCCACCACCAGATCAACGTACGGAGCAGAACGAGCACGAGGTAGGCCGCGCCGAAAATCGCCGCGAGCTTGCCCAGCTCGGTCAGCAGCTTCAATCCGAAGCCAAAGCGGTAGTAGAACGAGAGCGCGGTGAGGCCGACGATGGTCAAGGCCTCGCCGACGGATCCGACGAAGATCATCCCCTGCCCCGCCTCGCTGCGAGTCAGGCCGCTCTCGTTGAGGGTGACGAGCAGGATCCCGACGCTCATCCCGCCGAAGACCAGCCCGAGAAAGACCGACTCACCGGTAAGCGCCGCCCCGGCGAAGGCGACCACGAAGACCAGCGCCGCCGTCAAGCTGCCGATCGCCAGGTTTCGCCCCCCCGCGCGCTCGATCCGCGAGAAATCGATCTCGAGCCCGACGAGAAACATCAGCAGCGCGAAGCCGAGCTCGGCCATGAAGGTCGTCAGCGGTCCCTTGTGCAAGAGCCCGAGCACATGGGGGCCAATGAGGATCCCATAGAGGATCTCGCCCACCGCGGCGGGGATCCCGATCCGCCCAGCGCCGAGGGGGATCACAAAGGCCCCAAGGGCGTAGAGCAGCAGCGAGAGCGCGTCGTGTACGTGCATCGCAGCCTCGCTCGCTCAGCTGCCCGCGCTGACGGGCATCACCAGCACAGAGCAGCGCGCCTGGTGGATCACGTTCTGTCCCACGTCGGGGCGCGTCAGCGATGAACGGCGGCGGCGCTGATAAGGAAGTACCAGCAGGTCGCTCTCCCCGCTGAGCGCGACGAGACCATCGATCGGGTTGTCTTCGATCTCGTCGACGGCGACTCTCAAGTTGTACATCTTGGCCAGCTCGACGATCTCCTTGCGCTTGGTCTCGAGCTGACCTCGCAGCTCCTCGCCAACCACCAGCTCGGCGTGGTGCACGACGGCCACACGAAGCTCGGCGTCTAGACGGCGGGCCACATCGATCGCCAGCTGCGCCGCGTCCATGTGAAAGGGCAGCTCACAGAGCCCCAAGAGCACCTTGCGATAGGGCGCGCTGCCTCGCGCCACGAGCACCGGCGGACCAGCGCGATCGAGGAGCAGTGACAGCGGGCTACGGACCAGACCGATACGCGCGAAGAAGCTCAGCGGCTGGGGCTCGACAACGACCACCCCGATATCCCGCTGCCCCGTTATGGCGGCGAGGTCGGCGCGCCGCGTCGCCCTGGCGATCTCAACGACCTCGACCGCGGCATAGCCATCGAGCGCTCCTGCGAGCGCCGCGCGGTTGCCCTCCCCGGGCCTCACCAGGATCTTCAACACCCGGGCGGCCGTGTTGTCGATCAGGTAGCGAGCCTCGGGCAGCAGCTGGTCGTGAGCTGCGGCGCCGAGCAAAGCCACACGCGATCCAAAGTGGAGCGGAAACTCCGATTCCCCGGCGCCGATGAGCGTAGCGATAGAGGGCAGGATGTCCGGCTCTCCAATCACCAGCACCCGATCTCCGGCCTCGATGCGGGTGTCGCCGTGAGGCACGATCAGCACGTCGTCGCGGTAGATCGCGCCGATCAGCCAACGCCGTGGGCGAAGGTCCATCAACCGGCGGCCGACCACCGACGAGTTGGCCAGCACCTCGACCTCGATGATCTCGCCGATCCCGAGGCCGATGTTGGTCGCGACCTTCTGCCCACCCGAGATCCCGCTGGCGAGCATCGCCGCGATGGCGCGGAAGCGGTCGACGAGGTGAACGCCAGCGTCGTGGTAGCGCTCTTCGTGCTCCTGATCGCGAAGCACGCCATAGAGCCGCTCCACGCCGAAGCGCTTTCGGGCAAGCTCCAGCACCTCGAGGTTCTTGACGTCACTGTCGGTGCACGCCACCACCGCCGTCGCCGAGGCGATGCCAGCCTCAGCGAGCACGAGCGCGCTGGTGGCGTCACCTTGCTGCCGATGTACACAGCAGCCGAGGGCCTCGCTCTCGAGCAGCTCGGCGTCTGGATCGACGACGCGCACCTCCCAGTTACCACAGATACGCTGCGCCAGCTGCGAGCCCGTGCGGCCCGCGCCAGCGATCAGCAGAGTAGGTTTGGCAGCCATCCGGCGCCTCGCTCCCGATTCGCGACACCAACGTCGCCGAGCGCAACGATAGCCGCAGGGAGGATTGGAGGCATTCCTTTTCCGGGAAGGCATCTGACTGACGAGCGCCGAACCCCGCGAGGCTCGGTCCCGCGTGTGTTGTTCACTTGTTTTCCGGGTCGCAGTACTCAGCCGCCTTGGAGAGACGCGCGAGCAGCGCTAGCTGCGCCAGCGCCGCCGTCACCGCCGTCTCGCTGCGCACCACGGCGTCGCCCAAGCTCAGGGCGGTGAAACCCGCCTCGGCGAAGCTCGCCAGCTCACGTTCGGTCCAGCCCCCCTCGGGGCCGACCGCCACCAGCACCCGCCCTTCAGCGGGGCTCAGGGGATGCAACGCTTCGAGCCCCGCGTCGCTCCCCGGCTCGAGCAACACCCGCCGGCGCGGATCCTCGTCGACCGCCGGCAGCTCGGTGAGCGCCTCGACGAAGCGCCGACGGACCGCCACCTCGGGCAGCCAGGTTGTGCGCCCCTGCTCCATCCCCACGATCAGCGCCGCGCGGATCGGCTCCGCTTCGAGCAGCGGGCTGCTGAAGTAGCTCTTCTCGACGCGCCAGGCGTTGAGTAACGTCAGCGCCCCCACCCCTAGTGTCCCCATCGCGCCGAGCAGGCGGCGTAGGCCCTTGGGCCGCGGCAGCGCCAACAGCAGGTCGACCCGTGGCTGGGGCGAGGGCCCCTCGGTGGGCTCGAAGCGCAGCGTCAGCGGGTCTAAGGCCAACACCGTCGCCCGCCCTCGCGCTCCGCCGATCACGCCGGCGCGGAGCTTTCGACCCACCTCGACCTTCAGCACGGCGCGCAAGTGCGCAGCCCGCCGCCCCTCGAGGATCACCTCAGGGGCCTGGTCCTTGGCGATGGTCTCGGCCGTCGCGATCTCGTCGCGCTCGAAGAGCAGCAGGTTCACCCACCGATGGTACCGTAGCTCATCGTGTCCGATCCAACGAAGCGCCCCCCAGTGGTTTCAGAGCTGCCGCTCTCTAAGAGCTTCCCCACAGGTTCGGGACCGGGCCGGGTGCTGATCTGCCGAGCTGATTCCGTCGCGGAAGACATGAGCCATATGGGCGGTACGGCGAGCGTTCTGAGGCCTAGAGCGCTGCTCAGCTTATCGGACCGAGCTGCGCGAAGGATGCGGAATCACGGCGTAGGAGCGAGAAGGGCTTGCTGGTAGCAGGCAACCGACGAGCGACAACCGCTGTGATGTCGCAGACCAGCGCGGCGACGGGAGGTCAGTTGGTCCGCGCTTTAGAAAGGGGCAGGCAGCGCTGTGCCCGCGACGGGAGGGATTGGTGGGGGTGCTCGCAAGGCCTCGACGTAGCGATCGCCTTCGGCGTCGCAGCGCAGCAGCTCGCCGCTACGGCTGCGTCGACGGCGACATGAGCAGAGATGATGCCGCCTGGGACTGATGCCGCCTGGGACTGTTCGTGGCGAACACTTATGTTGTCCTTGGGTGAGCATTCCTTGCGTAAGCATTTCTTGCGTTGCGTCTTGCTCTGGAACGTCGGTTGCTGGTTAAATCACCGTGAAATGCATACGAGCGGTGATGTCGTCGCCACTGTCGAAGCCGTCTACCATCTAGGGGGCGACGAACAGACCTGGCTGGAGCGTGTCTGCGAAGCAGCAGACGTCTGGTATGGGCTCGGGCTAGGGACGATAGCCTGGACCTTCACCTTTCACCCTACCCCGGCCCTCGGGACGCCCGCCGTGTTCCGCGGTGATGCATCCTACATTGATCTGCCAGCGCGCTATCTCGCCACCCTCGGAGCCGAGAGTTCACACGCAGCCTACACCGCGGGCCCCACCACGACCGGCGCGGCGGCCTTCGGAGAGGGTGTCTTCGCCAGCCTCGCGCCGACAGGCATCCACGACTTCTTGGCCACCTTGGGGTTTTCGCCGGCGGGTCTGGGGGTGATGCTTGGCGCGCCCGCCAACAAGGTCATCCGTCTCAAACCCGGGTTACGGTTCCGTAGCGAGCGGATGGCCGCGCACTTAGCAGCGGCCCACCGCCTCCGGCTCCAGATCGACGCCGGGATCCGGCTCGATCCGGACCACACCGACGCGGTGCTCGCTCCTGATGGCGCCGTGATCCATGCCACTGGAGAGGCAACCGAGAGTGACCTCCAAGAGAAGCTCCGAGAGGCGGCCCGACGCGTCGACCGCGCCCGCGGCAGGCAGCGCAGGGAGGCGCCGGAGGAGGCGCTCGACGCCTGGCGAGGCCTCGTCGACGGCCGCTGGTCGCTCCTCGATCACTTCGAGAGCGATGGGCGGCGCTTCATACTCGCCGTGCGCAACCCTGCCAACGTCACAGACCCACGGGCGCTGACGCAACGTGAGGCCCAGGTCGCCTGCTATGCAGCGCTCGGCTACTCGGGTAAACAGAGCGCCTACACCCTCGGCATCGACCCCTCGGCGGTCTCACGGCATCTCGCCGCGGCGGTGCGCAAGCTTGGCCTCAATCACCCGAGCGAGCTTCCAGCGTTCTTTGCCCAGCTGGTCCTCGCCGCCCACCCTGACGCATCCCTATGAGTGACCACGACGACGCTGAGAACAACACGAAAACAGACGTCCGGATCAGCGCCCTACATACGGGGGATCCGGCAGACAGCGCGGAGCTGGTGGTGATCTCGGTGCCAGCCCGCACCGGACGTCCAGACGTGAAGCTCACGCAGGCAGAGCGCGAGGTAGCCGCGGCGCTGCTCGGAGGTGTCGCGCCGAGGACCATCGCCGAGGAGCGAGGGACGTCGCTACGCACCGTGTCCAACCAGATCCAGAGCGTCTACCGCAAGCACGGCGTGCGCAGCAAAGAGGAGCTGGCGCTGGTGCTCCTCGCGGGCTTCTCCCAGCCGCTGGACTGAGCCTCTCACCGATCGCGAATGACGCACTGCAAAAAAAGCCGTGGACAGCGCCCCCCCAACTCGCCACGATGACCCTATTTCGAGGGAGGAACCCATGTTTCGTTTGATGCTCGGCTCCATGACGCTGCTCCTCGTAGTGAGCTTCAGCGCCAACGCAAACGCAGACTGCGCGGCATGTGCGACGCAAAAGTCGAAGTGTGAGCGGCTGACTAACCATCAGCTCACCAAGTGCAAACAGCGGGTCGACCGGTTGCGGGCGAAGAAGGGCAAGCGCGCCCAGGCCTTCGCCGACAAGGTCGCCAAGAAGTGCGACGAGACCCATAAGCTCAACATGAACTGGTGCGCGGTCCTCGATCGCCGTTGCACCCGCAAATGCCAACCCGCCAAGCCAAAGAAGGCTGCCGCGAAGCCAAAGAAGCCAACGAAGCCAAAGAAGGCTCCCGCGAAGCCAACGAAGACCAAGAAGCCAACGAAGACCCAAAAGCCAACGAAGACCCAAAAGCCAACGAAGACCCAAAAGCCAACGAAGACCAAGAAGCCAACGAAGACCATGAAGCCCAAGAAGCCAACGAAGACCAAGAAGACCACAAAGTAGCTCGACGAACGCAAGAAGCCCACGAGGTAGCCCAACGAACGCCAAAGAGGCCTCCGCCACCTTGCCCTCGTCGCCGTCCCCGCCCATCTTTGCCTCGTACTTCGAGCCCACCAACACTGCGCCCAAGCCCGAGCCCTGGAGTTTTTATTGTGTCCCGATGCTTCTCCACCTACATCGTGTTCGCCACGCTGGCCGCGCTGGTCGCGGTGGGCTGCGCTGGCCGACAAAAGCCCTGTCCCTGTGCGTTGAAGGACGCCAAGGCCGCTAGCAAGCGCTCGAAGGTCGAGCTCTACGTGATGTCGAAATGCCCCCATGGGGTTGACGCCGAGCGCGGTATCGCTGGCGCCATGCGAGCGCTCGGCGACCAAATCGACCTGCACATCGACTACATCGTCGACGAGAAGGAGGGGACGTTTCGCGCGCTCCACGGCCCGGAGGAGATCGCCGGCAACACCGTGCAGCTCTGTGTGGCCGAGCGCCACAGCACCGCCAAGACCCTCGGCTTCATCGGCTGCATGAACCGTCAGATGAACGCGATCCCGCATAACTGGAAGGCCTGCGCCCGCGCCGAGGGGATCGCGATCGCGGTCATCGAGGGTTGTATGAAGGGCCCCGAGGGCGCCAAGCTGCTGCGCGCCTCGATGGCCCGAGCAGCTCACGCCAAGGCCTCCGGGAGCCCGACGATCTTGATCGACGGCAAACCCTACGAGGGCGGGCGTGGTGCGATGGACTTCGTCCGCGCCGTCTGCGGGGCGCTGAAAGGCGACGCGCCGATAGCCTGCAAGCAACTGCCGGTGCAGGTCGCCGTCACGATGGTCGTGCTCTCGGACAAGCGCTGCGGCGATGCCTGCGACACGAGCGAGTACGAGGTGGGGCTGAAGGTCCGCTACCTTCCCAAGCTAACGATCAAGAAGGTCGACTACAGCAGCGCCGAAGGCAAAGCGCTCTACGCCAAGCTGAAGCTGAAGAAGCTCCCGGCCGTGCTCTTGTCCAAGGATGTCGAGAGAGCCGAGAAGTACCCGCTGCTGGGGCGCTTCGTCCGTCCGACCCGCGACCCGACCTACCGTCGACTGCACGTCCCCGCCAAGTGGGATCCCACCGCCGAGATCTGTGACAACAAGAAAGACGACACGGGCAACGGCAAGGTCGACTGCCAGGATCCGAGCTGCTCGGGCAAGCTGGTCTGTCGCACAGAGAAGAAGCGCGAGCTCCACGCCTTCGTGATGTCCCAATGTCCCTATGGTGCGATGGCGATGCTGGCGATGAAGGAGGTCCTCGCGAACTTCAAAGGCAAGATCACCTTCGACGTCCACTTCATCGCCGATCGCAAACCAGATGGGAAGTTCGCGGCGCTCCACGGCGCCTCCGAGGTCGCCGAGAACATCCGCCAGCTCTGCGCAAAGAAACACTACAAGAAGGGCAACCGCTACCTCGACTACGTCTGGTGCCGCAGCCACAGCTTTCAATCAAACGCCTGGCGCGCGTGTGCCAAGGGCCCGATCAAGCCCAAGGTGATCGAGCGCTGCGCGACGAGCGCCGAGGGCGTCGACCTGCTTGCCAAAGACATCAGGCTCGCGCAATCGCTGGGCATCACGGCGAGCCCAACCCTCCTCGCCAACAACATCCATACGTTCAACGCCATCTCCGCAGAAGACATCAAGGCTGGTATCTGCAAGGTCAACAAGGGCCTGGCGGGGTGCGAGAAGACCCTCAGCAAAGCGGTCGCCCCCGCCAGCACCTGCGGAGACGAATAGGGGGTGCTCCATACGCCATTGCCCAGATGAGGCTTGGCGGCCCTCCCCCCTTGAAGGCAGGTGACTGATATCCCATTCTCTTGAGGCTTGGCTTTCCAGACCGTGTGCGGGGCGTAAGGCATGGCCCACCAAAGCGATAGAACACTCGACCTCAGCGACCTGATCCAGCGCGACAGCAGCACCGGCCAGTACTCGCTGGCAGGCGAGCGTATGGTGATGCTCCGCCTCCACGCCTTCTCCACGCTGTGCGAGCTGCTCCTCGATCAGCTGGGCCCCGAGCTCTCGCGGGAGCTCTTCTTTCGCTTTGGCTACGCCTGCGGGCGCGGCGACTTCGAGCTGGTGTCAAGACTTGGATGGCGCGCTCCCTTTGGGGGGGATGGCCCCATCGTGCCGAGCGACGGCGCCCAGCCGGGCCTCCTCTCGCAAATCCACGCCGCGCTGGGCCCGCTCCTCGAGACCTGGGAAGGGCTCGCGCGCGTCGCCCTCGATCAGGGGACCTACGACCAAGAAGCCAACACGCTGCACCTCGCTGGTCGCTGGCTGTCATCCTTTGAGGTGGAGATCCATCGCGACCAAGATCTGGCCCACGGCCCAGCCTGCTTCACCCTCGCTGGCTACAAGAGCGGCTGGTGCACGGCCTTACTCGGGCGCAGCGCGCTCTGTGTCGAGCGTAGCTGCGTGGCGACGGGCGATGAGCACTGCTGCTGGGAGCTCCGCCCGCTGGAGGAGTGGGACCATGAGGAGGAGGCCGCGCCCTTCAAGCGCGCCCTCGAGGGCTCCCACGACTCACGCTACGACGAGCTGGCGCGCAAGCGGGCGCTGCTGGAACGCACCAACGAGGAGCTGTCTGCCTACAGCCAAGCTCTAGAGAAGCGTGTCCGCGACCGGACCGCCGACCTCCATGTGAAAAACAAGGAGCTCCACGCCACGCTAGCCCAGCTGCAGCACGTGCAGATGCAAGCCGTGATGCAGGAGAAGATGGCCGGGCTGGGCAACCTGGTCGCTGGTATCGCCCACGAGATCAACACCCCCGTGGGCGCCTTCGCCAGCGCCACCGAGGTCAGCGGCCGCTGCGTGCGGTCGCTGCTTGAGGCGCTCGAGCGCTGCCAGACGCTGGAGGCCTTCAAAGAGGACCGGAAGGTCGAAAAGGCGCTGAGCCTGCTCTCATCCAGCGCCGATCTAGCGCTCGAGGCCAGCGGTCGTGTCACGCAGATGGTACGCAACCTCAAGAACTTCGCTCGCCGCGATGAGCCCGACTGGACCACCGCCAACGTCCACGATGGTCTCGAGAGCACCCTCGTGATCGTCAGCTGCGTGCTAAAAAACAAGACAGATGTGATCAAGCGCTATGGCGACTTGCCGGAGATCACCTGCCACCCCAACCAGCTCAATCAGGTCTTCATGAACCTCCTGGTCAACGCTGGGCAGGCGATCGAGGGCAGCGGCACCATCACCATCAGCACCGAGCTGCGACCGGTCGAGGGCGGCGTCGACCGGGTCGTAATCCGCATCGCCGACAATGGCAAAGGCATGACCGACGAGGTCAGAGAGCGGCTCTTCGAGCCCGGCTTCACCACCAAGGGTGCAGGCGTAGGCACCGGTCTTGGGCTCTCGATCAGCAAGAGCATCATTGACAAGCACAACGGCCAGATCACGGTCGAGAGCAGCCCCGGCGAGGGTGCGACGTTCACGATCACGCTGCCAGTCGTGCAACCCAACCAACCCGCCTGAAGAGCACCCCCACCAATCCCTCCCGTCGCCTGGCACAGCGCTGCCGGCCGCTTTCTAGGCCTCAGAGCGCTCGCCGGGCCACCAGAGCGCAGACCAACTCCCCTCCCGTCGGCCGCGCTGGTCTGCGACATCACGGCGGTTGTCGCTCGTCGGTTGCTCGCCGCCGGCAGACATCCTCCTCGCTCCTACGCGGTGACTCCGCATCCTTGGTGCACCTCGGTCCGGCGAGTTGATCAGCACTCTAGGGACAGCTCGTGCTGTCACGTTTGCAAGCACGCCAGGCGACCCAGAGCCGCCGCGTCGTCGGGGTCTGCCCCAAGGCGGTCAACGCGCGCCGCGCCAGCCCGAGGCGGCGAGCTTTCAGCGCGGCGTAGGCGAGCTGATAGCGCCCTCGATCGCCGAGCTGACCGCTGCGAAGCAGCCCGGCGAGCACCTCAGCCGCCCGCTGCCAGGCCTGGGCGCCAAGCAGGATCGTGGCGCGCTGACGCAGCTGCCGCCGGCGCGTTCGATGGTGGCGCCCTCCTTTCGCTTCGTCGCCAGAGCCTCGTCGCCCCGCCCAGCGCGCCCCTATCGCCGCGTTCCAGCTCAGCGCGCGCTCCGTGCGCCCGGCGATCCGGTACTGCTCCGCGACGAAGAACGCCAGATCGGGGCGCTTGACGGCGACGCGAGCGGCCAGCCGCGCTGCGACCAGCGGCTGCTCTGCGTCGGCGTAGGTGTAGGCCAAGCGCAGCAGCACGCGAGCGTCGTGAGGGAACGCCAGCCGCGTGCGCTCGAGCAGGGCCAGCGCGCGCCTCCGTTGACCGCCGCGGCGAAGGTAGTCGGCAACCATCAAGGCCAGGGTACGCCGCTCGACGCCACGAGCGCCGACCAGCAGCCCACCTGCGATCGTCGCCGCCGTGAGGTAGAGCCCCTGAGCCGCGTAGCTCGAGGCCAGCTCGCGCTTCAGTCGGCGCTCCCTTGGAAAGCGCCTCAGCGCCGCAGCGAGCGTCCCCCGCGCGGCCTCGGCCTTGCCCCCGCGCTCGAGGGCCCGAGCGAGCAAGAGATGATAGTCGACCCGATCCCGACCGCGCCTCCGCCCACGACGCAGCGCCACGGCGGCCCGGCTGTAGCGCTCAGCGCAGTAGAGGGCCTGGCCAAGATAGAGCCAGGCGGTCGGCTGGTCAGCCTTGGCCTTCAGCGATGCCTCCAGGCTGCGGATCGCAGCCAGCGGCTGCCCCCGCTCGAGATAGACGATGCCTGCCACCAGCCGATAGGCCCACCCCGAGAAACCGCAGGTCTTGCGTCGCTGGATCGCCGGCAAGGATGAGACGCGCGCCCAGCAGCGGCGCGCGCGCGTCAGCTGCCGCACGGCCTCACGTACGTTTCCCGCGATCACGGCCTTGCGCGCCAGCAGCAGGTAGGGCGGCGGCGGCGCGGACTTGGCGGCGCCCGCCCGCCGGCGATAGCCCTGCCCCGTCGTGCGCTTACCGCGACGCTGGCGATAGCTGTCACCCCGAGCGCTGCGCTCGGGCACCTGGAGCGCGAAGCTCAGCGCCAGCAGCAGGGGAAAGAGCGCGCCATGGGTCGTCCGTGTGTTCATCGCAAGGCGAAGCTCAGCGTCTTGCGGACCCAGACCCGCACCTCTCGCGAGCCCATCCGCGCAGCGGAGAAGCGCATCCGGCGCGCGGCGGCCGTCGCGGCGCGCTCGAAGACGCCCTTCGGTGTTGCCGAGAGGACGACGACTCGCTCCACTCGCCCGTCAGTGCCGACCAGCAGGCGGAGCGTCACCGCGCCCTCCACACCCTGTCGCTGGGCGCTCGGCGGATAGATCGGTGAAACAGAGAAGAGGGGCTTTGGTGGCGTATCCACCAGCGCCTCGTCGAGAGGTTGGTCGCTCTTCAAGAGCCCCGTGTCGAGACCCTCGCGGTCGTGGAGTACGCCCGCGCCGGGGTCTTCCAGATCGCCGGGATCGGCGCCGAAGCCTGGGATCTTCACCGCCGAAGGCAAGGCCAGGGCCGGCAGCGCCGCCCGCTGGTTGGGACGGCGCTGCCGCCGGCGCTTCCGCAGCTTGCGTGACGTGCGTTGCTTCGGCCGCTCGATCCGGGTCACGGCGACGGGTCGCCGCGGCGGCTTGCGACGCCCTACGAGGCTGATCTGGTGCAGCGCCGCCAGCGACCAGAAGAGCCCAGCATTGACCAGCACGGTCACCACCACGGCGACGCCGCCACGGCGCAGCACCCGCGCCGCGCGCCCACGTGTCCCGCTCAGCGCCGCTGAGAGGAGCCCGGTCATCCGGGCCTCACCGAGAGGCGAGGCGTCGGGTTTCGCCCCCTCATCGCCCTCGATCCGTGTCGACGGCGACGCTCTTAGCCCCTGCCAGCCGGCATTGGTCGACGACATCGACCAGCCGCCCTGTCTCCAGCCGCCGGTCGGCGGTGATCAGCACCGGCCGCCGCGCGTCTCGCGCTACGAGCTCGCGGACCCGCGCCTGCACCATCCACGGCGAGAGCGGCTGACCGTCGACGAAGACCTTGCCCCCGGCGTCGATGGCGATGCGGATCGCCCGCAGATCAGCGCGGTCCGCCGAGGCCGCGCTAGGGCGCTCGATGCCGATCTCCCAGTTCCGCACGAAGGTCGTGCTGACCATGAAGAAGATCAACAGGATGAAGATGATGTCGATCAGCGGCCCCATCTCGATGCCGCCCTCACCGCTCACGCCACCCCGTCGGATCCCGCCGAGCTTCACGCGCACACCCCTTCCTCCGCGACGCCGCCGGGGGCTGGCTCCTGATCGTCGTCGTTGATCCAGCGCCGACAGGTCGAGCCCACAGCCTCGACCCGCTGATCGGTGCGCCGAGCCAACCGCTCGAGCAGTCGCTGCACGGCCAGCGCCGGCAGCGCGATCAAGAGCCCGGTCTGAGTCGTGGTCAGCGCCTTGCTGATCCCCCCGGCGATGCCGCCCCCCTGGGCAAAGAGCGCCATCGCGGTGAGCGCGTCGAAGGTCTGCATCATCCCGACCACCGTGCCAAGCAGCCCGAGCAACGGCGCCGCGACGACCAAAGTGTCGATCAGCCGAGCGTAGCGCTGCAGCCCTGCCCGCCGTAAGCGCAGCGCCAGCTCGAGCTCGCCCACCGCGTGACGCCCCCCCTCTCGCGCTAGCTCGGAGACGCGACGCTCGATCGTGACGTCATCGGCCTCGAGGAGGCTGCACACCAGCCGCGACAGCTCTCGCGGCGCGTGGAGCACCGGCGCGCCTCGACGCACCTCGAAGGTCCGCAGGGTGAGGAGCAGCCAGAGCAAAAGCCCCGCCCCGCAGAGGGGCCACATCACGACCCCTCCCGCGACGAAGAGATCAGCCACGCGGTCGATCCAGAGCACCTAGGCAGCGTCCTTTCCGCGCTCGCCTGCCGCGGAGACCGTCTTCACGTCGCCGCGGGAGAGCTCGCGCTCCTCGCGCTGCGCACGCACCTGCTCCTCGCGGCGGCCGCAGATGCCGTTGATCAGCGCCAACGCCTGGGTCTGCAGGCCCTCGACCAGCCGATCGGCCCAACGAGAGACGAAGCTGCGCAGGAGCAGCAGCGGCACCGCCACCGCGAGGCCGAACTCGGTGGTGATCAGCGCCTCTGAGATGCCGTGGGAGAGCAGCTTTGGATCCCCCGTGCCGTGCTGCGTGATGACATCAAAGGTCGCGATCATCCCCGTCACCGTGCCGAGGAGGCCCAGAAGCGGCGCCACGGTGACGATCACGCCGAGCAGGGTCAGCGAGCGCTCGACGCGCGGCATCAGCCGCAACACGGCCTCGGCGGCGCGCTCCTCAAGCGCCGCGCGGCGCTCCTGCCGATGCTCGATCAGCGGCAGCAGGGCCTCTCGCGCGGCCCCCATACCACCGACGATCTGCCGCGCCCCAGCCTCGTCTCCTCGCTCGAGGCGATCCTGGATCCCCGGCACAAAGCGCGAGCGCCAGTTCGACAGCCGCAGCAGCGTCACGATGCGTTCGAGGACCAGCAGCACGCCGAGGAGCCCCAGCGCGAGGATGATCCAAGCGATGGTGCCGCCGGCCTCGGTGACTTCCCAGAAGGTCTTATGCTCCGGCGTCTCTCGCAGCTTCGCCTCCGGATCGAAAAGGTAGACCGGCAGCAGCTCCGGAGCCGAACCGGCGAGAACGCCCTTCGCCGCGGCGCGGCCGCCGCGGTCGCTGACGCGCAAGCCTCCGCCAGGAGCCTTGCGTAGCACGCCACCGGCGTCGCCATCCTTCGAGATGCCAAGGGCGGCGACGCGACCGATGCGGACGATGGTCCCCGAGACGCGCTTGCCGTCGGCAGCGTAGAAGGCCCCCGCCTCGCGATGGACCCGCCCGAAGCGCTCGGCCAGCGCGGCGCCAGCGCGGATCAGCGCGGGGAGCCGCGTCGACGTCGGCTGCGAGCGATCCGTGGCCGTCTTAGGCAACGTCGCGCCGTAGCGCTGCAGCTTCCCCGCGGCGGCGGCCAAGGTCCCGGCGAGCACCTCCCCCTGCTCACTGACCCGCTCCTGCTTGCGCTCAGCTCGCGTGGCCTGCTCCTCGAGGTCCGCCGCCCGCTTCCGCAGCGCCGCGACCCGCGCGAGCAGCGAGCGAACCTCGGCCTCGAGGCGGCGACGGCTCTTCGCCGCGGCGCGCCGCTCCTTGGCCAGCTGTGCCGAGAGCGTCTTCTTCTCCGCCGAGAGCAGCGCCCGCTCGCGACGGTAGGCCTGCTCGAGGCTCGGCAGCGCCTGCGCGCCAGCCAGCCCCGTCGTGCCCAGCGTCGCGAGCACGAAGGCCACGACGACACTGCCCACCCGTCCGCAGCCCATTAGCTCTGCCCTCCTCTGCCCAGCGCGTCGAACGGGATCGGCAGGCTGTAGGCGCCCTCACGGACCTGGCGATGGAGGGCATGAAAGAGCGCCCGGAGCTGCTTACGCGCGCGCTCTCCGACGATTCGCTCGTGACGCCACCGCCCGTCTTTGCCGCGGAGCAGCCGCCCGTAGCGCCCCTGCCCGAGATCGGTGTAGAGCGTGAGCATCCCGAGGCGCACCACCGGCACGAGGCGCTCGACGCCCGCGATGCGGACCGCACGCTCCCCGCCCTCGATCAGCATCGTGAGGCGGACCTCATCTTCGGTCAGCCGCCAGAGGGTCAACGCCGCCGTCTCCCCGTCGACGCGGCCAGCCTTCAGCCGCGTCACGAGCTCGTCCAGCGCCGCGAGCCGCTCTTTACGCCGATAGGGTAGCGAGCGCTGCACCGTCTGACGCAGACTCGCCACGCCCGCGAGCACCGCGGTCTTCAACCCCTTGCGCTTGTCGGCGCCAGAGGTCTCTCGGGCCTTGGCTTTGGTCAGCCGCGCCTCGATGGTCTTGATGCGTAAGAGCTCCGCGTCGAGGAGCAACGCGAGCTCCTTCTTTCGCGCCTGCAGCGCGCGTTGCTCCCCCTGCTCGCTCCCCCGCAGCCGCGTCAGCTCCGCCGAGAGCGCGGAGACCTCGCTGCGCAGCTTGACCAGCTTGGCCCCATAGCCCCCTTTGGGCGCAGCCGAGGTGTCGTAGGCCCAGAGCAGCGTGGTCAACAGCAGCACGGAAGAGAGCAGCCAGCGATCGCGGTACATCGATGTCCCTCGACTAGTTGAGCGGCTGCTCGCTGCAGAGCCCGAGGCCGTTGAAATGGGGCGACTGGCGCGCAGCCAGCGTCACGAAGTGATAGAGGTCCTGCTCCGCTGGCGGCAAGAGGCCGCCGTCGTTGTAGAGGACGGGCTTGCCGCCATCCATCAGCGGCTGGCCCTGGGCGTCCTTGAGGTCGGTGAGGTCCTGCAGCTTCAGCTCCTCCGACTCGACCAGGCCGTCCGCGCCCGCCACCGCGGCGAAGGCGTCGAAGCGCAGGTTCTGCGTCGAGAAGCTGAGCGAGTCCCAGAAGAGGTGAATCGCGTGGGCGTAGATCAGCGCGCCGGCGGTCTTATTGGCCTCGATCGCGATGCCCTTGCTGTTGTCCTTGCCGTTGACACAGCGCTCGTAGCGGATCGGCGCCGACAGCCCCAGCCGAAAACGTATGGTCTCTGCGCCCTTCTTGGCCTCACCCTCGGCCAGCAACGTCCACCCCTTCTGCACCATCTCGTCGGCGTCGGCCTGGCTAACGTCGCGGAGCTCGACACCCTGCTGCGGAGCTGGCGTGGCGAAGGCGATGTCGAGACGCAGCGCCGGCAGGCCCTCGAAGGTATGCAGCGCCGCTCTTGCCGACGCGCTGGCCTTGAGATCGACCAACACAGCCTTATCCCAGCGCGCCTCCTCGGCCCCGGTCGAGGGGTCTGTGAGCAAGACGTCGCCGACGCTGACGATGTACGTGTCGAAGGTCAGCGTCCAGCCATCGACGAAGGCGTGAGTCACGCTGCCCTCGGTGTACGGGAAGCCGCTGCGCAGCGACTCACCGCCGGCCAGCTCGACGGCCAACGAGCCCGATCCCGCGGTGTCCTCCCCGGTGCAAGCGCCGAACGCGAGGGTCAGGGTTAGGAGCACCCCCAACAATTCAAAAGCGAGCCGGGTGCTAGGAGCACCCCTACACATTCGGGACCGAGCCGGGTGCTGAGCTGCCGAGCCGATTTCGTAGCCGAAGACATGAGCCATACTGGCGGTACGGCGAGCTTTCTGAGGCCTAGAAAGCGGCCGGCAGTGCTGTGCCCGGTGACGGGAGGAATGTGTAGGGGTGCTCCTAAGCTGCCGCGCCGGTTTCGTCGCCGAAGACATGAGCCATACGGGTGGTACAGCGAACGTCCTGAGGCCTCGAAAGCGGCCGGCAGTGCGGTGCCCGGCGACAGGAGGAAGTTGTGGGGGTGCTCTCAGGATCAGCGTCGCGAGTCCTCTCATCGTCATTCTCCTCTCTCGACTGACCGAGCCCACGCCGCGCTGTAGCTGTAGCGGGAGCGGAGCCCGAGCAGCAGCGCCGTATGGGCCTGCGCGCCCTCGTCGTCGAGGGCGTACACGCCGTCCTTCTCTTGCGTCAGGGTGTCGAAGCGCACGTTGGCCAGCACCTGGTCGACCAGCACCGAGAGCACCAGCCTGCCGCTCTCGGCGGTCGCGCCGGCGAGGTCGAGCTCGGCGTGGATATTTGGCACGATGCGCTTGGTGCCGACATCGGGGATCGAGAGCCGCCCGGCGAAGCGAACGGTCTGTCCCTCTTTGTCGGCCTGCCCCTCGAGGTAGATCGTCTCTTTGCCGAGCAGCGCGTAGGCGCTCTCCGGCGCGCCGGGGGCTACCTGGCCTACAGGATGCAGCTCGAGCTCCACGGCCTGGGCGAGGCCACCGAGGGCCGGCACCACGCCGGTGTCTGTGGGCGTGGAGGCGAGGAGGTCGACGGGGTACTGCTCGAGCACCTCGAGCAAGACCGCGCCTTTGAGCTCGTTGCCGCCGGCATGAGCGTAGGCCTTGTTGATCGACAGCAGCCGTTTGTACCAAGCGGTAGGCTTGTTCTCGAAGAAATAGATCGGCCCCAGCGCGAGCTTCGCCTTCTGCAGCTTCACCGTCCAGCCCTGACGAGTCGTGAAGCTCGTCAGCGGCTCGCCAGACTCGGTGGCGCCCCGCGCAGCGGTCGCCACCACGACCCGGTCGCCTCGGGTCTGCCCAAAGCAACCGCCCGTGATGGCGAGCGCGACCACGAGAAGCCCCAACCTGGCGACAGGCACAGATCCCGCCGTCGCCGGGCACAGCACTGCCGGCCGCTTTCTAGGCCTCAGAACGTTCGCCGCATCACCCGTATGGCCCATGTCTTCGGCTACGAAATCGGCGCGGCAGCTCAGCACCCAGCTCGGTCCCGAGTGTGTGGAGGTGCTCCTAGTCATGGGCGTCATGGTGCTTGATCATGAGCGTTACGGTCTTGCCACCGGCGACCGCCTTGAAGCGCACGATGTAGGGGACCTTCGTGTCACCCGGCGCCCCATCGAAGGTCAGGTCGGCGTGCCAGTGGTCCCGGATCGCCGTGGCACATTTGCCATTGGCGACGCCGCCAGCCGGCGCGACCTCCGTCTCGTTTCTGTGCATGAAGGTGTCGAAGACCCCCGCCTCGCTGAGGAAGATCACATACTCGCCGGTCTCGGTGACCGAAAAGTGCAGATAGCTCGGCTTGTCGTCTGGCAGCGTCACCTCGTAGGGGGTGTCGAGGTCGACGTGGACGTCTTCGAAGCTGGCGAAGACCTCGACCACGGTCTCGCTCTTGGGCGTCACGGCGAACTCATCACAGGCGATCTCGGTGAACGCCTTGTCGGCGACGCAGTTGGCCTTGTCGGCCGGGTCGACTTTATAGCCAGTATCGCAGCGACACGCGCCGTCATGCAGGTGCCCGTGGCCGCCACACGCCTCGCTCGCCGCCTCGCAATGGGGAGCCTCGCCCGCCTCGACGTGGCAGGTCGCGGCGGTCCCGCAGGGCTCTTGGCCGAGCTTGCCATCGACGCAGAAGTACGCGGTATTGCCCTCGCATTTTTCGTCGGCCGTAGCACAGGTCTTGGTCTCATCGACACAGGCCGCCTTGCCCTGTTTGTTGATGTTGACGCAGCTCAGGCCGAGGCTCTTGCAGTCGGCGCCCCAATGGAAATGCGGATCCATCCCGGAGACGACATGGCAGACCTGGATCTTCCCCTCCGAGCACTGTCTCCAGTCGGGACGGTCCTTGGTACAGTCACCAAAGCCGGCCTTCGCCGTCGCGCCTCCGTCGTCGCTGCAGCCGCCGGCCACGACGGCCAGGCCCAGCATAAGGACGGCAAGCCCTCTTGAAATGGTTCGCATGGTCCTGCTCTCTCTCCGGCCAAGCTGCCGCCCGGCCGCTGGCTCACGTCTTCTTCGCTGCGGCCCCCTTGGGCTTCGTTGCGGCGATCCCAAAGAACAAAGACTCCAGATGCACGGTCAGCGTGCCCATCACAAAGAAGGGCTCGCCCGCCGCGAAGTGCCGTGTTGGCACGCGGCTGCGCGTCGCCTCTGGGGAGACGAAGTTGCTCGCGTAGTTGAACTCGTCGAGGCGATAGCGCCGGTCGAGGAGGTTGCGGAGCTCGACCCCAAGCGAGACATGCCAGAGCCGCAGCTCGCCGCCGAGGTTGACGAGATAGAAAGGGTCGCCGATAGCGCCCAAGGGCAGGGGCCGACCTGGCATCACGGTCAACCCCAGACCGACGCGCCCTGTGACGGGCACACCGCCGAGACGCCAGCCCTTGTGCAGACGCCCCGAGGCCGCCAGGTCGAGGCGACCGATCAGCTGCGGGATGTAGGCGATCAGGTCACCGGCTCGCGCGACGTTGATCCCGCTGGTCCCCGGCAAGGAGACGCTCTCCCAGACCGCATAGGCGTAGCCCACGTTGGCCAGCGCGTCGAGCCAGCCATCGTAGCCCAGCCGCACCCCGAACGAGAGCGCGTGGCGGCTGGAGGCCCCGTAGACGATGTTACGCCCCGCCGCCGGATCGAACTGCCGGTCTTTGTCGACGTAGGCGTAGCTGTAGGAGGCCTGCGTTCTCAGCGAGAGCCCCTTGCCCGCCTTGCCGTAGCCATGAGAGAGGCCGAGGTCGAAGACCTGCGCCCGGGCGAAGGGCGCCGTCTCGTTGTCCGAGAGCGACGCCGCGTCCGCCGAGCGAGTGCCCTGGCCGTAGCTGACGATCGCGTGGAGCTCGTGCCAGACCTTGGCGTCGAGCGTGACCCGCGGGTTGATCGCGAAGCCGAACGCCTGCGCCCGCTGCTCCGGCTCCCGCACGCCCTCGCGGTCGGCGTCGGGCTGGTTCAGGTCGCGCACGCCAAAGGTGAAAGCGTCGACCCGCACGCCGCCGCGGAGCGTTAGCCACGGCAGCGGCCGCAGCTGGGCGCGGACGAAGCCCGCGATGTTGAGCAGGTCCACCTCGTTGTCGAAGACCGTAGCGTAGGGGATCGCCGTCACCGAGCGCAGCGTGCGCTGGCTGTTGGTGGCTCGGTCGTAGCGTAAGGCATAGCCGAGATCGAGCTGCTGGCGTTGACCGAAGAGCTCACGCGAGAGCCCATAGGTGCCGCGCGATCCGACGGTGAGACTACGGGTGACGAGCTCGAAGCCGTCGCCCCGCTGCACGATGCGGTTACCCGCTGCGTCGAAGGGTTGATCCGCGTACCAGCCCGTGAAGTTGGCCCGGATACGCATCTGCCGCAGACCGAACCAGCTCACCATCGAGAAGCGGCGATCCTGCGGCCCCACGGCGAGGTCAAAGGAGAGCAGCACGCGGTTGCTCTCGCCCCCCTGGTTCGAGTCGTAGCTCTCGAAGAAGTCGACCTTGCCCGCGTCGAGGTCGCCCTGGCGCAGCACCCCGGCGCTGTCGTAGCGCGTCGCGTACCCGTAGATCGAGGCCGCCCAGCGCAAGCCGCCGGGGCCCTCGTCGTCGGCGTAGCGGCCGAGCGCCGCGGCCCGCTGGGCCGCGCGGTTTTGGCCGAAGCCGCTCGAGGTGTAGAGCTCGAAGCCGGCGAAGGTCTGCTCCTCGGCGCCCTTCGGCGCGTAGGTAAACAGGAGCCGCTGCGCCCCGAAGCGACCGAAGCCGTAGCGCAGCCGAGCGCCCCGCTCCGAGACGCCGAGGCGATAGTTCGCCGATCCAGCGAAGGCGAAGTCACCCTGCTCCGGATCGTAGGGTCCCTCGGTGATCGTCACGGTCTGGACGAACTCCGGGGGCATGAAATAAAGGTCGGCGTAACCGTGGTTGTGGGCATTCGAGGGCTCGTTGAGCGGGATGCCGTCGACGAGAAACTCGATATCGGCGCCCTCCCGCGCCGCGAAGCCGCGCATATAGGTCGCCTGAGCGTGGCCCTCGCCGCCGTGGTTGATCGTCAGCACGCCGGGGGCCAGCATCAGGTGGTCCGAGGCGTTTCGCCGCGGGATCACGTGGAGCTTGCCCAGCTCGATGCGGTACTCCCCCGCCGACGTGGCCTCGGCGCGGCGCTCGCCGTAGACGGTGTCCTTGCCCAGGTCGTAGTCGGCCTCGCCCCTCGCCTTGGGGGCCTTGGCCTTGGGGGCCTTCGCCTTCGGGTTCGCCTTCGAGGCTGGGCGAGAGACCGCGGGGAGGTCGAGATCAGCAGCGGGTGCGGGACTCGCCGCAGAGGATGCCGGCACAGACGCCGGCCCCGATGCCGGCACGGACGCCGGCGCCGACGCCGCCCCGCGAGACCCAAGGAGCGTTAGTAGAGCGGCGATGATCGTCCAGGTGGAACGAAGACCAACCATGGAACCATTCCCGCTGAGCGAGTCCATACCCGCTCTTCGGCGCTGGGCGAGCGGATCGCGGCGGATCACACGCGCGTCGAGTTATGGGTGAACGTTCGGGACGAGGCGTCGCGCTAGGCAGTGGGCGGGGAGGTCTTGGGGCAGAGACGGTAGCGCTGGCCAGAGAAGGCGAGATGCTCGCGGATGGTCTGCCGTGGATCGAGGATGTGCAACGCCAGCGTGAGGCTCGCGTCCTCGGCCATCACGCCGCTGCCGTGGCTGAGGAGGTCGAGGGCAGCGCAGCCGTGCTCATCGTGAGCGGGGTTGGCACGACGGTGGAGCGTCGCTCGAGCTGGGTCGTGGTGCTGGGCGTGATCGTTGGCGGGCTCGGCGCCGTGGGTATGGGAGAGTTCGCCGTGCTCGGCGCAGTAGCTGTGGACCGCCGTCGCCCGATGCCATTGCGCGAGCAGCAGCCCCCCGACGAGGGTCAGGCTACAGACGAGCGCCAGGGGCTTGGAGCGACGAAGCACCATCGTGTCCATCTTTAACCCAAATGCAAGCACTTGCAAACCCTTGTTTGGTCTATCTTTCCGCTGGAATACGGGCGCCTCCCGTCGATGGCCGCTGCCTCACCGCCGGTACTGTCGCTGCGCGCAACGGCACCCGCGCGCAGTGCAATCCCCATCAAATCAAAGCCGTTTAGATCGGCCTTGGAGGTGACCGATGCCCAGACCCCACGCTCGAGTCCTGGCCCTGTTGCGCTGCCTCGCCCTGCCGATAAAGGCGAGACCGGCGGCAGCCACGACGACGAGGGGCTGGGCAACCTCGGCCTGCGAGCGACCCGGAGCCGGTCTACAGAAACGCAGAAACGCAGAAACGAAGAAACGAAGAAACGAAGAGCGCAGCGCTCAGCGACGGGTGCGCTGGGCCTTCTCGCGCTCGAGCTCTTCTTTGTAGCGAACGCTGTAACGGGTCCACGGCCGCAGGAGCAGCCGCTTGTAGCCGATCGGCTCACCGCTCCCCTCACAGACGCCGTACTCGCCGGACTCCATCTTCTGTAGGGCGTGACGGATCTCGCGCAGCAGCTTCTGCTCCTTGTCGGCGACGCGCAGCAGATAGGCCTGGTTGGCATGGAGGCTCGCCACGTCGGCTTCGTCGCCGCCACCGCCGGTGTCCTCGGTCGCGTCGGCGACGTGGCGCTTGAGCGCTGAGAGGCGAGAGTCGCGCTCCTCGATCAGCTTACCCTGTAGCGTGCGCAGCTGGCTGGCCGTCAGCTCGGCGTCGGGATCAGCCTTCGGCGTCGGGAGCGACGGGTCGACGGTGGTCTTGCTACGCGAGCTCTTGCTCGTTTTTTTGGCCATGCCTAACCTCTCAAGCTGCGGCCACCGCGGAGGTCGCCACGGTAGCGCCGGTCGCAGAGGGTAGCAGGGTCCGGTCCTCTGGCAAGGGCAAAGCGCCTCTATAAGTGGCTGGGCCCTACAGCCCGTGGTACGACGTTGCTGACGAGGGAGCCAGGGGTGATCATCTGTCGGGCGTGCGGTACCTCGAACCAACCGCACTACAAATTCTGTCTCGGATGTGGTGCCGACATGGCGGAGGCCGCTGCACCACCCAACGAGGCCCTCCAGTCGCCCCTCGTACCAGAGAGCCTTGGCGATCCGTCCAAACCCCAGCCGAGCGCTCATCAGACCCCAGCCCGCGCGATGCGCGGCGTCGAAAGGGTCCGCGACCCCTCCGAATCGGCACGGCCCGCTCCGCCTGCGCCGCGATCGACGCAGGTTGGCAAAACGCCCGCCTCGTCACCGGATCTGCTGACAGACGATGTCGAAGCCGAGACCCGACGCAACTGCCCACGCTGTGGTTCGCTCAACCCCGTGACCTTCAGGTTCTGCGGCAGCTGCGGGCTCAACCTGGAGGGCGAAGGCACGGGGGCCGGCTATGAGCGGATCGAGGGCAAAGAAGACCCGCTCGTCTTGGAGCAGCGCCCCACCGACCCGGAGGGTCCGCCGATGGCCCGCCTGGTGCTGATGCTGCCAGACGGCTCTCCGGGCGGTGAGTTCTTGCTCCAGGGGACCGAGCTGACGATCGGCCGAGATAGCGCGCCGGTCTTCGAAACCGACCCCTACCTCAGCCCACAGCACGTCCACTTCCACCACGACGGCGACGTCTTATATGTCGAGGACGCCGGCAGCCTCAACGGCACCTTTCTTCGGGTCAAGCAGCAGCAGCTGGTCGACGGCGACGTCTTCCGCATGGGGCAGGAGCTGCTGCGCCTCAACCTGATCGGCGGGGCGCGCAAAGACGAACAGGGCACCGAGGTTGGCGGCAGCCCCAACCCGGGCTTCTGGGGCCGCCTCAGCCTAGTGGTCGGCCGTAAACGTGACAGCAGCGCCTTCCCCCTCTTCGGCGACGAGACCATCCTCGGCCGTGAGCGCGGCGACATCCTCTTTTGCGACGACGGCTACGTCTCTGGCGTTCACGCCCGCATCATGCGCCACCCCGACGGTCAGGTCGATCTCATCGACCTCGACAGCTCCAACGGTAGCTATATCAGGTTGAAGAGCCGCGTCGCCATCGAGCATGGCTCGATGCTCGCCCTCGGCCAACAGCTCTTCAAGGTCGAAGCGCCGTAGCTACCGCCATGGTGGTCGGCTCGCTGGGGCTTAGGAGCACCCAGTGCTGTGCCCGGCGACGGGAGCAACGTGTAGGGGTGCTCTTAGTGCACCAGACCTTCGGGGCGCAGAAAGGCGTGCTTGCGGTAGTAGCGCAGCTCGTCGATCGACTCGCGGATGTCATCCATCGCGCGGTGGAGGCCTCTCTTCTCCGGCCGGCGGGCGTAGATCGTCGGCAGCCAGCGACGAACCAGCTCCTTGACGCTCGAGACGTCGACCAGCCGGTAGTTCAGGTAGTTGTCGAGCCTTGGCAGGTAGCGTGAGATGAAGCGCCGGTCCTGGTGGACCGAGCTGCCGGCCAGTGGGCAGCGCCCCTCGGGGCAATGGGCGCGGAGAAACTCCACGGCCAGCGCGTCGGCGGCGGCGTCGTCGACCTCCGAGGCGCGCACGCGCTCGATCAGCCCCGACTCGCCATGGTGCTTGCGGTTCCAGGCGTCCATCCCCTCGAGGAGCGCGTCATCCTGCTTGAGCACCACCTCGGGCCCCTCGGCGATGATCTCCAGCGCGCCGTCGGTGACCAATAAAGCCATCTCCAGTACGCGCTCCTTGTCTGGGTCGAGGCCAGACATCTCGAGGTCGATCCAGACCATCCGGTCGTCGGTTTCTTTTGGCATGGCGGCAACAGTAGCGCCCTGAGGGCGAGCAGGCCAGCTCTGCACGAGAAACGTTTGTCAGCGCGCGTTCTGTCGGACTCAGGGGCCACCTCGACGCTGCTCGCCGAGCGAGGGGAGATCAGGCTTTTCGCTCGCGCGATACGCGTCATACGAGCTTCGTCGAAGGCGCAGCTCCCCGCCTCTCTGACCCAGCCGAGGATCCGAGCCCGGTCAGCACCAGGTCTCGGAGCGGCCATCCATCGAGCCTGTGCACTGGGTCTTGACCAGGTCCAATGGAAGGCCTGCAGGATCTTGACCAGGTCCAATGGAAGGCCTGCAGGATCACGTCCCCCCCCGTTGCCGCGAGCGGTCTCGGGAACCACGCTCATCGGCTGCCACGCAGCGGTCGCCGATAGACGAAGAAACCGTCGCGCGCAACGCGCCGGTCGTCGAACAGCGAGGCGACGATGAAGGACTCCTTCGCGCTCTTCAAATCGTCCTTCGCTGCGGCGCTCATCGTATCGCCCTGTGCTTGGGTCGGGCCCGCTCCGACGACCACTCCAAGGCCCAGGGCCAGCGCGCAGCTTCTCGGCAGTCATCTTCTGCTCATCTCGTCCTCCGTTGACAGCGACGCGGCGATGGTACACTTCACGCTCCCTCGAGAGGAGACCCGATGCCCCGCTTCTTCGACGCCCCGACCTCTAGGGATCGCGAGCCCCTGCTGATCACCGGCGCCCGGCTCCTCGACCCTGCCGCCACCATCGACGCCGTGCACGACGTGCTGGTCGACGCCAAGGGTGTCCAGATCGATCCGCGGGATGTGCCCAGAGCGGCGCGCCGTCTCGACGCCGCCGGGCTCTGGTTGCTGCCGGGGCTGATCGACCTACAGGTGCATTTTCGGCAGCCAGGCTTCGAGCATAAGGAGACCTTGGCGACGGGGAGCCGCGCCGCGCTGGCTGGGGGCGTGACGACCTGTGTGGTGATGCCCAACACCAAGCCGAGCCTCGACAACGCGGAGGCCGTGCGCTCTCAGGGTGAGGAGGCGCGACGCGTCGGAGCCGTGCGGATCCTCGTCGCGGCGGCCGTGACCCAGGGCCTCGGAGGTGAGGCGATCACCGATCACGGTGGCCTCGCGGCAGCCGGCGCCGTCGCTGTCACCGACGACGGGCTGCCGGTGATGTCCGCCGAGCTGATGGCCCAATCGCTCGCCGCCTGCGCCGAGCACGATCTGCTCTTCATGCAGCACGCCGAGGACATCTCGATCACCCACCACCGGCCGATGACCGAAGGTCCGACCAGCCGCGCCCTCGGCGTGGAGGGCCAGCCCGCGGACGCCGAGGGGGTGATGGTCGAGCGCGACGTGCGCCTCGCCCGCGAGGCCGGCGCTCGCTATCACGTGCTCCACACCTCCACGGCGCGCAGCGTCGCCGCCGTGCGCGAGGCCAAAAGCGCCGGAGCCGCGGTGAGCTGCGAGGCCTCGCCCCACCACCTGCTGCTCACCGACGAGGCCTGCGCTCGTGCCCCTGGCGGCGATCCCAACACGAAGATGAACCCTCCGCTTCGGAGGGAGGCCGATCGCCAGGCGCTGATCGCCGCCCTCGCCGACGGCACCGTCGACGCCATCGCTACCGACCACGCCCCCCACGCCGCCGAGGAGAAGGCCAAGGGCTTCGTCGATGCTCCCTTCGGCGTGATCGGCCTCGAGACCGCCTTCGCCACCGCTCTCGCCTTCATGCACGACAAGACGATCGATTCACGCCGCGCGGTCGAGCTGATGACCGCGGGGCCGGCGCGGGTGCTGCGCCAATCGACGCGGCTCGGAACCCTCGCCAGCGACGAAGCGGTCTCCGACCTCTGCCTGGTCGATCCAGAGCAGCGCTGGACCGTCGGCGACGACACGCTCTTCGGCCGCTCGAAGAACTCGGCCTTTGGGGGCCACGAGTTTCGCGGGCGCGTGGTCGCGACCGTCTTGGACGGCGCGCTGCGCTACCTCACTCGGGAGTCGCTGCTCGCCTGACGGCAGATCTGGCCAGGAGGGACACAACCCATACATGAGGTCTGCACGGTGGGGAGCCGGCCTCCTGCCGCTCAGCGCTTCTTCAGCTCGACGAGGTAGAACTCGCGCTCGCTCGCCCCCTGCGACGCCATCACCTTGGCCACCTTCTTCTCGATCCGGCGCCCGATCAGCGGGACACGGATCTCGATATAACCCTCGGTCACCAACCGGCAGCGCTCAGCGCCGAAAGAGCGCAGCTCGAGGGTGCCCTCCGCGCTCGAGCGCTTCTCCTGGCCATGCTGTCGATGCACCCAGGTCCCGCGGCGCGTCTCATCCGCGACGGATCCGGTGGACCAGGTCATCGTCAGCGTGCTCCTGTTTGGCTCCTCGCCCCACATCGGCTTGGCGTCGCGACGCAACACCACCACGACCTGATCGCCGCGATCATCGACCGTCACCTCGGCACCGACGCAGTTCGGATCCGCGAGCGCCTTGCGACGCTGGATGTCGACGTCTTTGAGCAGGCCAAAGACGGTCTCTGAGCTAGCGGGGAGCTCGAACTCCCGACGGAAACGCTGCATGCGCCAACCCTACGCTCGCGCGACCAGCGGGTCTAGAGCGACGAGGTGAAGGTACCAGGTAACGCTCCTCAGAAAGACGTGAACGAACGCTGTTCCTGAGCGCTTTGTTCACGTTTTTCGGGTCGCAGCACTAAGAAGGCGTCTCGCTTGGTGGTTGGTGTGCGGTGGGGGGAGGCGCAGTGGCAGGGCTACCGGCGGGGGCGGCGGGCGTGGTCGCCTTGGGCATTACGGCCTCTCGGGAGCGTCGGGTCGCGCTCTTGACGATCGTCGACGGGCAGCCCGCCGAGAGCAGCAGCGCGCGACGCGCCTCGAAGCTCGGCTGATAGACGTAGTCGGTGCGCTTGCCCGCCAGGCAGGTATCCCAGGTGGGCTCGAAGGTGGCGCGGCAGATCCGCGCCAGGGTCGGCTGGCAGGCGTTCCAGAGATCGCGGTCGGTTGGCGGCAGGGACCGCACCGAGCGCGCGCTGCTGAAGCAGCTGGCCACGAGCAGCGCGGCGCCCGTCACGAGCAGCGCCGTCAGGATTGGCACATGAGGGCGAGCGACACGAGATGCATCCATGAAAACGACTCCGCTCTTGGCGTCCGTCAGGTTAGCGGTCGGCTCTTGCTGACGGCTCTTGCTGGTCATCAGGGTGACAGGGTAACAGTCTTGCTGGTCATCAGGGCGACAGCGCACCAGTCTTACTGGTCATCAGGATAAACAGGGTACCAGTCTTACTGGTCATCAGGATAAACAGGGTACCAGCGAGCCCGCGATCGGGTGTTGACCGATGTCACGTTCCGGGCTGGCTGGGCTAGCCAGGCTGCCGGTAGCCAGCCAAGGTGGTGATCGCCTGACTGGCTAGCGCGTAGCCAAAGATCCCCGGCATCACAGCGAGGTTGGGGAGCCTGTTGCGCCGACGCCCGCGGGCGTAGGCTGGCTCGGACTCGTCCGGCGGCAGCGCGGCGACGGGCTCCTCGAGGCTGTAGACGCAGGTGATCCCCCGATCCACGCCGACGCGACGCAGCCGACGCCGGATCACCCGCGCCAAGGGGCAGCGTCGCGTCTCGGAGATATCGGCAACCCTCACGGCGCTCGGATCCGTGCGCCCCGCCGCGCCCATGCTCGAGAGCGTGACGAGCCGACGTACGTGGGCCTCGCGGAGCAACGCGACCTTGGGGTTGACGCTGTCGATGCAATCGATGAGCAGGTCGACTGGGCCCGCGTCGAGCAGCTCGGCGGCGCTGTCGTCGTGAAAGAACGCCGTCGAGGTCTCGACCTCGAGCTCCGGCACCAGGTCGCGAGCACGCTGCGCCAGCACCTCCGCCTTGGGCTGCCCCACGTCCTCGGGGCGAGCGAGCGCGACCCGGCCCATGCTCGACCAGGTCAGGACATCGAAGTCGATCAGCGAGAGGCGCCCGACCCCCGCCCGGACCAGCGCCGAGACCGCGTGGCTTCCCACGCCCCCAAGGCCGACCACCACCACCCGCGCCGCGCCAAGCGCCTCAAAGCCCGGGTCGCCCAAGAGCTCGCGCGAGCGATCGAAGATCCGCCCACGCTCGGAGGTCGCGCTTAGGGGCGTCTCAGGAGGCGCCGGCGTCGAGACCGAAGAGTCGTCTGGCATGGCGAGAGGTCTCCTCCGCCACCTGCTCCGCTGTCAAGCCTCGGAGCTCGGCCAGGGCTTGGGCCGTGGCCGGCAGGTTGGCGATGGGGTCTGTCGGCGCGTCGCTCTCGAGCACCAGCTGAGACAGCGGCAGCGCCCTCGCCGTCTCGTGCAGACGTCGCGCGCGGGGATCGCGGAGCCGGGCGCCAAGGCCGATGCTCAGGCCGAGCGCTGTGTAGCGCGCCGCCAGCTCGGGGCCCCGAGAGAAGCCGTGAACGAGACCGCGCAGCGCCCGACCCTGCCGCGACGCCTGCTCGCCGAGCAGCGCTAGCAAGGGCTCGTGGTGTTTATACGCGTGGAGCACCAGGGGGAGCTCGAGCTCGGTGGCGAGCTCCAGCTGCGGACGCAATACCTCGAGCTGGCGAGCGAAGGGCGGACGCCGTGAATCGCCATCGAGGCCCACTTCGCCGAGGGCGACGGCATCGGAGAGCGCGCACCGCAGGGCGTCGAGGTCGAGCGCCTCCTCGGCACGCCAGGGGTGGTGGCCGACGACCCGATGGACCCGCGGAGACGAGGTATTGAAAGACGACCTCCTGTCGAAAGACGCCCCCTCGAAGGCCTCCACGTCGCTCGGATCATCGACCGTGACCACCGCGCCGATCCCCGCAGCGCCGGCGTCTCTCAACGCCCGGGCGACCGCGTCGGCGGATCCGAGCAACGCGAGGTGACAGTGTGCGTCGACGAGTTCCAAGCCAAGGTACCTCGTGGCTCGATCGCGGCGAGCGCGTCCTCCACAGCCTTGATGAGCTTCGCGTCGCTCCCGGGCGTTGATCGCTCCGTTCAGTCGCGTTTCGTTCAGTCGCGGTTAGTTCAGGGGGCGCCGGCACTCGTAGTGCGTGCCATGAAACTCGTCGAAGAAGAGGCCGATCAAGGGATGCTCGATCGGTTTGCCGCTGGTCTCAACCTCAAGGTGTCGCTCGGCGACGTAGGTCTCGTAGGTCGCGCCATCGACCAGCACGCGATACCACGGTTTGTCTTTCGGCGGGCGAGAGATCGCCACCTCGAGGTACCAGTCGTCGGAGCCGTTGAAGGCGTCGTCGGCCTCGACGATGACACCGCGGTAATCGAATGCTTTATGGTGGACGATCTGGCCCACTCGGAAGCGCGGATCGTAGCGCATAGTGTTAGCATAGTACTGCGACTCGGAAAAAAGCGAACAAAGCGCGTTGGACTGGCCTTCGCTGGCCAGGCGCGAAGACGAAAAGAGACTGGTGGTATCTGATTGACGCGCAACGAAGCGAGCGGAGTCCACGCCCCGTGCTCGTTCACGTTCTTGTGGGTCGCCGTACGAAGAGCGCAGACCAGCTTACCTCCCGTCGCCGCGCTGGTCTGCGACATCACAGCGGTTGTCGCTCGTCGGTTGCGTGCTACCAGCAAGCCCTGCTCGCTCCTACGCCGTGATTCCGCATCCTTAGCGCAGCTCGGTCCGGTAAGCTGATCAGCGCTTTCGGCCTCAGGACGTTCGCCCTACCACCCGTATGGCTCATGTCCTCGGCTACGAAAGCGGCGCGGCAGCTCAGCACCCGCCTCGGTCGCGAATGTGTGGGGAAGCTCTCAAGTCTTGGGTCTATCTGCCGATGGGGGAGACGAGATGATTTCGTCTATCGGCAGCACCGCAGCCGGGGGCATGACCTCCGCCGTCCGCGCCCTCGAGGCCAGCGCCAGCCGCGCCGCCAACCCGGCGCGATCTCTCGAAACGGTCGCGCGCGACGTTGTCGGCGAGCGCGTCGCCACCACGACCTACAGCGCGAACGCTGCCGTGCTTCACACCGCCGACGAGACGGTCGGCAGCATGCTCGACCTCGTCGGCTGATCCCCAGCCTCTCCCTGAACTCTCTCTGCGTCTCCCACTCTCTGCTTCTCTCCGTCCACCAGCTCCCACTCTCTGCTTCTCCCCGTGTTGTTGCTGGGTGTGAACCAGACCCGTTGGTAGGTGGAGGTGGTTACGGAACGAAAAGCGGACGAAAGCAGGGCAAGCTTTGGTTGCTTAAGCCGGAGGCTCACCATGCTCTCGTCCGAATTCGAGTCTATCGCGAATGGTCTTCAGAAGCGATTTCGAGATGTGCTGCTCGCCGATGAAGACGGGAGCCTCGCGCCCGATCTGCTATCGGCTGACCGATCAGCGACGCCTGGGTGACAGCGCTGCTCGAGCGGCGGATAACCGAGTGCCGTCCAGCGCACGCGGGACATACCGCGCCGTGTTTCCTTCGGGCGCGGCTCCGAGCCCACGCCCTCAGCAGAGGAGAGCCGGCCCGGTCACGCGGTGGGACATCACCACGGTTCTTGCACAAAACTAAACCACAAGTTTATATGTCGCCCGCCCGGTCCCCCGGCCCAACCACGGAGCGCCCCTGGCCGACAAGCTCGTCCCCTCATCCGATGCCCTCGTCCAGGAGTTGCGCTCCCTGATCGAGGCGACCCGTGGTCGCGTCGCGCAGACGGTGAACAGCGAGTTGGTCGCCCTCTACTGGCAAGTCGGCAAGCGCCTGCGTGAGGAGGTGCTCGGGGACGAGCGGGCCGTCTACGGGGAGGAGGTCGTCGCCGAGGTGGCCAAGGCGCTGACGGCCGAGTTCGGCCGCGGGTTCAGCAAGCGGAACCTTCACTACATGGCTCGCTTCGCCGAGGTCTTCCCGGACGCGGAGATTGTGCACGCGCTGCGTTCACAATTGAGCTGGACCCACTTCCGCGAGCTCATCGCCATCGACGACCCCCTCAAGCGGCAGT
>PDWJ01000719.1_pt1 | contig 46153 bp, 39 predicted proteins | sample 1430881 | NCBI WGS metagenome assembly PDWJ01 (sample SAMN01162460, study PRJNA174530) | Oral metagenome, whole genome shotgun sequencing project. | biome: Marine environment; feature: Marine mammal; material: Swab sample of the gingival sulcus; isolation source: swab sample of gingival sulcus...
ACTGCGGTAATGGATTGGCATAGTCGTTATGTTTTATCCTGGGAGTTATCTGTGACAATGGACAAGGAATTTTGTATATCTTCACTGGAACCTGCCTTGCGGGGTCATGGTTCTCCTGAAATTTTTAATACGGATCAGGGGGCTCAGTATACAAGCCTTGAATTTACAAAAGTGTTAATTGACAATGGAATCAAAATCAGCATGGATGGTAAAGGGCGTGCCATGGACAATATTTTAATAGAGCGTCTATGGCGCAGTGTGAAGTATGAATATATCTATATCAATGAATTTCAATCTGTAGCTCAACTTCGTAAGTCTTTAAAAGAATACTTTTATTTTTATAACCATGAACGTCCTCATCAAAATTTTTATGGGGAGACACCAGCGGAAATATATTATGGAAAAAGACAATTACCGATGGCAGCTTGATGCGAAAGCCCCAAAAAAACCTTCCGACGGGCATATTTTCAGGTGCCTATTCTCAGGGGTTGTGTCAACTTTCGCTCAACTCAGATCCGTATTGAAAATGACGCTTAAATTTATCCAAAATTTGTCTTGACAATGGGGACCACTTCAAGATTCAGTCTTGATTTGTCTTTGTTCAAGGCTGCCTGCTTTTGTGCAACAATAGATTTATATTCCTTATCATCTATTTTAAATAAGATATCATCTTTTGATACCACATCACCTGCTTTAAAATATATCTTTTCCAATTCCCCTGAAACTCTTGAAGTTACATATACGCTTTCAAGAGCTTCTGTTTCTCCTGTAAAGTCAAGCCAAATCGGATAAGTTTGTTTTTTTATGGTGTGAACCTTAACCTCTACTTTTTTAATCTCTTTTTTTAATTTTGTGTCTTCCTGATTTTTTCCACAACCTGTTAAAAAACATACAAAATACAAAAATAAAGGAAATAGTATGATATTTCTTGGGAACATGTTCTTCCTCTTTAATTGTTTTATTTAAATGATATTGTATAAAGAAATAAATGATTATTTAGGATGTGAAAAGGCTTTTTGTCAAGAAAAAGGGAAAGAGATTTCTAACTTTTAAGCTAAAAACTGATAAAAAAGCCAGTTTGATTAAAGAATGCAGCACCCGCTCCAATTTAAGCTGAGTAGTTACAGAGATTTCAGAGTTAAAGATTTACATGAAATTAAAATAGAAGTAGAATTTTTTTTAAAATGTTTTATAAAGATAATAAAATATATTTGAAGGGAGTAATTTTTAAATTATGCAGATGGATAACTCTTTTGAAACAAAAATGCTTGAAGAAAGAATAGATAAGCTTGGAATAAGGATTGCCTTTGTTTCTGTATTAATACCAGTGATTCTTCTTACAATAGGTTTTTTTGGTTATTCAGAATTAAAAAAAGCCATAAATGTTCTGGAAATTTCAGATAAAAACCATATAAAAAAAAAATCGTCTATACTTGAATATAAACTGTTCAAAGTATCTTCAAAGGTTGAAAAACTTGAAAAAAGTCTTGAAAAATATAAAAATGAGCTTGAGACCATAAAAAAAAGTCTTGAAAAGGATTATAATAAGATCTCATCAAATTTTATCAAAAACGAAAAAAGCAGGCTTAAAGCAATTCAATCAAATACCAGAGATATAAAAAATCTTAAATCAGAAACTCTTAAAAAATTACAACAAACAGATAAAATGGTTTTATTGACTGAAAATCTTTCAAAGGAAATAAAAAAGATAATAGACAATCTGGAAAATTTCAAAAATGAAAATAAAAAAAATATAACAGCCCTTATAAAAGATATAAAGCAAATAAAAATTGACTCTGACAAAAATCTTCTTCAACAAAAAAAGCAGGCTCAAAAATTTGAAAAAGATCTGACACTTATTTTTAAAAATCTTAAAAAAAGAGAAATAGAAACAAGGCATCTTTCTGACAAATTATCTTCTCTTGAAAAACAAAAAAGTAAAAACACAGATAAAAATGGTGAAAACAATGAACTTCTGGAGCAACCCCTTGAAGAATAACAGAATAAATACCTTAGAAAAATTTGATACTGATTTGGTAAACGCCCATGTCTTCCATCCAAGGCATCAAGAACCCATGAACAATGGAATAAAAAGACTTTTTATAGAGGTTTGTGAAGGTGTAAAAATAGGAGCATCTTTTTTTGAAGCAGAAAAAAATGCTCCTTTTATTCTCTATTTTCACGGGAATGGAGAAATCGTTCCAGATTATGATGATCTTGGAATTATATTTATAGAAAATAATATAAATTTCATGCCTGTAGATTACCGGGGTTATGGTTTTTCAAATGGCAATCCATCTCTTTCAAATCTTTTGCATGATGCAGTAAAAATTTCTGACTTTGCATTTGACTTCAGAGACAAAAATGGTTTCACAGGAGCTTTTGCAGTAATGGGAAGGTCTCTTGGATCTGCATCTGCAATTGAAGCAACAGATAAAAGAAACTATTTTGATGCAATGATTATTGAGTCGGGATTTGCCAGCTTTAAAAAACTTTTAAGAACCCTTGGATTTTATGATAATGACCTTGATCAACTTGAAGATCCTTTGTTAAACGATGATAAAATAAAATCTTTTGTTAAATCTCTATTAATAATTCATGGCAAACAGGATCAGATAATACCATTTTCCCAGGGAAAACTATTGTTTGAATCATCAGAGTCTAAAGTAAAAAAATTGGTGGAAATAAAAAATGCCGGACATAATACAATATTTACCTATGGGCTTGATCTATATTTTAATTCCATAAAAAACCTGTTTGAAAATATGTAATTAGATTTTTAAAAAAATTAAAAGTTTTTTATGAACAAAACAAGATTTGAAAAAATTAAAAAAGTTTTAGAAAAAAGGCAGGCCGATCTCACTGTACTTATGGATAATGTACATAAGCCCCACAATCTTGCTGCAATTGCAAGAACATGCGATGCTGTGGGTATTTATGATATTCATGCAACTTCAGCCAATGAGAATATAAAAATTACCCAGAAAACATCCGGCGGAGTGAAAAAATGGACAAGACTCACACAGCATGAGTCAATTTCTTCTGCAATGATTCATCTAAAAAAAACAGGCCATCAACTTATAACTGCTCATCTTGAAAAGGATTCCATCAATTTCAGAGATGTAGATTTTACAAAAAAGACCGCTGTTGTAATAGGAGCCGAGCTTGACGGAGTAAGCAAAGAGGCTCTGGAACTTTCCGATAAATGTATCTATATCCCAATGAATGGAATGACCCAGTCATTAAATGTTTCTGTTGCCTGTGCCCTGATTCTTTTTGAAGCAGAAAGACAAAGAGAAAAAAAAGGGATGTATTCAAAGCCTTCCATCCCTGATAAAAATTTTAAAAATTTACTTTTTGAGTGGACATATCCTGATATTGCAGCATTTTGTAATAAAAAAAAAATCAACTACCCGGATTTTGATACAAATTCAGGAAAACTTTTAAAGCGCTTCTCAACTATGGAATATAAATCATAGTTTTACAGACCTAAAAATTTACAGTGCTTTTAACAAATTAACTTAACTAAGCAAAGATGGTATTTATTACAAAAAATATTATTCTGATTAATTCAGATAAATAATAATATTAAAGGAGATTTTTATGTTGAAAAATATATTCATTATTTTTTGTATTTTTTCTCTGCTAATTTTATTTTCAGGGTGTAATAAGACAATCTCTAAGAAAGACAAGGTTTCAGGATTAAGTAAAATTCAGACTTCAAAAGAGATTAAAATTGCAATAGATGCCAATGATTTTCCTCCTTTTGCCCTAAAAACTCCCGGAGGATATGCAGGTTTCGATATTGAAATATGTTACGATATTGCAAAAAAAATGGGTGTTAAGCTTATAATTGAGCCTAAAAATTTTGACGAGATTCTTCCTGCTATAGATAAGGGGAAAATAGACCTTGGAATAGCTACATTTACAATTACTCCAGAAAGAAATATGAAAGTACTTTTTTCACAGCCTTATTTTGTTACAGGACAGGCGATTCTTATTAATAAAAAATATAAGGATATAATTTTTTCTTTTAATGATCTTAACTCAACTGACTATAAAGTAGCTTTTGTAAAAGGAAATTCTTCAGAAAATTCATTGAAAAAATTAATGCCTGACAGCAGATTTTTTCCAGTTAATACAACTGATGAGCTTGTAGATGCTGTTGTAACCGGCAAAGCTGATGCTGTAATTGCAGATCTGCCTTTCTGCTCAACAATTATGGCAAAAGACGGCGGAGAAAACCTCTATTTTATTGATAAACCTATCACTTTTGAACCAATAGGAATTGCTGTAAATAAAAATAATTTTCATCTTTTGAACTGGATAAACACCTATATACGTCAGATTCAATCAGATGGAACCTATGATGAATTCTACGAAAAATGGTTTCAAAAAAATGACTGGATTAAATATTTGAAAAAATAGTGCCGGCAACTATGAAAAAATTTTTTATATTCTTAATTCTTATATTTTTTTGTTGTGAAAGCGGTATCTGTGACGAAAATTTACAATTGCCTGATGGCCTTAAAACAGGAATAAACCGTTCAAAAGTAAGATCTATTATTGGGATTCCTGGCCAGATGCGGGGCAATATGTGGAAATACAAGGATTATGTTGTCATTTTTCAGTCTAATGCAGTTAAATGTATAGTAAAAAGCAGTTGTTTCGGAAAATGGTCAGATTGCCGTTCTTTTAATATGCGTGCTCCAGATTGTGTTATAGATACAGAAAATAAAAAAAATAATTCAAAACCAAAGGCAGAAGACACCAAAAACTAATTATTTTAAATTTGGTCTTCCATAATAAAAATTTATATTTACCGTATCCTTAAATTATTTATAAATATAGTTTAAGGGTGCGTGCAAATTCCTTTGTTTTATAAATACACCATAAATCACATCTTTATTAATTCTCATTTCAATGTCATAAACGGATTGCAAATTAAGTTCAACAATGATAAAAAAATTTTCTCGAATAGACTTTGATACTGAAATAATCTAAAACAGGATAATTAAAATGAAAAAACTCATTACATCTGCCCTGCCCTATGTAAATAACGTCCCCCATCTGGGAAACATTATAGGATGCGTTTTATCAGCAGATGTTTATGCAAGATTCTGCCGGCTTAAAGGCTATGAAACTCTATATGTCTGCGGAACAGATGAATATGGAACCGCAACAGAAACAAAAGCAATGGCAGAAGGACTTTCTCCAAGGGAGATATGCGACAAATATCACGAAATTCATAAAAAAATATACAAGAATTTCAACATATCCTTTGATATTTTTGACAGAACATCAACCCCTGAACAGACAGAAACAGCCCAGGCAATTTTTAAGGATCTTGAAAAAAATGGTCTTATAGAAGAAAAAACAACAAAAAAACCCTATTGCGAACATGATAAAATCTTCCTTGCTGACAGATATGTTGAAGGTATATGCCCTAATTGCCAATATGAGGACGCAAGAGGCGACCAATGCGATAAATGTGGAAAGCTTCTTGAACCTGAATCTCTTGTAAAACCAAGATGTAAAATGTGCAGCAGACCTCCTGTTCTTAAAGAAACATCTCATCTTTATCTTAAACTGGATAAAATTCAGCCTGAACTTGAAAAATGGTATGAAAAATCAAGCGTACAGGGGAAATGGTCTCACAATGCCATAAGTACAACAAAAGCATGGCTGGAACTTGGTCTGCAGTCAAGACCTATTACAAGAGATCTGTCATGGGGGATACCTGTGCCCAGAAAAGGCTATGAAAATAAAGTTTTTTATGTCTGGTTCGATGCACCTATTGGTTATATATCAATGACCGCAAAAAATATAGAAAACTGGCAAAAATGGTGGATGAACCCTGATGAAGTTGAGCTTTATCAATTTATGGCAAAGGATAATATTCCTTTTCACACAGTGATTTTCCCCTGTTCTCTTATTGGTACAGAAAAAAAATGGACTTTGCTTCACCACATAAATGCCACAGAATATCTTAATTATGAAAATACAAAATTTTCAAAATCAAATAATATCGGAGTTTTTGGAACAGATGTGAAAAAAACCGGCATAGATATTGATTTATGGAGATTTTATCTCCTTGCAAACAGACCTGAAAAAGCAGATGCAGATTTTACATGGAATGATTTTATTGAAAAAGTAAATTCCGAGTTTACAGATAATATTGGAAATCTTGTAAACAGGGTTCTTACCTATCTTTATAAAAATTTTGATGGAACAATAAAAGACTTTCAGCTTCCCGAATCTTATCAGGATTTTGCAGATTCATGTAAAAATGATTTTAAAATGGTGACCAGCAGCTTTGAAAAAGTAAAAATAAGAGAAGCTGTAAGAGGCATCCTTGCCATTGGCAACAAGGGAAACAAATTTTTTCAGGAGATGGCTCCCTGGGAACAAATAAAAACTGATAAGAAAAAAGCCCATGCTACTGTGAGCCTTTTAGCATATCTTTTAAGAAACATTGCTATTTCATTAAGTCCTTATATGCCTGATACTTCCAAAAAAATTCTCCATATTTTAAATATTGAAAATTTCTCATGGGAAGATATTGAAAAATTCAGCGGTCTTGATTCTCATAAGATAAATAAACCTGAAATTCTTCATAAAAAACTTGATATAAAGCTTGGTGAAAAATTCAAAAAAGCTTTCTCAGGAAACAAACCTGAATTTGGTAAATTTCAACTAAAGATTGCAGAAATAAAAACAATAAAAAAACATCCTAATGCAGGCCATCTTTACCATCTTGAGGTGGATGCCGGCGAAGGTAAACTTCGTAATATTGCAGCAGGGCTTGTAAAAAATTATGAAGCTCAAAACCTTAAAAATAAAAAAGTTATTATTCTGGCTAATCTCAAACCAGCAAATCTTAAAGGAATAGTTTCCGAGGGAATGGTTCTTGTCTGCAAAAAAAATAAAAAAATAGAACTTCTTGACGGTTCCCAATTTGAAACAGGAGATATGGTAGAAGTTGAAGATCAGAAAATACAGCATGATGAAATAACAATTGAAGAATTTAAAGAGGCACCTCTTTCAATTATAGATGGAAAGATGATTTTTGATGAAGAGATTGAATGTAAAATAAAAGGTAAAGTGATTGAAACACACAATCTCAAGTCTGGCAAAGTTTGCTGAAAATATAGGCCGTAAAAAATTTCTGGCTCTTTCTTCAAAAAAAAAGCATGAGCTTCTTGCAGCAATGGCTCTTGAAGCTCTTCATAAAAAAAAATATGACTTTTTTATCAAAAGATATGAAATTTTTCATAAATGGGCAGATCTCGACAGATTTTACCCTCCATCATGGCTTAACAATGAAGAAAAACTTAAAGGATATTATGATTTCCATATTTCTTTTTCATCAAACCCTCCCCTGATTGAGAAAGAAAAGCCCCCTGATCAGTCTTTTAGAAAAACATTTGATCTTGTTATTTACCTTGACGAAATAAGAAGCCCTTACAATATTGGCTCTATTTTAAGGATTGCAGATAATTTTGGAATAAAAGAAGTTGTTCATTCATCCAGATATATAGACCCCAATAATTCCAGACTAAAAAAAGCCTCAATGGGAACATACCGCTGGATTCCTTTAAAATATATTGAAAACCCTGTTCCATGGCTTAAAAATTCAGATAAAAATGTAGTAGGACTTGAAACGACTAAACATGCTGTTAATATTAAAAATTTTAATTTTAATGAGTCATTGATTCTTGTTGCGGGTAATGAAGAAAACGGTATAAGTTCAAAAATTCTTTCATGCTGCGATCAAATAATTAAAATTCCTATGTTTGGTTTCAAAAATTCAATGAATGTAAATAACGCACTGTCAATTGTATGCCAAAGATATTGTGAGAATTTAAAAAAATTTCAATAGCAATCTAACTTACAACTATCATAAAGCCCTGAACTTAAAAGTTAGGTGATTATTTTGGGTTTATGAGTTGACTAAAAAGACTTGAATGACTTATCATAACAGCGAATACTTTTATTTCTCATAACTATTCAGATAAAAAAACTGAGAAAAAAACAATTTTGTAAAATAACGGCTAATGTTATTATTTGGACCAACAATAATTAAACTACTAAATTTATAACAAATTCAACAACAAAACGAATCAATTGATAGGAATATCTCAATGAAAATGAAATTAACAGCAAAACTTCTTGTACCTTTAATTTTTATGATTACTTCTGGATTATCTGTGTCTATTATTGTGGCTTATATATCAGCAAAAAATGATCTTGAACAAGCAGCTGAACAACAGGTTGTAAGTGTGGCAGATTCTTTGTCTTTAAAAATTCACGCATGGCTTGAGCGTAACAAAATAGATATTGTTACCTGGGCTGAAATGGATGCGGCAATTAACTCCCTAGCTGCCGACAATTCATCTGCTTACAAGGCAGCAATCAGTAATAAAATGAAACACTATATAAATAGATATAAAATATTCAGCGGAATGCGTATTGTTGATAAAAATGGTATTGTCATCACCTCATCCAATATCAAAAACATTAATAAAGTAAATGTGAGCACAAGAGAATATTTTAAACAGGCTATAAATGGAAAAATCTATATATCCAGGCCATTGTTAAGCAAAACAACAGGAAAACCTATATTTGTCATATCTGCACCTGTAAAAAACGCTAATTCAATTATTGGGGTCTTATATGCTGTCATAGACTTGAATTCATTTACAAAAGTACACATTGACAAGGTAACAATCGGAAAAACTGGATATGTATATCTTTTGAACAAAGAAGGTTTGGTTATGGCCTACCCCCCCGATGAGAAAAAAATCATGGAGATGAATATTACCAGCTTTGATTTTGGCCAAAAAATAGTGGATATGGGTAATGGGTTTATGACCTACACATTTAACAAAGTGAAAAAGGTTGCCGGCTTCAGGAAAGATCCCTTGACAGGATGGATAACAGTTACCACCGTTCCCTGCTCTGAAATGTTCCAGGTTGCTTTAAAATTAAGAAACCAAATGATAACAATCGGCGGATTCATTACATTATTGTTAATCACTACGATTATTTTTATTGTTTCCCGATTTGTCATTAAGCCGCTTACCCTCTTCCAGCTGGGGCTGACAGATTTTTTTCAGTTTCTCAATCGTGAGAAATCTAATGCCGAACCAATCAAATTGTCATCAAGAGACGAGATAGGCGAGATGGCATCGGTAATCAATGAAAATATGTTGAAAACGAAAGAGATGCTGCTGTATGACAACAAAATTGAGAAACAAAACATACAAACCATTGCAGAAGTAGAATCCGCGGTAAAATATGCCCAGCATGGTTTTTACAATTTACAGATAGAATCATTTACCGAACAAAAGGACTTTGAGCTGCTTGTAAAAAATTTTAACAATTTGCTTGTCAGCACGAGAGAGCAGTTTGATAATATCTCCCGTGCAATTCTCTCTTTTTCAGAGTCAAATTTTACCATTCGGCTTGAGGTAGGCCATACTTCGGGAAGTATGGGAGGCGTAATATCCTCCATTAATACATTAGGTGTCTCCATTTCAGAACTGATGTCCTTTATTCTTAATATTGGCAGCAAGCTGGAGCAAAGTGCCCAACTGCTGAACAAGGCCTCAGCTGAACTCAGGGAAGCATCTCAAAAACAATCAGAGTCAATTCTTGAATCAGCTTCATCTATCAAGAATATTACGCACAACATCAATATAAATCATAAAAAGGTTGATTCCCTTTTTGAAAAGACAAAACTCATGAAAAATATCATCAGCACCATTTCCGACATTGCAGATCAAACTGACCTCCTGGCATTGAATGCCACCATAGAAGCTGCAAGGGCAGGAGATCATGGAAAAGGTTTCGGTGTGGTTTCACAGGAGGTTAAAAACCTTGCCCTGCAGACCAAAGAAGCACTCACGGACATCAATCGAACCATCAATTCAGTTGTTGAAACAGTAAACGAAGTAGCTACGAGTGCCGGTGAACAAAAGAAGATTGTATCTGAACTAAGCCGTACTTCTGAAGAAGTTGCGGGTATTAACAGCATAAACAATTCCATTGGTGAGGAGGTTAGAGAGTATGCGGAAGGCATCCAGTTTGAAATAGATTCCCTGATTACAACAGCCAGCCAGACAAAGGCACTTGAAAGACCAATTGATCAAATCTGCGATATGGAATTTGTATTTGAAATCACAGCACTCAAGCTTGAAATGATTAACTACATTTGCGAATTGACAGAAGCAATTTCCAAAGAAAACATTTCTAAATCAGATATCCAGGAGTCTCCGTTCCGTATTTGGATTGCCAAAAGCAGCGGACGAAATTTTACAGACACCTCTGCATGGGTAAAAACAGTTGAATTGGTCAGGCAGATAGAAGAGAAAATAAAACATGTTGCTGAAGCCTGCACTCAAAAGAAAAACAATTTTGAAGATGTATTAAAACAGATTATGGATATAGAATCACTTCAAACCCGGTTATTTGATGCCGTGGACAGGATCAAAACAGAAGAATGCCAGAAAAGGCAAAAATAAATAAAATTATCTGAATTATGATAAAGAATGAAAAATTTTAAAATAAGCAGAGAAAATAATCAGTAAACTGGCTTTTTCCTTAATTTTTTTTTAGCTGAACACTTATACCTGATTTATATAATTTAAGAGCAAAATCAAGGTCTTCAGGAATGGTAATTTTTATATTAGCCCTGCTGCCTTCAATCATCTTTACTTTATAACCAAGCTCTTCGAGAAGCATTGCATCATCTGAAACTTCAATACCAAGCTTTGTTCCCTTTTCATGGGCTTCTTTCAAAATTTTGGTTTTAAATGCCTGTGGGGTTTGGGATAAAAAAAGATTTTCCCTTGATATTGTTTGCAATACAAATCCGTCAGTATCAACTTTTTTTACAGTTTCAGAAATACTGATACATGGTATGACGCCATCTGAATCAAGGCATTCACATATCAAATTACTAATATCCTTATTTCTTACAAAAGGTCTTACCCCGTCGTGAACAAGAACAATTTCACTTTCAGGAGATATTTTATCAAGACCGTTTTTTACAGAACCCTGTCGTTCTTTATCGCCATTGACAAGAATAATTTTTTTTGACCATTTTTCCTTATCAAGGATATCACTTTGAAACCAGCTTATATAATTTTCAGGAAGAACAACAATAATCTCATCAATTTCATCTGCTAAATTAAAGGCATAAAGAGTAAGATATAAAACAGGTTTACCATCAATACTTAAAAATTGTTTGGGAACAGAGGCCTTCATTCGCTGGCCTTTACCGCCGGCAACTATTATTGCACTTACAAAACTCATGATTGCTATTCTTTTAAATAGTCAAGTTCTTTTGGAAGAGGAACACCTTTACCCATTGAATTTTCGCCGTAATTTACACCGGCAAGTATCTTTAAATCATTAAGAGCCCTTATATCTCCAACAAAACTTACCTTTTTAATGTTTTCCTTTTGTATTTTGCCTCCAGCCCATTGGATATCAAGCACACTGCCGGCATCAAATTTGGAGTCTCCAACATGCATCTCAACTTCACCGCCATAAAATTGCACAACTTTTGCAACCATAAGACTTGGACGACTGTGAAATCCCAGTTTTTCAGGAATACCGACTGTAATTCTGCCTTTTTCCATATTTTCATTTAAAAGATTTTCTGCAATCTCTTTTCCACCAGACAAAAAATAATTTGAAAAATAAAGGGCATAATTAATTGTTCTGTCAAGAAGAAACTTTTTATCAACAATAAAAGAAAGATCTTCCATAACCTTTTTGTAGGTGTCCTTGTATCCCCTGTCCTGTAAATGACGCTCATAATAATGAAGAAGTCTTTCAACAATTTGAAGAAGATGAAGAGATACAGAAATATGAGCTCTTAATATTATAAGTCTTTTATTACTTCCATGGTAACCGCCGTGGGCAACATAGGAATCAAAAGAAGATTGAAGATTATGGACAAGAATACTGAATCTGCTTATTTCTCCTTCATTAACCTTGTCAGGTATAAGAGATTTTATTTCAGAAGTTGAATATGGGGAATAAAAACCAAAAATCTGGTCAAATTTTTTGGTAAGAGTCAAATATTCAGAGCTTATTTTTGCAATATATTTACTTTGAATTTCCAGATTCTCATCTTCATCAATATCAGCCTCCAAAAGCTCGGAAGTAATAACTCCCGGAAAATCAGAAGGGGAAAAAAACTCTTCAGGGATTTCAATACCAAGAGATTCTGCTTCATTCAAAATAACCGGAGCAATTCTTATAAGGATTGAATTAAAAAAATCCATGGTATATTGAGCCTGTTCAGGAAAAGAATTAATTGTTTCAAGCTTATAATATGACAACCTGTTTATGATATGCTGCTGAACATAAGCTGCCAGACTGAGATGTCTTATAGTAGCTGCAAGCTCTCTGTAAAAAAACCATTTCCGGTTAATTTTTGCTCCATGAAAATCAAGAAGATCCTCAAGAAGCTGGGATGTTGCTATCATTTTGGAATAAAGTTTTTTAGTAAAAAATATTTCAGATTTTTCATAATTCCTTAAATAAAGACAACATTTCAAAAAATCTTTAGAATATATTGAAACCTTTTCATCAAAACTTATTTTAGAATACTTTTTATCCAAATTTCTCACAACTCCTTTTTAAAATGGTCAAAGCCTGCAATAAGCCGAATTCTGTGCCTGTAAAACAGGTGATGATCATTCATCTTGAATATCTGTTGCCAGATATTTCCAGCGACCTACCCGGAAGCATCGGACGGGCAGCCCTCAATCACTCCCCTATTTGGTCTTGCACCGGATGGGGTTTACAAAGCTTCTCCGGTCACCCGAAGAACTGGTGCGCTCTTACCGCACCTTTTCACCCTTACCGTTATTAACGGCGGTATACTTTCTGTTGCACTTTCCCCATGTTGCCATGACTCCGCGTTACGGAGCATCCTGCCCTCTGGTGTTCGGACTTTCCTCCATGGATTAAACCACAGCGATCATCTTGCAGACTTCAACCATGAATTTTTGAAATTTATATGGGTCTGTCCTCTTCAAGATATACAATTCTATGGCATCTGGGACAAAAAATCAGTTCATCGCCCTTTTTTATTTCAATTTGAACCTGAGGAGGTATTCTTAAAAAACATCCATTGCAAACCTGGTTTACAACAGGAACAATTGCAACACCTCCAGATCTTTTTAATGTATCATAATAAATAGATTTTACCTTTAAATCAAGATTTTTGGATATCTCTTCAGTAGATTGTTCAAGATTAAACTTTTCCTCTGACTCCTTTTTGGCTGTCAGCAAGATCTCTTCTTTTTCAGATTCAACACTTGATTTTAATTGTGTCAAATAAACTTCTTTTTCCTTTAATTCAGCCTCTATGGATTCTATTTCATCAAGCAAAGAAATCATGGTTTCCTGAATTTCATCATTAAGTTTTCTGGTTTCATCCACTTCTCTTTGCAATGCTCTGTAATCTTTGGGGTTTGAGAGTTTTTTAAGATGCTCTTCATATTTTTCTATTCTCTGACCATTACTCTCCATATCATTTTCATACATGGTATAAAGTTTTCTTTTTTCTTTAAGATTATCACTCAAAGAATCCTTTTTTTTGACCTCATCATCATATCCTGCCTCAATAGTGCCTATTTTCCCCTCTACTTTTTCAAGTACCCTGTTAAGCTCTATAATTTTTTTATCATAAGCCTGAAGCTTTATCATGAGCTCTCTTTGTTCAAGAATCTTTTTATCCATATCAAAACCTTAATTCTTTGTTTTTATAAAGTTTCAAAAACATCTTTTTCTTTTAAAATCTCAGTCGAAACTTCATACCCTTTAAGTTTAAGAAGCTTATCAAGCCTCTCCTTCAAAAGAGCTGAAGAAATATATTCAGTACCAAAATGGCCTGCATCTATAACACAAATACCAAGATCAACTGCATCTTTAGCATCATGATACTTTAAATCACCTGTTATAAAAATCCTGGCTCCAAGTAAAAAAGCTTCTTTCATAAGAGAAATTCCGCTTCCTGTACATACTCCTATATGAGAAGAAATTAAATCTTTATCACCAACAATTCTCAATGTTTCTAATTCAAGTTTCTTTTTTATCATTACTGCCAAATCTTTGGCTGTAAAATTTTCACTATTTAAAGCTATACGCCCGAGACCTGTAATTTCATCATTTAATGGAGAATTAGTAATGGGTCTGATAGCTTTTAAACCAATTTTTTCAATAAAATAATCATTAAGACCTTGTTTGGCACTGTCCAGAGTTGTATGTGCTGAATATACAGCAATATCCGATTTAATGGCTGTTTCAATACATCTGCCGGAAGAACTGCCCAAATCTATTGATTTTATATTTGAAAAAAAGAAAGGATGATGGGTTACAAGCAAATCAATATTTTTTTCAGAGCATGTCTTTAAATGAATAAAATCAGGATCAAGAGCAAATGCAACCTTTTTTATCTTACTTGAAAGGCAGCCAATCTGCAGGCCTGAATTATCCCATTTCTCAGCAAGTTCCAAAGGTGCGATTTCTTCAATCAAAGATATTATGTCTTTAAGCTCAGCCATTCCTGTCCCTATAAATAAAAAAAGCGCGACTAAAGCCGCGCTTAATGTTTAAAGAAATTTTGTTATTTTTTTTACTTTTGCAGTTTTTAATTCTATCAAGCCGCACAAAATCTCCTCTTATATAAATTTTCAATTTGATGGTGGGCCCACCTGGTTTCGAACCAGGGACCTATCGGTTATGAGCCGATGGCTCTGCCAGCTGAGCTATGGGCCCCAAATGAAAACTTTATTTAGATATATCCTAAGACATTTTATGTCAAGCAAAATCAATTGCCAATTTCAATAAAACTTCTCAGTTTTTTACTTCTGGTAGGATGTCTCAATTTTCTCAAGGCCTTAGCCTCTATCTGCCTTATACGTTCTCTTGTCACAGAAAAATCTTTACCTACTTCTTCAAGGGTGTGATCAGCTTTTTCTCCTATACCAAACCTCATTCTAAGAACTTTTTCCTCCCTTGGAGTAAGTGTGGCAAGAACCTTTCTTGTCTGATCAGACAAATTCATGTTTATAGCTGCATCAGATGGAAGAACAAATTTTTTGTCTTCAATAAAATCTCCCAGATGACTGTCTTCTTCTTCTCCAATTGGAGTTTCCAGTGAAATAGGTTCCCTTGCAATCTTTAAAACCTTCCTCACCTTATCCACAGGAATTTCCATTTTTTCTGCAATTTCATGGGGAGTAGGTTCACGCCCAAGCTCCTGGACAAGATATCTTGATGTTCTTATAAGTTTATTTATGGTTTCTATCATATGAACAGGGATTCTTATAGTCCTTGCCTGATCTGCAATAGCTCTTGTTATTGCCTGCCTGATCCACCATGTGGCATAAGTGCTGAATTTATAACCCCTTCTGTATTCAAATTTATCAACAGCCTTCATAAGACCAATATTTCCCTCTTGAATCAAATCGAGGAATTGAAGACCTCTGTTTGTATATTTTTTTGCAATGCTTACAACAAGCCTCAAGTTTGCCCTTACAAGCTCACTCTTTGCAATACTTGCAATTTTTCGTCCTGCATCAATTTCAGAAACCACTTTTTTCAGCTGTCTTGAATTAGCCTTTATATTATATTCTCTCAAACCGATTGAATTTTGAATGCTCAATGAATCTTTATAAATACTTCTTAGATCCCCATCTTTAAAATTACTTCTGTCACATCCCCATTTAACAAAAGACTCTTCATCTTTTAAAAGAGCACACCTGAAATCAGTTATATTTGAAGAAAAAATCCCGGCACAATCACAAAGCAGGGAATTCATTGTTTCATACCAGTAAATCTGATGTCTGATCTTTTTCTCTATCTTGTCAAGTATTGAACCTTCAAGACGCCAGTCTTTCATAAGTTCATGGATTTTATCATTTCTTCTTGCAATATTTCTTCTTATCTTTTTCTTTTCGTCTTTATCAACACTTTCATCAAAAAGAGCAGCTTTAAGCTGCTCATTTTCAATAAAAAGGGATTCTATATCCTCTATTATAGATATAAATGAGGAAACATTTTCATTTTCAAAACCTTCTGAATCTCCTTCATCAATATCACGCAAAATATTTTTAGCTCTGGTCTCACCACTTTTTATTCTTCTGGTATATTCTAAAAGCATATTCATTCCAATAGTTGTAGTGAGCATTGCTTTTAAAATATCACATTCTCCAACTTCTATTTTTTTAGCAATTTCTATCTCTCCCTCTCTGCTTAGAAGAGTAACAAGACCCATTTCCTTTAAATACATTTTTACAGGATCGGTTACTACCCCAAAGTCAGAATCAGTGTCTGAACTGCTGAAATTTACTTTGGTCTTTTTTGTCTTTTTTAAGTTTTTTAAATCGTCAGACGAATCTTCTATTTTTTCATTTTTATCCTGTAAAGGAACTTTTAAATCAGAAGTATCAGAGCTTTTTCCTTTACTGACAAAAATATTTTCACCTTTAACTTCTACATCAAGATCTGAAAAATACTTAAGAACAGATTCCATCTGGTCAGGAGTTACCATTTCTTCATGCAGGACATCATAAATTTCATCATAGGTAACAAAACCATCCTGACGACCTTTGGCAATAAGCTCCTTTAACTCCTGCTTCTTATCTTTCCCGGACATTGTTGATTCATCTTTTTTTTGAGCCATTTATCCCTCCAGAGCAATTTTTCCCGCCAATCACAAAAAAGCTATAAATTTTAACCGACATTTTTTATTTTGTCAACGCTTTGTTATAAATTTGTTTACAATTTTAAATTTTTCCTTCTGCTGGCATATTCAAATTGCTTAATGAGTATTTTTGCCTGTTTTATATTCCAACTGCCCTGCTCCAGTTTATTTTTTGCAACCAGAGACTGAACTTCTGGATTCATAACTGCAAAAGGATTATTAAGTATATTTTCAAGATTTTCTTTTAATATACCATTGCTTATTTTATCCAGAATACCGTTTTCAAGATATTCATCTTTTAACTCAGGAAGATCCAGCAAAGCAGAAACAAGAGAAATCTCAAGCCTGGAAATATTTCCGGCAGACAAAGAAGGCTTATTTTGCTGAACCTTAAAAGAATGCCTTCCCGAACCTTTATTTATCCTTTCAAATATAGCACTTTCAGGTATCCCCAGTTTATCAGACAGATTTGAAACATGAAGTGCTTTTGCTACAGGATCCGGTATTTTACCCAATATAGACTCAAATTCCCCAACAACTTTTATTTTTCCTTCAAGACCTGAACCATATTTTGAAAGAAAAGAATCTATTAAAAAATCCACTGCACTTTTTGCAGAAGAACCAGCCTCAATAAATTTATCTCCCCCATATTGCCTTATATAATCATCAGGGTCCATTTTATCGGGTAAAATCAAAATATCAGCATCAACCTGTTCATTTATAAAAATATCAATACTTCTTATTGCAGCATTGATTCCAGCCTGATCTCCGTCATAGACAAGAACCATTTTTTCGCAAAAGCCTTTAAGTATTTTTATATGCCATGAAGTAAGGGCTGTCCCAAGAGAGGCAACACAATTTTTTATTCCTGATTTAAAAAGAGAAAGAACATCTATATATCCTTCCACAATATAAACCCTGTTTTCTTTTCTGCAATGCCCGGATGCCTGTTTTAATCCATACAAGGAACGGCTTTTACTGTAAACAGGGGTTTCAGGTGAATTTAAATATTTTGGATTTTCACTGCCAAGAATCCTTCCCCCAAAAGCATTTATGTCTCCTCGGATATCAAAAATCGGAAAAATAAGCCTTGATCTGAATCTGTCATAAAAACCATGGCCGCTTTTTTTACCCACGACCAGACCTGCTTTCTCACATAAATCAGGAGAAAAACCTTTTTTTTTTAAAAAACTTAAAAGATTATCCCAGCCGTCAGGGGCTGCTCCCAGTTTATAAATTTCTATGACAGAATCAGGGATTTCTCTTGATTTCAAATATTCACGGAATTTTTTACCTGAGCCAGATGATAAAAGAAGCTCATTATAATAATCGGAGCTGTATTTATTTAACTCAAAAATTTTTCTTCTTAAATTATCCCTGTCAGATATTCTTTTTGTTGATTGAGGTATTCGTATACCGTATTGCCTTGCTATGGTTTCTGCAGCCTCAGGAAAGCTCAAATTTTCATATTTCATTAAAAAAGAAAATATATTGCCGCCTTCGCCGCATCCAAAACAATAAAATAACTGCTTTTCCAATGAAACAGAAAAAGAAGGGGTTTTTTCGCTGTGAAAAGGACAAAGACCCACATGGTTTTTCCCGGCTGATTTCAATTTTACATAATGCCCAATAAAATCTACTATGTTAACAGAATTTAAAATTTCAGAAATAACTGTTTCAGGAATAGACAAAATAAAACCTCGTGGTCCAGTACAAAAAACAAGTGTATTTTATATCAAAAAAATCAGCCGGTAAAATAGTTTGATTCATAATACAAACAAAATTTTAAATATAAAATATAACATCAAAGCTAAATAGAAACAATCTTAAAATTTTATATTTTTATGGGTTAAATAATTCAGGCTAATTAAAGAACCCCCTTGGTTGAGGGTATTTTATTTGAAACAATCTCTACAGCTGAGGACAAAGCCCGTCCAAGTCCTTTAAAACAAGCTTCAATTATATGGTGTTCATTTTCACCGTATAATACATTTATATGAAGTGTAATACCTGCATGCTGGCTGAAAGCTATAAAAAATTCACGTGCAAGATAAGCAGAAAAAGCACCTTTTGCCCGAATAACTTCAGGCAGATTATAAGCAAGAAAAGGACGATTTGAAATATCAAGAGTTACTTTTGCAAGAGTTTCATCCATTGGAATTGAAAAATCACCATATCTTCTTATACCTCTTAAATCTCCAAGAGCTTTTTTAAAAGCCATTCCAAGTGCAATTCCTGTATCTTCAACAGTGTGGTGAAAGTCCACTTCAATATCTCCTTTTGCATCAAGCAAAAGGCCAAAATCACCATGAACTGAAAAAAGCTCCAGCATATGATCAAAAAAAGGAATTCCTGTTGATATCTCAACCTTTTCACTTGAATCAAGATTTAAAAAAATATCAATTTCTGTTTCCCTGGTTTTTCTTTGAATTTTTGCGTTTCTATTCATATTCTTCCCTTAAAATTTAATATTTTCTGCAAATATATCAATATGTAAGATAATCACTTTGGCTCAAAATCTTTCTAACACCTGAAAAACAGGACTTAAAAATCTTTGCACCTGATAACACGGCAAAAGCATTATACCTGTTACCGCATTCAGAAGCAAAGCATGGGCCTATTACAGCAGCAGGTTCTTTTGCATCCAGATTTTCATTTATTTCTTCAAGGTAAACATCAAATTTTTTCTTTAAAATATCAAAATAGTCAATATCTACACCAGAAAAATTTTTTGATGTTTCAGAAAGTACTTTAGAAAATTCAAGAATTTTCAACCAGTATTTTTCAGAAATTTTTTCCCTGTCATTTTTATTTTTTAAGAGAAAATTGGATGAAAGCCCTATACTGATAATTTTAAGAATTTGAAGTTCATACAAAAGAGCCTCTTTATCAAGGCCCGAATCCTCATGCACTGAATTTACCAGATATATTATATCTTCTCTTAATATCGAGAAGTTAAACAATTTTTCTACTATCTGATCTTCCAATCTTTCCACTTCCTTCATTTATTTATATTTTGATAATTTTCATTACCACTCTCTAGCAAAGATTAAAATTTAAAAATATATTTTACTTTATTTTATTTTATGATTTATAATTATAATATCAATTTCAAGGATATAAAATGTATATAAATGGGATTTCCAAAAATTTTAATACTACTACATATACAGCAGGTTCAAACTCAAACTCTGCACAAAATAATTCTGCTGAAAAATCTGGTTCAGGTTCAAAAACAGATAAAAAAATTCAAGACAAATTAACTCCTCATCAGAAAAAAATCATTGAATATCTTAAAGCAAGGGATATGGAAGTAAAAAATCATGAAATGGCACATATTGCAGCCGGAGGTTCATATATAAGAAGGGGAGCAAAATATCAATATGAAAAAGGCCCGGATGGAATTTTATATGCTGTTTCCGGTGATGTTCTTATAGACACATCTCCAATACCCGGAAATCCCAGGGCAACAATAAGCAAAATGGACACCATAATAAATGCTGCACTTGCTCCTGCAAACCCTTCTGCAGCAGATAAAGCCATAGCCTCACAGGCTTCATCTTCCAAAATAAAAGCACAGGATGAAATTATAAAACTTCAGCTTGAAAAAACAAATATAGAAAAAAACAGTTCAAATAATAATAAAACATCAAATTATTTAACAGAGAAAAAAAATATAGATAAAGGTTTTTTTCTGGATTTTTCAGTTTAATTTACTTTCTCTAAAAATCCTTCTATCCTTTCCAAAAGAAGATCCGTTGTGCCTCTTAAAGAATTAATATCTTCAATATATTTTTTCTTTATATCCATCTCTTTTTCTGTAAATTTTATTATCTCTGAAAAATCTGAAACATAAAAATCAATTTTACTGATTAATTCACTAAAATAAAAATAACAGGCTTCTTTAGAGGATTTAAGTATATATTGAAATTTTAAATTTTCTCTATAATTTAAAAAATGATCTTTTAAGGCTTTTTGAGCTTCTTTTTTTATTTTTTCGAGAATTTTTTCAGAAGCTTTTAAAGAATCTCCTTCCATTGATGAAGAAGACTTTAAAAACTTTCTGAAAAATTTTTTTAAAAAAACAAAGCCTGTAGTTGCAATAGATACAGTTTTTATTGATACATTATAGTTTATTGAATCAATGGCTGAAGGAAGTTCAACCTCTCTTTCATTAAAATCTTCCACACTGGTAATAAATTGAGAAGTTTCTTTCCGGGATACCCCGGTAATCTTTCTGAAATTTTGTTTTGCTTCAAGAATCATGGATTCATAAAAAGTTGAAAGTTCGTAATAATGTAAAGCAATCTCTGTTTCTTTTTCTTTTACAAAAGCTATAATTGAAGGATGACTCTCCTGTGCAATATAATTATCAAGTTCCTGCTTGAAATCCTTATAAAGTCTTGAATAATCAATCTTTACAGAAAATTCACCGTTTTTTGAGACATATTTTTTAAAATCCGGGTGATAATTTGATATAAATCCAAAAATATCAGATTGTATGCTTTCAGGGGAATTAAAAAATTTATCAACATCATCTTTCAAAATTCTGTCAAATTTACGGCGCGCTCCTTCAAATGTATTTTTTATAAGCTCTTTTATTTCCCTGACTTTTTTTACCTGAGCTTCAAGCTCCAGAGCTTTTTCTTTATCTTCAGTTTCCAGAAGATTCTGTTTTATAACAATCCTTTCCCTGAAATCCATGACAATATTTTCAATTTTTTTAGCTATACCTGAATAAAAAAAGAATTGTTTTTTAGAAATAAACTCCTTAAAAAAATAATTTCTGAAACCTGAAAATCCCTTTTCAAGATATTCAATAATTTCTTTATCAATTTCCCATTGTTCAAGCCTTAACCTGTCCTTTTCCCCAAGAAAAGCCCTGTTTTCTGTAAAAAGCTCATAAAGAGCCGAAACAGTAAAAAAATCAGCATCAGATACTATCATTTTTAATTCTTCAACAGTAGTTGACTCAACTCTTTTCAGATCAGCAATATCACCATGCTCTGACATATCAGAATTAATTATAAAAACAGACCTTTTGGTAAGCCCCATTTTCTTTAACATATCAAGAAATTTTATATCTGCCTGTCTCAGGCCTGTTCTGGAACTTACAATATAAATTATAAAACCTGCCTTTAAAAGATAATCCTGAATCCTTGCTATATGCAGCGGATTTGTTGAGTCGCTTCCCTGACAATCTGCAATTTCAATATTTTCATCCAGAGCAGTTTCAGGAATTTCAACAAGAATATCTTTTACATAAACAGCAAGAGATTCATCACTTACAAAATCTTTATATTCATTAAAGTCATCATTTTCAAAAATTTTTAAGCCTTCTTCAATAAAAGGTTCAACCCTTTTATATCCATTAAGACAGGAACAAAGAGATATAGTTTTTGACTCCCTTGAATCCCCCTCAATTAACTGCTCAGAGTTTAATTTATCCAAAATATCAGAAAGTTTTTTTCTACAGGAGTCATCTCTTATATCAAAGTCTTCCATTCCATCACCATCTTCAAAAGACGGAATAAGAACAACAAAATTTCTTATATTTATATTTATTTCTTCAATATTCCTGAAACTTACATATGCTTTTACGCTCTTACCTCTGCGAACTCTTGTAACTACAGAAGTTATAACTCCTGCCCCCCTTTTTAAAAAATCAGATTTTAAAAAAGAATTAATAAAAGTGCTTTTCCCTGATTTTATAGCCCCTACAACAGCTATTTTAAGCATTTGTTCTTTTATATTTTTTTCTATTAAATCAAATTGCCCTGAATATTTTTTAACCATATCCAAGCCTGATCTTTCATCAAGTTTTGAATATGATAAAATAATATCTTCAGTATTATTTACAATTTCAAGCAGTTCATCATTCATACAAGAAACATCAATTGTCATATTTTCTCCTGAAATGAAAATTTATCTTTTAAATCAATTTTATATAACATTAAAAGTATATCAGTCAGTCAGGAATATCCATACAAAAATGGGCAATCATAAAAAAACAAAAATCAGAATAACCTATAAAAGGGGATTTATATGATATTTGATTTATAAAAATAATGATACCAGATGATTTAAAAATAATAAAATCTTCTGGTATCATATCTGTAATAATAAGGATTATAATTTTTTTGAATAGATAAGCCCCTTATGAAAAAGGGGCCTGTAAATAGATAAAAACCTAAATCATATTAAAATTCAACTGCGATCTGAGCTGTAAAAGTATTGAGAGAATCTTTATTATCATCTTCAAAATCTGTTCTCAAAAATTCTCCTGTTAATGTTGTATTATCAAGAACTGCCCAGGAAACTACAGCACCATATCTTGATTCTTCTTCAATATCATCACCAGCTTCATAGCGAATTGCACATTCAACATTTTCAACAGGAGCAGCACCAAGTTCTATATGATACATCTTTGGTTCCATTTTAGCAGCACCGTATTCTATTTCATCTGCAGCTGCAAGATATTCTACATCAAAAAAGAATTTTTCCATGAATTCAGCACTTAAATAGATTGAATATCCCATTGTAAATTCTTTAACCTTTCCTCCAGCAGTTTCAATTGCTTCTTCAAATCCATCTGCTTCTGAAATATCTGAAATAATAGAAGCACCCATTGAAACCTTGGCAATATCATTTTCAGGGAATATAACAGAACCAGCTAAAACAAATTTTGAGATATGATCATCGTCTTCGCCGTCTTCATTTACATGACCGTTGAAAAGAGATAAACTTACATCAAACATTTCTCTACTATAACCCACAGTAACTGCATTCTGTTTAGTTTCACCATACTTGGTAATGGTATCACTTATAAAACGTGTATTAAAATTTCCAAAAGGGAGCACAAAATAACCAAGATTTGCATACCCGGGATAGCCTTCTGAAGCTATTGCGATTATAGCCTCATCAAGCTCAATTCCATCATCATCAGAATTATAGGTGAACACAAAGGAACCTGTAATATATTCATTTACCTCTCCTTCAACAGCAAGATCAACTGTAGCAGTTGAAAAATCAGAACTGCTGTTTTCTGATGATTCAAAACCGGCTTCAAATTCTATTGTCCCTGATATATCAATCCCTGAAAGTCTCTCCTCAATCTCACCTATTTTTTTTGTAAGCTCGGAGTTTGTCATTTCAGCTGAAACCGTTGATGCAAGAACAATTACCATCGTAAATAACCCTAAAATAGTAATTCCTAATACTTTTTTCATAAAAATCTCCTTCATATAATTATATTAAAATGTTTTATTAAAGCTTAACTTAATAATTAAGCGTTTTTAAATTAAGACCCCTGATATTATTTATTCCTTCTTTTCATCATTTTCTTCTGCATAAAACTCATTTATGCTGCATTGGCTGTTATCAGAACCTGCTGAGCAGCCGCCTCCACAACCCCCTCCGCAGCCGCTTTCAGAAATATCATCATTTTTCAATGTAAGATAAATCTTTCTGATTACATAAAATGCGCAAAAGCCTATAATCAAAAAAACAATAATTGTTCCCAAAAAATTATTCATAATTTTAATCCTGTGTTCCGTTTAATAAAATTGCGATTATTCCATATATTCCTGTTAAAGCAATAAAAACAAATTCCACCTTTCTTTTTTTAAGGGAATATTTTTCCCCTGAAAAAATCAAAACTCCTAAAAGAAGCGACAAGATTGTTCCTGCAAAACCAAAATTTTTTGTCAGAAAAAACCTGAAAGCCATGTAATTGGAATTTTCATTTTTATCTTTAATATAAAAGGGAAAAAGATATGAGAAAACTTTTTCACTTGTTGTTTCCTTACCGGAAAACATAAGTTTCTTATATCTTTTTACTGCATTAAACTCCTTATCAAGTGCAACACCATAAACATTTTTATCATCACTATATATAATTGTATTGACAACAGGATTCAAAATCACCTTGAGATCCATTGTCTCCGGGTTGTAATACTTTACTGGAAGTTTGATTACAGAATAGTTTTTGTATGTCAAAAAATAGATATCTCCTGAATTTGATACAATAAATCCATAATACTTTCTCTTTTTATTTTCTATAACCTTTATAAATCTTATTCCTGAATCAATTTTTACCTGTGTATTTTTAATAAAAGGATTTCCTTTAATTTTTTTAATGTGAAAAAGATTTTCATCATTATCCAGAACAAAATAACCTTCATCAAAAGGTTTTAATATGGTCACCTTTCCAAAAACTTTTTTTGCAGGAAACTTGAATCCATTCTGCAGCAGGGCAGATGTAAATAAAGATGTAAGTTTTTCATCCTTTTTGTTAAAGTCAGAATTGATAAAAAGCATTTCTTTATCAGTAAACATGAATGAATTTTCAGGGAACATCAGCCTTGCTCTTTCAGGCCTTGATTCAAGGAGAGGATAAATGGGAACCCTTGGATGATTTTCAGGAAGCATTTTAGGAGTCAGTTGAAAAATCTGTCTGTGGGATTTTATAAACTCCTTGTCATATGTTTTGCCATCTATTTTTAGTGGAAGTTTTCCCCATATATCCATATTTTTATAGAATATAAAAGGAATGGCAGATTCATACTCTTTTCTTGTCAGTGAATTTCCGTCTTCATCCTCTGTAATAAATTGATGACCTTCTCCTGTCATTTCCCTGAAAACAAACTTTTTTAGAACTGGGCTGAAAAAAAGATAGGTTTTTCCTATATTTTTTTCAAAAAAATTTTTATATCCCTTTGGAATATAAAAAGATAAAATAAAAACTATAAAGATAATAATCGAATATTTAAAAAAATTATACATTTTTTAACCCATACTCATTCTGTATCTTAAGCCTGGAACAAATACTGAAAAGAAATATAAAATAAAAATAATTCCAATTTTTATAAAAACTCTGTTGTACTCTTCATAACCATCTCCCATAAAGAAAAGAAAAATAAAGCCGCTTGAAATTACAAGATAAATAATTTTTCTATAAAAAGATGGTTCAAGAAAAACAAGAGCTGTTCCAAGATATACTGCTATTCCTCCAAAAAACCATGGAAGAGCAGTAAGCACAAAGCTTATTGCTGCAACAGCCGGGAAAAAATGTCTGGTAACAAAAAACATTATACAGGTTGTCATCAAAACAAGACCTGTTATTAAAAGAAGACCTATCAAAATATGTCCAAAAACTATCTTTTCTGTTGAACAGGGCAAATGTAATGAAAGTCTGAATCTGTGACTGGTCATTTCAAAGGCAAATTGTGAAACCCCTATTATTGCACCACAAATTAATAATGGCCATTTTAAATAGTCGTAATAGATTACACCTATGTCAAAAGCTCTGTACCAGATGAATTCAGAGTGCTCCACATTAAAAAGGTTTCTCAGGAAGAAAAAATAATAAGCCATAAAAACAAGGTTCAGTAAAAAACATGCATAAAAATATTTTCTTATTTTTATCCATTCCTTAAAAAAAATTCCTCTCAGCATAATCAGTACTTTCCTGTAAGACCTACAAAAGCCTGTTCAAGATTCATTTTTTCTTCCTCAATTGAAGATTTGACTCCAAACTTTTCAAGATGCTCAAGAACTCTGTCCTTTTCAGCAAAGGAAAAAACAGAAATCTGGCCACCTGAAATATCAATATTTTCTATAATTTCATCTTTTTGGGGCAGATTATTTTCACTGTTTAATTTAAAGCTGAATTTTTTAAAACTGCTCATAAACTCATTAAGGCTTATTTTTAAAAGCTCTCTTTTTCTATCAAGAAAAATAACATCGTCAACCATATCCTCGAGATCAGTCATTACATGAGATGTCATAAAAACAGTTTTTCCGGGTTTTTTTACATATTCTTTCAAATAATCTATAAAAAGGTATCTATAACCGGCATCAAGCCCCATTGAGTAATCATCAAGAATCATAAGATCAGGCTGCTGTGCAAAAAGCAGTCCCAAAACAACCTGTGATCTCTGACCGCAGGACATATTTTTTATGAGGTGATCGTCTTTCAGTCCAAGCTTTCCAACAAGATCATAATAAATAGATCTGTCCCAGTTTTCGTAAAAATCTCCATAAAATCTTTCAATCTGACCTATGGTCATAAATTCATAGGCAAGATGACCCTCAAATAAAAGCCCTATTCTTTTCCTTACAACAGGATTCATTTTATGTGATTTTTCCCCAAAAACCCTGCACTCTCCTGAAACAGGTTTCAAAAACCCCATTAAAATTTTAATTAATGTTGTTTTACCCACACCATTTCGACCTAAAAGACCAAAAATCTTTCCTCCCTGAACATCAAAATTAAGATTTTCATAAATTTTTTTACTTTTATAATAATGGGTCAGATTTTTTATTTCTATTACATTACCCATAGTTTCTACCAGCCTGTGATGAGCTTAAAAACAGCATTATGCAAGATTAACCTACTTAACTTCAAAGGTAAATGTTGCTGTATAACTTTCATTCAGACACTTACCCTTATATTTTTTATCAGGAGCGATTTTTTTATTTACCTTCAACAACCAGTTACCTCTTTCCAAAAGTCTTATTTCGGCAATTCCGTCCTTGTTTGTTTTCGTTGCAAAAGCAAAATCATCTTCATTTGAAAAACCAAAATAAGTTCCTGAAACATTTAAATATCTTGCAGGCTTCCCCTTATAGAATACCTTGATCTTAAAAATATCGTCTTTTTTCAATTTTGAAGGATTTTCAAGGGGAATAATTTCGATTTTATGTCCAAGAGGTTTTAAAAAATTCTTTCTCTCGTCCTTACCGGTGGTTATAAGAGCCTTTGAAAATTCCTGAAAATAAAGACTTAATATTACATTTTTTAAACCTGTCATTGGGGCCGATTTATGAAGAACCTTTCCATTTCTTTCATACATTGTATAAAACCCTGGTTTTTTAACTGCTTCAACATAATAGACGCCTTGACTTTTGAGACTTAAATCTGTTGCAAGAAAACCTCCTGGATTTGGTATAAGCTTTTCTTTTTTTCCATCAGGATTGATAAGATTAAACTTTACCAGGTTTTTAAATTTTAAAAATCCATCCACAGGGAATCTATGTCCCCAGCCGAAATATGCCCTGGAAAAAGCACCGAATTTTTTATAATATTTGGGATTGTGACTGGTAAGATTTATCCATAATGTATGCGCGCAGAGAGATGAAGATATTAAAAAAAATATAAATATTGATGAAATTATACCTTTTCTAACTTTACTAAGGTTCATTTTCATATTCTGGAAGCTTTCTTTGATATATTGGCAGAAGATATGGCAATAAAATAATGCACACTTTATAAATTTATAAAAGTGTGCATTTATTGATAAATTTTATTTCATATCTTTTGCCTGAATCCAAATTACTGCATCCTGAGAAAGTTCTTTTCCTTTATACTCGGTTGCAGGCCCTGAGCCAAGAGCACAAAATCCCCACCATCCAGCTCTTGGAATACCAAATGAGAATTCACCCTGAGAATTAGCCTTGATTCCCATTGTAACAAAAGAATCCTGAGGAGCTTCAACTTCTGCCTCTTTACTGAAAGAATTACTGTCCATTAAAGGCTTGTGATTCATATATTCAACTTCAAGCTCTGCATAAGGAACAGGGAGTCCATTTCTCATAACAATACCTCTGAAAACATTTCCTGTCCAAAGTCCATAAGGCTTGTCAAGAGGAACTATTTCTGTTGGAAGACCAATTTCAGCATCCCAGTCTGTTGGGAAACCAGCTGTATTTACATACATTTTCGTAATCTGCTGAATATATATATCCTCCTCTTTTTCATAGTATGGAGAAGGAATAAGACAGAAAACATTATCACCCATTCCTCTGAGCTTATATGAAAGCTCAAAAGCACTGCCTGAGTTTGTAAGACTTTTCCATGTTATAGGCTTAAGTTTATCAGTAAGATCTTTTTTGTTGCCTTTTCTAACCACAAAAAACTCCACAGGAGTACCCATATTCATTGTATGGCCAGCTTCAAAAGGATGTGTGAAAACAAGTTTCATATCAATTGTTTTCGCCTTGTCCAAAGCAGACTCAGGGGTATACACCATCTGAAAATGTGCCATTACAGGAGTAGATATTGCAAAAGCAATAATTGCAGATAATACCAGTATTTTCTTTTTCATCTTTGCACCTCTAACCTTATAGTTAAAAAATTTTAATAAAACAAAGTCCGCACTTTAATAAAGTGCTAATTATCAAGAGCGGACTTTACTCTGACAAATCAATTACTCACCAATTTTTTTACTGTCAATTTCAATCTTGTGCCCCGGACCTGCATCAAAAACAACCTTATATTCTTTATCCGGTTTTTTGAAAGAATACTCACTGAACTCATCCATTTTTCCCTTGAAAAGCACCTTCCCGTTTTTATCCAGAACTTTCATCTCAACTCCTGAAGCTGAAGAGCCATCTGAAAAACCGCCTTCACACACTATTGTTCCATCACCATTATCATAACAGGAACAAAGAGGAGTATGACAAAATCCCGAAGCTGCCATAATAAAAACAGATACGGTTAAAATAATTAGGAACATACTGATTTTTTTCATTTTTCTTCTCCTTTAATTAATACTCATAGTCTTTGTTTTTAACAAATCCCATTGTTATTGTAAAAGCAAGAGCAATGGCGTAAAAACCAAACATCGCCTGCAACCCGCTTAGATTTAATGCCTTAGATATTGAAAAGACACCTGATGCAACCAAAATACCTATAATCATAGGATAAGTCATTGAAAACAGCATCCATTTAGCCCCCCCTGACTGAAGCTTTACTGCTATTGCAGTTGCTATACAAGGAGGATATAAAACCATGAAAAGCATAAGTGCAAGAGCATGTAGAGGAGTAAAACCGGGTGCATCCTTTTCCATTCTGGATTCAAGAGAGCCTCCGCTTTCATCCTGCTGATAAAGGGCACCAAGAGTTGCAACACTGCTCTCTTTAGCTGCAAGAGCACTTAAAAGGGCAACATTAACTTTCCAGTTAAAACCGGCATATTTGGTAAAAGGCTCCATAGATTTACCAGCCCTTCCCAGAAAGCTCTTATCTATTCTTTCCTTTTTCATTGCCATCATAAGTTTTTTTCTCTCACGCACAAGTTTTTTAAGGGAGCGGCTAAGCTTCTTTATATTTTTATCACCTTTTTTCTTAACCACAGCAAAAAAGACTTCGTTTTTTGCCTTGAATTTTTCATCAAGCCTTTCAGAGGCCTCCTTATTACTGGAAACCTTCATTTTTGCTGATTTATAATCAGTATAAAAATTCACAAGATCTGTAATTTTTTCGCCTTTAAAAGCATCTGCATACTTTGTTTTTGAAGCAACCTTCATAAATGATGCTATGGCTTTATCTTTTTTGGCATTATAATAATTCATTCTCTCCTTGCTGATTCCAGGAAATTGAAGAAGAGCAAATATAATAACTGCAACAGCCGCAACAATAGTTGTAATTTTCTTTAAAAACAGCCATACCCTTTCAATAGATCTCTTTAAAACTATTGAAACCGATGGGAAGTGGTATGCAGGGAGCTCCATTACAAAAGGTGCTGTTTCCCTGTTTTTTAAAATTGTAAGAGTTAAAATTTTTGATACAGGAAGAACAAAAAGCAAGCTCACTGTTGATATAAAAAACATTGCAAGCCCTTTATGTGCTGCAAAATAAATATTTATCAAAAGTACATAAAGAGGAACCTTGGCAAGACAGTTTAAAAGAGGGATAATCAAAATTGTTGCAAGCCTTGATTTTTCATCTGGGATACCTTTGCAGGACATAACTCCTGGAACAGCACATCCTCCAACATAAATTCCTCCAAGAACCATTGGAAGTGTTGACTGACCATGAAGACCAAATCTGTTTAAAAGCCTGTCCATGATAAAAGCCATTCTTGGCATATAGCCGCAGTCTTCAAGAAATGCAATCAAACCAAATAAAATAAAAAATATAGGGATATAGTTCAAAAGTGCGTTAACACTGTCAACGAACCAAAGAGCAAATGCCCTTATAAGAGGCTCTTCTATAAAACCTGATGCAGGCATTATATTTTCAGTTATTGTTCTTATCTTTGCAAGAAGAGGCCATGTATAATTTGTGAGGTTATAACCCTGAACAATGGAAAGATAATAAAGAAGATAAATAACAATTACAAGAATGACAGGGCCTCCAATTTTGTTACAGACCACAGAATCAATCATATCTGTTACAGATTTCTTGACAGTTTCCGTCCTGGTAACACAATCGGCAATAATCTCTTCAGCAATTTCAAACCTTTTCTTTGAAATAAACATTTCAGAAGATTCATTATTCTCCTTCTCAAAATTGTCTCTTATCTCATCAACCCTGTCAATAATATCAGACAATTGTACATCTTCGCCCAGCCCAAGAATTTTTTCCTTAACTCCTTCATCATTTTCAAGAAGCTTAATTGCAACCCATCTTGAAGGGATTTTATGAAGATAATCAGGAAAATTCCCAAAAAGATCCTGAATTTCGCGGAGATATGGTTCAAGAATCCCATAATCAAAAGTTTCAGGAAGAGCCTTTGTTTCACCCTCTGAAATATTATGAACTGATTCAAGAAGTTCCTTTTTACCTTTTCCTTTTTTCATTACTCCCGGAACAACAGTTATTCCAAGCCTTCTGGATAATTTTTCACAATCAATAGTCATTCCGGCTTTGTCGACCATATCCATCATATTGAGAAACAAAACAATGGGCTTTCCCATTTCCATGACCTGAAGTGTAAAAAACAGGCTTCTTTTTATACTTACAGAATCAACAACATTTATTGTTATCTCTGGACTTTCATCAAGGATAAAATCCCTTGCAACCCTTTCCTCAAGTGAATATGAAGTAAGGGAATATGTTCCAGGAAGATCAACAAGATGAAATTTTTCATTTTTATACTTAAAAGAACCTGATTTTTTCTCAACTGTTACACCAGGATAGTTTGCAACATGCTGACTTGCACCAGTAAGAGCGTTGAAAACAGTAGATTTGCCACAATTAGGTTGTCCTGCCAAAGCAATCAGATTTGCACTCATAGTAACTCCACCTCAACAAATTTAGCTTCTTCATGGCGAAGAGAAATAGAATTCCCTTCCATTCTTATTTCCATTGGATCTTCAAGTGGTGCATTTCTGATAACATCAAGGGTTGTACCAGGATAAATGCCCATAGACATAAGTCTTTGCCCCAGAAGACTTCCGGCAAAAAGACCAGTAATTTTACATTTTTTACCAGGATTCAGTTTATCAAGAGTCAAAATAATTTCCCCCTTAAATAAATTGCAAACCCCCACTTTAATAAATTTGATGGGAGTAACAATAACAATCAAATATTATAAATACTAAAAAAACAAATAAATACGTCAGCTTTTTAGGACTGTCGAAGAAACAAAGTATAGCCTAATTAGCACTGATAAGGGTTTATGTCAATAAAATTAAGATTAAAAATGAATATGAACTTGTAAATGTTAAGCTGAAAAAACTAGGGAAAAGCAAGTTTGCTGATATAACTGGTGCTGCATTTTCTGAGAGGGTTGAGGAGATACAGCACCAGTTTCAATTTAAGCTGAAAAGTGAAATGAAATCCAAAAATTTTTTACATTTTTAAAAATTAAAAAAACTGTCTAAGCACTTATTATATATCTTTTTCCTTCCCAAAAACAGCAAATTGTTTAAGCAGTACAGGGGTAACAAAATAATCTGTGGCAAGTGCCGACAAAATACCGGCTCCTATTAAAATTGCCATATTTATAAACACCTTGACCTCGGAAATCATAAACGCGGAAAAGCTTAGTATCAGAACCAGTGAAGTATAAAACATGGCTGAACCCACCACAAGAAATGTCCTGCGGGTGGCGTCCTGATAACTGCCGGTCAGTTGAAATCCAAGCTGGCTGTGACTGATGAAATGAATGGTGTCGTCCACTGCAAGCCCCAGAAGCATTGGCATCATGGTCACGGTCATCATATCCAGTGGTATATTTGCAAAACCCATGATACCTGCAACTGCAAGGGCCGGTGCCACATTGGGAATCATGCCTATGAATCCAAGACGCAGGCTTCCAAAAACCAGACTCATAAGAATAGTAATAATAACCAGGGCAACCAGAAAAGAAGCAATCTGTCCCCAGGTAACATAGCTTTGCATAACAGTGTACTGGGAAATGGAGCCTATCAATAACACATGGGAGCCGGGAAAAAGTTCTTTGGCCCGTTTCTGTATAAATTTCAGTTCACGCATGGCCTCCCCTGAATTATAATCTGTCATCTCAACCATGAGCCTTAACCGCTGATAATCATAGTCAACCCAGCGTTCGGCTTCGGCTCCTCCGGCGTTCTCATAAAGAAGAAGCTGCTGGGCAATCATTTCCCGGTTTTCAGGAATGCGGTAATACTTCGCGTCTCCATCATTCATAACCTGATTCATGTCCTTTATAACATCCAGCAGCGACGAAACTTTTTTGGTCAGAGGAAGGGCTTCCACTTCATGGGTCAGGACATCGAATTTCCTGAGATTCTCCGGTTCTTTTACCATACCGGGTTCAGGGAACTCGATGGCAATTCCATAGGAATACAGGGAACCCACCGGGGTATCGGCGATATAGGTAATTCTGTTCACATAAGGCACTTTGGGCCCAAAGGTACGGCGGACATCAAAGGAAACATCCATGCGGAAAAGTCCTGTCAGGCAAATGGCAACGATCAGAAAAAACACGGTCAGCACAATTTTAGGCCGGCTCAGCACTCGTTCCCCAAGCCAGAGCATAAGCCTGTCAACCCCTTTATGCCCCTTGCTTATATCCGCTGCCCTGAACTCTTCCTCCTTGTGTTCAGGAGACATTTCATTTTTTATCGCCATTGATGGTGTCTTATTTTTTCCAAAACTAAGGAGGGTTGGAAGCATAACAATTACAAGTACATAGATTATCCCGACAAGGGAAGACGCAGTAAGTCCTATCCATCGTATAGGACGCATGGGAACCATCCAGAAGGAAAGAAGAGCCACCATGGTGGTCAGGGCACAGAACAAAAGAGGCCATCCAGTTTCTTCTATGGCGTGTAAAAGAGATTTTCTGCGTCGGCCTGTAGCGGCAAATTCCCTTCGGGAAAAATTAAAAATATGAATGGAATAGCTGGTTGTAATGGCAATCCCCAGAAAAATGGGTATAAATATCATGGAAGGATCCACAGATATTCCCATATACCCCTGAAATCCAAAAACAATTACCATTCCTCCCACAAGAGTAACAAAGGGAAAAATCACTCCCCGGACATTACGAAGAAAAAAGGCCAGGGTCAGCATGGTTACAAACAATGCCATACCCATTAGCCTGGGAGTTTCCTTGCCGAAAAAAGCCATTTTATCATGGGCGATAACGGGCAGTCCTGTTAATTTCGGTTTTAGAAAGGCATATTTTTCCTGATCTACCACTTCATGGGCAATACGGCCAATGGCAAGTTCGGGATTTTCAATACCTTTTTCACTCCAGTCATCGGGCATGGGTTTTAAACGCAGCATCAGCCAGGTGTAACGTCCATCTTCGGAAACAAGTCGGTTTTTGAGAGCTTTTTTGGAAAATGCTTTTTCACGAATGGATGAAAGAGTTTCCGGGTCCGTGGGCACAGGTTCTGGGATCAGCTGACTGATATCAATTCCCCCGGCTGTTCCTGAAATATATTCAAGGTCTGCCAGTGAAATAACATCATCTGCATAGGGGACCTTTTGTTTTAATTCCATACCAAGCTCACGGATACCATTAAGTATTTCATGGGAAAACACATTGTCTGCCTCAATAAGCACCCCGCAGAATTCGTCATTTCCAAAGATGTCTTCAAATTCTTCCTTTACTTTCAAAAGCTGGTCATCTTCGAGAAACCAGCTTTCCACATCTGTTTCTGTACGTATCTGATTGAGCCCGAAAACAGCTGCACCAATCAAAATAAAAAAGACAGCTATATTTAACCATCGAAAACGCAAAATTGTTTCGCCCACAGCATAAAACCGGTCATTCATTTTTTGTATATCAAGCATAATAAACCTCAAAAATTATATTTGGCCTTGATCCAGACCTGGGAGTTGTTTTCATAAACATCAAATAATCCCTCATTCCCCTGGAAGATATCCAGTCCCGCTGAAAGATGAAATCCGTCACATACTTCGTAATCTGACTTGATTCTTTCATAGAGACCGCTGTTGTCACAATCAATATATATCATACTGGAAAGGGTCAGCCGCTCATTCATGAGCTTTTTTGAAACATTCAGTGTGCACAGAAAACTGTCTGAACCGGCTGAAAGAACAGGTTCATGATTAAAAATGGACTCTCCCACCACCTGGGCTGTAATTGTCCAGTCATTGCCGGGAGTCCAGTCCACTCCGGTCAGCCATTTGACAAGATTTCTGACCAGAGGTTCACAAATAAAAGAATCACAGGCAAGATACTGCCCCATGTAAAAGGCGGCTTCCCCACGAAAAACAAAATCAGACCATGGCTTGGAAAATGCAAGCCCCAATATTGTCATCCTGTGGTGCTTGGGAATTATTACCAGTGAATTACCATGGTTTTGAGTATCCATAACAGGATGAAGCACCGGAGTATCATCCCAGGTGTAAAAAACTGAAGCTGCAACGTCCAGACCTGAAAAATAGCCCAAAACCCTGAAGGCAATTTCCATATTTTCCAGTGAAGTATCAGGAGTGTCTGCCGGCAGAAAAGCCACATTGTTTATGCCATTATTGCCATGGTAATCAGCTCCCTGGGATAAAGCCCAGGGATTGTCACCTTCAGGATAGACAGCTTCACGAAAAACCGGAATAAGAATCAGCTCTCCTGTAAAAATATCCCCTAAAATACGAAAACGGGCCGCATCAACGGGCATACGGATTTCATCCAGATCCCGTGTCATGGATTCGGTAAGATCCGGCGGTGAAATCATGTCCGTAATCTGCACTCCGTCTGCCTGCCCCCAGATGATTATCTGGCGTCCCATGCGTACATCCCAGGTATCAGCCGCATGCTCAACCCAGAACTCATGGGTATCAACCCCGGTTTCTTTGGAGATAATCCAATTTTTTTCCCCGTCCACAGAATAAAACATGTAAATCCAATCAAAATCAGTCCTTGCCTCAAGCCTGATTCTGGCACGTGAGGTGATTTTATCGTGGGGAGATTTTGTTCTGACAGAATGCAGTGTTTCCAGAAAGCCGGAAACTTCCAGCCAGTCGGGAATCAATCTTTTTTGTTCTGCTGATGCTATATGCACCTCCACCAGAATGAACAGAAAAAAAAACATAGACCAGAACACAGAAATCCGACAGTATTCTTTCAACATCAAAGGCGGCCCCGCTGTATGGTTGCCACACGAAAAACCTTGTCCTCCACTCCGGTGTTAAACTCCATACTGCTTATTTCCATGATGGTTTTATGCTCACGTGACACATTGTCCATTTCCGAGCGAAAGGTCATCCAGATGCCGTCCTGCTGACGCACATCCAATGCACGATAAACTTTTACCAGCCCGTCCTTGTCGTAATATTCCCCCTTGACAATAAGATGGGATTTTTTATCAACCCACAAGACCTTGCGGGTGTACATATCTTCGGGATTAATGGGGATTGATTCCACTTTCCAGCAATCCTTTCCATCTACCTGCTCATGCCCCAGAAGTTTATGGGTATCTTCATCCACATTGCGGTCGCCCATATCATCATAGGTATAATCCGTTCCCATGAAATATTCATTTCTGGAAGCTCCGCTTATGCGGCGCACCTTTTTCATGGCCGGCATGTAAAGCCATTTATCATCTTCCTTTTCAGGCTTGTCATATTCCCATGAAAGAAACATGGTTCCCCTCACATCCGCGGGTTTTCGAAAAATCATCACAGATTTTCTGTCCTTTCCATAATCCTTGGAAAGACTTTCAACTGTACGTACCCGTTCCCTGTCTCTGCGGTTGACAAGACGCATGGTCATGACCATATGCCGGTCGTCTCCGTCAGGACGTTCATCTTCCAGAATCATCACATCCCTGCCGGACATTTCCCCTGCAAAACAAAAATTGCCATCGCAGATTACAAAAACAACAACTAAAATAAGGTATTTTAATCTATATATTTTTTTCAAAGACAACCTCCATCACACTCCCACTGTTCCTGTTCAGGAGTGTGTGCTGGGGGCAGGTCAGCAAATACCAATCTGCCCGGATTTCTCTATTTTACTGTGAAAGTCAGAGTCGCAGAATTATACACCTGCTCTGCTTTACCAAACAGCGCCTTCAATGGCCCGTCTTTGGTAACGTCATCCTTATGAGTGACGCTGATAATCCATTGCCCCGCACTTTGTACACGGAACTGAGCCTTGCCATCCATTAGATAGGAAAAAAGCATAAACCCGTCGCTCTGACCAAAACTGTCACTGTGGGCGGTTATATAGTCAATGCTTTTGGCTGTGGCTGAAAGAGGTGTGCCGTAAAAAAGCACGTCCACTTCCACCAGATCACCAACATGAACATTACTTAAATCTGTACGGGGAATAATTTCAAGTGCATGCCCAAGAGGCTTGGGATTTGTCCACTTGCCTACAGTTGCATAAGCTTTTGCAAAAGCTGCAAATTTTACTGACATGAGCACCTTTTTAATATCCCTGATTTCATTTTTGGGCTTAAGCTTCATACGGGGCTTCCCTTTTTTGTCAATATACTGGGTGTAAAAATTAGGATTGGAAGCAAGAGCAAACTGATATACCCCCGGCTTCGTATCTTTTTTGAAAGCCACCTTCTGAACAGCCAGATCTCCGGGAAATATGTCAAAATTTCTTGAAGTTACAACAGGTTCGCTGATTTTTGAAGATGGTTTCTGCAAACTTGTCTTTTTCATGCCTGGAGCGATCAGATCAAAATTTTTTACATGCATAACACCATTGGGGGAATTTAAAATATCGTCCATGGGCAAGGCATGCCCCCATCCAAGGGATACCATGACATGGGACGGTTGATGGGTGGTGGATTCAAATGCGTTGATCCACACGGAATGGGCATGAGCCATACTCACCATAAAAAATAAAACAAGAATTGTTATAAATATTTTTTTCATGAAATCCTCCTTTTAGTTTGTTAAAAGGAAACGCAAAAAAAAGCATGCAACTTTCCTGTCTAATTAAAATATACCAAATATATGATTCTCAAATTTTTTTTATTTTAACAAAAAATAAAAGCCGCTTCTACCCAAATCGGGAAAAAAAATAACAAAATCAGGAAAAAAACACCCTTTATTTTAATGATTGAAAAGCTGCCAGTGCCAGCTTTCGTGAAACCTGCAAATCGACAACAGGATTGGGATAAGTTCTGCCGGTTATAATCTTTGGTTGTGGAGGGCCGTCCAGGGGCTGAACAGATATTTGTTGGGCAGCTCGGAGCCTTCCCGTGTGGTTGGTAAACACGGTTTGAAAATCAGGGTTGATTTTAACCACCCAATGACTGAAAAATCAATTCGGCTGAGTGCTGAAATTCAAAATATTTACCCAAAAAAGAAAAAACATGGCGGCAAGTATTACAGACTGGACAAAAACCCCTCACACCGGGCCTGCTTATGCAGGCAAGATTGAAAAATGAATCCACTGATTTTTTTCTGACAATCCCTTTCAACGAAGCGATGAAAAACCAGACAGCCTTTTTTACAAATCACCCAGATTTGTAAGCCACATAGACGATTATGCAAAAAGACTGTCAGTAAATTCTACAATCGCTGGTTCCCACCAAAAGTAGTTAAAATATGGACTAAACTCCATGAATTCTAACGTATGGGGCTGGTAACTTAATATTTTATGGAAGCCGGCGGATTTACAAATATTGAAACATTTTCATCCTGTGGTTTTCCAAGACCGGAAACAGACAAATATTATGGACAAAATTCACATTCTGACCCCATATACGGTGTCGCGGGACAAAAAAGATAACCAACCCCAGTAGATGAAAAATATTTTTTCGCCGGGAATTATTTCAGAGCCAACTGCTCTTCCAGCTGCTGGCGAATCATGGGGCCTGCCAGTTCTTCCAGAAGGGCAAGTGCAAAAGAAACAGAATGACCTGCACCACGTCCGGTAACACAATTTTTTGATACCACCACTGGCTCATCCTGGCGTTTGTCTTCTGGCAGTTGACCAAGCATTGCAGGAAAGCAGGTCGCTTTTTTGTCTTCCAGCAGGCCATGATGCTCCAGTACCAGGGCAGGAGCAGCACAGATGGCACCGTAAAGTTTATTGTCCTGATTCTGTTTTTTCAGCATGTCAACCACCTGGGCAGAATCTCTCAGGTTTTCAGAACCTTCCAGTCCACCTGGAAGTATAATGGCATCATAGGTATTACCCGCACAATCGGACAAAAGCATATCTGCGGTTACAAGAATATTATGGGAGGACAATACCTGTAAATCATCTCCCAAAGCAGCCATATCAACTGTAATCCCTGCTCTTCTGAATACATCAACCACAGTAAGAGCTTCTATTGTTTCAAATCCTTTGGCCAATGGAACCAATATTTTTTTATTCATGATTTTCCTCCAGATCTTTATAAAATAAGGTATAAGAAAATATTATGGGTTATATTTTGTCATTATAAGAATTTAATTATAAATTTATAAATAAATTTATAATAAATAGCAAATTCTTTATTACTAAACACATACACATAAATTTTTATAAAATAAATGACGCCCATTCCTCAATTTGAGATAAGAAAGGCCATGATAAAAATAAATATTATCCAAAAGTAAAAAACTGAACTTGAGAAATACAGGTCCCACGCCTCTTCAAAAAACTCAGAAAACGCATTGATGATTCTAATGAATAATAACGTAAAGAGCGTGGTCGAAATTGCTCAAAAATTAAAACGCCATCCCCATACGATACGAGAGGGATTGGGATCCACGGCAAGAATTAATCAAGCTTTTTATATGACACACAAAACAGTTTACGATGAACCCACCACTCATAAGCGACTTATTCCCAGCTTTTTCATACGGCTTTGAAGGGTAGTGGGCTTCAATCCAAGCAAGGCTGCGGCTCCGTTTTCTCCGTATATTTTGCCATTGCACAGCTTGAGCGCTTTTCTGATATGATTGCTGAGAACAACATCCAAAGGCAAAAGATTATCTGTATAATTTTTATCTTCTGAATTTTCAGTTTCATACAAAATTTCACCAGGGTTTGTATTGCTTCCCTTCCAAAAGCTGGATCCCTTAAGGGCCAGGTGTTCAGGTTCAATACATTTTCCTCCGGCCACAAGGGCTGAACGCCTGATAACATTTTGTACTTCACGGACATTCCCCGGCCATTTATATTTTTGAAGACTGTCCACAGCCTTAATGCTTAAATGAACATCTGCGTAATAGTCCTGCTGCCTGAGCAGACTGAGAAAGTATTCTGCCAAAAGCACTACATCATCTTTTCTCTCCCTCAAGGGCGGAAGCAAAATTGGAAAAACATTGAGACGATAATATAAATCCTCCCTGAATCTTTTTTCCTTTACAGCCTGCTCAAGATTAACATGGCTTGCAGCTATAACCCTTACATTACTATATATTGTTTTTTCTCCGCCAACCCTCTCAAACTTTTTTTCCTGAAGAGCCCTAAGCAGCTTGGGCTGTAATTGTGATGGAAGATCACCAATTTCATCAAGAAACAAGGTGCCTCCATCTGCAAGCTCAAAACGCCCCTTTCTTTGGGAACAGGCCGAAGTAAAGGCACCCTTTTCGTGCCCAAAAAGCTCACTTTCCGCCAGTTGAGGGTTGAGCACTGAACAGTTCAAGGCAACAAACTGCTTATCAGCACGGGGGCTGAGGCGGTGAATAAGGCGGGCAATCTGCTCTTTACCTGTTCCGGTTTCTCCCTGAATAAGGACAGACAGATCTGAAACAGCCACAAGACGGGAAGCATCAAGAACATTCTGCCATGCAGACGAGTCACCTATAACATCCTGAAAATGATCTGATTTTGCAGCAAGAAGAAGATTACGCTCCCGGGTGAGACGCTGCTGGGCAGACAGCAGTTCTTTGGAGGAGCGATTCTGGGCAACAATTATGGAGATAAGCCTGGCAACTGTATCAATAAAGCTCAAGGTGCTTGAAGAATACATATCACAGACCAGATGATCCAGAGTCAGAACCCCCAGAGGTTTTCCCTGAAGATGAAGAGGAACAAACATACATGAATGATCAAAGGGCAGATCAATTATGTCATGATAGGTATCAATATGATTATCCTCACTGGTAAACAGTACAGGTTTTTGCTTGCCAATTATTTCTGCAATATCCTCTCTTTTTTTAAGATCAATCTGATAATCCTGCAACTCGGGGAAAAACAGACGCCCCCTGGCCTGCTCCACTGCAAGAGTATTATTGTTGAGCAGCTTGAGAATAACAGCCAGATCGTACTCCACAATATTATCAAGTGCCTCAAGAATAAGGTGAAGTATCTGCTCAGGGTCAATGGCAAAAGTGGACGGATTAAATAAACTCATGAAAGCCTCTCTTTATAGATACCGGGATAATGTTGCAACTAAATATCGGTTTCAATGTAACGATATTTGGGTAAAAAAGCAATCCTTATTACTGGTTTTGATAAAAAAGAAAACCATAAAGAAAAAAATATTATATTTTCAATGTGATACAAACTCAGATATTTTCTGGCACAAATACTGCTCTGTAAGGATAAAACACAAATTACACATATTTTAAAACTTACAAGAGAGGTGGAGTTATGAATGAAATGAAATGTCCATTTTCCCATGGAGCAGCAACAACAAGTTCCATGGAAAATAAAAAATGGTGGCCAAAGTCGCTGAACTTCGATATTCTTCATCAGCACGACAGAAAAACCAATCCAATGGGAGAAAATTTTAATTATCAGGAAGAAGTCAAAAAGCTTGATTTCAAAGCACTCAAAGAAGATATGCTCCGTCTGATGACCGACAGCCAGGACTGGTGGCCGGCGGACTGGGGACATTATGGAGCCCTGATGATCCGCATGACCTGGCACGCAGCCGGAACATACCGGATTGCCGATGGCAGAGGTGGCGCCAACACCGGTAATCAGCGGTTCGCACCTTTAAATTCCTGGCCTGATAACGTCAATCTTGACAAGGCAAGACGCCTGCTATGGCCCATAAAAAAAAAATATGGAAACCGTCTCAGCTGGGCTGATTTAATAGCATATGCGGGAACCATAGCCTATGAATCCATGGGATTGAAAACCTTTGGCTTCGGTTTTGGACGTGAAGATATCTGGCATCCCGAAAAAGATACCTACTGGGGTTCTGAACGTGAATGGCTGGCTCCAAGCGGCAGTGAAGGCAGCCGGTATTCAGGCGAGCGTGACCTTGAAAATCCTCTTGCATCAGTAATGATGGGGCTTATCTACGTAAACCCGGAAGGTGTTGACGGCAAACCAGATCCCCTCAAGACAGCCCGTGACGTTCGCATAACCTTTGCACGTATGGCAATGAATGATGAAGAAACAGTTGCCCTCACTGCCGGAGGCCATACAGTGGGCAAAGCCCATGGAAACGGCAATGCCGAACTGTTGGGAGCGGAACCGGAAGGTGCAGGCATAGAAGATCAGGGGTTTGGCTGGATGAATAAATCCAGTCGCGGAGTTGGACGGGATACAGTTTCAAGTGGTCTTGAAGGTGCATGGACAAACAACCCCACAAGATGGGACAATGAATATTTTGATCTTCTTCTAAATTATGAATGGGAGCTGAAAAAAAGTCCCGCAGGTGCATGGCAATGGGAGGCCACAGGACTAAAGGATAAGGATAAACCTGCTGATGTGGAAGATTCATCTCTTCGCCGCAATCTCATGATGACCGATGCTGATATGGCCATGAAAATGGACCCTGTGTATAGAGAAATTTCCCAACGTTTTTATAATGATCCTGAATATTTTTCAGAAGTTTTTGCACGGGCATGGTTCAAACTCACCCACCGTGATATGGGGCCCAAAGCCCGTTATATAGGCCCGGATGTGCCCAGGGAAGAACTTATCTGGCAGGATCCTGTTCCTGCGGGGACAACCAACTATGATGTTGAAGCAGTTAAAAAGAAAATCGCTGACTGCGGGCTGAGCATTTCTGAACTGGTTTCAACTGCCTGGGACAGTGCAAGAACCTTTAGAGGTTCAGATATGCGCGGTGGTGCCAATGGTGCGCGTATCCGCCTTGCTCCCCAAAAAGACTGGGAAGGAAACGAGCCGGAACGACTTAACAAGGTTCTTTCTGCATTGCAGACTGTTGCAAAAGAAAGCGGCACAAGCCTTGCAGATGTTATTGTACTTGCCGGAAATCTCGGCGTTGAGCAGGCAGCAATGGCAGCAGGCTTTGATATTGATATTCCCTTTATGCCCGGCCGGGGTGATGCCACAGAAGAAATGACTGACAGCAAAACCTTTGAAGTGCTTGAACCCCTGCATGACGGGTATCGTAACTGGCTCAAGAAAAACTATGTTGTCAGCCCGGAAGAAATGCTCCTTGACCGCACCCAGCTGATGGGGCTTACCGCCCCTGAGATGACTGTTCTTATTGGCGGCATGCGGGTAATGGGAACCAATCACGGCGGTACAGCACACGGAGTCTTTACAGAGCATCCCGGGGTTTTGACCAATGACTTTTTTGTCAATCTAACTGATATGGACAATAAGTGGGTCCCAACAGATGAGAATCTCTACGAAATAAGAGACCGTAAAACAGATGCTGTAAAATGGACGGCAACAAGAGTTGATCTGGTTTTTGGTTCAAACTCAATCCTTCGCGCCTATGCAGAAGTCTATGCCCAGGATGATAACAAGGAAAAATTTGTCAGGGATTTTGTTGCGGCATGGACAAAGGTCATGAATGCCGATCGCTTTGATGCACGCACATAGGCATTTCAAAAAAAGGTGGTAGTTTTCAAAAGTTTTTAAGTATTAGATTTAAAGTTTAAACTGATAATAAGTAAAAGCCAGCCCCATAAAAAGGGTTCCATAAAAGAATAATTAAAAGGGGTTGGCTTTCACTCCCAGAAGTAACCGCATAAATATGGTCACACTGAATTTTAGTCTTGTTTGTATATATAAAAGTTGATAGAGTCGTCAAAGTATCCGCACAGAATCAACAATTATTCAAAAGGATTGGGAGGCCAATGTCCATTAAAAAAACAAAAAATATTCCTCCCTATGAGATTGTATATGATGAAGAAAACAGGGCAACCACTGTGCCCCAATCACTTTCCCTGGAAAAAAACATCTCTGCGACTTCTGAAAGTTTCTGGCAGGGTAAAAATGAAATGGCAGGTTCGCGATTTGCCATGATGGAAATCCGTCCCGGTTTTGAACTGTGGCATTATTATGGTAAATTTAAACGTGATGTCCTGATACCATTTCAGGATCTCCCGCCGGTAATTGCCTTTTCATTTTGTTTTTCAGGCAGATCTCTCCATGATTATATCTCCCATGGGCACGGCTTTGAAGTTCTCCCCCAATCCCAGCAAATCTCTTTTTATCCATTTCCCGACTTTACCACCCGCATGGCCGGAGATATGACGTTCAACCGTCTGTCTGTTCTTCTTTCGCCGGAGCAATTTATGGAATGCTTTGACAGGGATATGGACGCCCTTAGTCTGGATTTACAGCAGATTGTGGAAAAAGGCTTCCATACTCCTTTTTTACATACCGACCATCTGAATCCGCTGGTAAAAACACTGCTGGAACACTTATACCAATGCCCATTTACGGGTATTACCCGCAAACGCTTTTTTGAGGGCTGTGCTTTGCATCTGCTCATTCTTCAGCTCAAAGCCCTTGAATCCTGCAAAACAAAAAAATCTGCTCCTGTGCGAATTGACCCTATAGCACAAAAACAACTGCAACGGGTAAAGGAGCTGCTGGAAAACCGTCTGGAAAATCCGCCCAGCCTGTCAGAACTGGCAAAAGAAGCGGCCATGTCTGCCCCCAAACTCAATAAATGCTTTCGCCATCTCTACGGAACAACCGTGTTTGAATACCTGCGCCAGCAACGGTTTGAGCGGGCAAAAACCATGCTGGAACAGGGGTTGAGTGTCACAGAAGCCTCCCTTGCGGTAGGTTACGAAAGCCTTGCCAGCTTTTCCCTGGCCTTTAAAAAACGATTTGGATACGCACCCAGCCGATATTTTAGTCAAAAGTAATTTTTCTTGTTTTTTTGTTTTGAGCCTGGAACAAATGGCCGTTTTTGCAAAATCTATCGCAAGTCACCTTCAACATAACGATGAATAATACCTGAAATAAGCGTTTGATAGGGAATCCCCATTTCCAGAGCTTTTTTCTGGATGCCCTGGTAGTCGTGGTCATAAAGACGAATAGTTATGCGCCTGTCCTTTTTGAAAGTGCTGGCTGCTGCCTTTTTAATGATTTCTATTTCATCTTGAGACGGTTTTTCCAAGGGTATATTGCCAGCTTCATAAGCTGAAAGTATTTCTTTTTCTTCATTATCATATTTCATAATTTTTTCTCCACCTCTTTACGATAATCCCTTGTTGCTTTTCTGCTTGGAATGATGGTTTTAAGAAAAATATAATTTTGTTCAATGATGTGCGGAACAATGTCTATATACCCATCGACAGGAACAAAATATAATTTTTGTCCTGGATATTTTTCTTGATTGGGGTGGTCAGACACTCTCCAGACATCACCTCGTCCTAAATGAAAAATAATCTGTTCAAACGAAATATGGCGGTTGGTTTTTAACCACTCATTTTTGTTGGAATTCCATTCGTATTTCATGTAAATATTGTACATCTGAAAAATGTACAAGTCAATGCTTTAATGCCCCTGCCCAGCCGCTATTTTTCCAATCAATACTTCTTATTTACCCCTCTAATAAAATTTCATCCGGGATAAAAACTTTTTCCTCCCTGATAAGCGGTGTCCTCCCAAAGCGTATATAGTCTTGTGCGGCATACAAAAACCGTAACAATAAAAAAGGGAGAAAAAAATGAAACCTTCTTTCAAATCCATAGTTGCCTTTTCATGCATGGCAATGGTTATTTTTGGAGTTCAGCCAGGCATAGCAAAACAATCGCCTGCCGACACATTGATTGACACAATTACTGTGACGGCACAGAAAAGGGAGGAAAAAGCCCAGGATGTGCCAATCAGTATGAATGTGATAGGAGAAGTAGAACTGGAGGATGCCAATCTCCATGACCTTAAAACCCTCACAAGGTTTTCGCCAAATGTTTTCCCCAAACAGAATACCAACCAGAACATGCTGATTATCCGGGGCATTTCTTCCCATAATGTTACCTTGAACACTCCGGCTGGCCTGTTTGTTGATGACATCAACTACCCCATAACCTATATGCAAAATCCTGATCTGCTGGATGTGGAACGGGTGGAAATCCTGCGCGGGCCCCAGGGCACCCTGTATGGA